>Ga0126312_10003305_pt1 | contig 10889 bp, 12 predicted proteins | sample Plot104A_FD_92537 | JGI IMG/M metagenome (GOLD analysis project Ga0126312, IMG submission 92537) | Serpentine soil microbial communities from UC McLaughlin Reserve, CA, USA - Plot104A | ecosystem: Environmental > Terrestrial > Soil > Grasslands | place: USA: UC McLaughlin Reserve, Lake County... | reverse complement strand
TATCTTTTCAAACGTCGGGGCTCGTGATAACAGCGATATCGATCCTGATTGTGATTGGCATCACGTACGTCGTGTTCAGGTACGTCGACAAGATTTACAGTGTGCTTGGGCGGCGCGGCTCTATAATCATCACGAGAGTGTTTGCCGTGTTCATTGCAGCGTTTGCTGTACAGTTCATCGTAGAGGGAGCCAAGGAGCTATTTGCTTAAAAATATTCGATGAATTTCCGAGCCAGAAAAGAAATCTTGCTTCGCAGCGGTTAAATCAAATCAGTTCCAAATGGCAGTAGTTATGCCAGGCGTTTCATCGGAACATGTAGGCAACCTCGATTTTCTGCCATTTTGGAAGAAGAACAAATTTTTGGTAAGAGAATTAGAGAAGTCAGGGATGCCTTCTAAATCAAGGTTATTTTACAAGGAAATATCCAATGGTCAAGATAGCAATAATTGTTTGATGACAAATTATGATCTTGTCGACATCTACGGCAACAGGAAGAACTGTTTCAGTATTATGGCGGAACTCTCGCCAGACCGTCCTTCAATAATAAAATAAGAGATAGTTGCGGGCAACAGATTACAGGATGCCAAAAAGACAATTGTAGACGGCAGTAGGATCACTAACAAGGCGGACATAAAGTGGATGAGAGAAATGAACCAGAATGACGCGTGTCGGATCTTTAGATCTTGAACGGCGATAGTCACAAAAGTATCGGCAGCAACCATGCAGGCTAATTGTTAATATATTCAGCAATCGTGCTTCAAAGCATTGAGCTATAGTAGCAGCGGTTACAGGGGGGCTGGCGCCAAGCTGCTGTCAAGATACAGCGTGGGCGTAGGCGACAGTGTCGAGGTTGCTACGGAAGACGGCGAGCTTGTAGGCGTATTGATGCCGCGTTATGAATCGGCAAGCGAAGACTATATCGTAATCAAGCTGAAAAGCGGCTACAACACAGGCATTCAGGTTGCCAAGATAAAGTCGATAACAAAACTTCCAAAAAGCGAAGCAGCTGCTGCGGCCGCCAAGGCCGAAAAGGTTTCTGTTGAAAGCAAGCAGCTGCCCAAGGTCGCGCTTATCAGCACCGGCGGGACGATAGCAAGCAAGGTAGACTACAGGACAGGCGGCGTGCGTGCTGCTCTCTCTGCATCAGAGCTGTACGCGTCGGTGCCCGAGCTCGCCAATTACGCCTCTATCGACCCCGAAGTCCTACTAAGCGAGTACAGCGAGAACCTAAAGCCTGAGCACTGGACAATGATAGCAAACAAGGTGGCTGAAAAAATCATGGCAGGAAAATACGCTGGAATAATCGTGTCGCACGGGACAGACACGATGCACTATACGGCGGCCGCGCTTTGCTTTGCGCTTCAGAACCTCCCGGTGCCGGTCGTCCTAGTCGGCGCGCAGAGGTCTTCTGACAGGCCGTCGTCGGACGCGGCGCTTAACCTGCTAGGCGCCACCGCATTTGCAGCCAGGTCAGAGGTCGCCGGCGTCTTTGTGGCGATGCACGCAGGCACTTCAGACGACACCGTCGCATGCCACGTCGGGACGCGTGTGAGAAAGAACCACACCAGCAGGCGCGACGCGTTCGAGTCGATAGACGCAACGCCCGTCGCGCTGGTCAGAAATGGCGCAATAGAGATGCAGCAAAAGAGCGAGATAGAGCTTGCAAAAAGAAGATCCGGCGCAGACATCAAGCTGCAGCCAAACTTTGACGGTAGGGTAATTCTGCTGAAATACTACCCCGGCTTTGATCCTAGGCTAATAGAGCACGCGGCCAGCGCGGGCTACAGGGCGATAATATTGGAGGGCACAGGGCTTGGTCATGTGAGCAAGTACTGCTTTCCAGCATTGCAAAAGGCAGCCGACGCAGGCGTCATGGTGTGCATGACTTCGCAGTGCATCTGGGGCAGGGTCAGGATGACTGTCTACGATACCGGCAGGGACCTCCTGAACATCGGCGTAATACCGCTGTCAGACATGATCTCCGAGGCTGCGACTGTCAAGGCAATGTGGGCCCTTGCAAACTCCAAGGATGTCGAATCGACAAAGAAAGTAATGCAGGAAAACATTGCAAACGAGATTTCTTCAAGCATCCCGATATAATACAGGCAAGGCTTAATACGTGCGCAGGTCGAAATTCTAGCCCAGTGTGACAGAACTAGACCCCGTGTCGCTGAACCTGAAGGTCGGCTTTGAGATACACCAACAGCTGGCAACAAAGACCAAGCTCTTTTGTAGCTGCAGCTGCAAAGAGGCACAGAATTACGATTACACTTTCATGCGCAGGCTGCGACCTACGCAGAGCGAGCTTGGAGCCTACGATCCTGCTGCAATGTTTGAGGCAAGCAAGATGCGCGCTGTCGAGTACCAGGCGGCCGCCGGCACGAGCTGCCTTGTAGAGGCAGATGAGGAGCCTCCCCATGACGTCAGCAGCGAGGCTCTAGAGACGGCACTGGTATTTTCACTGGCGCTCAACTCCAAGGTGATGGATGAGGTGCATGTCATGCGCAAAATAGTCATCGACGGCTCGAACACCACCGGGTTCCAGCGTACGATGCTGGTTGCAACAGGCGGCCACCTTGTCGTGGACGGCAAGAAGGTAGGAGTCCAGAGCATCTGCCTTGAAGAGGATGCCGCAAAATTGATTGGCGGCGAGAAGCAGATGAGAAAGTACGGCCTTGACAGGCTGGGCGTCCCGCTTGTGGAAATAGCGCTTGAGCCGGTGACAGGCAAGCCGGACGAGATAATGCAGGTTGCCCTGACGCTTGGCAGGCTTTTACGGGCAAGCAAGCGCGTTGCCCGGGGGCTTGGCAGCATCAGGCAGGACGTCAACATCTCGGTGCAGAACGGTGCTGTGGTCGAGGTCAAAGGCGTGCAGCAGCTGGACCAGCTTGTCAAGGTGATCGAGCACGAGATGCAGAGGCAGCACGGCCTGATACTGATTGCACAAAAGCTGAAGGAGCGAAATGTCGACGTCAGAAAGGTAGGCGACAGGGTAGAAGACGTGACTGACACCCTAGGCAGAGCCCAGTCAAAAATTGTGAAAAAGATTCTCGACTCCCCCGGCGGGGCAATATTCCGGGCAATAAGGGCACCGGGCTTTGCAGGCATGCTAGGCTTTGAGCCTTACCAGGACATCAGGCTTGGAAAGGAGCTTGGAAGGATGGTCAAGTTCTACGATCTGGACGGCGTGTTCCATTCTGACGAGCTGCCGAATTACGGCATCACCGATAGGGAGGTTGCAGCGGTCAGGCAGAGGCTACAGATGGGCGACAACGACGCTTTCATTGTTGTGGGCGGGCCAAAGGACAAGGTCGAGTATGCCGCCACCGCGATAACCCAGCGCCTGAAGGCGGCCGTAGCAGGCGTCCCTGCCGAAACAAGGGCAGCAACCCCTGACGGCAAGACAGTGTTTCTAAGGCCCCGGCCCGGCGCAGCCAGGATGTACCCCGAGACTGACATCCCCACCATCCCGGTGACTGACTCGATGCTTTCGTCGCTTGCGGACAAGATTCCAAGGCCGTGGAATGAGGTCGTCGATTCGCTGACCAAGAAATATGGCCTGAACAAAAAGCTGGCAAGCCAGATCTTTGATTCCGACTACTTGGGCGTGTTTGAAGAGACAGCAGGCAGGACCAAGGTGCAGCCTACGTTCATTGCGGGCAAGCTCACAGAAGACCTTACCAGCTTGCAGAGGCAGGGACTTGACGCGTCCATCCTGACCGACGACATGATAAAGGATGCATTTGCCAAGCTTGACGGCGGCGCAATAGCCAAAGAGTCCATAGTTCTCATATTTGAAAAGATAATGAAAAAAGAAGCCAAGACGGTCGACGAGGCAGTCAGGGCCGCCGGCGCCGCTTCGATAAGCGATGAAGAGCTTGGCAAGGGCCTTGATGAGATAATACAGGAAAACGTGGCAGTGGTCAAGGAAAAGGGCATGAACGCGCTGAGCGCCCTTATGGGAAGGGCGATGGCAAAGTACAGGGGCAAAGCGGACGGCCAAAGGATAAACGCGATGCTGAAGGACAAGTTACAAAAGCAGGCTGGTCAAATAAAATAATGTACAAGCCAAGATCCACTAGAGACATTTATGTCAAATCCCTGTCGGTCAATTCTGAAAATCTGAAAAAGCAACTTGGAGACAAGTCAGTGCCGGCAGGCGAGATCAAGGGCATCATGGGAGCCGTTTCCAAGATGTATAACGAGCACCTTGAAAAAATAGTTGAAGAATGCGACAGGGACATGATGGCGCTCGAGCGGGTGCCAAGCCCCTTGAAATTGTTCGTAGATTGCCTAGCGCAGGTGCACAAGTCGCTTGGCCTGTCACCGCCTGCCCACGCGCTGTTGCGGCAATATGTGTCAGCGTGGGAAGACTGGATGTAGCAGCAAGGTTCTTTAAATGTCGCAAGGCTAGCTTCGAGCTGTGGCAGAAAAGTTCGCCAACGAAAAGGCAGACATGCACCCGAAATCGTGGCTCTCGAAATACAGGCGCACATCAGTCGGCTACCTCACGAAGATGCTGCTTTTCTACCACGGGATTGGCTTTGGGCTGCTGCTCATCGGCTCGACTATAATCGATCAAGTGATCCCCGATTACGAGCAGCCCAGCATCCCAAGATCGCTCCTGTCAGTGCTTTCCGCCGGCCCAATCGAGGAAACGATGTTCTTTGGTATCCCCTTCTACGTCTTTGGCAACGCGTACTCGGTCCTTGTCACCGGGGCGGTATGGGTTGCGATGCACCTGCTCAACACTGACACACTTGAAGCCAGCAGCCTGGCGTTTGGCAACCTGGTGTTCGTCCTGCCCTCGCTCTTTTTCAGCTTGAGAACGTGGGTGAGCGGCAAGGGATGGTTTGCCGTGGTCACGCACTCGGCGTGGAACGGGATATTCTTTGTAGCGGGGTGCGCCACCGGCGAGTTCACGTGCACCGCTGTCGACAGCGACGTCAGTGTCACGATATTTAGCGTCGCGACGTCAGGCGCTCTGATCGCGGCGACCTATTCCCTGTACAGGAGAAAGGAGAACAAGGAGCGGCAGCGTCTTGCAGCATAATAAACAACGAATTCAATATATAGGCCGCCACTTTTCTTACACAAAACGAAAATGAGCGAGACTGACAGCGATAATAGCAACAACGTAAGCGTCGTCGTGACTGTGGGCGACGTAAAGGTTCAGTTCAGTGGCTCAGCCGAGTCGGTCATGAACTCTGTCATCAACTTTCTGTCAAAGCAGGTGCCAGCGATGGATCTTGCGAAAAAGATCTCGCTCAACTACACCGCGCCAGAGCTTGTCGAGACTTACTCGCACCTGATCAGGATGACGCCGGAAGGCCCGCGCGTGATACCCGACTCTGACATCGTCAGGCTGTCAGACAAGGATATGGTGGCGCTCCAGCTGGTCGCGTCCAAGATTGCAAAGGACCTTGGCAGGGCGCAGGACGACGCGATGCAGGTCTCAGAGATACACGCTTCAACAGCGCTCAACCCGAAATCAATTAGCTCTAGGATATCAGAGATGGCCAAGACAGGCCACGTTGCGCGCGACGAAAAAGAACCTGGCAAATACAGGATAACCACAGCAGGTATCCACTGGCTCAATTCAACGATAGCGAAAAAGTTCAAGGCTGGCTAGCTAGCCGTCAGGCGGCCTCTTTTGTATGTACCTAAAATTGCGCATTGTTCCGGTCCTTGTCAGTATGTTTTCCCTCACCATGTCTGCCAGAGAATGCGAGACTGCCGTCCTGTCATAGTTGTATCCCCTTCTCCCCAGCTCCTCATGTACCTCGCCAAGAGCCCTTTCAGCTGAAAAGTAGCCTTCCTGCCAGAGTGTATCGAGCAGCCCCCTGCAAGTCATGCCCCCTTTTACAATCATCTTTGACTCGCCATCTTCTGCAGGCGGCCTTGCCTCGACAGCTGCTGACTTTGACCTGAGCGACTCTATTTCCCGCCGTATTTCGTCCAGTTGGCTCTGGATAGCAGGGCTTACCAGCTTGGAAGTGTCGAGGCTTGACAGCACATTTTCCACGACCTGCTTGACCCTGCTCTCGATGCAGGTTATCTCGACCTCCCACTCGCCATGCTTTAGCTTTATCCTGACTTCCTCAGTGGGACGGTCGCCCATGCTCCTTATATATACACCCCTCTAGATGCTATTGATAAACTTGTTGCTGACCATATTGTTCATGTTGCGCAATATTAATATATTTGTGCCCGCAGTTATTGTTGATCAACATGACCACGCAACTAAGTACCCCTTTTACTGACAGCTTGAGCCTTGGCAATTTAGACATAGTCGAGTCGGTGAGCAAGTGCCTCGCGCCCAAGCTTGACGGCTTGAGGGGCAAGAAAATAGTATTCAGCTGCGACGACAAGAGAATGGTACCTGTTGACGGCTGGGGACTGAGGGCAAACCTGTACGGCGCAGCTACGGTGACGACCATCCGCCCAATAAGGGAGAACACAATGGTGGCGGCAATTGACTCGAGCAGCGTCAAGCTGGCCGAAACCGAGGAAGGAAGCCTCTATGGAGTAAAATGCGGAATTGCAACGGCCTATGGCGGCAGGGCGCTGATGCACTTCAAGATAGGCCCTGTGCTGTTTTACCTGAGCGAGAGCACAATTCAGGACTCAGAGCTGGAAGATCGTCTGGCAAGGCTGGTACTTCTCGACGACGACTTTGCAAAGCGCCTGATAAGGGTGCGAGCAGAAAGAGCTATGCAGAAAGAGCTTGCAGGGCACTTTAGCGACTCGATAGTCCTAGTCGATGGCTCGCTCAAGGCGTCGATTTTTGAGGACAGAGACCGCAGCATGGCAAGAATAGCTGAGGAGAGCGTGCTCCGCAGGAATATGGTGATCGGCATCAGCAAGGGCACCCGGCTCAAGGCGCTTGAGCGGGCGGCTGCGCCCCTGACAAAGGTGCCCGGGCCGGCGTACATCGAAGTCGATATGATAATCAAGAGCCTGATAAGGAACACCGTCGGAAGCAACCTGATGGTCAAGCTGGGCAAGAGCAGCCCTGTCCTGCGAGCAGACGTTATCGGCGACAGGAGCGGGTCGCTTGGCAGACTGCTTGGCAACGACCCAGTGGCAGGCGGCTACCCCGAGACCCTGAGGCTTGCCCACTACATCTCGACTTTCAGCGGCACGGAAATGACGTGCCTCCGAAGCCACGTGCTGAATAACTACGATGTGACCGAGCTTGCTGCAGACGACATACGCAGGACTCTTTTAGGGTCGATCTCGGTATGAAGATCCTATCAAAGAACGGCAACGAGCTGTTGCTCTTGGCAATGAAGGAAGACTCAGCAGCCAAGGGCGATTATTTGCTCATAGAGGACAGGAGCCGGAGCATGATAGTGCAAGTATATGATGAAGAGTACCTTTCATCGCAGGCGCTAATTGAAGACATGGTCAAGGAAGAAGTTGTCAACGCTTCAAGCATGGAGAACCTGCACGACCCTCTCAACATCGGCAGCCTGTCTCGCCTTGTGAGGGATGCAAGGATTTTCAGGGCAAAGATAAGGGCGGCTCTCACCGGCGAGGGCAGGCTGACAAGCGAGGTTACGTGGCTCCCATCAAGGGTCGAGTCTAAGATGAGGCGTCTCAGGATGAAAGAAATTGACTCGTTCCTTGGCCGGCACGGCATCTATCCGATCCCGCTTGGCAGGACAGGCGACAGCGAAGAGTTCGAGATTTATGCAGAGGACCTTGACGGCAAGCTTTCCATAATAACTGGCAAGAAGGAATCGGGCAAGTCGCACCTGTCAAAGATGCTAGTGAAGACACTGGTGCAGCACGGCGCGTTTGTAGTGGTATTTGACCTGAACAACGAGTACAGCGGCCTCGGGTACAACCGCGACGGCACGCCTTCGGCGATAAGCAGGCAGGTCAAGGTGCTCAAGCCGGGCAGGACGCTGAGGTTCTCGCTTGACTACTGCGGCAAGGCTGCAGTGTCTGGCATGCTGAAAAACGCGCTCGACATGCCGGCTGCGTCGCTCCGGGAATTTTTTAGGATCTGGGACTGGCTAGAAAATAAGCAGTCGCTTGGCATAGAGGCGATAGGCAACGCGGTCAAGACCTGGAACATCAACGAGCTCGTGCGCGACGCGCTTGTCTCCCGGTATCATGTCATCCAGTCGTCGCGGCTTTTCACGGACAAGGACGGCGGCTTTATGTTTGAAAGCGTGATCACCAAGGGTGGTAGCGGCTGCGCAATGGTGATCAACATGGGCGAGCTCCCGCCCACCGTCAGAAAGATGGTGGTCGAGCTTGTCCTGAGCAAACTCGTCGACCTTCTCGAGCGAGGCGACATTCCCCCGATATTTCTGTTTGCAGAAGAGGCGCAGCTTTACATCCGGGAAACCTACTGGGAAGACATCATCACCCGCATGCGTCACTTTGGCATCTATACTACTTTTGTTACCAACCAGCCAGATGCAATAAGCGACAGCATCTACCGGCAGGTGGACAACATATTCCTGTTCAACTTTACAAACGACAGCGACCTTGACAAGATATCCAGAGTGTCGCTTGCAGACAACGACACAATTCGGTCGATAGTGCGGACGCTTCCCCAGCGCCACTGTCTGGCAATAGGCAGGGTGGTGTGCGACCTGCCCGTGGTAGTCAAGGTAGCACCGACAGAGGTCCTGACGCTTGGAGAAACTAAAAAATTCTTTGGTAGCAAAAAATAGTTATACGACGGCCACTTGGCCGCGCTTTTTCGTTCCGATATCGACTGCTTCGGTGACGGTGGAGACGAATATCTTGCCGTCGCCGGCAGAGCCGGTGCTTGCAGTGTCAAGGATTGCCTTGATCACCTTTTCCACCTCGGAGTCGTCTACCACGGTCACGACGTTAGCCCTAACTGAAAACTCGGCAGCAAGCCTCTTTGTTCCCCTGCCAGTCTGGATCTGCGGCTTTTCGCCCCTGCCCCTTCCCTTAGCGTCAAGGACTGTCGTACCGCCGACGCCAGCCTTCTTCAGTGCTTCGTTAACAGCGCTAACCTTCTCGGCAGCGATAATTGCCTCTATACGCTTCATGGCTCGTTGTAAATAAAGTTGCAATATAAGGTTTTCAAATAATTAGTCTACCAGTGTTCAATATAACCATAAACGTTAATTGCAATGCAAATATCATAAAATTTGCAAATTTTATACAAATTACATCTAAAGCAAGAATACAGAATACTCCTCCGTAGTCTTGATAAATAACCCCTTTCGAGAAAGTAGAGAATTGAAAGAGAATCTCAACAACAGGAGCAAGCTTGACATTATCTATGACATTTTGGTCTCTGCAAACGGCGGGGTTAAAAAGACGCACATCATGTCGCGGGCCAACCTCAGCTCCGAGCAGATGGGCTTTTACTTTACCAGCCTCCTGCACCACAGCCTGCTGGACGCAGATAAGGACGTGGAGAACAACATGGTTTACCGGACGACGCATAAAGGCCGCCGGTTCTTGCACTGCTCCGCACAGATAAAATCGCTCATTGCGCCGGCGACAAAGGTGAAGAGTCATCATGGTGGCGAGTTTGTCTTCCTATAGGGTATAGAGAAGTATTTTCGCATATCGTTAAACGAAATACTATCCCACCTTCTTTCACTGACAAACAAATGTCTTCTTATCCAACGCAGGAAGATGAGCTGAGGGCAAAGGAGGCTGAGGCTGAGAATCTAAAGAATGTGGAGGAGTCCAGGTTCCTGTCAGCCTTCCAGACCGTGCCCAAGAAGAACGGCCAGATGCTGTCCGAGCAGGCAAGCGCAATTGTCAGCAATTTTAATAGCGTCATGTCAGAGTTGCGCCAAGAGCCGTACGAGCGGCAGGAAAACCTGATGGCGGGGCTAAAAAGGCTGTTTGAAGAGCAGATAAACGTCATAGACGCCAGGTACGCCTACACAGTCAAGATAAACCCATCTACTGCCGCTACTAATACCACCACCACTACTACTGCCGACGAAAAAAAAGCCTAGCAGCCGTACTTTTTTGCCCATTCCTGCCGGGCAAACTCGCTCTCCGAGCACTGGTCGGACTCAAATGTCGCATAGCCATTTTCCAAAAGCTCGCGGTTCAGGTTGTTGTCTGATGAGCAGTAGACCGTGGCTATTATGCTCCCGCCCGACGTGAGCTGCTCGTCGTCTTGGTCGATTAGGACTCTGCTTCCAAGACAGAGGCTTCTGGTAAACGCCGTCGACTCGATAAAGCCGTCCTCGTCCCTCAAGGGCGCCTTTGCAAGCGCAAGGTTGACCTTGTAAACCGTGCCGTTCACGCTCACATAGAGCGTATCGCCGTCTACTATCCTTACCGCCATGCCCTCGGCGCAGCCAGCCGACCCGATGCACTCTGGCTCCGAGCCGGATGCACCGCCGCGCTTGATGCGGGGGAGATCCATTGTTGCCTCCTGGCCGTTGAGCTCCTCTTTGGTGTCACTTGCAAACTGCCACTCGTTGTTGCCGTCCGGCATTCTCTGCCAAGTGCGGCTGTCGTCGCTCCTGTCAACAAACGATGGGGTCCTGTCAACGACCTCGCCTGACCCGCTTTCAAGGACGACGATCTCGGCAATGTCTGACAGCGCCTGTCTGTCAAGCTCGATGACGTACGTCTCGCCCGCCTTGATCTCGGCGTCCGATGGCAGATCTATCACCGTGGACTTGGACGTCCTTATCTTATAGTCGCCGATATTGACGTCGCTGTCAGATGGGTTGTAAAGCTCTATCCATTCCTTGTCATCGTTGTTGCTCTGCGGGTTGAGCTCTATTTCGTTTATCATGATGTTTCCTTCTTCGTTATCATCTGCGCTCGATCCTCCGGTGGTGTTGTCGGCAGAAAGAGAGTCGGTGTTATCATCTGCGCTCGATCCTCCGGTGGTGTTGTCGGCAGAAAGAGAGTCG
>Ga0126312_10003304_pt1 | contig 10892 bp, 14 predicted proteins | sample Plot104A_FD_92537 | JGI IMG/M metagenome (GOLD analysis project Ga0126312, IMG submission 92537) | Serpentine soil microbial communities from UC McLaughlin Reserve, CA, USA - Plot104A | ecosystem: Environmental > Terrestrial > Soil > Grasslands | place: USA: UC McLaughlin Reserve, Lake County... | reverse complement strand
GATTTGAGGTAGCTCTCAAAACCATAACTACAAGTGAGGATTGCTAATGCCATGTCCGAAAGGACACGTGGGTTCGAACTTCCTATTTCTTCTCCCACAGGAGAAGGAGGAGGGACGAAATTCCCACTCCCCGCGCTTCTCATGTTATTATTTTCAGTAAAGGATGCTAATGGCAATCCTGTTCAGGGTAAAATTACATTAACGGACAATAACACAACTATCAGATTTAATCCAGTACCCACTTTCAATCGAAATAGCAGATATACTGTTACGATTACTAAAGGAATAATGGATATATCAGGTGCATCTTTGGCTGCAGATATGGAATGGCATTTTACAACGTTAGTGTAATCTCTTCTGATGTGGTCGATGTCCTAGACTCCAAAGAAAGAAGAAAAACAGCAAGAAAAGGAAGAAGTACATACTACTCTGGATAGTTGTCTTATTAAGAATAACAAAAATTTCAAATAAAAACTCTCTTCATCTCTTCATTCCTCATTATTTTCTCTATCTCTTTTCGCAGAAAGGATAAAAACTGGCTCCTCTCCGTTTTTCTGGAGAAAGATACGTAATGGGCATGAATGACTCGGAAGAGGAAAAACAAAAAACATCTACGGCGACAACAAGAATAGCAAAATTATCCTTTTCACTGTTAACATCAGCACTCCTTATCTTGTCCTCTATAGCAGCAGCACAACAACTGATAATCATGCCACAAATGATTGTGTCGGTCAATGCTCAGAGTGAGGAAGCTTCTGAGCATGCATGTCCAGTTCCAGGCTATACGTTGAGTAGAGGAGAATGTACAGCCGAGCCAATAATAAAGTTCGAATGCAAACCTTCTAGCCTAGGCGGCATGACAGCAGTATTGACTAACGACCAATGTACAGTAAGAGCTGGGATTTCAGATATCCAGGAAAATGAGTGTAACGAATTAGGAGGTGTCTTCAGCACTTTTGAGCATAAGAAACCCCCCACATCAGAATGTATATTCCCAGCAACAGAAATAATAACCTGTCCAGGTGGCGTACCTCCGACTGAGGAAGGAGAATGTATAACAAAGCCAGGACAAGGAAATGATCCAACTTAACTAGATACAACTGTGTGTTGGTTCAAACAAGCGGGATCCAGGATGTCAACATAATCTAAAGGTAGACACCTTCGTCGAGACTGCTTCCTCCCCAACTTTTTTTTGACTGCATTATATTACTAGCTTCATTTTATTCCTTCTTGATTTCTATATTCCAAAAGGAACGAGCTGAGTATGTAGAAGATACACAAAGGTTAGTTACAGAGAAATTGAAATGCTAAAGGTTGTATTGCTTTTAGTGAGCAGAAAGCAGCAGCAATAGCAGCAGTAGTACAACTTGTCAGCATCATGAATATCATAAGAAGCCTGGTAATTGCTCTCTTAGCGCTTCTCTTGTTTCGGCAATAAAGTACTCACGTGGATATTATTGTGAGCGATGCCGAGATAGCCAGACAGACCATAGTCGATGTTAAAGAGATGTACAAGAAACTAGGCAGGTTGGTAGATCCTTCAGTTGAAAACCCTATAGAAACAGCCTATAATGAAGTTATACGATACACCAACACATTACAGGCGCCAATAACCCTAGAGGAAGCTCTAAAACATGTGGCTTTTCTGAAAAGTGACTCTGTTAAACAGTACCTTGGCGGTAATAACGTCAATTGGTCAGTAGACCATAACAAACGATACAGACACATACATGACAGGTTTGCTGACGGTGCTAATGTGGGTCAGATAAAGAAAGGAAGGAATGAGCAAGCTGTAGTCATCTACAAGATCAAACCGTTAACAATAGCCAAAGAGGCTACTACTCAATGACAGACACAATTAGACCAAAAGCCTGAAGGCTCAAAAGCTCCTCGGTCAGATAGGTCAGATAGGTCAGATACAGGAACCGTTATAGAACAATCTGATAGACAAATGTCTGCAGCTGACCTATCTGACCCAACTGACTGCGACCTTTCGGACAAAGAATTGCAAATTCACGCTATCCTGCAGATGTTACTAAAGGAGAAGGAGACCTTTACGGAAGACGATTGGATATTTCAGTGCAGTATGTGGCCTAACCTAGACTGGAAGCTAACCGATGCAAAGCAAGCACTCAAACAGCTATTGCGGCAGGGTAGGATAGTGGGCTTGGAGGATGGGGAAAAATACCAACCCTCAAAAAAACTATCTACAACAAGCGGAGAAGGAGAATAAGAAGAAAGATTTTAAATGTAATAAAGTTGCTAGTTACGCTTGTATATTATTAATTGGCTGAACAAGAAATTGAGAGTAATCCGATAGCAAAACAGCACCGCCGTCCTAAATCGTATAACAAACCTACAAGAAGGCAAGCTCTTCTAGAAATTAGACGGTTAATAGTGGAAGAAGGCTTATCCCATAATGAGATACAGCTGCGATTGAACCTCCCACCAGCAACTTACTTTAGATATTTGGATATGTTGTTTCAAGCAGAACAGGAAGCCATCTCAGGAGACCATTACACTTATCAAAGACTGCTAAACGAGACCTTAATCCTAAACCAAAGATATTTGCGCCGAGCTAGAAAGTTAACACAGATAGGAGACGACCCAACCGTAGACCCAGAGCAGAGAATAGAAGCATACAACTCAGCAGCAGAATTTGAAAGAGCGGCACATGATATGGCCTATATGGCCCCCAGCTATCTTAGAGCTCAAGGTCTATTGCCAGAACCTGAGAAAAATTTCCCAACGTTGTCAATGAGTCGAATAAGTAAGACTAAAGGTTCTGAAGAGCCAGACCCATCAGAAAAAGAAAGAATAAAGATTGCTGGCGAATTTAGACGACAAAATATTATTCAGCAGCAATATCAACAGAGTCAAGAAGGACATGCCCAGCAACAACAACAACAGCAGCACTATTATAACAACCAGATACCAAATTCCCAAAAGAGAGTACGCGAAGCGCGAAATACGTCGCCTCGTAATAGAAGAAGGGCTTACAAACAAAGAGCTCTCTGAGAGGCTTAACCTCCCAGATAGAACATGTCGACAATATTTGTACGAAATCTACAAAGAAGACAACCAACTACTAACCCAGCCATCTGTAGAATACATGGCAACACGGATATCCGTTTTCAAAGAGAGATTATCAAAGCAGCGTAACGATGTCTTGCAAATAGCAATGGACCCATCAAATACCCCAGAGGCTAGAATAGAAGCCCACAAACTCGCAGCCGACATTGATTGGGCTATACTGAAACTAGATTATGCATCACCAACGTTCTTAGCGCGGTACTTTAGTTGGGACAATAGTATATTCGTTGAAGATGCCAGTGGACTTAATTTAAAATTGAAAGAAAAGATATGAATGATGATAATAGTAAGGAAGAAGAAACACAGAAGAAAGAAGGAGGAGGAGGAGCAGGACCCTAACATAGAATTTGTTAAATTTTGTCAGAAACTACAGCAGCCGCTGCCTGTTACTGGAAACCAGAAGATAAATAATACAACAGATTATAACAGCTTGAACTGCTAACAGAGGAAACTGTCCTAAAAATAATGGCTTACCATCACCTCCAACACCCCAAGAAGATAGATTGTTACTTTGATAACAGTACCATTATTTTTGTGCGTTAATTGAGCAGGTAATTTTAGGTACAAGTATTGCTATTACTGCTCCTTTATCGCTTGCTTGAGCAGCATCAATATATCAAGAAGCGTCCACTTTCAGATAACGCTTAGATGAATCAGCAAATTGAGCTTAGAAAAATCAAAAAAAGAGATTGAGGGATATCCCTTCTAGAGATATGTCATTTGCTATTCTCAAAAAACAGTAAAGCGATAGCAACCACTCGTTGCACGGGTGTCTGCACGTTGGCCTTGATGGCATTCTCCATTATTTGACCAGCATCTCCGGTCCTCAAGTCCAGTAGCAGGGTCGGTGAAGTTATAGCAATACAACCACTGTGGTCCTGACCTTGCTGCCTCTGCTTGCTGCGTACTAACTGCAATCGCTGCACCTAATGCTATTACCATAGTTGCCGCTGCCATGGAAAAAATGGCAATTCTTATAGTTTTTGGGAACTCTGGATTCCTCATCACCGATGAGAGATTAAGGTTATTATTTATTCTTTTTGGAAATGATTACTTATTATTATATTCGGAACAAGTAATAGTATCAATATTTTTCATTTTGCCCTTATATTTTTTATAAAATGTGTTTGTTGCCTAATGGCGAAGACTACTATATATTATCCATATCATATGCACGCGCGATTATCTTGTACGTGCAGCAGGTGATTTGTACCAATTTTTAACCCTGTTTTGTGTTTCCATGGTAGAGTGGTGCTCTGTATCAAGACTAGTAACATTTGGTATAGGATTAGCAATTGTAGCTGTAGTTGCAACAGGAGTAGTAGGGGGAGGAGCTGAGACACTTCAGCAAGCATATGCACAAGAGAATTCCAAGGCTTGTCCTGAAGACTATACCCGCGGTGAGCGGGGTACCTGTGTGGCTGAAGCAACTGTTATTCTAGGCGGATGTGCAGAAGGCATCGAGAGATGGAATACAATGGAGAAACAGTTTGTGCCAAACTAGTAAATCTTGCATTAGTATTAGATGGCAGCGGCGAATGTCCACCCGATACTGCAGACACATTTTGGCTAATGGCAGACCCAACCCTTTGTGAAAAATTCCGAATATTGGGGGTACCAACAGCAGGCGACGTAGATTGCCCTGACTCTCCAAGAGAAGTTGAAGTAGTAGACGGACAATGCATAACGAAACGTGGCGAAGGTGAACCTGAGGAAGGAGACGATGAGCCAGAAGAAGTCGAAGAAGGGGACGAATAAGCAGATTGAACCAAGACCAACAACAACAATAAGAATCAGGCATGTCTCTGAAGTAAGACCGACACGCTCATTTTTGTCAAGAAACAAAATCAGGTTTACAATGGGAGGATAAGCAAGCTTTAAGCATGTAGAAGCTTAGCATCTGAAAGTTCAGCATGTGAAAGGTTAGCTTTATAGAGGTTAGCAAGTGAAAGGTCAGATTTTGAAAGGTTAGCAAGTGAAAGCCTAGCTCCTGAGAGTTCAGTATCTGAAAGGTCAGCACCTGAAAAGTCAAGATAAATAGCACCGTACTTAATTCGGAACTCGTTGAATTCTTCAACTCTGCCTTCCTTCAGCAAGTTAAATTGCATAATACTTCTTAGTCCAGGTCTGGGTTTGTCATCGTATTCTTTCTTGTATGTCGCGGCATCCACAGCTCTTCTATAATCTTTCATTTTTTCTATACCACATAATATCTTGTCAGCACCTGCATCATCAAGGAAGCTTTTCAAACTGCCATCTTTCTGATTTTTAACAAGTTCTTGAAAAATGCCTCGTATCTCAGGAGCCAGAGCTTTATTTGCATCGGATTGTTCTTTAATAAATTTATCGAGTGCATCTTCATTCCAAATACTTTTATCTTTCTCTTTGAGAGGGATATAATACTCCTCAAAAAAGTCTTCCTTGTAGTATCATGTTCTGATATTAGTTCCAAGAACTTATTCCACTTAAGGCGGAAGTTCAAAGCTTGTACTGCTATTAGCTTGTCAATGTCAATTTCTTTACCAAAGACTGCTCTTGCTAAGATAATATTATTAACAAATCTCTTTACTTGTCTTGGATTTGGTTCAATTGCCTTAACAATTAATTCTTTCCTCTTGTCTTTAAGAAATTCATCAGCAAGCTTAGATTCTCCAAGTCCTTTAGATATGATTGTTGATATGGATTCATGTATATCTTGGGGTTTCCAAACTGGAATTTGAAATGGAAGTTGAACAATCTTTTGTAAATAATCTATCCCCTTAATCTCTGGAATCTCACCATACTTTTCTTTAATAATATGGTCTATACTATCAGAATCCATACCTATGACGTATACGATTCCTTCTATGTCAAAGAATGCTTTTATTGATTCTATCACTTCAAGAGCATTTAGTGGGGTACATCTGTCCAAGTCATCGACAAAAACCACAATTCTAGCGTCTCCAAGCTCCTTTTTTAATACAGTTAATGCAGCTTGAAGATAATCCGTTGAATGTTCATGAAATTGTCTACGTTCACCATCAATGAATACTGAACCTTTTGATTTTAGTGAATCATAAAATTTTTCAAAGTTTATACTAGTTGATACTGGAGACCCTTCAGGGGAAACTGAAAATTCAGTAGATATCATAAACGCAGTAAAGGTTTTCTGGAGGGCATCTCTCAGTATAGTCCATCGTGATGACTCTCCATCTTCTTGGTCCTTCAATTTGTTTTCTAATGCTATTCTTATCTGCCTTAGAAATGGAATAACAGCCAAATGCTTCTCTTTTTCATAACGCCAAGCATCAAACCATACAGTTAATATTTTATCTTTACCTTTACCTTTTTCAAGCTCCCCCTTTATCATCTTCATTAAGGTAGTCTTGCCAGTTCCCCATTTTCCAAATATTCCTATAGCAAACTTTGGCTTGGCTTCTCTTATGATATTGGCTAGATTTTTGCTGTAACTCCCAAAATAAAGTGCATCCTCTTCAGCTGGGTCATCGGTAATTATCTGTATACTATTTTTCTTAGGGCCGACATTCTGAGTATTATTATTATGATAGTTTTGGCTCTTCTTGTCCTTTTTCTTTCTTCTCAGCTTATTCCACGGGACCTGTAGCTGCTGCCATCTTGGCATTTTCTAGCTTATTAGTAATAAAATCAACTATGGTTTATCCTTTTATGATATCATAATAATTCCTATTTCTACTACTGCTCCTGTTGTTGCTCCTTTTCTTTCTTCTCCTCTCTCTCCCTTTGTTTATATATAAAAGTGAGTGGCATTATCGGGTCAAAATTGCCTCTCATATGGCTTTATGAGGTGTTCATAGGCTTCTTCTTTTGTCATCTTTCGTGATAGAAATCTGTCAACATTTGGAACACTGGTAGTAGAGGGAGGCTGAAGTTACAGCTAGTATGTAGCCGCCATCATTTAGATGGGCAAGTCTTATCCTCTGAAGCTTTTGCCATTGTCGTTCTATGTCCTGGTCAGTTATTTTACTCCGTCCGTCACAACACCTTCAACTCGTGTCATTGTGCCTTCTCATTTAACAGGCACCTCCTGCCACTTCTCTTCCCTTGGAAAGAGTAACTGACTTATTCCTTTCTTTTCTGGCTGACCATAAAGATCTGGATGTAGATAATAGCCTCGTTCGTTGGCAGGCTTATCTTCCTCTACCTGAATCCGATTAGCATTAGCCCAAGGATCCTTACGTATACCAGTTACCTGCCATGAGACTTTCATACTCGGATTACCCCCTGCTATCTTAAAGCGATTGTTCTTGTTACTATCATTTGTAACACCATCAGATATTTCCTTTGCAATATAGAGATTCGGCCCAGGAGCTCCTATAGGGGTAAGCTGATAGCGAAAATCCTTATTGAGTGCATCAAACCAATCTGGAAGCTCTATCTCTGCTTCACCATTTGCATCTAACACCACTACACCGTCATACACATTTTTCATATCTGGTGATTCTATAGAGGAATGGTATAGGTATTTGTTAGCTGGATCGAGTGGGTGATCGATCTTGAAACGGACTGCTGATTTGTTGATAGTACCAGTTACATGGACATTCCCTTCTAGGAACGCAGCACCAGTGCCCCCTTGGCCATACACACCATAGCCATTACGGGCCTCGCCACGCACACCTATGCCCCTCCCGCTGCTGCCATTGTTGCCATACACACCACCCCAGTTCTCGCTCTCGCTGTAGCCATACACACCATAGCCGCTGGGGGCCTCGCCAACCACACCATAGCCGCCGACTGTGGCCAGGCTTTTGCCATACACACCAAAGCCGCTGCTGCTGATGCCATACACACCAGTGCCACTACGGACATCGCCACGCACACCTATGCCCTTCTCGCTGTAGCCATACACACCACCCCAGCTCTCGCTCTCGCTGTAGCCAGCCACACCTGGGCCGCTGATGCTATGGCCAAACACACCAGTGCCGCTGGGGGGTGTGCCAATCACACCTGGGCTGCTGGTGCTGTCGCCCCACACACCAGTGCCGCTGATGCTATGGCCAAACACACCTGTACTGCTGTTGCTGGCGCCATACACACCACGGCCGCTGCTGCTGCCGCCATATACACCAGTGCCGCCGTAGGGGGCTGTGCCACGCACACCAGTGCCGATGTTGCTATTGCTATGGCCAGCCACACCAGTGCCGCTGTTGCTGTAGCCCTCCACACCACGGCCGCTGTCGCTCAAGCCATACACACCAACCCAGCTGCCGTGGGAGCCATGCACACCAACACCATAAGTGCTTTCACTGATGCCCTGCACACCATAGCCATATATCCTGTCGCTCCAGCCACGCACACCAGAGCCTGTGGTGCCGATGTCACGTCCTTCTACGGCTTCATTGAATATAGGCCCACCCATATCAGTACTCTTCCTCCCAACACATAGGATTTACGGGCTGTACGTCTAACTTATGTATAGGATATTTTACACTATCCATAAGGTAAAGTTATGAGAATGCAACTATAAAAGATGTGTACTTTTCCAGTACAAGCATATATACAATAATTGACTGCAAGGTATGAGTTCGGATACAGTATTTTTACTTACATTTTCCCTTTTTACAAAACTTTGTTGTATATCAATGTACACATCGGTTCTAGGTTTTCATCTCCTCATAGACTATGATTAATGGATTAAACTTTTATAGAAGCTGAATGTTAAGAGGCTATGTCAAAGACGAGCTTTGACAAGAAGGATGTAGAAGAGCTTTTAGAGATATTAATGGATTATTATCCGTCAGCAAAAAAAATGATAGATGTTTTGTTAGGAATACAGAAGTGGGCCAAGAAGCTAAACTACCCCATTAATAGCTTCAGCGATTTAGTTAGACAAGTACAAAAGAACCCGATTACGATAGATGACAAAGAGGTAGATTTCGCAAATATAAAGGGGGTGATGCCGGCATATTATTTCCCTATCGCTAGTTTTGAGAATCTTATGGAGAAGGCATATGAGATTGTTAAATTAGGGCAACAGCAGCCTGCGCTAATCACACGATTGCCAATTCCTGGTGTTGGTCCTGAGTTTATGCCCGTTCAACCTAGTCCTCCACGTCCATTTACTGCGGCGGGTTCTCAAATTCCTCCCAGTCAGAGGCCTCCATCAATGCCAACGTAGAAGAATTTCAGCGAACCACCACATAGAGCATTTACAGCAGCTAAAAGAATGTAGTGAATAGGTATTCCTTCCACTGGTTGATTAAACACAGGCTCCCAACAATTTGAACCTGTGATAACATCCATATCGCCTGATGCAGATATTCTTGACGATACATTGGAGGCTACAAAGATGGCTGCCTCTGGTGAGAATGTCTACGTTGTTTCGTGGGATAATAAATCAGGAAACTGGGAGGTGTTTATGGCAAGAAGCACAGATGGGGGACAGACTTTTGAAGAAGGTACAAAGGTACAATAAACCTAAGCAATTCCACTGATACAAGGTCCGACGATGCGCACATAGTTGGAGAAGAAGATAATGTCTATGAGACATGGTGGGAGACTGCCAATAACGGAACACGCACGCCACTATTTGTAGCAAGTAATGATAATGGAGAAACATTCAACTCAGTGTTAGATGTTGCTGCTAATGGAACTATAGGCACAGCCGTAGAGGAAGAATAAGAAGAAGAAAAAGAGAAAGTGATGTGTACGACGATTTCAGTATCAGATACTGAGATGTTGCCAGGGCGACAAGAATGTTATAGTCTTACATAGGAACATAATAATATTCATTCAAGTTAAAGCTGTCGTTGCAACTTTTCTAGAGCTTGCAGGACCTCCTCCTTAAAGGAAGGCTTTGGCGCCAAATAATGACGCGTTAGGATAGACTGCGATACTCTCCCCTGCAGCAGGTCAATAATTTCAGGCTGGATTCCTGAATGTCTAAGCCACGACGCAAATATCTTCCTCGTATAGTGCATGTACATGCTGTTTATACCACTCTTACGACAGGCTAGCCTTATCTGGTTGTAAGTAACCTTTCGGTATACCGAAAGCTTGACTATGTCTAGCATCTCAGGTGTTACAAAAGAAATGAAAGCTTTCTTTGTGCGTCTTATGAAAATCTCAGGGAATCTAAAATGTTCTAGGGCTTGACGCTCTGGATTGTAGTAGTAAGACCGCTCGGAATCCCGAGCTGTGTTTAGCAGCCTTACAGACTCTAGTACCTCGCTACTCCTAAGCCCAGTAAGTATGGCAAATCGGAATATTTTGCCTACCCAGACAGGGGTTTTATCGATTAAATTCTTAATCTGTTGCAGCATAGTGTCGAAGGAAAGTCCTTCATCAAAGAATCGCTGCATGGCTTGGAGTGATTCATCTCCATTTGTCCAATGCAGAGAGTAACGCTTACGTATCTGACACCATTCTTCATACAAACCGCTATACTTTGCATAAACTGTTATCGCTTCCATTGCATGACGCCGCATAGCGCCTGAAGATAAAGCTACAAGCGCAGAAGCGTCACCTGTTTCTAAGACTTGGTGATATCGTTTTGCATAAGAGATTATCTGTCTGACATTTCTTTTCTTTTGTGCTTTAAGATACTGTTCAAAAGAATAATGGGAAGAAGAATATGACATTTCGAACCCACGGATCCTTGAAGGACATGGCTGCTCTTGCTGCTCTTCCTGATGATTATAATTATAATTCTGGATTGCTAATCCCATGTCCGAAAGGACACGTGGGTTCGAAATGTTGCCTTCTCCTCTTAGAGGAGGAGAGGGCAGCACGAGCATCCCACTCCCCGCGCTTTTCTCCTTTGTTTTTTTCTCGAACTTCGT
>Ga0126312_10003303_pt1 | contig 10892 bp, 9 predicted proteins | sample Plot104A_FD_92537 | JGI IMG/M metagenome (GOLD analysis project Ga0126312, IMG submission 92537) | Serpentine soil microbial communities from UC McLaughlin Reserve, CA, USA - Plot104A | ecosystem: Environmental > Terrestrial > Soil > Grasslands | place: USA: UC McLaughlin Reserve, Lake County... | reverse complement strand
GTGCTCACCGTCGCGCTCGCGCTCTACCTCATCGTCCTCCTGCGCAAGCCGATCACGTGGCTCGTGATTGCTGCCTTCATTGCCGTGGCGATGTCCGGTCCGGTCAACCTTCTTGCACGGCGGATGAAGCGCGGTCTCGCGATCGCGCTCGCCTACCTGGCCATGGTGATGATCCCGATCGGGCTCGGCGCGGCTCTCATCCCATCGATCGTCAACCAGGTCGAGGACCTATCGAGCAACGTCCCGCAGTACGCGGACGACGTCACGGAGTACGTGAACGAGAACGACACGCTCCGCGGGTTGAACGAGAAGTACGACTTCACGACCGAGATCCAGAAGTTCGCCGACGACCTGCCGAGCCGGATCGGCGACGCCGCGGGGCTCCTGCGCGACATCGGGGTGGGCGTCGTGAACTCGGTGTTCGCCGCGGTGACGATCCTGATCCTGAGCATCTTCATGGTCGGCGGCGGCCCCAGATGGGCGGAGGCGTTCGTACGGGCGCAACCACCCGACAGGGCGCAGAGGATCGAGCGTGCGCTGCGCGAGGTCGCCAACGCGATCGGCAACTACGTCGGCGGCGCGCTTGTGCAGGCGACGATCGCGGGCGTCAGCGCCTTCATCGTGATGAAGATCCTCGGAGCGCCGTTCGCAGGACCGCTCGCCCTCGTCGTCGCCTTCTTCGACCTGATCCCCGTGGTCGGCGCGACGATCGGCGCCGTCCTGATCGGGATCGTGATGCTCTTCGTGAACTTCCCGATCGCGGTGATCATCTGGGGCGCGTTCGCGATCTTCTACCAGCAGTTCGAGAACTACGTGATCCAGCCTCAGATCCAGCGGCGCGCGGTCGCGGTCGAGCCGTTCGTCGTTCTCGTCTCGGTGCTCTTCGGGTCGACCCTGTTCGGGATCCTCGGCGCCGTGCTCGCGATTCCGACGGCCGCAACGCTGCAGATCGTCTGGCGCGAGTACCGCGACTACCGGCGCGAGACGCTCGCGCAGCCGATCGACGGGCCTGGGCGCCTCGAGGCCCCCGCGTAGCGCGCGAAGCGCGGGGGTAGCCTCTTGTCGATGGCGGTTCCGTCGGCAAGCGCGCAGCGCATCGGCGTCGGCGAGATCGAGCGAGCGGCGCGGACGATCTCAGGCGCGGTCCGGACGACGCCGGTGCTCCACGCGGGTGAGGTGTCCCGCCGGTTCGGTGGCACCGTGAGCCTCAAGGCGGAGAACCTCCAGCGGACGGGCTCGTTCAAGGTCCGCGGCGCGAACAACCTGCTTGCGGCGCTCGCGCCGGAGGAGCTCGCGCGTGGGGTGGTCGCGGCGAGTGCCGGCAACCACGCCCAGGCGATCTCCCTCGCCGCCCGCGAGCGCGGGGCGCACGCGGTGATCTACATGCCCGACGACGCCCCGCTCGCGAAGATCGACGCCGTTCGCCGCTACGGGGGCGAGGTCCGGCTCGTCGAGGGCCTGGTCGAGCGCGCGTTCGACGAGGCGCATGCGTGCGCCGAGCGCGAGGGGGTGATCTTCGCCCACGCCTTCGACGACCCGGTGGTTATCGCCGGGCAGGGCACGATCGGCCTCGAGATCGCCGAGCAGGCACCGGCCGCAAAGCTCGTCGTGGTCGCGATCGGCGGCGGCGCGCTCGCCACCGGGATCGCGATCGCCGTCAAGGACCGCCTGCCGGGAGCGCGAGTGGTGGGAGTGCAGTCCGATCGCTGCGCTCCCTACGCCCGCGGGGAGCGCCGGCTGCCGACGATCTGCGACGGGATCGCCGTCAAGCGGCCCGGGCGGATCACGCGGCCGCTCGTGGACGAGTGGATCGACGAGGTGGTGACGGTCTCCGATGACGACGTCGCGCAGGCGATGGTGCTCCTGCTCGAGCGCTCGAAGCTCGTGGTCGAGGGAGCGGGCGCTGCCTCGGTCGCGGCGCTCCTCGCTGGGCGGATCGAGCCGCCGGACGACGGGGAGACCGTCGCGGTCCTCTCCGGCGGCAACGTCGACGCCTCGCGGCTCGTCGAGTGCATCCGGCTCGGCGAGAACGCTTCCGGGCGACGGCTCGTCTTCTCGACGGTCGTACCCGACCGTCCCGGCGCGCTCGCGAGCCTCGTCGCGGCGGTGGCCGAGGAGCGCGCGAACGTCCTCGACGTCGCCCACATCCGCGAAGGGATCGACCTGCACGTGCGGGAGACGGAGATCAGGCTCGTGCTTCAGACCGACGGCCCCGAGCACGGCGAGCGCATCCTCGCGGCGGTGCGGGACGCGGGCTTCTCGGCGCATCGAGAGGGTGCTCCTTGATCGTTCGCGCTGCGGGCGGCGTGGTCGTCCGCTCGCGCGACGGCCGCCGCGAGGTCGCGGTCGTCCACCGGCCCAAGTACGACGACTGGTCGCTGCCGAAGGGAAAGCTCGACGAGGGCGAGGACTGGCCGGATGCCGCGCTTCGCGAGGTCGAGGAGGAGACCGGGCTTCGTTGCGCGCTCGGCGAGGAGCTCGAGCCCGGACGCTATCCGGACCGCAAGGGCACCGAGAAGCTCGTCCGGTGGTGGGCGATGACGCCGATCGAGGGCACCTTCGCGCCCAACGACGAGGTCGACGACCTGCGGTGGATCGAGCTCGAGACCGCGCACGAGGTGCTCGACTACCCGCACGACCGCGAGCTCGTGCGCTCGCTCACCGCCGCCTCGGCATCGAACGAACGTCCAGGCCCCTAGCGCCCCGCGAGTGGACGGCGGCCGCGGAAGCCGGATTCGAGCTCGTGCCAGAAAGCGACGTCGCCTTCGTCGAGCTCCCAGCACAGGTAGACCTCGCGCCCGTCGCGGATCGCCGGGAAGTCGATCAGTCCGCGATCGATGTCGCGGACGACGATCCCAAGGCCCTGGAGCTCCGCGAGCAGCGCACGCACTTCGAGAAATGCCTGACCGACCTCCCGACCCGGCTCGCCGCCGCCGTTGGCCGGCGCCGCCTCCGAGAGCGCCTCATGGAGCTCCGCATCGGTGAGCCGGTCGCGCGCCTCGCGCAGCGACCGCAGCGCCGGCTCGACCCTGCCGAGGAGGCCGTTCGCCTCCTCGACCGTGAAGTGGCGTCCGTGGATCACCCGGCGGCGGCCGCCGACACCGCGGCCGCGGCCCCGATCCGACCGGCGAGCAGGCGTCCGTCGGCGTCGGAGATCCCGCGGAGCTGCCCCTGAAACGCGAGGTGCCAGTGCTCGGCCGGCCAGCGACGCACGTGCTCGAGGTCCTCGACGAGCGACTCCGCAGGCACGAACCGATCCTCGTCCAGCACCCTGACCGGCTCGGCCTCGACGCGCCACGGATAGTCCTCCTGGTGCTTCCTTTCGCCCTGCGGCCAGATCGGGGTCCGGTCCTCGAACATCTCCGACCGCACCCTCACGATCCCGCCGAAGGCCTGCACGCCGGTGACGTAGAAGAGGATCTCGTCGCCTTGAGGATCCAGGTGGCCATCGGGTGGCGCGATTCTATGGGCGCGGGTTGCCGCTCGTGGCCTTGCTGGGCTGGGTGGGGACGCGGTGTCGCCAACGCCACGCGCTTACCCGCGCCGAATCGGCCCTGTGGCGTTAACGACAAATAGCGTCGTCAACACCGCACGCTTGGGCGCCGGGGACGGGCTAGGCGGCCTCGGGCTCGCGGGTCGCCGGTGCGAGCTTCTGCGCTTGGCGCTCGGGAGCGATCCGGACCACGTTCCACGCGAGGCCGAGCTTCTGCATGCCGCGGATCACGAGCCCGGTCGGGTCGAGCTCCCACCAGCGCAGGCCATGGAAAGCGGAGCGAGGGAATGCGTGGTGGTTGTGGTGCCAGGCCTCGCCGAGCGAGACCGGCGCGAGCCACCAGACGTTTCGGGACTCGTCCTCGGTGGCGAAGCGGCGCGCGCCGTGGAAGTGGCAGATCGAGTTGATGCTCCAGGTGATGTGGTGGACGAAGAAGACGCGCACGAGGCCGCCCCAGAGGAGCCCGGTGAGCCCGCCGACGAGCGTCCCCGTGAGCGCGAGGCCGAGCGCGAACGGGATCGCGAGCGAGAGCGTCACCCAGGTGAGGAAGCGGCGGTTGATCCAGCGCATGCCCGCGTCGTCCATGAGATCCGGCGCGTACTTGGAGCGGTCCGCTTGGCCGTTGGCGTCGAAGAGCCAGCCGACGTGGGCGTGCCAGAGCCCGGCGAGCCCGCTGCCGTGCCCGACGTGCGGCGAGTGCGGGTCGCCCTCGACGTCGGTGTGCGCGTGGTGCTTGCGGTGGTCGGCGACCCAGTCGATCACGGGCCCCTGGACCGCCATCGAGCCTGCGGCGGCGAGCGCGTACTCGACCGGCTTATGTGTTTGGAAGGCGCGGTGCGTGAGGAGGCGATGGAAGCCGACGGTGACGCCGAGCGCCGAGACGAAGTACATCGCGCCCATGATCGCGAGGTCGGTCCAGCCGATGGCGCGGTTCCACAGCAGGATCAGGGACGCAATGAAGGCGGCGAAGGGGAGGACGACGGCGGCGAAGTTGGTGTAGCGCTGTGCACGACTCATGATTTGTAACGGTAGGCGGAGGGGACGGGCGTTTCTTCGCCGCGGCCCAAGTCATTGCCGTAAGTTCTTGTTATGAACGCACAAATTCCCGCGCTCGAGGAGCCCTGGAAGGCGCTGCCACTCCGGATCGGCTCGCTGATCCGCCCGCACGTGCCGGCGCTGAGCGACGAGGTGATCGCCGCGATCCGCGAGCGCGTGCCCGCCTACCGGCGGCCGCTCGCGGGCAGATTCGGCGCGGGGATCCGGCTCGGCGTCGAGGAGGCGCTCGCGCAGTTCGCCGACCTCGTCTTCGATCCCGAGCTCGACCGCTCGGGCCGCGACGCGGTCTACCGGGGCCTCGGCCGCGGGGAGTTCCGCGAGCGCCGCTCGCTCGACTCGCTGCTCGCGGCCTACAGGCTCGGCGCCCGCGTCTCCTGGCGGCGGCTCGCCTCGGTGGCGATCGAGGCCGGAGTCGATCGCCGCACCTTGGCGCTGCTCGCGGAGGCGGTGTTCGCATACATCGACGAGCTCTCGGCGCTCTCGGTGGAGGGCTACGCGCAGGAGCAGTCGCGGGCGGCCGGCGAGCGAGACCGGATGCGGCGGCGCGTGGTCGAGCTTCTGCTCGATCCCGCCGTCGATGAGGCGGCGGCGCGCGCGGCCGCCGCCGAGGCGGGCTGGCCGGCGCCGGAGACGGCCGCGGCGCTCGTCTGGCGCGGCGCCCGGCCGCGGCTGCGTGCGCGGCTTCCGGCCGGCACCCCGCTCCTCGAGGGAGCCGAGGAGGAGGAGACGACGGTCGCGATCGTCGCCGATCCGGAGGCGCCCGAGCTGGCCGAGCGGCTCGCGAGGGCGGCCGGCGGGGAGCCGCTCGTGCTCGGCCCGACGGTCGAGCTGATGGCGGTGGGGGACAGCGCCGCGCGGGCGCGGCGCGTGCTGGGCCTGATCGGCGGCGGCGCGATCGAGGCGACCGGGCTCGTACGCGCGGCCGAGCACCTCGGCGCTCTCGTCGCGCACGGCGACGAGGAGGCCCTCGCCGAGCTCGCCCGCGCCCGGCTCGCGCCGCTCGAGGCCGAGACCCCGGCGTCGCGGCGCCGCCTCGTCTCGACGCTGCGCGCCTGGCTCGACGCCCAGGCCGAGGTTGCGGCGGTCGCCGCGCGGCTGCACGTCCATCCGCAGACGGTGCGCTATCGGATGGCGCGGCTGCGGGAGTTGTTCGGCGAGGCCCTCGCCGATCCCGACGCGCGGCTCGAGCTCGCGCTCGCGCTGCGCAGCCCCGTTTCGGCAACATGTAGGCGGGAACGAGCCTGGAGACAATCAAGGAGGCAAGCGTGAGCGATACGGCGACCACGAGCGGCGACATCATGGCCCCGGAGAGCGCGGACCGCCGGGAGCACGTGATCGAGCTCCTCAAGAGGGCCTACTGGATGGAGGTCGAGACGGTGATGAGCTACATCGCCAACTCCGTCAACCCCGATGGCGTCCGTGCGCAGGAGATCAAGGAGTCGCTCGAGCAGGACATCCAGGAGGAGCTCGGCCATGCGCAGCAGTTCGCGGCGCGGATCAAGGAGCTCTACGGCGTCGTCCCCGGCTCGAGCGAATTCTCAGCGGAGCAGACCTACCTGCAGCCGCCGGATGAGCAGGTGGACATCGTGCACGTGATCAAGGGCGTGATCGAGGCCGAGAAGGGCGCGATCGAGCACTACAGCCGGATCATCGAGGAGACCGATCAGATCGACCCGGTGACTCAGGACATGGTGATCGACATCCTCCACGACGAGCAGGGGCACCTGCGGCTGTTCGAGGGGTTCCTGCGCGAGTACGAGGCCCTCGGCCTGGCCTGAGCGGCCGCGGCGATCAGCTCGAGCTGATCGTGGCGAGCGTCGTGCAGCGCTCCGCGTCGACCGGCCGCCCGAGTTCCTCCCAGGCTCGCGCGGCCTCGGCGAGCTGCCGCGCGCGCTCCTGCGGATCGGCGGCGGCCGCGCCGGCCGCCTCGAGGCTCGCCGCCCGGCCAACCGGATAGCGCAGCCGCTCCGCGAGGCCCGTGGCCTCCGCGGCGAGCTCGCGGGCCGGCTCGACCCGGCCCCAGAGGACGAGGTTCACCGCCCGCGCCGCCGTCGCCTCGATCGACTGGGCGACCAATCCGGCGCGCTCGCAGAGGTCGAGCGCGTGGGCGAGCGTCGCATCCGCGTCGGCGTGGTCGCCGTGGTCGCGCTGCGCCGCCGCCAGCCAGCGCAGCGAGTCGAACGCGACCTCGGAGCGCCCGACCTGCTCGGCGATCTCGCGGGAGCGCTCAAGCACGCCGATCGCGGCGTCCAGGTCGCGCTCGTGCCACAGGATCGCGCCGCGTACGGCGTATGGGAAGCAGAGCTTGCCCGCCAGGCCCTCGCGTTCGACGAGCTCCTCAGACGCATTCGCGCAGCCGGCGGCCGTCTCCCAGTCGCCGGCGTAAACGCTGAGCTGGCCGAGGGCAGCGTGCACTTCGACCTGGGACGGCAGGTCTCCGATCTCGGTGGCGAGCTCGAGCGCCCGCCGGTACGCCTCCCGTGCGGCGCCATAGTCGGCCTCCGAGATCTCGTGGTGGTAACCGAGCGCGAACAGGGCTCGTACCGCCTCGGCGGGATCCGTCTCGCGGGCCAGCTCGACCGAGCGCTCGAGGTTCTCGCGGGCGCGCTCGGAGTCGCCGATCCGGCCGAAGACGCGCCCGAAGATGCCGTGGGCGCGGCTCGCGGCGCTCGCCTCGCCGAGGCGCTCGGCGAGCCGCAGCGCCTTCTCCGCGGCGTAGATCGCGAGCATGTTGTCGCCCGTGTGCATGTAGAGCGAGGCCGCCTCCTCATACAGGCGGACGAGCTCGATGCACGGCGGGCCGTCCTTGAGCAAGTCGATGCCGCGCTGGTAGTGCTCGATCGCGCCGTCGCGGTCGCCCTTCTGCCACAGCCCGGCACCGATCTTGCGGTGCAGATCGCCGACCCGGGCGAGGTCCTCCTCGCCGCGGTGAAACTCCATTGCCTCGCCCCAGGCGCCGTCGGCACGGTCGATCCGACCGAGCAGCAGCGCCACGTCGCCCAGCTTCTCGGCGATCCGTGCCCTGTCCGCAGGCTCGAGCTCGCCGTCCAGCGACAAGGCCATCTCGTAGTGCCCCTGCGCCTCGCTGTTCGAGTAAAGCGCGGCGCTGGCGTCCCCGGCGGCCTCGAGCGCTCGGCGCCCCCGCAGGACGATCTCGCGCAGCTCCTCCGGCTCGAGGTCCGCGCCGCGGCCGAGCTCGGCGGCTCGCGCGTAGTGCTCGGCGACCAGCGCAATGACCCCCTCCGAGCGATCGGCGGCTCGCTCGGAGATGAACTCGCCGATCCGCGCGTGCAGGCCGGCGCGGACGGCCTTCGGCAGCGTCGAGTAGGCGACGTCGCGGATCAGAACGTGCTTGAAGGCGTACTCGCGCTCGCCCGCGAGGCGGCTTCCCGCCACCGGCACGATCAAGTCCTTCTCCTGGAGGCTCTCGAGCGTGGCGGCGAGGTCGATGCCGGGCTCGCCGGCGTCGCCGACCGAGCCCTCCCAGAAGGTCTGGCCGGCCACCGAGCCCGCTTGGAGCACGCGGCGCTCGGCGCGCGAGAGCGAGTCGAGCCGCGCCGCGAGCACGGAGTGGACGGTCTCCGGGAGCGCTTCGCTTTCGCGCGCTCCCCCCTCGACGATCCGGTTCACCATCTCCTCGGCGAACAACGGATTGCCGCCCGAGCGAAGCGCCACCTGCTCGGCGAGATCCGCGCCGACCGCGGCGGGAAGCAGCGAGCCCACCAGCTCGCGCGCGTCGGTTCGCGCCAGCGGCAGGAGCTCGATCGAGGTCGCGCCGACCATCCCGGACGCCCAGCCCGGCCGCCGGTCGACGAGCTCGTCGCGGGCCGTACAGACGATCAGGACCGGCCCGCGCGTCCAGCGCGCCAGGTAGTCGATCAGGTCGAGCGTGCCCTCGTCCGCCCAGTGGATGTCCTCGACCGCGAACAGCAGCGGCCCACGTGAGGTGGCGGATTCGAGCAGCAGCCGAACGGCGGAGAAGAGCCGATCGCGCATCTGCTGCGGTCCGTCGTCCTCGCCCGAGTCCGTGCCCGGGGGCGGCTCGATGCCGAGCGGGCGGCCGAGGGCCGCCGCGACCCGCTCCGACGACTCGCCCGATCCCGCCTCCAGGAGCAGCGCTCCGACTCCGCGCAGGAGCTTCGCCCACGCGGTCGCGCCGTCGTCGGTGTCGACGATCTCGAAGGCGCCGCGCACCACCTCGCCGAGCGCCCAGTACGCGACCCCGGCGCCGAACGAGGGGCAGCTGCCGAGCCGGACGTCCGGTGGATGCTCGAGCCCGCCCAGCCGATCGATGAGATCACGCAGAAGGCGCGACTTCCCGACCCCGGCCTGGCCGAGCAGGGTGACGAGGTGCGGGCGGCGCTCCTCGACGACCTGCTCGAACGCCGCGAGGAGCCGGTCCGACTCGGGGTCGCGGCCGATCAGCCGCGCCGTAGAGCGTGCGCCGCGCGGGGCGCGGCCGCGGACCACCGCCCGCACCGCCTCCCACGCCGGTACCGGCTCCGACTTCCCCTTGAGCTCGAGCGGCTCGAGCTCGACGTACTCGATCGCGGGCCGCGTCAGCCGGTGCGTGACCTCGCCGACGATCACGGTTCCCGGCTTCGCCGCCGCCTGCAGGCGCGCCGCGACGTTCACCGGGTCTCCGATCACGGTGTAGCGGTCGCCGACCCGCCCCGCCAGCACCTCGCCCGAGTTGATCCCCACTCGCAGCGCGAACTCGGCGCCGACGTCGGCGCCGATCCGCTCGTTGATCTCGCCCATCGCGGCCTGCATCGCGAGCCCGGCGCGCACGGCCCGCTCGGGGTCGTCCTCGTGAGTCACCGGCGCGCCGAAGACGCCCATCACGTTGTCGCCGATGTACTTGTCGATCGTCCCGCCGTAGCGCTCGATCTCCGCGCCGAGCCGCCTGAGCGCTCGATCGACGAGCGTCTTCGTGCGCTCCGGGTCGAGCCGCTCCGAGAGCGCCGTATAGCCGGAGAGGTCGGCGAAGATGATCGTCGCCTTGCGCCGCTCCTCCGGCGGCGGCTCGCTGCCGGGAGCCGGCGGCACGGCGCCGGAGAGCTCCGTACCGCACGCGATGCAGAACTTCGCCTCGGGCGGGTTCTCGGCGCCGCAGGCGGCGCAGCGCGTCGCGAGACCGGCGCCGCACGCCATGCAGAAGCGTGCCCCGGCCGGATTCTCGGTGCCGCACGACGGACACGTCATGGGCCGAGGATAAGTGCCTGGTGCCCGATCACCTACTCGATCGGGATGTCCTGCACGCGCGCGTCCCGTTCCGCCTCCGCGTCCGTCTCCGCCTCCGCGAGCCGCTCGAGGGCGTGGTCGATCAGCGTCCGCATGGTGAGGAGCGCCTCGCGCTGGACGCTCTGGAACTGGCCGCGGAGCTCGGGCGAGGAGGTCGAGCGAAGGACGTCCGCTCCGCGGCAGATCGGGCAGAGCTCGACGCAGTGAAGCCGCTCCTCAGACGACATCGACCGGCCTTGCCTCGGCGTCCTCGAACGTGACCTCGAGCGCACCGGCCTCGAGCCGGGCGCCGCTCGGGCGCTTTCGCGCGAGCCCGGTCGGAAGGATGATCGTCCGCTTCCGCGGCCCGACCGAGACGATCAGCTCAGAACCGACCTTCTTCAGGCCGAGTTCGCCGCGCTCTCCGAACGGGACGCGGATCGTGAGCTTCGTCTCCCCGTTTTGCGACTCGAGCTCGTGGGCGAGCTCGGTGTGAAGCACGGCTGCCGGCTCGACCGGCTCGCCATCGGAGACGAAGAGCTCCGCCGCGAGGCGGTCGAGCATCCGCGGGCCGACGACCTCCTGCTCGAAGTAGCGCGCGGTGAGCGCCGGCACCGGCGCGAAACCGTCTCGCACCTCGGCCAGCCGCTCGCCCTGGCGCTGCCGCCACGTGCCGAAGTAGCCGCCCTCGAGCTCGTCGGGGAACACGCGGTTGACGATCACGGCGTCGGTCAGGTAGCCGTAGAGGTTCAGGTAGGTGAAGGTCCGCTGGGCCTCCTTGATCACCATCCGGTCGGGGTTCATCACCAGCCGGATCGACGCGCGGTCGCGGTCGCGGAGGATCTCGTTCATCGCGATCAGGTTCCGTACGAGCCGCTGGACGTCCGCGAACACGTCGTCGTTCGGGAGCTCGACATCGAGGAACGTGCGCGCGAGCGGGCGCGCCGCCGCCACGACCCGGCGCTCCCACGGGAACACCTTCTCCAACCACCACTGGGCGATGTCCGGGAACGAGAGCAGCCGCAGCGTCTCGCCGGTCGGCGCGCAGTCGACGATCACCACGTCGAATTCGCCTGAGCCGTGGTGGCGCTTGATCTGGAGCAGGCTGAAGAGCTCGTCC
>Ga0126312_10003302_pt1 | contig 10898 bp, 8 predicted proteins | sample Plot104A_FD_92537 | JGI IMG/M metagenome (GOLD analysis project Ga0126312, IMG submission 92537) | Serpentine soil microbial communities from UC McLaughlin Reserve, CA, USA - Plot104A | ecosystem: Environmental > Terrestrial > Soil > Grasslands | place: USA: UC McLaughlin Reserve, Lake County... | reverse complement strand
TTCCAGACCACCAACGGCTCTGGTTTCTGCGGGTTCTTACAAAACTGTAACGTTCTTCAATCTTGCTTCGACAATGGTGATTGCGAATTCGGGAGTGAGGTGTGCGTGCAAACGTGCTGCGGCAGCCCGCGCTGTGTCTCCCCCTGCCTCAGCAATTAGCATCGTAACCTTGGCGTGGCTTCCCTTCGACCGTTTGCTGCTCCTCGGCTGAGGCAGGGTTGAGCGCACCAGCAACCTCCAAAGGGTGTTCGACGGCGGACACCCAGCCCTCTGCTTGCCCTTATTCACCCTAGTGCCTGGAAAGTGGTGTTCTCGGAAGTCCATATCCAAGAGCTTGAATAAACGTGATCCGACCAGTTCTTCTGTGGGTTTTTCGGCATCCACGCGGCGTGACTGGTCACTAGATGTCGTGGTGGCGAATAAAGATGCGCTTACACGAATAGGAGACCGCGAGGAGGACTAGGACGCAGTCTATCGTAGTCGACGCCAAGAAGACCACAAGGTAAACGCCTAGGTGATGCGGGTGGCCACCTTCATAGCCCGCGACACGTTGCAGCTTGCAACCCCCGCGGAAGAGACTTCCACGGTCACCTGGGGGTGGACAACCTGCCATTGGAGGCAAAAATCTGATGAACGGTGGAAGGTGGTTGTCAGCCAGAAGTCATAGGCGTTGTCGGGGAACGTAACCCTTGTCGTCTTTGAGCTCGTGGTTCGTACGATGCCCTTAGGCCAAGAGGTATACCCGCAATTTTCGTAGCCAGCTGATATACGACTGAGAAGAGCTGTTAGTCGTGCAGCAACCGTGCAGCAACCCAGGCTAATAACCTGAAAGAACCGGAAAACCATTCATGCGCGGATCTCGCTATTTTCCCGAATTGTGTAAACTCCTGAACAGTATGGAAAAGTGTCTTACAGCTTTGACGCGGAAGAGGTCAGTGGTTCGAATCCACTATCGCCCATACTAGCTGTCAGCTCTTGTGGCTCATCCACGAACGTTGACCTGCACGATTACTGGTAGCATCTACAGCGTGGAACGTACGTCGAGTGACTACCAGGAACGCACCGGACGCTTTTGCTGAATGCTGATAGCTGATCGCTGAAAGATAGGAGGCACAGATGGCGGCTGTCAGGTTGCCCGACGGCAAAGAGCTGGAGATACGACCGAGCGAGAAGGCGCGGGACGTCGCCGAGAAGATTGGCAGGCGCCTTGCCAGGGAAGCTGTCGTGGCGAAGCTGGACGGCAAGCTGATAGACCTCGACGCCCCTTTAGACGGCGGAGGGGAGTTCGAGGTGGTTACTAAGGATTCTCCCGAGGGGCTCGAGGTCCTGCGCCACTCGACGGCGCACGCCATGGCGCAGGCGATCCTCGAGCTCTATCCCGGCAGCAAGTTGACAATCGGACCGCCCATAGAGGACGGCTTCTTCTACGACATCGAGGTCGCGGGACGCATCACCGACGATGACCTGGCGCGTATCGAGGAGCGGATGCGCGAGATCGCCGACCGCGACCTCCCAATAGAGCGCGAGCAGGTTTCAAAGGCTCAGGCAGAGAGGCTCTACGCGGACAATCCTTACAAGCTGGAGATCATCGAGGACCTCGAAGACGGGGACATCTACGTCTACAGGCAAGGCGAGTTCTACGACTTGTGCCGCGGTCCGCACGTGCCGAGCACCGGCAAGCTAGGGGTCTTCAAGCTGCGGAACGTCGCTGGAGCGTACTGGCGCGGCGACGAGAAGAACCCGATGCTCACTCGCGTCTACGGCACCGCATGGCCGACGGAGAGAGAGCTAAAGGCATATCTCAGGCGGCTGGAGGAGGCCAGGGAGAGGGACCACCGCAGGATCGGCAAGGACCTCGGGCTCTTCACTTTCTCGCCCGAAGTGGGGGCTGGCATCCCGCTCTTCTTGCCCAAGGGAGAGACGCTCAGGCACCTGATGGAGGACTACGTACGCGAGGTGCAGACGCGCTACGGCTACGAGCACGTCTGGACGGGACACCTCGTCAACGAGAGGCTATATGCCAGGAGCGGCCACCTGGAGCACTACATGGACTCCATGTTCCCGCCTATGGTCGATGGCGAGACTCGTTACCGGCTAAAGCCGATGAACTGCCCGAGCCACATGACGCTCTTCAACTCCGAGGCGCACTCCTACCGGGACCTGCCCGTGCGCTACGCCGAGTTTGCAACACTCTACCGCTACGAGAAGAGCGGCGAGCTGACGGGACTAACCCGCGTGCGGGCCCTCACGCAAGACGACGCGCACATCTTCTGCACCGAGACCCAGATCCAGGATGAGTTCACTCTGGCGCTCGAGATCATCCGTGAGGTCCTCGACACCTACGGGTTCACTGACTACAGGGTGAGGCTCTCGCTGCGCGACCCTGGGGACTCCAAATACCTCATGGGCGACGAGCGCTGGATGCTGGCCGAAGAAGCCCTGCGCACGGCGCTCGACGCCTCGGGCATCGAGTACTACCCTGGCGTCGGGGAGGCCAACTTCTATGGCCCCAAGGCCGACTTCATGGCAAGGGACGTGCTGGGGCGGGAGTGGCAGCTCTCGACCATACAGGTGGACTTCTTCCAGCCAGGTAGGCTCGGGTGCGAGTACGTGGGTGAGGACGGGAAAACCCACACCCCGGTGCTGCTCCACCGTGCCGTAACAGGGACGACAGAGCGTTTCATGGCCGTCCTGATCGAGCACTACGCCGGCGCCTTCCCGGTCTGGCTCTCGCCCGTACAGGCAGTGGTGATCCCGGTCGCAGACCGGCACATCGACTACGCCCGCAAGGTTCAGGGGACGCTCTCCGAGAAGGGTTTGCGAGTCGAGGTCGACGACTCGCAGAGCAGCATGCAGAAAAAGATCAGGGAGAACGCCAGGCAGAAGATCCCCTACCTGCTAATCGTCGGGGACGCCGAAGCCGGCGAGGATGCCGTCAACGTGAGGGTGCGCGGTGATAAGAAGCAGGAGTCGATGGCGACCTCGGCGTTCGCGGAGCGGGTTCTGAGAGAGGTAGCCGCGCGCGAGCGCCGCTGAATGGACAAGGGCAATGGAGGCGGAGTATAATCTGGAGTGTAGTTGGGGCCTGCGTCCGTTCGACGCCGTAGCGAGATCAATCGTCTTGCGGGCACGCGGCCCCGAAAATCTGTTTTTGAGAGGAGTGGTGCACAGTAGCGACTGAAGAAGAGCCGAGGATCAACGGCCAGATCCGGGCGCGTTCGGTGCGGTTGATCTCGGCTGACGGCGAGCAGCTGGGGATAAAGCACATCCGCGAAGCGATGGACTACGGCGAGAGGATGGACCTCGACCTTGTCGAGGTGGCCCCTAACGCGAATCCTCCTGTTGTCCGCCTCATGGACTACGGCAAGTACAAGTACCAGAAGGAGCAGGCCCGCAAGGCCGCCCGCAAGAAGCAGGTAAACATCAACGTACGGGAGATTAAGCTCCGACCCAAGATAGGCGACCACGACTTCAACACGAAGCGCGGTCACGTCGAGCGCTTTCTACGCGGCGGCGACAAGGTGAAGGTCACTATCATGTTCAGGGGCAGGGAGGTGCAGCACCCGGAGCTCGGCGAGAGGCTACTCCGGAGGCTGGCCGACGACCTGGAGGACCTCGGGCGCGTCGAGAGCCAGCCGAACCTCGATGGGCGCAACATGGTAATGGTCATGGCCCCTAAAAAGGACGCCAGAGAAGCCCAATCTCCTGAGCCGAGCGAGCGCAAGGAGCGGGCCGCTCGCAGCTAAAGCAACAGTTTGATACAATGCGTCTCGCAGGGGCGAAACGGCTCTCCCGTGCCGCGAGCCCTCCTTTTGCAGTAGGTAACCAAACGCGGAGGAAAACGATGCCGAAGATGAAGACCCACCAGGGTGCTGCCGGGCGCTTCGAGGTGAGGAAGAAGGGCAAGCTCAGGCGGCGCCGTGCAGGCCACAACCACATCCTCGAGAAGAAGAGCACGAGACGAAAGCGGCGTCTGAACACCGAGACCGTGGTAACCCGCTCTGACGAGAAGCGCATCAAGCGTCTCATGGGGGTGAGGTAGGTGGCACGCACGGCGCGCAGCATCCACGCCCGCAAGAAGCGCCGCAAGGTACTCAAAGAGGCGAGGGGCTACAGGGGTACGAAGCACACCTCGTACAAGCGGGCAAAAGAGCAGGTTTGGAAGAGCGGCGTCTACGCCTACGAGGGGCGCAAGCAGCGCAAGCGCGACTTCAGGGCGCTCTGGATCCAACGCATCAACGCAGGAGCCCGCGAGCACGGCCTCTCCTACTCGCGGTTCGTACACGGCTTGCGGCTCGCCGAGATAGACCTCGACCGCAAGGTTCTCGCAGACCTCGCCGTCACCGATCCCGAGGTATTTGCGGCGCTGGTAGCGCAGGCTAGAAACGCCCTGAGTGGCGAGCCCGTGCAGCGGCACATCGAGATCGAGAGGAAGGCCGAGCCTGCGCAGGAGAGGCGCAAGGCGCCGAAACCCAAAGCCAAGCCGAAGAAGGCCGCGCCGGAACCCGAGGTCCGGGAGCCGGCCGAGGTGGAGGCAACCGACGCAGCCGAGCGCAGGGCCGAGGAGCTCGAGGTAGATCTCGAGTCCGTCGAGGGCTCAGGCGCCGAGGGCCGTGTTCTCGTGGAGGACGTGGAGGAGACAGCCGAGCAAGAGCCCAAGGTACACGCCACAGAGGCCGCCGAGCGCAAGGCGAAGGAGCTCGGAGTCGACCTCGCCGACGTGGAGGGTACGGGCCAGGGCGGGCGTATCACCGTCGCCGACGTGCAGAAGGCGGCCAGGGCCGCAGACGACTGACCGGCGGATGCCGGGAACCTCGGCGATCTCTCTCAGGAGAGCTTCGAAGCTCAACGCCAAGAAGTACCGCGAGGCCGAGCGGCTTTTCCTGGCCGAGGGGGAGCCCGTGATCCTGGAGTCCCCCGTGCCGCCCATCGCGCTCTTTGGCGAACCCGGAGAGGTGCGGCGCCTCTCGGCGCTCAAGACCCCGACCGGCCCTGTAGGGGTCTTCCCCTTCCTTGATGTATCCGCGGCGGAGCTGGTCCCTGCCGCCGAGCGCATCGTTTTGTTGCACGGCTTGCAGGACCCCGGCAACGTCGGCGCGATCGTCCGTTGCGCCCACGCCTTCGGTGCGGGGGTAGCACTCTCCGGAGGGTGCGCGGATCTCTACAACCCCAAGACGATAAGAGCGACGATGGGCTCAATCTTCCACGCGCCCGTGGCCAGGGAAGTGGTCTCTCTGGACCTCTTGCGGGATGCGAGGAACGCCGGTTTCAACGCGATTGCGGCGGTTCCGGGGTCAGGCGACTCGCCTCGTGCGCTGCCCGCGGGCAGGACCGTCATCGTCGTCGGCGCCGAGGGATCGGGGTTGCCAGACGAGGTGGTCGATGCGTGTGAGGTCAGGGTGGCGATACCCTCACTGGCGGCGTCTCTCAACGCGGCGATCGCTGCCTCTATTCTGCTCTACGAGGCGTATATGCGTGTGCTACCATAAGCGCCCTGTATGGCGGTTACGGAGCGTATCGAAGAGCTGAGGTCGGAGGCGCTCCGCGCCGTCGCCGCCGCCGATTCCACGGCTGACCTCGAGAAGGTACGCGTCCATTATCTCGGGCGCTCGGCTGAGATCACCGGCATCAAGAAGAGCATTGGCTCACTGTCACCGCAGAGCCGCAAGGAGGTCGGGAGGGCGGCGAACCTGGCTTCGCGCGAGATAGAGGATGCTCTCGGGAAGAAAACCGGAGAGCTTGCAGCCGGGGAGCGCGAGGCGCGGCTGCGGGAGGAGGGAGTGGACATCACCCTCCCCGGCCTGCCGTTCCAGAGGGGGCACCTGCACCCTTCGCAGCGGGTTATAGACGAGGTCGTCGATTTCTTCGTTGGCCTTGGCTACAAGGTAGAAGAGGGGCCAGAGGTTGAGACCGACTACTATAACTTCACAGCCCTCAACATCCCCCCAGGACACCCGGCAAGAGGAGAGCACGACACGTTTATTCTGGACGAGGGGCTCGTCTTGCGTACCCAGACCTCGCCAGTGCAGATAAGAACGATGCTGGCGCAGGAGCCGCCCGTATACATCGTCAGCCCGGGGAGAGTCTATCGTCGAGACTACGACCCTACCCACACGCCCATGTTCCACCAGATAGAGGGCCTCGCGGTTGACAGAGGGCTCACCCTCGGGCACCTCAAGGGCACCCTTGCGGCGATGTCGCGTCACGTGTTCGGGGAGTCGGTGAGGGTACGCCTCAGACCTGGCTACTTCCAGTTCACCGAGCCGAGCGTCGAGATGGACACCAGCTGCTTTGTCTGTGGCGGGAGGGACCCCAACTGCAAGGTCTGCAAGGGTGCTGGCTGGCTCGAGATGCTTGGCGCGGGCATGGTAGACCCCGCCGTGCTCGAGGAGGTCGGCTACGACCCGGAACAGTACACAGGCTTCGCGTTCGGAATGGGCCCTGATCGCATGGCGATGGTCAAGTACGGCGTCCCCGACCTGCGGCTATTCTTCGAGGGCGACCTGCGGTTCCTTCGGCAATTCTAGGGACGCGGGGTGCCGCCTAGACATGACATGTAGGGTGGCGATGGGGCCTGACAATATACGTAGAGAGGTAGGATATTGCGCGTTCCGTTAGGCTGGCTCCGCGAGTACGTAGAGTTCGATGTACCCACGGGTGAGCTGGTCGAGCTGATCTCCCTTCACGCTCAGGAGGTAGATGGAGTGGAGCGGCTCGGCGTGCTCGACGGCGAGGTGGTGGTAGGGGAGGTCAAGGAATTCGGACCGCATCCGAACGCCGACAGGCTGTTCGTGGCGAGGGTGGACCTCGGCGGAGAGGTAGTCCAGATAGTGGCCGGCGCCTCCAACCCCTACCCCGGCGCCCGCGTGCCGGTTGTTCTGCCCGGCAGCGTCATGGCGGACGGCACCAGGCTGCAGAAGGCGAAGCTCAGGGGGTTGGACTCCTACGGCATGATGATGAGCGAGCGCGAGCTCGGCATCTCCCCGGATCACGAGGGAATACTGCTCCTCGACGGATCGTACGCTGTCGGAAGCCTCGTGAGTGAATACTTCTCGGTCTCCGAGACGGTGCTCGACATTCAGATCTTCCCTAATCGACCCGACCTGTGGGGTATGATCGGGGTCGCCCGCGAGCTGGCAGCCGTTCTGCGCACCGATTTCCACGTGCCCGAGCCCGTAGAGACGTTGCACAGCAACGTCTCTACGGACAACGTCTCTGGGGAGTCCGGCGGCCAGCCGACGGGGACCTATGGGTTGCGGGTGGACGCCGAGGACCTGTGTCCCCGCTATGACCTGCGCCGGGTCTCTAACCTCCGGCCGGGACGCGAGGCTCCGCTCGAGATGCGGCGCAGGGTTTACGCTGCGGGCATGCGCCCGATAAACGCTATCGTGGACGCTACCAACTACGTGATGCTCGAGACGGGCCAGCCCATCCACGCCTTCGACTCGGGCGAGGTCCGAGGGGGCATAGTTGTCCGCAGGGCCAGGGGCGGCGAGAGCATGACGCTCCTCGACGGCTCGACCCGCGCGCTGGACGAAGAGATGCTCGTCATCGCCGACGAGGAGCGGGGTCTGGTTATAGCCGGGGTGATGGGAGCGGAGGACGCGGAGGTGGGGGAGGGGACCGAGGACGCCCTGATCGAGGTCGCCACCTTCAACGGTCGAAATATCCTGGAGACCTCCCAGAAGCTTGGGCTGCGCACCGACGCCTCGTCACGCTTCGAGCGTGGCCTCGACCCGAACATGGTGGGCTACGCCATAGACCGGGTGACGGGACTCTTGGCCGAGAATCCTGGGGGACGAATCGCGCCAGACACCCTGAGCCACTACCCCGAGCCGGTCGAGCCGTGGCCGGTTAGACTCAGGCTGGATCGAGCGGAGCTCCTGCTCGGCATGCCGGTCGAAGAGAAAGAGGCCGTGGCGCGGCTCGAATCGCTGGATTGCGAGGTGGCGAGCGAAGGCGCGCGGCTCTCCGCTGTGGTGCCCACCTTCCGCCGGGACCTGCGTCGGGAAGAGGACTTGATCGAGGAGCTTGGACGGCTCGTCGGTCTAGATAAGGTGCCGGAGAGGCTGCCAGGTGTCCCGCAGCCAGGAGGCCTGACCGAAGAGCAGCGCAAGATACGCCTCCTCAGGCGTGTCCTCGCAGACCTTGGTCTCGCCGAGGCCATCACCTACCCCTTCGGGCCAGACCGGTGGACCGATGAGCTCGGAGAGAAGGACGTCGTTCGCGTGAAGAACCCTCTGAGCGCCGAGGGCAGCTACCTGCGTACGACCATCCTGCCTGGCCTGCTGGACGCTGCAGCCCGTAACCGGGCTTTCGGGGCGCGGGGCGGAGGGCTGTTCGAGGTTGGCCACGCCTTCATCCCTGACCCCCCTCCACAGGAGTCGCGAGATGCTGCGTTGCGGTTCCGCATGACGGGCGAGCTCGGAAGCAGCGTCGAAGACGGTAGTCGGTTCATGGGGGTGAGGGAAGAGGCAAGGGTGTGCGTGGTCCTTGCCGGGATCGTGCGGCCGGCAGGGTGGAACCTGCCGGAGTTGCGCGCCGGATTCTTCGAGGTAAAGGGCGTCGCGGAACGCATCGCTCCGGGCGCGACGTTCGAGCCCGAGGCACGCCGGTTCTTGCATCCGGGCCGCTCCGCCGCAGTGCTGGTGGGTGGGCGAAAGGCGGGGTGGCTGGGAGAGTTGCACCCCGAGGTCGCAGAGGAGTTCCGACTTGAGGGATGGCCCGTGGCTGTATTCGAGCTGGATCTCGCGCTCTGCGACCCCGATCCGGCGCCGAGTTTCGAGCCGTTCGTCAACGTTCCCGCCGTGGGCAGGGATCTGGCGGTCGTAGTTGACGCCGATGTCTCTGTGGGCGAGATGCTTGCCGCGATCAAAGGTCTGCGCAGTCCCATACTCGCGGAGGCCCGCGTCTTCGACGTCTACGAAGGACCGCAGGTAGCCGAAGGGCTGAAGAGCGTCGCCCTGAGCTTCACCTTCCAGGGCCAGGAGACACTCACCGATATGGATGTGAACGCGGAGATCACGCGCTTCTCCGCGCTGCTCGAGGAGGAGTTCGGGGCCAGTATCAGGGGCTAGCGGGGTTTTACCGCCCGTCGGATTTGCGGATGCTCATGAGTATGGCATCGTGGAAGTCGCCGTCGCGCTGCAAAGCCTGGCGCAGGCGTCCTTCCTCGCGGAAACCCAGCTTATCGTAAGTAGAGATCGCATCTTCGTTGAACTCGAAGACGCTGAGGCCGATGCGGTTGAGGTCGAGTTCCTCGAAACCGTAGCGGATGATCGCGTCGATAGCCTCGGCCCCGTAACCCTGGTGCCTGTCCTCGGGATGGCCAACTATCACCGAGAGTTCCGCGGAGGCGTTGGCGCTGCTTATGTTCATGAGGCTGATCACACCAATTGGCTCCGCCTCGCCCTTGAGGTGGATGGCGAAGGAGTCGTCAGTCGCGGAGAGCTCCCTGTCCTCGAAGAGCCGCTCTACTGCGGAGGGGTTCAGAGGCGCCGCCGTCCAACTGGTCAGGCGCCAGATCTCCGGGTCCCTGTACCACTCGGCGTAGAGCTTGTAGTGCTCGCGCGCGTGGCGCCGAAGCTCGATCCTGTCTCCGACGAGCTTCTCGATCTTGCCAGATAGCTTCACGCCCGGAATATACCCGCTTTGCAGATGAACCGCTACCTTCCCGAGGTGGCCACAGTTCGGTAAATGCGGCACCATTCCAGGGTAGACATTTACTGCACGTGTTGTTACCATAATCACGACAAGGGTTTTGGGGAAAGGAGAAAGAAGTGTTGACGACGAGGTTGAAAGGGGTGCGCCCCTTGACGACCTGGCGAGGGGTCTGGAGACAGGCGCGATCCCCCGTGGCCAGGCGATAAAGCTCGCAGGCGCTGCTCTGATGGCCTCTGCGCTCGGTCTCTTCGCGTCGCGGCAGGCTGACGCCCAGGAAGTCACCATCGCGAACGAGAGGGGTCGCTGTCGGCGTAAGGGCGGTGACTTCTGCAGGGACGCTGGGTGCAGGATATGTTGCGGTGAAGGCAGAAGGCGCCGTACGGCGTGCTGCGGTCCGGATGGGTGCAACTGCTGTCGCAGACACGAGCGTTGCGACAACGACGGAACCTGCAGGCCTCCGGCATAGCCGGGCACATTTTTCGCCGGGCCTGAGGGGATCATCGGCGCCGCGCTTACCACGGTCGCCCTTCGCTACGGCGCGCTGGAGAAGGCTACTCTTGGCGGAGGCCAGCGAGCCGGATACTATATACGGGAGAGCCGTGATGCCCGCTTGGTTCCGGTCAGAGAGCTAGGAGGTTTGCATGGACACCGCCGTTCTCCTCGCGAGGCTACTGCTCGCCGCGGTCTTCGTCGTGGCAGGGGTTGCCAAGCTCGCCGATCGCGAAGGCTCGCGCCGGGCCATGGCCGATTTCGGCCTACCAACTGCGCTCGCCGCCCCGCTTGGCGTGCTTCTGCCCGTGGCGGAGCTTGCCGTGGCAGCCGCTCTCATCGCCACGCCTACGGCGTTGTGGGGCGCGGCCGGGGCGCTGGTGCTTCTTGTCGTTTTCGCTGCCGGCATTGGCGCCAACCTGGCACGTGGCCGGAGCCCCGACTGTCACTGCTTCGGGCAGATCCACTCTGCTCCTGCTGGGTGGTCTACGCTAGCGCGAAACGCAGCGCTTGCCTGCGTGGCAGCCTTCCTCGTCTGGAGGGGCCTTGAGGGAGAAGTCGGACCCAGCGTTGTAGGCTGGATCTTTGACCTCTCCACAGCCGGGTTACTCGTCCTCATCGGTGTGATGGTGGTGCTAGCGCTGATTGCTGCCCAGTGGCTTTTTTTGTTTGGGTTGCTCAGGCAGAACGGACGGCTCCTAGGGCGCCTCGAGGCGCTTGAGGCCAGGCTCGTCGCTGCGGGACTG
>Ga0126312_10003301_pt1 | contig 10899 bp, 12 predicted proteins | sample Plot104A_FD_92537 | JGI IMG/M metagenome (GOLD analysis project Ga0126312, IMG submission 92537) | Serpentine soil microbial communities from UC McLaughlin Reserve, CA, USA - Plot104A | ecosystem: Environmental > Terrestrial > Soil > Grasslands | place: USA: UC McLaughlin Reserve, Lake County... | reverse complement strand
GGGAACGCGGCTTACGAAGAAGGACACGCTCGCTCCGTGCTCGTGGCCCTCGAAGCGGGCGGTTCTTCCGGGGGTTGGGGCAAGGTCATCGACCTTGAGTACGCGCGCTGTTCCAGGCTCGGCCATGGGTGGAAGTTACCGACCAAGTAGATCGCCAACACCCCTTCCGTCACCTTCCGCCGGACGTTGGGCGCCGCCGCCGGGCGCGTGATGCTATTGCTGGGGCCGTGGCAAGCAAGGCATCGGAGCGGTTCGTCTGGGGGGTGGACACTCTGGACGTCCGCCCGGCCGACCGCCTGCTGAAGGTCGGCTGCGACCACGGGGTCGCGGTTTCCCTGGTTTGCGAGAGGCTGACGACGGGAACGATCACCGCGATCGACCGCTCGCCCAAGATGATCGAGATGGCGACGCGGAGGAACCGCGAGCACGTCGACGCGGGCACGGCGGGACACGGTCGAGGCGGGCGGGGTCACGCTCGGGGTCGACCACTTCGGCGACGCGCCGCCGCCGCTCGCTCTGCTCGCCCGCTCAGCGGCCCAGGTGCTTGATCGTCTTCCCCGAGAGAGCGGACCGCCAGATGCGCAGGCGGGCGATCGCGCCGGGCGATGCCTCTCCCGGATTGGAGTCGTCCATCAGGAAATGCAGGATCTTGTCGTCGCCGAGGACGACCTGCTTGTGCTTGTCCCTGGCTGAGTCGATCCTCTTGTCGCCGACGTAGCCGGTCACGATCCCGCGCGCGTTGCGCGTGAGCGCGATCTGCTCCCACTTGCCCGCCTGAACCTCCTGCTTCTCGTATTCGAAGTTGTTGACGTCGTAGGGATAGAGGGAGTGGTCGTAGATGTACCAGCCCTCATCGGCGTCGAGGTTGTCGAAGTCGACCAGCTTGTCGTAGGAGTCATCGGCGACGTCGTCGAGGTTCATGAGCATCACGAATGTGTAGGTCTTGCCCTTGTCACCCATCGCCCTCCCGGCCTTATGGAGCTCCACTCCAACGCTGTCCGGGAAGTTCCAGACGCCGTTGTTCGAACCGCCGATCGTCTCGGTGCCGAACGAGCCACCGCCGCCTGACGCTATGAGGTTGGGCACGTTGCCAATCTTGCTCTTGAAGTTCCCTTCGAAGCGGTAGTCGGCAGTGAGCTTCGCGGCGGCGCTGGCGGCCGATGCGGCCGCCAGCAAGGCGACGATGATGAGCGCGAACAGAAGCGCGAGCTTGACGGTGCGAGGCATTTGACCCCCCCTGGCGGTCGTTGGACCGCCGCAGCCTAGCCGCTGTCCAGGCGGAGCGCTAGTGCTGGCCGGCGGGCTGGCCCGGACGCGCGGGGCGCTCGCGGCGCTCCATCTTGGGGGAGCGTCCGCCGATCACGGCGCTCACGCCGCCCAGGACTCCGGCGGCAAGCGCGATGAGGGCCGCGCCGGCGCTCGCGATGTTGAGGTCAAGTGCCGCGTCGAGCGACCAGGCGCCGGGGCTGGCGGCGGCCAGCGCGAAGGCGGCCGTGGCCATGACGAGCGGGAACTCGTAGCCGCCGTCGGCGTTCCACAGGCCCTTGTCGAGGTGGACGGTGATCGTCGCGACCGTCATGACGGCGATGATGAGTCCCGCGCCGACGGGCGTGAGCAGGCCGAGCGCAAGCAGCGCGCCGCCGACCGCCTCGCCAAGGCCCGCGGCGAGGGCGTGGTAGCGCGCCGGGTGGAGCTCCAGCGAGCCCATCATCCGGGTCGTCCCCTGAATGCCGGGGCCGCCCCACCATCCGAAAAGCTTCTGCGTGCCGTGGCCGACGAACAACAGCCCGACGGTCAGGTGAAGGAGGAAAAGGCCAAGATCCATCGCGTAACACACCTTTCGTGGGTTGCGGGTTCTGGCTTCAGGCGGCGAATACCCGGTTTCCTTGGAAACAACCTCAGGCGATCCTTCCGGCGCCCTACCGCATATGCGGGATCTGACTACCGCATACTGCGTAGCGAAATCGACCCCAGCTCAAGGCCCCGCGATAACCGGCCGAACAGGAAAATGATGGCCAAAGGCGAGCGCCCTCGCGCGCTCCTCAGTCGCCTAATGGGATTCGGCCGCCGGGGGGAAGCGGCCCGGACTTCCCCTGCGCATTCGGAGGAGCGCACGATGCGGATCCTCGACCGCGCGAACGAGGCCTACGTGGCCATCGACGGCGACGGCCTGGTGATCGCCTGGAACCGGGCGGCCGAGACGATGTTCGGCTGGCCGCGCGACGAGGCGCTGGGGCGAGAAATCGCCGAGCTGATCCTCCCGCCGGAGCTGCGGTACGCCCATCGCGAGGGGCTCAAGCGCTTCCACGAGACGGGCACGGGCCCCATGATCGGCCCGCGCACCGAGACGCTCGCGCGCCATCGCGACGGCGCGGAGATCCCCGTCGAGCTCTCGATCACCGCGATCGAGGAGGCCGACGGCTACACCTTCCACGGCTTCGTCCGCGACATCACCGAGCGCAAGCTGCTCGAGGCGCAACAGGCCGAGATGCTGGCCCAGGCGCAGGAGTCGGCGCGGATCGACTCCCTCACCGCGACGCCCAACCGGCGCGCGTGGGACGAGGAGCTGGACCGCGAGCTGGCTCGGGCGAGGCGCACGCAGAATCCGCTGTGCATCGCCCTGCTGGACCTCGACCACTTCAAGGACTTCAACGATGCGAATGGGCATCGCGCGGGCGACCGGCTGCTGCGCCGCGCCGCCTCGGGCTGGCAGCTAGCGGTTCGCGCGAGCGATTTCCTCGCCCGCTACGGCGGCGAGGAGTTCGCGGTGCTGCTCCCGGACTGCGGGCTGGATGAGGCGATGACCGTCATCGAGCGCCTGCGGGAGGTGACCCCTGAGGATCAGACGGTCTCGGCGGGGGTGGCCGAGTGGAACCGCTACGAGTCGTCGGATGCCCTCGTCGACCGCGCCGACCTCGCCCTCTACAAGGCGAAGCGGGCCGGCCGCGATCGGGCGACCGCCGCCGCGTAGCGGCTGGGTCGCCTAGTTCGCCTGCGCCGACGGGCGAATGAGGATCTCGTTCACGTCCACCCGATCGGGCTGGGTGAGCGCGTAGAGCACGGCCCGCGCTATGTCGTCGTCGTGCAGGGCGCTGTCGGGGCCGGGTCGGTTGTCGAAGAACGGGGTGTCGACCATCCCAGGCTCGATCAACGTCACCCGGATGCCGTTGTTCTCGTGCATGGTGCGCAGCTCTTGGCGAAGGGCCTCGCCCATCGCCGTGACGGCCCACTTCGTCGCCGAGTACATCGAGCCCGGCAGCGCCCGGCGCCCGGCGACCGAGCTGGTGATCACGTAGTGGCCGGTCCCGCGCTCGAGCAGGTGGGGGAGCGTGGCGCGGATCGTGAGCCCGACGCCGAGGACGTTCGTGAGGACCATCGATCGCCAGTGCTCCGGCGATTCGGAGAGGAAGCCGCGCGTGGCGCCGAAGCCGGCGTTCGCGAACACGGCGTCGATACGCCCGAACTCCTCGAGGGCCTGCGCCGCCAGGCGCTCGTTGTCCTCCCACTCGGTGACGTCGCAGCGCACGGCGACGGCCTTCTCCGCGCCGCCGAGCTCATCGGCCAGCGCGGTGAGCTTGTCCTCGCTGCGCGCCCCCAGCGCTACGCGGTAGCCGCCCTCGACGGCGCGGCGGGCGGTCTGGGCGCCGATTCCGGTGGACGCGCCGGTGATCAGGAGGACGGGCTCGTCTGCCACGCCCCCGATCCTACGGAGATCAGTTAAGCGGCCTGCCGCAGACGACGTAGGCGCCCATGTCCACGGGCGATGCGCCGAAGTTGTCGACGGCGGCGAGCCACGCGGCGGTGCCCAGGGGCCCGAGGCTGTTAGTCCTGATCCCCAGGTAGCCGGCGCCGTTGTCCTGGCCGCCGCCGAAGGGAATTCGGCGGGCCGGGCATGTTGGTGCGACCGAGCCCTGCGCCGCGGGTGGGATGTCGGAAACGGTCGTCCGAGAGATCCTGGGCTTCCGCTTGCTGCACATCACGTGCACGGTGGCGCTTGATGCCCCACCCGTGTTGTCCACGTATGTTCCCCAGGCGGTGGCGCCGGTTGCCGACGGATCGCTGGGGAAGCTGGAGTTCAGATAGAGGGGGTGGTTCTTGCCCGCCTCGACCCCGCCGGAGAGCGCGAACATGTCGTTCGGGCAGGTGGCGTTTTCCTGGCCGGTCTGGCTCGTGGCGGCGACGTTGAACTCCTGCTCGACGTACTTGACCCTGGCGTCCCCGCATACCGCCCCGACCCTGACGTTCCGCTTGGAGCTGGAGACGTTGACCACGCGGACCCTCCAGCCGTCGTCCGGCTTCAAGCCCTTGTCGCGGTCGTCGTAAGGAAAGGTTTGCGCGAGCCGGATCTGGCCGACCCCGGCGCCATTGCGCTCGCCACCCCCGATCACGCGGGTTGCCTTCGGGCACGAGGCCGTCGCGGTGACCCCGGATACCGCCTCGACCGGGACCTTCTTGGTCACGTACTTGACGCCGCCCGCGGTCCTGACCGATGCGTGTGTCGCCGGTGCGATCAGCACCGCCACAACGCCCACCACCGCCAGCGCGGCGATTCGCCTCCCTGCTCCTGCCACGGGCGCACGATAGCCAACCCGGCGGCGCAGCGACGTTGCGATAATCGGCGAGCCCTTTCTCGCTCATGGACCCCGATCGCAAGCGAAAGATCCGCCTTGGCGTAGCCCTCGGCACCGCCGTGGTGCTCGCCGCCGCGCTTGTCTATGTGTCGTTCAGCTCGTCGAGCGAGGCGAAGTCTCCCTCCGAGGTGCTCGCCGCCGGGTCCGGCTCGAGCTACAAGGTGACCGGGGTCGTCGCGGACGGCTCGGTCAGCCACGCCGGCGACGCGCTTCGCTTCCAGATCGCCGACCGCGACGACCCCTCGAAGTCGGTGCCGGTCGAATACACCGGGACCGTGCCCGATCCGTTCCGCGAGGGCCGCGAGGTGATCCTCACGGGGTCCCTTGAGGGCGGGACGATCGTGGCCGAGCGCGACAGCCTCATCACCAAGTGCCCCTCCAAGTTCGCCGACGAGGCGGAGGAGGATCCCGAGCACGTGGTGATCGAGGACAGCCCCTCGTGACCGCCGAACGTCCCGCAATGGTCGCTATAGCGTCCACTCAGGGACGTTCGGCGGTGCGCTGATGCCCACACTCGGCGCGGCCTGTCTCGTCTGCGCCTTCCTGTGCGCCATCTACGCCTCCGGGGCCGCGCTCGCCGGGCGCAACGGCGATCGGCGGTGGGTCGACTCAGCGCGGCGCTCGGTGTTCGCGATGGCGGCGCTGCTCACCGTCAGCGTCGTCTCGCTCGAGGTCGCGTTCCTTCGCGACGACTTCTCGGTCGCCCTGGTCGCCGACCACTCCTCTACGACCACGCCAACGGGATACAAGCTCACCGCCATGTGGTCGAGCCAGGCGGGCTCGCTGCTTTTGTGGGCGTGGGTGCTCTCGCTGGCCGCTTCGGGAGTGCTGCTCGCGACCCGCGGCCGGCTACGCGAGCTGGTGCCGTGGGCGACGGCGGTGCTCGGCGGGATCGCTGCCTTCTTCACGGGGCTGATGCTCTTCGGGGTCATCTCCCCCGGCGCCGACTCGTTCCCGTTCGAGCGCCTCAGTCCCGCGCCGGTGGAGGGGGTGGGGCTGACTCCGCTCCTTCGCCACCCTGCGATGGCGATCCACCCGCCGATGCTCTACTCGGGGTACGCCCTGTTCTCGATCCCCTTCGCGTTCGCGATCGGGGCGCTGGTCACGCGGCGGCTCGACGCCTCCTGGATTCGCGCCACCCGGCGCTTTGCGCTCATCGCGTGGGTGTTTCTCTCGATCGGGATCCTGCTCGGCTCCGCCTGGTCCTACTCCGAGCTGGGGTGGGGCGGCTATTGGGGGTGGGATCCGGTCGAGAACGCGTCGCTCATGCCGTGGCTGGTCGGCACGGCGTTCCTGCACTCGGTGATGGTCCAGGAGAAGCGGGGGATGCTGCGGACCTGGAACGTCTCGCTCATCGTCGGCGTCTACGCGCTCTGCCTGCTCGGGACATTTCTGGTGCGCTCGGGCGTGCTGGAGTCCATCCACGCGTTCGGGGTCTCGAAGGTCGGCGGCCCGCTGCTGGCGCTGATCGCGGTGGTGGTGATCGGCTCCGCCGCCCTGATCGTCTCGCGGCTGGATGACCTGCGCGGCTCACGAAGGATCGAGTCGCTGGTCTCGCGCGAGGCGGTATTCCTGGTGAACAACCTGCTGCTGATCGGGCTCTGCGCGGTGATCTTCTGGGGCACCTTCTTCCCGCTCATCTCGGAGGCGCTGACCGGCACCGAGCGATCGGTCGGCCCGCCGTTCTTCAACCGGGTGGTGACTCCGCTCGCGATCCTGCTGGTGTTGTTCACCGGGATCGGGCCCTTGCTGGCGTGGCGACGCGTGAGCGCGGGGCGGCTGTGGAGGCTGGTGGGCCCGCCGGCCGGGGTGGCCCTCGGCGTGACGGCGGTGCTCGCGGTGACGACGGACGCTGCCTCCGAGCCGGCGGCGCTCCTGCTCTTCTGCTTCGCGGCCTTCGCGCTTGCCGCGATCGCCGGCGAGTTCATCCGCGGCGCGGGCGCGCAGCGGGCGCTCGGCGGCGGCTCCTGGACGCGCTCGCTGGCGACCGTGTTCGCTCGCAACCGCCGCCGCTACGGGGGCTACATCGTCCACGCGGGCATCGGGATCCTGTTCATCGCGGTCGCCGCGTCCTCGAGCTTCCAGACGAGTTCGGACGTTCGCCTGCGCCCCGGCCAGTCGGCGACGGTCGGCGACTATGAGGTCACCTACCGCGAGCCCACCGCCTCGATCGACTCCGCCGAGCAGAAGCTCACGTTCGGGGCGGTGCTCGAGGTGGCCCGCGACGACGAGCTTGTCACGACCCTCGCGCCGGCCCGTAACTACTACTCCTCCGCCGCCACCGAGGGCGTGCGCGGCTTTTTCGAGGGCGAGGCGACCAGCGAGGTCGGGCGCCGCAGCCGTGCCGGAGGCGACATCTGGGCCGCGATGCGCCCCGACCTGCGGCCGCTCGATTCCCAGATCGATGCGGCGGACCAGCGTGTCGAGCGCCGCGCCGACCAGATCGTCCGCCGGGCGGAGCAGGTGGCCGGCACGACGCCCCCGCCGGAGATGCGGGCGGCCGTAGTGAGCCAGCTCGAGGGAGCCAAGGTCAAGCGCCTGGGGAGCGCCTACATCGACGATCCGCCGCCGGTGGACTTCCGCGTGAACGTGAACCCGCTCGTGATCTGGATCTGGCTGGGCGGCGCGATCTCGGTGGCCGGCGGGCTCATCGCGATCTGGCCCGCGCCGGCGGCGCGGCGCCGCCGCGTCGCGGACGTGCACGCCGCGCGGCTCGCGCGGGATCTGGGCCGCGCTTAAGCGGCCGAGCGCGGCGTTTACCCCGCATTACGGGGTCAAGTCCGCGCTCGGCGGCCCGCGTAGCCTGTCCGCTCGTGGAGATCCTCGTCGCGCTCGTCCTGCTCGTCTTCGTCGCCTGGTTCGTGACGGGGCCGCTCCGCTCCGCACGGGGGCAGGGAGGGGAGGGGGAGGATCCGCACCTGGCCGACCTCGAGGCGCGCAAGGAGGCGAAGTACCGCGAGATTCGCGACGCCGAGCTCGATCGCGAGCAGGGAAAACTCTCTGAGGCCGACTGGCGCGCGGCCGACGCCGAGCTTCGCCGCGAGGCGATCGAGATCCTGAGGCAGATCGACGAGGCGGGCGGCTAGCACGGGTAGACTCCGCGGCCGTGGAAAGCGTGCTCGAAATCATCCAGGTGGCGATCGCCGTGATCGTCATCTTCCTCGTGCTCCTGCATTCGGGGAAGGACGCCGGCCTCTCCGGCGCCTTCGGCATCGGCCAGAGCGGCAGCTCGTTCGGCGGGGGCTCGCTCGTCGAGCGCAACCTCGACCGCTGGACGATCTTCTTCTCGCTGCTCTTCGTCGTCAACACGCTCGTCCTTCTCAAGATTTAGGCGGTTCGGGTGCCCCGGCCCGGCGCTCGCCAGGTCAGGCTCATCGGGGCCCTTGCCGCGGCGGCGGCGAGCGTGGCGCTCGCCGGCTGCGGCGGTGACGACGCTCGCCGGACGCAGGCCGCCCTCACCTCGCCGGGCACCGGTGGCACGCTCACCTGGGCGCTGGCCGGGCGCCCGGGCGAGTTGGACCCGCTGCTAGCGGCCTCGCGCTGGGATCAGCTCGTGACCCGCCAGATCCACGAGCCGCTCGTGGAGGCGCTTGCGAGGCCGTTCCGCGATCCCCGGCGCCTGAGGCGGGGCCTCGCCGCGTTCTGGCACAAGTCGGCCGGGGGCAGCGTTTGGACGTTCCGCCTGCGCCCTGACGTGCGGTTTCAAGACGGCACGCCGCTCAATGGAGGCGCCGTCCTCGCGAACGCCAAGCGCTGGCGCACCACGCCCCAGGGCCGGGCATTGCTGCCCGGCCTCTTCGCGGCCGACTCCCCGCGACCCGGCCTCGTGCGGTTCCAACTCGATCGCCGCGACCCGGATTTCCCCGAGCGGCTGTCCAGTCCACGCACGGGCATCGTCTCGCCGCGCGCGCTCGATCCTCACAGCGGCGTTGAGGCGAAGCTGGGGCGCCAGCTGCGCTCCGGCACCGGCGCGTTCGAGCTGCGCGAGAGCGATCGGGGCGGAGTCGTCCTGGCGCGGAACCTCGATTGGTGGGGTACGGGCCGGGACCTCGGGCCGGCGCTCGACCAGGTGGAGTTTCGCGTCGTCGAGAAGGGGCAGGACCGGCTTGCCCTGCTCTCCGGCGGCGACGTTCAGGTTGCGGAGGCGCTGACCCCGAGCCTCGCAACCGAGGCGCGCAGCGATCCGCTGCTTGAGGTGATCGGTGACGGGGCCTCCGCGCTGGGACTGCAGCGCTCGGTCCGTGGGATCACCCGAGCCGATGAGATCCCGTCGCTATCGGCCGTCTGGCTCACCCGCGTGGGGACGGGGTAGGGGCTCCGAACGTCGCCTGGGCGCTCACCGTGCGGTTAGGGTCGGCCTGAGCCAACCGAGGACGACCATGGCGTGAAGTGCGGCTGAGAGGAGTCGAACCTCCACGGCCCGTTAGGGCCACAAGGCCCTCAACCTTGCGCGTCTACCAGTTCCGCCACAGCCGCGGACGAGGGCGTTCGATTCTAGACGCCCGCGCCGTGAGCCGGCGGGGTTGACATCCGTCCGGGGGACGATCTAGTCTTACGAACATGTGTTCCGGTAGATGCGAACTGACGAGCCGGTCGCTCGCCGCCTAGGAGGCCCCGAGGATGGACATCAAGAAGGACCTGACCAAGCGCCAGAAGGAGATCTTCGACTACATCCGGGGGTATGCCTCGAAGCAGGGCTATCCGCCCACCGTGCGCGAGATCGGCAAGGCTGTCGGCCTCACGTCCTCGTCGACCGTCCACGCGCACCTGGCGAACCTCGAGAAGATCGGGCTCCTTCGCCGCGACCCCACCAAGCCGCGGGCGATCGAGCTGCTGGTCGACAGGGCCAAGAAGGCGATGCGCGGGCCGGGCCTCCCGGTCGTCGGTCACGTCGCCGCCGGTGAGCCGATCCTTGCCGAGGAGAACATCGAGGAGTACGTGGAGGTGCCGGAGGCGATCGGGGGCGACGAGTCCGACTACGTGCTGCGCGTGCAGGGCGACTCGATGCGCGACGCCGGAATCCTCGAGGGCGACTACGTCGTGGTCAAATCGGCCAGCGACGCGACCAACGGGGAGATCGTGGTCGCCCTGCTCGGGGAGGAGGCGACCGTCAAGCGCTTCTTCCGCGAGAAGGACCGGGTGCGCCTCCAGCCGGAGAACAAGGCCTACAAGCCGATCCGCACACGCGATGCGCAGCTTCTCGGCCGCGTGGTCGGCGTCTTCAGGAAGGTGGCGGCGTGAGCGCCGTCGCCACACGCGAGCCGGCCACCGCCACCGAGCGGCCGCAGCGGGCGAAGGCGACTACGCCCCTCTTCGACGACGGGTTCACGCTGGAGGACCGCGTCCTCCGCGCCTGGGAGGACCTGATCGTCCAGGGGCGCGCCGCCTGCCCCGTCTGCGGCGGCTCGGTGGCGGCGGGCTCGCCGTGCGAGGGGTGCGGCTCCGAGCTGAGCTGAATCGCTTGCCTGGGCCGAGTTGCCCGTTGAGGGGCTGAAACGGCCGTACAATTGACGTTGTAGGCCGTGCGACCGCGGGAGGTGACTCTCGAGGAAAGTCCGGACACCGAAGGGCAAGGACGGTCGGTAGCCCCGACCCGGCGAAAGCCGCGGGAAAGTGACACAGAGACAGACCGCCGATGGCGCTCCAACACGTGAGGAGCGCACAGGCAAGGGTGAAACGGTGCGGTAAGAGCGCACCAGCGTCGCGGTGACGCGGCGGCTGGCCAAACCCCGTCCGGTGCAACCCCAAGCAGGAGCGACGACCCGGCCCGGCGAGCTCCAGGTAGGGGGCAGGGCTCTCAGAGCCCCGCCGAGGCTCAGGCCCCGGCGAGACAGATGGCGCACCAGACAGAATCCGGCTTACAGGCCTGCTAACGGAAAGCCCCGCTTAGGCGGGGTTTTCCTATAGGTCGAGAAGCTAGGGACTCGTCACGTTTGCTCTGACGGGGTTACTCCGGCGATCTCTATGGAACCGCTCGGCGCGGGCGCCCGGCTCTCGCTTCTGTGGCTTGCCGGCATCGATCCGCACCGCAGCCCCCAAGCTACCAGCGGCGGCCGACGGCTCGAGGCTCAGGAAGCCGTGAGGCCCGCTACTTCCGCGATCCGCGCGGCCGCTGCGTCCAGCTCCTCGCCCGCCACGTGCGCGTAGCGATGGACCGTCGACAGATCGGCGTGCCCGAGGTACTCGGCGACGAGGCGCGTGTCGCCGGTCGCATGGCGAAGCCAGGTCGCAGCGGTGTGGCGCAGCGTGTGAGCCGTGACGCGCTTCT
>Ga0126312_10003300_pt1 | contig 10901 bp, 9 predicted proteins | sample Plot104A_FD_92537 | JGI IMG/M metagenome (GOLD analysis project Ga0126312, IMG submission 92537) | Serpentine soil microbial communities from UC McLaughlin Reserve, CA, USA - Plot104A | ecosystem: Environmental > Terrestrial > Soil > Grasslands | place: USA: UC McLaughlin Reserve, Lake County... | reverse complement strand
TTGCGGATCGCGTTGGCGCTCGCCAGCTCGCCCGCGACGCCGCCGGTCCGCCGGCCCGGCCACCCGACCAGCCGCGCCAGCGGCTTGACGAGCCGCGGTGCGGCCATCGCGACGCCGAAGAACAGCGACAGCACGCCGCCGCCGAGCAGCACCACGACGCCGAGCGTGCCGACGCTGGCGAACACGCCGGCGCAGATCGCGGCGAGCGAGGCGGCGATCAGGCCGGCCGCGAACTTCGCGGAGTGCGACGCCGCCCTCGACTGGGGCAGCTCCGCCCCCTCGCGGACCGCCGCGATCGGCGGCACCCGGGTGGCGCGGCGGGCCGGCAGGATGCTGGCCAGCAGCGTCACGCTCGTGCCGACGAGCAATGACACGATGATCGTGCGCGTCGCGAGCACGGTGCTCGACTTGGGCAGGTCGGCGCCGAGCGCGACGAACAGCGCGTCGAGGCCCTTGTAGATCCCGAAGCCGGCGAGCAGCCCGACCACCGAGGCGAGCAGGCCGATCGCGAACCCCTCGACGATCACGGAGCGCATCACCTGCTTGCGCGAGGCGCCGAGCGTGCGCAGGGTGGCGAACTCGCGCGTGCGCTGGGCGACCGTGATCGACAGGGTGTTGAAGATCACGAACGACCCGACGAACAGCGCGATCGCGCCGAAGCCGAGGAAGAAGTAGCGGATGAAGTCCATCCCCTGGTTGGTCTCCTCGGCGTCCGATGCGGCCTGTGCCTTCGCGTCGGCGACCTGCAGCGAGGACGGCACGAGCGGCGCCACGGCGTCGATCAGCTGGGCGGGCGAGGTGCCCTCCTTCGCCTTGATCGAGATGCCGTCATAGGCGCCGTCCTTGTGCAACAGCGCCTGGGCCGTCGGCAGGTCGAAGATCGCCATCGTCGCGCCGCCGAGCGAGTCGACGTCGCCGAACGTGGCGATGCCGGTGATCTCGTACTCCTTGGCGACGCCGAGCGTGTCGACCTTGATGCTCTGGCCCACCGCGAGGTCGCCCTTCTCGGCCGTGCCGGCGTCGACGACCACCTGGCCGCCGCCCTTCGCCCAGTCGCCGCTCTCGAGCTCCAGCGGGCTGAACTGCGGGTTGGCCGCGTCGTAGCCGAGCCCGAACGTGGGCGCCCCGCCCGCGCCGCCGAGCACTTTGCCGTCATGGCCGATGATCTCGGACTTGTTGGCCTCGTCGGTGGCGATCGTGCCGCCGGCGGCCTCGACCTCGGGCAGGTCCTTCACCTTCGCCAGCAGCGAGGCGGGGACGGTCGCGCTGCCGCTCGTGGAGCCCTTGACGAGCTCCTTGCCGGAGACCACCGCGTCGGTGTCGGAGTAGGAGGACTCGAAGATGCCGTCGAACGCCTTCTGCATCGTGTCGGTGAGGATGTAGGTGCCGCTGATCATCGACACGCCGATCACGACGGCGAGCGCGGTCAGCAGCGCGCGGAACTTGCGCGACGCGAGCCCCTTCAGCGCGACGCCGGTCATCCGCGCGCCACCTCCTCGAGCGTCTCGAGGATCTTGTGCGCGCTGCAGCGCGGCAGGTCGCGCACGATCTCCCCGTCGGCCAGGAACAGGACCCGGTCGGCGATCGCGGCCGCGTGCGCGTCATGGGTGACCATCACGGTCGTCTGGCCGAGCGAGTCGACGGAGTCGCGCAGGAGGGCGAGGATCTCGCCGCTGGTGGTGGAGTCGAGGTTGCCGGTCGGCTCGTCGGCGAACATCACGCTCGGGCGCGAGACCAGCGCGCGGGCGACGGCCACGCGCTGCTGCTGGCCGCCCGAGAGCTCCGACGGCCGGTGCGTGAGGCGGTCGCCGAGGCCGACCTTCGCGGTGAGCTCCTCGACCCAGGCCCGGTCGACCTTCTGCCCGGCGAGCTTCTGCGGCAGCACGATGTTCTCGGCCGCCGTCAGCATCGGCAGCAGGTTGAAGAACTGGAAGATGAACCCGATGTGGTCGCGGCGCAGCTTCGTGAGCGCGGTGTCCTCGAGGCCGGTGATGTCGGTGCCCTCGATGTGGACCTGGCCCTCGGTCGGGCGGTCGAGCCCCGCGAGGATGTGCATCAGGGTCGACTTGCCGGAGCCCGAGGGCCCCATCACGGCGGTGAGCTTGCCACGGGCGATGTCGAGCGAGACGCCGCGCAGGGCCTCGACGGCGGTGTCGCCCTCGCCGTAGCGGCGGACGACCTCGCGGGCGGTGATCACGGGCTGGAGCGAGGAGGGCTGCGGGCGCTCGTCACGGACGACGACGGTCTGCATGGGCGGCCTCACTTGGGTCGGTTGGCGCATCGCTGCCAGCCTCGCGACCCGCGACTTCCGGAGATATCGGGCCTGCCCGTGTCCAGGGGGGCGGTGCCCTGGGGGTCAGCCGCAGGGGATCTCCGCCCGCAGGTGGGTGCCGGCGCCGGCGCGGCTGGTCACCCGCAAGGAGCCGTCGAGCGCCTCCACGCGGTCGGCCAGGCCGCGCAGGCCCGATCCGCCGTCGGTGTCGGCGCCGCCTACGCCGTCGTCGTCGATCTCGACGACGACCCCGCCGGACACGCGGTGCACGGTCACGCTCGCCGAGGACGCGCGCGCGTGCTTGGCGGTGTTCGCCAGCGCTTCGCAGACGAGGAAGTACGCGGCCGCCTCGGCCGTCGGCGGCAGCCGCTCGGGGAGCTCGACCTCCAGGCCGACGGGCACGGGCGCCTTCGCGGCGAGCGACTCCAGCGCGACCCCGAGACCGTGCGAGGTCAGGGCCGCGGGGTGGATGCCCTGCGCGAGGTCGCGCAGCTCCTGCAGCGAGCCGGTCGCCTCGCGCTTGGCCTCGGCCACCAGCGCTCGCGTCTCGGGGTCGCCCGCCAGGCGGCTCTCGAGCCTCGCGAGCGAGATCGCCAGCGTGACGAGCCGCTGCTGCGCGCCGTCGTGGAGGTCGCGCTCGAGCCGGCGGCGCTCGCCCGCGGCTGCCTCGACCACGCGCGCCCGTGCGCCACGCAGCTCGTCGAGGTTCGCCCGCAGCACGGCCTGCAGGCGGGCGTTCTCCAGCGCCATCGCGCCGGCGGCGGCGACCTCGCTCAGCAGGTCGCCCTCCATGGCCAGCGAGGGGTCGTGCATCAGCGCCGCCACGCGCGAGCCGTCGGCGCGCTCGAGCACCGTGATCGCGACGTGCGCGTCCTCGGCGGGCAGCGCCAGCTCGTTGCCCGCCAGATCGGCGTAGTGGTTGTACTCGGGCAGCCAGTACGCGAGCTCCAGCGACGGGTCGCGGAGCGCGCGCCGGAGTGCGTCGCGCAGGTGCGCCGGGTCGTCGTCGCGCTGCAGGTCGACGACCAGCCCGCCGACTGCGGTGCGCGCGAGCCGCACCTGCAGCAGGTTGGCCAGCAGCGCGACCGGCAGCGCGAGGAAGGTGATCGCGGTGATCCACGCGATCAGCCCGGTCCGGTCCCCGGTGAGCTTGTCCCACAGCAGCGTGAAGATGCCGACGGTCAGCGCGAGCGCGCCCGCGAGCACCGGGGCCAGAGCGCGGCGCATCGGCGGGCTGGCGCGCACCCAGCGCCGCACGAGCACCGTGACGAGCGCGACGGCCACGCCCATGAGCACGACCCGCTGGACCCAGTCGATCGCGTCCGCGAGCTGCGCGTCGGGCCGGATCAGCAGCACGTTGCCCGGCATGTCGAGGAACGCGAGCCAGAGCAGCTCCAGCGGGCCGAACACCACGAGCACCGGCGCGAGGATCAGCCGATCCGCGCGCGAGTGCAGCCGCCCCGACGGGAAGGCCAGCAGCAGGTACATGAACACGAACGCGGTGCCGTCGGCGACCAGGATGCCGAGCGTGACCACCACCGGCAGATCGGCCCGCTGCAGCAGCCATCCCGCGATGACCAGCGAGCCGTAGAGGGCCATGATCGGCCCGGTGCGGTTACCGGGCCGCACGCGCCACGCTATGAGTCCGGCGAGGACGAAGGTCGTCCCCATCACCAGCTGCAGCGACTGCAGTGTGTCCATGGGCCGCTCCTGTCGACTCGGCCTTGAGCCGACCCTACAGAGGGCTCAGAGCCGAGTAAACGGCAGTCGGCGGCCACGCCGGAACTCGCGCCACTGCTCGGCGTTGATCGCCCACCGCTCGTGGTCGCGCCAGCGCCCGTTGAGCTTCAGGTAGCGCGGCGAGAAGCCCTCGCGCGTGAAGCCGTTGCGCTCCGCGAGCAGGAGCGAGGGCCGGTTCCCGGGCTGGATGTTCGCTTCGACGCGGTGCAGCTTCAGCGGCCCGAAGGCCTCGCGCAGCACCAGTTGCATGGCCTCGCTCATCAGCCCGCGGCCCTCGAACCCGGAGAATGCGGCATAGCCGAGGAAGGCCTGGTCGAGCGACCCGCGGATGATCTCCCCGAGGTTGAGGAAGCCGACGAGGTCGCCGCCGTCGCGCATCCGCGCGAAGAAGTAGCGCCGCCGCTCCTCGGCGGCCTTCGCGAGGTACGTCGCGTACTCCTCGGGCGTCTCCGGGCCGCGCGACCAGCGCCCGTGCAGCCTGCGGCTGCGGACGTTCGCGGCGATGAACGCTTCCTCGTCGGCCGGGGTCGGCGGGGAGATCAGCACGCGCACGGCGTGCGTCGCTAGCCGGCGGTGACCGAGGCGGCGGAGATCGCCGCGTCGCGGTCCTGGTAGACCGAGAAGTGCTGCTTGAGGTTGGTCAGCTCGAGCAGCCGGGCGACCGGCCCCTCCGGGGCGACGATGAACAGCCGCTTGCCGGCGGTCGTGAGCTGATCGGCGGAGCGGATGACGACGCCGAGCGCCGTGGAGTCGATGAAGGTCGCGCCGCCCATGTCGAGCACGACCACGGGCTGCGAGCTCGCCGCGCCCATCGTGAGGATCGCGGAGAGCTGCGGCGCGGCGGCCACGTCGAGCTCCCCCGTCGCGGTCACGAGGTGGGCGTTGTCGAGCGGATCGTGCTCGATGAGGAAGTCCATGGCCGCATCCTACGGCAGCGTGGCGATGCTGAGCGCGACTCCGCCGACCGCGGCGAGCAGGATCGCGAGGTCGCGGCGGCCCTCCCACGCGAGCAGCACGAGCCCCGCGGCGTAGACCGCGAGCGAGACGATCACGAACAGCGCCGACACCGCGTGCAGCCTAGCTCCAGGCACCCCGGGGCGGGCGCCGCGTCAGCCCGCGCGGCGGCGGCGGTAGTACGTGCCGGCCTTCACGCGCCCGCCGCACACCGCCATCGAGCACCAGGTGGCGCTCGCGTTGCTCGAGCGGTCGTAGAAGGCCCACCCGCAGACCTCGCGCGGGCACGCCTTCATCCGGACCCAGCTGCCGTCGAGCATCGCCGCGAACGTCGCGGCGACGACGCGGCCGAGCGCGCCGTCGACGCCGCCACGGCCGGCGACGAGCTCCGGCGCCTCCACCGGGAACGTCGGGCGCAGCTCCGCCCGCGCGGCGGCCGCCTCGAGCACGGCGCGCGCGCCAGGCTCCTCCGGCGCGCCGTTGTTGGCGTGCATCAGCGAGCGCAACGCCTCGCGCAGGTCGCGAGCCGCATCCAGATCGGTGGCTCCCGGAGTCACCCCCGGCTCGAGCAGCCCGCGCGCGGCGAGCCAGTCGGTCAGCCCCGCGACATCGGCGAGCAGGTCCGGCCCGTGCTCCCGGTCAACGGTGTTGACGAGCGTCTGCACCAGCGCGAGCCGCCCCGGCGCGGGCGCACGGCCACCCGGATGGACCGTCCCGCTGAGCAGCGCGTCGCGTTCCATGACAGATGTCAGCGTAACGGCGGAATATCGGGCGCCGTCCGGCGTCTTAGTGTTCAGACCGGCCATGACGGAACACCCACCCCTGTCCGAGCCCGACGAGGCGGCCCTCGCCGCCTACGCCGACGGGCGCCTCGAGCCGGCCGAACGGGCGGACCTCGAGGCCCGGCTCGCGAGCGAGCCCGCGCTGGCGGCCGCGCTCGATCAGCAGCGGATGGGCCTCGCGGCGATCACCACCGCCGCCGGGACGGTCTCGGCGCCGCTCGCCCTGCGCACGCGCGTGGAGGCGATGGAGCGCGGCGAGGCCGCCGCCCCGCGCCGCCGTCGCGAGCGCCGGCGCGGCTGGGGCTGGCTGCCGAGCGCCGGGCTGGCGGCCGCCGCCCTCGCTGCCGTGGCGATCGTCGTCGCCTTCAGCGGCGGGCCGGCCACCGCCGAGGTGCTCGCCGCCGCCGTCCGCCCGCCTGTCGCCGCGGCGCAGCTCGACCCGGGCCAGCCGCGGCTGCTGAAGGATCAGGTCGACGACGTGCGCTTCCCCAACTACGAGGGCAAGTTCGGCTGGGAGGCCGAGGGCGTGCGCACCGACGAGATCGGCGGCCGCCAGACCAAGACCGTCTCCTACCGCCGCGAGGGCCGCCGGATCGCGTACACGATCGTCGAGGGCGAGAAGCTTGCCTGGCCGCCCGGCTCCGACCGTGCCGAGGCCGAGGGCACGCCGATGCGCGTCTTCGAGGGCGATGGCCGCACCGCGGTGACGTGGCGCCGCAACGGCCGCACATGCGTCCTCTCCGCGACCAACGTGCCCGCCGACCAGCTGCTCGAGCTGGCCGGCTGGAAGGGCCAGGGCGCCGTCGACTTCTAGGGGTCCTAGGCGACGGCGGCCGCGACGCGCGAGCGCCCGCGGTGCAGGCGGCTCATGACGGTCCCGGCCGGCACGCCGAGCGACTCAGCGGCCTCGGCGTAGGACAGCCCGGCGACGTCGACCGCCGCGATCACGTCGCGCTGGTCGTCGGGCAGGGCGGCGATCGCGGCGAACACCGCGCGCGCCTCGACGATCGCCTGCGGCCCGGTCGCGGCCGGAGCGGCCAGGCGCTCCTCCGCACCTTCCTCCATCACGGCGGTGCGCGGCCGGCGCGAGCGCGTCCGCAGCGACGAGCGGAACGTGTTGCGCAGCACGGTCAGCAGGTAGGGCAGCGCGTCCTCGTGGGAGGCGATGACGCGCTTCTTCGCGAGCACCTTGGCATAGGTCTCCTGCACGAGGTCCTCGGCGTCCTCACGGGAGCCGCACAGGGCCCACGCCGCCCGGTAGAGCCGGTCGAGGTGGTCCGCCAGCACCTCCGGGAGCAGTTCGGGTGTCACGACAAGATGCTCCCGGAAAACCCGGTCGGAATACATGCGGCTAACCGGCGTCTTGGGGAGGCATGACCCCCACCGCTCACCGCATCCGCACCGCCACCACGGTCGCCGCCCTGCTCGCGGCGGCCGCGCTCGCCGGGCCGCCGACTGTCAGCGCGGCGACCGTGCCGACGGTCACCGGCACCACGCTCACGCTCACCGGTGACGACGCGGCGGATCGCGTCGTGATCGGTGAGGACGCCGGCAACCTGACGATGACGGTCAACGGCGGCGCGCCGATCACCGACTTCGGCACCGGCACGCTGCCCGCGAACAACACGATCGACCTCGTCGCCAACGCCGGCGGCGGCGACGACGAGATCACGATCACCACGGCCAACCTGAGGTCCGTGACCGCCGACGGCGGCGCCGGCGACGACATCCTCACCGGCAACAACGACGCCGACACGCTCTCCGGCGGCGAGGGCGACGACCGCGTCATCGGCGCCCGCGGCGGCGACACGATGAGCGGCGGCAACGGCAACGACACGCTCGTCTGGAACAACGGCGACGGCTCCGACACGATGAACGGCGACGGCAACACGGACGAGATCGAGGTCAACGGCGCCGTCACCCAGGCCGACACCTTCACGGTCAAGCCGAACCCGGCCGACCTCACGCGCGTCCGCTTCGACCGCCTCAACCTGGTCGCGTTCAACCTCAACATCAGCGCCGAGCGCATCACCGTCAACGGCCTCGGCGGCGACGACTCGATCACCGGCGAGGCCGGCCTGGCCCCGCTGATCGCCATGACCGCCAACGGCGGCACCGGTGCCGACACGATCACGGGCGGCGACGGCGCCGACCTCATCACCGGCGGCGACGACGCCGACACGCTCTCGGGCGGCGGCGGCGACGACCGGATCGTGGGCGACCGCGGCGGTGACACCATGAGCGGCGGCGACGGGGACGACACCACCGTCTGGAACAACGGCGACGGCTCCGACACGATGAACGGCGAAGCGGGCCTCGACCGCGTCGAGGTCAACGGCGCCGGCGCGGGCGACGCGTTCACGATCGCCCCCAACGCCGGGCGGGCGAAGTTCGACCGCACCAACCTCGTGCCGTTCACGCTCGACGTCTCCGCCGAGGCGCTCGACCTGCGCGGCCTGGGCGGCGACGACACGTTCACCGCGGCCGCCGGCACCGGCGCGCTGCTGGCCGTGACCGCCGACGGCGGCTCGGGCAACGACACGCTGACCGGCGCCGACGAGGCGGACACGTTCGCGGGCGGCTCCGGCAACGACTCGCTGACCGGCGGCGCCGGGCCCGACTCGCTCGACGGCCAGGACGGCAACGACGCGCTGGCCGCCCGCGACGGCCAGGGCGACCTCGTCCGCGGCGGCGCCGGCACCGACTCGGCGCAGACCGACCAGACGACGGTCGACGTGGTCGACGCCGTCGAGACCCTCGACGCGCTGCCCGGCGCGGCGCCCGCCGACAACACGGCGACCGCCGCGTCCGTGCGCACCCGGCGCGCGAACATCGCGATCCGCCGCGGGCGCGCGAGCACGCGCCTGTCGATCGCCTGCCCGGCCGCCGAGGCCGGCGGCTGCGTCGGGACCGTCACGCTCGTCAGCGCGAAGCCGGTCCGGATCGGCTCCGCGCGCGTGATCGCCGTGCTCGGCAGCGCCCGCTACTCGCTGCGGGCCGGGCAGCGCAAGACCGTCAAGGTCGGGCTCGCGAAGGGCGTGCGCAAGCTCGCCGTCAAGAAGGCGATCTCCGCCAGGGCGCAGACCGTCACCCGCGACGCCGCCGGCAACGTCGCCGTCGGCTCCCGGGCTGTGAGCCTCAGGCTCCCCCGTTAGGCAGCAGCTAGGTCTGCTGCGCCTCAGCCGCGCGGGCCGCGTGACCGTCCATCAGCTCTCGCTGGGCGTTCCGCGGCTCGCGCGGGTCGGGGCTGCGCCGCTCCCAGGCGCCGTCCTCGCGCAGCTCCCAGGCGTTCGTGTCGTCGGCCATGCACCGGTCCAGCGTGTCGGTGAGGTCGGCCGACAGCGCCGGGTCGCGCACCGGCGCGACCAGCTCCACCCGCGTGTCGAGGTTGCGCGGCATCAGGTCGGCCGAGCCGATGTAGACCGTGCAGTCCCCGTCGCGCTCGAAGGCGTAGATGCGCGAGTGCTCCAGGAAGCGCCCGACGACCGAGGTCACGCGGATGTTCTCCGAGACGCCGGCCACACCGGGGCGCAGGCAGCAGATCCCGCGCACGTTGAGCTCGACCTCCACCCCGGCCTGCGAGGCGCGGTAGAGCGCCTGGATGCAGCGCCGGTCCACCAGCGCGTTCATCTTCATCCGGATCCGGCCGCGGCGGCCCTCCGCCTTGGCCGCGATCGTCGCCTCGATCTCGCCGAGGATCGCGTCGCGCAGGTGCGCCGGGGCGACCAGCACCTGGCGGTAGGCGCGCGGCCGCGCGAAGCCCGTCAGGAAGTTGAACATGTCCGCGACGTCGGCGCCGATCTCCTCGTCGCAGGTGAGCAGGCCGAAGTCCGTGTACAGGCGCGCGGTCTTGGGGTGGTAGTTGCCCGTCCCGACGTGCACGTAGTGGCGCACGCCGTCGCCCTCGCGGCGCACGATCAGCAGGCACTTCGCATGCGTCTTGAGCGCCGGCAGGCCGTGCACCACGTGCACGCCCGACTGCTCGAGCGCCCCCGCCCACGTGATGTTGGCGCGCTCGTCGAAGCGGGCCTTGACCTCCACCACGCAGACCGCCTGCTTGCCGCGCTCGACGGCCCGGATCAGCGCCGGGACGAGCGGCGAGTCGTCGCTCGTGCGGTAGACGGTCTGCTTGATCGCGAGCACGTCCGGGTCGGCGACGGCCTGCTCGACGAAGCGCTCGACGGACGTCGCGAACGAGTCGTAGGGGTGATGGAGCAGGATGTCGCCCTTGCGCATCGCGGCGAACACGTCCGGCGCCTCGTCCTCGTCGGGCTGCAGCCGCGGCTGCGTGACCGGCGTCCACGGCTTGTCGCGCAGGTCCGCGTGGCCGGGCACGCGCACGAGGTCCCACAGGTCCTCGAGGTCGAGCAGCCCCGGCACCTCGAAGATGTCCTCCTCCTCGGCGTCCAGCGAGGACACGATCTGCTCGCGCATCGGGGCGCTCATCGAGGCGGACACCTCCACGCGCACGACCTCGCCGAAGCGGCGCCGGCGCAGCTCGTCCTCGACCGCCCGCACGAGGTCGTCCGCCTCGTCGGAGACCGTGAAGTCGGCGTCGCGCGTGACCCGGAAGACCGCGTGGTCGACGATCTCCATGCCGGGGAACAGCGCGTCGAGGTTCTTGGCGATCAGGTCCTCGAGCGGGACGAACGTCTTGCCGTCGCCGACCGGGACGAAGCGCGGCAGCATCTCCTTCGGCACCTTCACGCGCGCGAACGCCTCCAGTCCGCCGACCGGGTCGCGCACGACGACGCCGAGCGAGAGCGAGAGGTTGGAGATGTAGGGGAACGGCCGCCCGAGCCCGACCGCCAGCGGCGTCAGGACCGGGAAGATCTGGCGGCGGAAGCGCTCGTCGAGCGCCTCGCGCTCCTCCGCCGAGACGTCGCCGACGCCGACGATCCGGATCCTATGCTCGGTCAGCGCGGGCCGCAGCTCGCGGTCGAGCACCGCGCCCTGGCGGGAGATGTGCTCGCGTACGGTCGCGCGGATCGCGTCGATCGTCTGGCTCGGCGTGCGCCCGTCCTGCAGGGGCGTCTCGATCCCGGCGTCGATCTGGTCGTGCAGGCCGGCGACGCGGACCATGAAGAACTCGTCGAGGTTCGAGGAGGCGATCGCGCAGAACTTCAGGCGCTCGAGCAGCGGCGTGCGCGGGT
>Ga0126312_10003297_pt1 | contig 10902 bp, 11 predicted proteins | sample Plot104A_FD_92537 | JGI IMG/M metagenome (GOLD analysis project Ga0126312, IMG submission 92537) | Serpentine soil microbial communities from UC McLaughlin Reserve, CA, USA - Plot104A | ecosystem: Environmental > Terrestrial > Soil > Grasslands | place: USA: UC McLaughlin Reserve, Lake County... | reverse complement strand
ATAAATATCCTAATCCAGAAGAAGCATCTAAACATACAATGGAAGCTTACGTTACTATGCGTCACTTTGAAGATGCTGTAAGAAAGGTAAGAAGCCAGAGAGATATGAAACCAGGAATGAAAGCAAGTCATTTACAATATGGTTAAAATATAAATAGAACCTATTTTTTATTAAATAATAATTTTTTAAAGTAATAACAATGAAAGTATCAATAATATTATGAAGACTTAACCTAATCACCTTAGGATTGATATAATTATATTTATATATTAAAAGAATTTAGATTGATCAATTAAAAAGGTAAAAGGTAAGAATAGTTATGGAATTAATACAAATATCAAATATTACAAAAAAGATATCAACGACTAAAAAAACTATCAGACATACTCAAAGTATATGCCCGGATTGTAACATGATTCTCGATGCAGAAGTATTTGAAAGAGATGGTAAAGTCTTTATGACGAAAACATGTCCGTCACATGGAGAATGTGAAGAGCTATATTTTGGATCTGTCGATATGTATAAAAAATTCAGTACGTATTGGAAAGATGGAAAGGGTGCACATGCTCCCAATGTTATGGTAGATAAATGTGCTTGTCCTACGAATTGTGGCTTGTGTACAAACCATTTATCGCATTCTGGACTGTCTAATATGATAGTAACTAACAGGTGTGATTTAACATGTTGGTATTGCTTTTTCTATGTAAAAAAAGGTCTTGAAGGTGCATATCTTTACGAACCAAATTATGAACAAATTAGAGCAATGATGAAAACTTTAAAAGCAGAAAGACCTATTGCAGGAAACTCTATACAAGTTACTGGTGGGGAACCGATGCTTAGAGATGATATTGTTGAAGTGATTAAAATAATGAAAGAAGAGGGAGTCGATCACGTCCAATTAAATACTAATGGTATCAAATTAGCACTTTCTCCTGAAACAATGCGCGAAGTACGAAATGCTGGTGTAAGTAATCTTTATCTATCATTTGATGGTGTAACGCCTCGTACTAACCCTAAAAATCATTGGGAAGTACCCTATACTCTAGAATCTGCTAGAAAATGTGGAATGACTGTTGTTTTTGTTCCAACAGTTATTAAATCAATAAACGATCATGAATTAGGTGGAATAATTAGATTTGCTCAAAAGAATATGGATGTAGTACACGCTGTCAACTTCCAACCAGTTTCACTTACAGGACGAATGGGCAAAAAAGAACGAGAGAAATATAGAATTACTATTCCTGATTGCATTGAGAGGATTGAAGAGCAGACTAATGGCGAAATTTCTACGGATTCTTGGTTCCCTGTTCCCTCGTGTATGCCGATGACAGATGTAATTGAAGCATTTAGCAAAAAACCAAAATATGAATTATCAATTCACTTTGCATGCGGTGCAGGCACTTATGTTTTTGAAGACGTCCAAACTAAGAAATTGATTCCGCTTACATCATTTGTCGATATTAAAGGATTATTAGAATATTTCGAAGAAAAAGCTGATGAGTTGCGTTCAGGTGCAAACCGATATTGGGCAATGCTAGACGTAATGAGAAAATTAAATCAATTCGTAGATAGAAGTAAACAACCTCATGGACTCAATCTAGCAAAGATGTTTTCCAGTATTCTGCTAAAACGTAATTTTGATGCAGTCGGCTCTTGGCATGTTAGATCATTGTTTTTAGGAATGATGCATTTTCAAGATAAATATAATGAAGACCTTGAAAGATTACAAAGATGTGATATACATTATTTAACTCCTGATCTAAGAATTATTCCATTCTGTGCTTTTAATGTTATACCTGAATGGTATCGTGACAGAATACAAAAGAAATATAGTATTCCAGTAGAAGAATGGGAAAAAGCACATGGACAAACTTTAGAGGCTGGATTATATCGTGGATTAATGAGGCGTGGCAAACCAGAAGCACAAATGGGTTGTGCTGTCTCAGAGATGCATAAAGCAGCAGCTGAAAGCGAAGATCATCGAGCGGTAGATTTAAGAACTGGCATGGCTGGAGCTTAAATCCTCAAATTTCTTTAGGGTATTGTTCGAATCAGGGTAGTACTTGTAAAAAAGTTAATTATTTTTGACAAAACTTAACCTTTTTTTTTAATAAAGTTTAATTGATGTTAGTTGATGGAATAAGAATATGTCTACAATGAAATATGTTCTATTAGAACCTATAGGTGATGTAGCAATTATTAAGATCAATCGACCTGAAGCATTGAATGCCATGAATGTAGATGTAATTTGGGAGTTATCTAAAACAATAGATATTGTGGGAGTAGATGATAGTATAAAAGCTGTTATTATAACTGGAGTTGGAGAAAGATCATTTTGTGCAGGTGCAGATATATCTTACATGGTTAACATCACACCTATTGATGCGGAAAAATATGCCTCATCTGCTCAATCTGTCTTAAATAAAATTGAAAAATTGGAAAAACCAGTAATAGCTGCAATTAATGGTTTTGCATTAGGTGGAGGATGTGAACTGGCACTCGTTTGTGATATTAGACTATGTTCAACTAATGCAAAAATTGGTCAGCCTGAAGTTACAATAGGAATTCCACCAGGATGGGGAGGAACACAGAGATTGCTACGTCTAATAGGCCCTGCTAAAGCAAAAGAATTGATTTTTACTGGCAAAATGATAAATGGAGAAGAAGCATACAAGATAGGATTAGTTAATGAGATCATTAATTTAACACAAGAAGAGTTACCTGAAGCGCCTCCGGAGGGAGACGAAGTAAAACGTAAAGAATACGAGAAGAAATTGGCAAAACTTTTAAATAAAAAATTAATTGAAAAGTCTATTTCTATGGCCAGAGAAATTACAAACAATAGCTATAATGCTATTAAAGCGAGTAAATATTTGATTAATAAAGGCATGGATATAGATATCGATGCTGGTCTTAGAATGGAAATATATGGATGGGCTCTTTGCTTTGCTCATGAAGATAGAAAAAATCGAATGTCAGAATTCCTTAATAAAGGTAAAAAGAAATAACTTAAGATAACTATATTTTCTCTTGATTCCTAGCGCCTTTACTAGGCTTACATAGGTAGACTTTGCTTTCAATATGTGACGCTGCAAATCCTTCTTTAATTGCTTCCATAACACTGTGAGAATATCTATCCGTACTCAATATTGAAATAACTGAAGGACCAGCACCGCTAATAGTAAGAGCTAATGCACCTGCATTAATAGCATTTTCCTTTACTTTATTATATCCTGGAATTGTTTTTTTCCTAACAGGTTCCACAATTTTATCATCAAGTCCCTTTGCTATCATTTTCACATCTTTGTAGGCAAAACCTGCCACAATGGTACTCGCGTTAGAAATATTAGTTATTATGTTTTCCAAAGATGAATTCAAAGGTAGTATACTTCTAGCAACTTCTGTTTTCTTATTGGGAACTGGTATATCAGGAATTCCAACTACGAGATATAGATCTTCAGGGGGTTCAAATTTGATAAATTCAAGTGAGGGGCAATGTCTCACTATTGTAAATCCTCCCAACATAGAACTAGCAACATTATCATAATGTTTAGCTCCTGCTGAAGCTCTTTCTCCTTCGGCAGAATAACTAATTAAATCAATTAAATTTGTTTCTAGATCAAATAATTGGTCAAAAGCACAAGCTGTTGCTACTGATGATGCCGCACTACTTCCTAGTCCATATCCTGGAGGAATTCCTTTAACGATTTGAATATCAATGTTATTTCTTATATTATAAGCTTCCATCATTTTCTTAACTACCACTGAAGCAGCATTGCTTTCGTTATCATAAGGAATTTTCATTGCCTCGTTTTGTTTTATTGTAGATATAGTGATTTGTCCGTTCTGTTCTTTTTTTTTAATTATTATTATTTCATCTACAAAGAGATCCAAAGCAAGACCAAATATATCGAAGCCAGGTCCTAAATTAGCTGTTGATGAAGGAGCAAGTGCTCTAACTGAATCCATTTCTTTATATTTAATATTCAATTTCTTCTCCTTGATTAAGTATTCTTGATAAAACTGAAGATAATTCGATTAAGCCATTCAGTGTCAGATTAGATATAGCCAACAATTCTTGATTTAGTCCATTTTGCGAAATAATTTTTATGAGATCTTTACTCAATAAAGAAAACTCCTGATTATTTTCTTTATCTAAAGCTTCTAATAAAGCTGTATCAGAATGCGCCCAATTTAAGACATTTTCCAGATTGTCTAGTATTAAATCTCTTTTTGATAATACGTTTATCTGCGAGGTTTTTAATTTAAGATTAATCGAAGCAGAAAGTAATGATAAAGAAACAAAGTTAATTGGGCTTGAAACTAGAACTCCATCCATTATAAAAATACTAGCTTTACTATCTGCTTGAAAATTTGATATAAAATAATTACCACTAGATCGATAAGCAAATAATTCAATTTGTCCGGGAGTATCAATTAAAATATAATCTGGATTTAATTCATCAACTTCTAATTGAATATCTTGAATCTTTGTGCCGATTAAATCATGCGACATTATTATAGCACCATTAGGGCCTAATCCATAAGTTTCTATAATATTATTAATGTCTATATGGTTTCGTATGTCTACGTCGGGCAGATAAGGTAATTCAGATACTGCAGGATCCAAATTAAGTGTAATAGGAAAATTATCATGGTCAATATACCATTGTAAAAGGTTAGAAGCAAGTAAGGATTTTCCTGAACCGGCTGTTCCTGTTATATATATGGCTTTCATTAATTTTTGTATCAAATAATAATTATATAATATTTTAGAAATTATAAAATAATGTAATGGGGGTTTTATTAAATTAGTAAATTGATTGATTATTATATAACTGTATTAGTTTAGTAATCAGATAAATTGAATTGGAGACTGATTGCAGTATTAGTAAGTTTTTTACCAGTTATTCTTTTATTTATTTTCTCTCCGGTATCTGTTACGGATATCTTTAGTGTTGGAATTGCTCCCTTTCTTATGGCTGTTTTATTTAGTCTTGCAAAAGTCTTTCTTCAGGGATACCGATTTAAATATTTTGTAGATAAATTTTTGGGCTATAAGGTATCCTCATCCTTTAAACTAATTTCGGTCAGAATAGGAAGCGAATTTGTTACCAATACTACTCCATCTTATATTGGAGGTGAAATTGTTAGAATTGCCTGGTTAAATAAACACAAAGTTCCAGCTGGAATTGCAGCATGGATTACTACTATGGAAATCATTGCAGATGTTTTTGTGGGAACAATTCTTGCGTTATTTGCAGGAATAATTGCACTTTATAATGGAGCAATTCTTATCGGTACTATAATTATCCTTATTTCTTCCTTTATTTTTGGGTTTTGGTTGATAGTTGTTATTCTTTCAGCACATTATAATATTCAGCTTCCTAAGGTTCTAACAAAATTAGTTCGAAGATTTTTGTCACACGAACGTTCTGACAAAATTATTAACTATATAAATTCTGCAATTAGTGATTTATGCACAATGAGTAGAGAAAACTTTAATTCAAGAAGAACAATCAAAATATTTTTTGTTGGAATGGTTCTTACATTTTTTGCATTTGCTTGTCTAGGCGCATCCTTTCTTGTACTAGGTAGTCTCATAGAATCTGATCTAGGATTATATGATTCTATATTAGCTACTGCAGCTTCCACCGAATTAGGTAGTTTACCTATAACCGTGGGTGGATCTGGCTTAACTGAAATTGGGCTGTGGGCCTATGTCTCTGGTCTTAATAATTTGCCTTCACTTAATGAGGTTTTGAAGGATTCGCATTTAGATGTAATTATTTCTTGGCGAATTGCATCCTATCATATTCCTCTAATGATAATGTGGCTTGTGTTAATGAAACTTACAGTAAATAAAAAAATTACGCCTAAAACTGATCAAAAATCTTAAACAATATCCTAAAATCTTGAACATATCCTTTTTATATAAACAATATATAGATTTTCCAATTTTCAATATATATTTACTATACGTCTTCAGTATCCTCAACTGATTGTTGTGGACTTTCTTCAGATTCAACATCCATCAATTGTAATTCCATCAACTCAAATTGATATATAGAATCCATTTCTAACAAAAATTGTAATTTGAGAAATTCTATAGTCTTATCGCTAAGTTTTCCTCGCGACATTTTTATCTTGAATTCATAAACAAAACCCTTCATAAATTTTGATGTATCTTGTGAAGAGGGTACATTTATGCCTTCTACTATAGTTCTTCCATCAGGTAATGCTTCATAAAGTTGTATGTCTAATTTGTAGTCATCCGAATAAATTTCCAAAATATAGCCTGTTCGATTTATTATTTCAGATTCTGTAAATTGTATGGATTTAATCTCTTCTTCTATCCATGGTGGAATTCCTATCTTTTCTGAAGATTTTTCTGAACTCTTTGTTTTGGGCATCCAAAGTATACAATAAACAAACTAGATAAAAGCTTTGCATAAATTGAATTAAATTAAATAAAAAATATCAGTTTTTATTATTGTACTTCTTTAGATATCTATTTGCTTCAATTCTACTTAAGTATTTAGGGGGATGGATTTTTAAATGTCTTAATAGTTTAATTTGCTGATCCGTTGCAAAATATGGTTTTAATTTGTTTTGTAATCCTGAATAATTATTATCTATAAAATTGATATATGCTTTATTTGCTAAACCGTCAGCCGCTTTATTTTTTTCTCTGGTTATCCATTCTATTTGCAGATTTTCAAATTTTTTTATTAAGATTTTAGTTTTATCAAAATAGAACTTTAATTTTTCTGACTTTACTTTATATTTACCTAAAAGTTGGTTAATAATTAATTGTGAATCTCCTTGTATGAATACGCTAAATTTGTTGTATCCTTTGGCAAGAAGCCATTCTAATAACTTTATTAATGCTATGTACTCTGCGACATTATTACTTGATTCCTTAGAAAAAGGTTCAAAAGCAATACCTCCTTCCTCATAAATTGGATAAATTTGATTATTTCTTTTTTCCTGAATGGTAAAACCATAACATGATACTCCTCCAGGATTTACAGGTTGACACATTCCATCAAACGTACAAGTTAATTTTTTTATCTGAATACCATCATAGGCATGCATCCAATTGATATTGTTTATTATCTATTATTAAGTAATTAATAAAAAGGTATTCTTAATTTGCTTCAATAACTTTTTCTCAAACATTAATAATTAATAGATATGTATTCAGCAAGTTTTTTTATATCTTGTTCAAATATGGTTAAAAGATTTCGATTATAAATTGTAGCCGCTGGGTGATAAGTAACAAAATATTTTAAATCATTTTTGTGGAGGATTCGACCTCTTTCATTTGTAATTGATTTGATACCCAGAATATACGAACTAACTACATTGCCCAGTAGGCATATTATTTTTGGTTGGAGTACCAATATTTGTCTCTCTAAATATTGAATACAGATTTTTTTCTCATTAATGTACGGTGGTCTATTATTTGGAGGCCTACATTTTATTATATTTGTAATAAACACATCTTGAATATTTATGTCATTCTTTGATAATGTGTTTCTTAATATTTTTCCTGCTGCCCCAATGAAAGGCCTTCCTGATCGATCCTCATGATACCCTGGAGCCTCACCTATTATCATTAATTTCTTAAGAAAACCGCCTTCACCAGGAATGGTATTTTTCCTATTATTACACAATAAACATAATTTACAATTTTTTATATCTAAAGCTATTTTATCAAGTGTATCGTTTTCAAGCATATTAATATTAAATAATCATTATATATTTATTTAGATTCAAAATTAAAATTACTAATAAGTAAATTACAGATGAGACAAACTAAATCCTATTTATTTTAGGATCTTGATTTGAATTATTTATCAAGGAAAATCTATCATTATTATATTTTATAACTCTAATACTAAAAAACCTTCATTTAAACATACTATCTATTCTCTATGTTTCAGGAAACTTATATCCTAAGATGATATTGACCTCCTTTTTGTTATTCCTTTTTATAGCATATAACTTACTCTAATTTTTAAATTTATTCCATGTTTTTATTGCTCTTTATTAGACTCCAAGTATTAAATCTGTTTTAGTTTTAGTAGATTTTACTGCCAATTATATAATAAATATATAATTAAAAATATCTACAATTATATGCAAAATTTTTTTTTCTGACAGTTCAATTAATAAATAAAGTCAATCCAACTGCGTTACTTTTATTAAAGTTTCTATAAATTGATATGATATATTATGTATGGTAAATTATTTTTGACAAAATTAAACTTGTTACAGTAATGAATAGGAAATATTTTACATTTACATTATATATGTATATCATGATTAAGGCTACTAACTCAATTAGAATAAAGTAAAGATAAAATTGGTTATAGAATGCTTCAGATTTATGATTATCGATAATTGTAATTTTCCTGATAACTTATTCTATGATACTGATAGTTTTGTATGGGTTGATGTTTCTAATGAAAATTGCATAAAGATAGGTATTATACCTATCTTATCATTTATCTCAGGTAAACTACAATCAATTAAACTCAAAAAACGAGGTACTAATATTGAGAAAGGTAAAAGTTTAGGTTCTATAGAAAGCCCAAAATATTTCGGAATAGTACGATCTCCAATTAATGGAAAGATCAAAGAAATTAACGAGTCGATATTATTGAAACCTAAAAAAGTGAATGATAGTCCATATGAATTCGGTTGGTTGTCAACAATTGTCCCATCTAATTTGGATAAAGATCTGACTAGTTTAAAAAAAACAGGAGAATGTTATATTAAATTTAAATCGCTGATAGATGAATTTCATGTCCGTTGTTTCAAGGCCTATCCAGACTATGAAATGTATGAACTTGGTACGGAATGTGCAGCAACTCTTACAAAATTGGATGAGCTATTGACTAAAATTGATATAGGTGAAATAGTTTATTTGGCATCGGATGATATAACTGCAGATCTAGAATTGACAAGATGGTCTATAGAGAGATCTCAATCAATATTAGACATAAGAAAGGAAGGTCCCATCTTTCACTTTCTAGTGAGAAAAGAAAAAAATAATTGAATTTTATTTTTCAATTGGATTGTCAATCATATTTCCCCATTCTGTCCAGGAGCCATCATAATTCTTGACTGCTGGATATCCTAGGAGATGTTTCAAAACAAACCATGTATGAGAAGAACGTTCCCCTATTCTACAATAAGTAATTATTTCCTTATCTGGAGCGATACCCACACTTTGATATAATTTTGTAAGCTCATCAGCGGATTTGAATGTGCCATCATCATTTACTGCTTTGGCCCATGGTATGTTCACTGCTCCAGGAATATGTCCTCCTCGTTGGGCATGTTCTGTAGGGTATTCAGGAGGTGCAGTTATTTCTCCACTAAATTCTGGTGGACTTCTAACATCGATCCTCTTTATTTGGTCAGAATTTAACGATTCTCTTACTTGATTAAGAAATGCTCTTAGAGCTGGATTAGGTTCAGAGGGTTTAAAATTTCCCATAGGAAAATTAGGTATATCTTTTGAAAGTGATCTATCTTCTTCAAGCCATTTTTTTCTTCCTCCATTCATAATTTTTACATTTGTCATACCATAATATTCAAAAACCCAAAAAGCAAAAGCAGCAAACCAATTATTAAAATCACCATATAATACAAGAATGGTATCACTATTTATTCCAGATTTTTGTAATAAATTAGAACAATCGTCTTTTGAAATGATATTTCTGTTAAGAGGATCATTTATGTCTTTTCTCCAATCAAATAAAACTGAATTAGGTATATGACCAAGATTATAATTTGCTTTTGGATCATAGTCAACTTCAGCTATCCGAACATTATTGTCATTTATATGATCTTCTACCCATTGTGTATCTACTAACACATTTTGATTTGCATATTCCATAAATCTAAAATAGCAAACTCTGTTATAAATTTTTTATAAAAACAAGAATTGCTTAATTTCATTTGCAAATGAAAATTTCTATATTTAAGAATGTTAAATAATATATAAAGTATCTCGTTACTATTTTTCTTTTTGTTTTATTTTGATAGGATAATAAAATTAAATCTAAACGTCACATACTATTTCTTTTATTTTATCTATATCCTTTAACCCAATCTTATAAATGATATTTATGTGGTGTCTAAAATATTCGATTTCATCATTAGAACATGCTAAAAATGGATATGGCGCAACAGCATTTATAATTTTTTTATTTTGATCTATTCCATTTTTTTTTAACGCAATTAATGTTTGTCCAGACAAATGACCTTCACCTTCTTCCCCGCAAAGTAAAAGATATTTCAAACTTTTATTATTTATAGTAAATTTAATAATTTCATCTATTCCTTTATTTTCAGAAAGTAATCTTCCGACTATTGATATTTTTTCCATAATCTCATTATTATTTTTAATTTCTTTTAGTAAATCCATACTGGATAGAGTACAAATGGCTATTTTTCTTCCTTTTCCAATATAACACTCTTGTTTAATGGGAAGTAAATGATAACAACAAATTCCAAAAATATTATCTATTTTAGACTTGAGATTAATTTTAACTGTCATTGATTTTATTATACAATTTCTATAAATTTTAAATAACTTTTGAAGTATTGTTATCAATAATAATTTTTCTTCTTTTTGATCGAATAATTCCCATTAATTGAAAACCATATTCAAGATTATGTTTGACATGGTTGATTCCATGTTTCCCTTTTGCCACAAAAGAACCATCCAAAATACTCTCCACATATGTTTTTGTTTTTTTGATTGAGTTTGCTGCATGTTGTATCTGACTTTCAGACAATTTTCTCCCAGCTTCTTTCTCTATAAGTTCACTAAATTCATGTGTGCCCATTAGTTGACTATATTCCTTAAGTTTATGATAATTT
>Ga0126312_10003296_pt1 | contig 10904 bp, 11 predicted proteins | sample Plot104A_FD_92537 | JGI IMG/M metagenome (GOLD analysis project Ga0126312, IMG submission 92537) | Serpentine soil microbial communities from UC McLaughlin Reserve, CA, USA - Plot104A | ecosystem: Environmental > Terrestrial > Soil > Grasslands | place: USA: UC McLaughlin Reserve, Lake County... | reverse complement strand
AGAGCTCGAGGATCGTGACCGCGTAGTCGTCGCTGCGGCGCGTCGTCAGGCGCGCCAGGGCGTCCGCCCGCGCGAGGTCCTCGACCATCGCCTCGCGGAAGCTCGCGAAGGTGCCGACGCGGTACCGGAGCGACGACAGCCCGGGGCGGTTCTCCACCTGCAGCGGCGTCGGCGGGGCGTCGGGCCTGCACGCAGCGCGGGGATCGATCACGCCTTGCCTCCCCGCGTCTCGATCCGCAGCACGCCGTGCTCCAGGAAGTTCGGGTCGTTGTCGAGCTGCGCGATCTCGCCCGCCTCGATCGGGAGGATCCCGCTCTCGAGCTCGCCCGACGCGGTGCGACCGAGCCGGTGGAACGTGCGGATCACGGCAGAGTCGACCCCTGCGACCGCCTCGACGGCGGCGTAGATCGCGCTCAGCCGCACCGGGCGGCCGAACGTGAAGTTCTCCGCATGGAAGAACCCCCGCCGGCCGGCGGGGAGGTCGCGGCTCGAGAGCGCGTCCGCGACTGCCGCGGCGACGTCGCCGCGGAAGTACCCCGGCGCGGCGCAGACTTCGACGTCGAGCTCGAGCGGCACGAAGGTCGGAGGCAAGAGCTCGAGGTCGTAGCCCGCGATCCGGACGCGGTCGAGGTATGCCCGCGTCCGCTCCGCGAAGCCCGGCTCGAGGCGAATCCGGCCGTCGGGGTCGGTGACGAGGTCGCGCGGGTCGTGCGGGTCGATCCCGACGAGGACCGCGTACCAGCTCCCGGTCCAGCGGAACGAGGCAAAAGCGCTCTGGACGCCGGGCGCGCCTGCGGCGGCGCGCTCCCAGTCGCCGACCGTCACCGCGCGGAACGTCTGCGCGCGGAAGGCCTGCGGCGCCCGCTCGCGGATCTCCGCCGCCGTCTCCGGCTCGCGGCCGCCGGTCGCCGCGAGCGGGTTGCGCACGGCGTCGATCCAGCTCGAGTCGACAGACGCGACAGGGGCGACGTGCGCGATCGCCTCGGCGCCGACGTTCCCCGCGCGCCCGTTCCCGATCCGGTAGGTCGCGGTGATCGCCGTCGCGCCCGCGATCGAGCGGCCGTACTCGTCGTCGCCGAAGCGGAGCGAGGCGCGGCCGTCGTCGTCGACCTCCGCGACGAAGTGCTGCTCGAACGGTGCGCTGTCGAGCAGGTCGGAGACGGGGCGCCACGCCCCGGAGTCGCCCGCCTCCGCGACCTCGAGGGTGATCGCCGGCCCGTCCGCACGGATCGTCACCGGGCTGCGGTCGAGCCGGAGACGGAACCGTGCGTCGGCCGGCGCGGGCAGCGGATGCGCCTCGACGACCGTCGCTCCGTGGTCGGCCTCGACGACGTTGCCGCGCGCGACGGAGAGGTTCCGGAGCGGTCCGCGGTCGGGATCGTCGCGCGAGAGGCAGAGCGGAGTGCGCAGCGCGTCGTCGCGGCCCCAGCGCACGTGGAGCAGCGGGAGCGCGGTGTCGCCCGTGGCGCGCAGCCGGAGGTCGCCGTCGCCGTCCATCGCCGCCGCGAAGAGCTCGTCGACGTCGTCGACGGGATCCTCGGTCAGCACGACGACCTGCCGCCGGTCGAGATCGGCGTCGCCCGGGAGACCCGTCGCCGGCCCGCGCGCCTCCTCGAGCAGCAACCGGTCGCCCTTCGCGAGGACCGGGCGGAGCGCGTTCGTCCCGTCCGGCACCGCGTACAGCCAGGCCTCGGTGGCGCCCGCCGGGAGGACGCACTCCTCGTTGCCCCAGCCGTGGATCCGGATCTCGTTGTTCGCCTCCGCGCAGTCGACGGCGTGCGTCGTCTCGAACACGGCCGCGCCGGCGAGCGCCGGGTCGGTCTCCAGCGCCTCGCCGTCGACGCGCGCCTCGGCGATCACCGGGCCGGGCGCATGGGACTCGTGGAGGAGCGGCGACACGATCCGCGACAGCGCGCGCGTCCCCGCCGGCAGCGGGTTGACGCCGACCGTCCCCGGCTTGACGCGGAGGTGGAGCGCGACGCGCGCGTTCGCGCCGTCGTCGACGCGGTAGTCGACGAGCCGCGCGTGGCGGCGCAGCGAGATCCGGCTGCGCGCGGTCTCCAGGTACGCCTCGTTCGCGACCGCGTCCTGGAAGTACGAGAGGCGGTCGCCCGCGTACGCGAGCAGCTCGACGAGCGCGATCCCGACGTCGGCCGGGTTGCGCTCGACGAAGCGCGGGTTCAGCGTCGGCAGCAGGTCGAGCAGCAGCCGCCGGAAGCTCGCGTAGTCCTTCGCCAGGTAGTCGATCGTCGGCCCGCCCTCGGGCGGGCGCGGCTCGTCGTCGCGGCGCGTGCTCGTCAGGTCGACCGGGCAGCTCGCGCGGAACGAGAACTCGACGCTCGAGAACAGCGGATCGAGCTGCACCGCCTCGAGCGAGATCGTGTAGGGCGAGAAGTCGCCGACGCGGTCGACGACGACGTCGAGCCGCCGCTGCGCGACCCGCGTCGCCGACACCACGCGGACGCCGACGATCCGCGTCCCGCCGGTGACGCGGATCCGCGAGGGGTCGGAGTGGAGGCCGTACGCGTTCGCCGGCAGCGGGTTCAGGAACGTGACGTGCAGGATCCGCGGGTCGCTCTCGTCGACCTCGAGGAAGTCGATCCCGTTGAGCGTCGCGTGTCCGAGCAGCGCCGCGCGCCGCTCACGCTCGTCGGCGCAGACGACCATGCTCATACGGTCCCCCGCGAGACGCTGAAGGTGTCGATCCGGCGCTCGCCCGTCAACCGCCGCCGGTACGCGACGGTGACGACGAGCGCCGAGTCGCGCGCCTCGGCCTCGACCGACTCGACCTCGATCTCGCGCTCGAGCCACTTCTGCAGCGCGCCCTTCACGAGCGCCTGGGTGGCCGCCGCGATCGCCGGGTTGTTCGGCATGAACACGAGCGACTTCAGCCCGCAGCCGAACTCGGGCCGGTTCACGCGCTCACCCGGGTTCGTGAACAGCACCTGCAGAATCAGGTCGCGAACGTGGTCGTCGGCGCCCACGGTCGTCGCGCCGCCGCGCGGATCGATCGAGAACGGGTGGTCGAGGTAGTCGCTCATTGGCCAACCTTCGGTTGGACGCTCACGTTCTGATGTCGATGTCGGGGTGGACGTCCTGCGGCAGCGTGGTCGCCACATGGATCCGGAACGCCTGCTCGTTCTTCTGCAGGTGCGCGACGACGCCGCGGCCGATCGCGATGAACAGCATGCGCCGGTCGTCGTCCGCGATCGGCGGGTCGAGCCCCTCCTCGAGCCGGACGTCGTGCAGAGCGTCCTCGATCTCAGCCGCCAACGACCCTTCGAAGTCGTCCATCGATCCGCCGTAGAGCTGTGGGCTCATCCGACGAGGTTCTTGGTCGAGAGCAGCGCGGGCGTCGGCGGCGTCAGCGGCGGGACGGGCGGCACGGGCGTGACCGGGAACATCCCGGCGGCCAGCTCGCCGGGGTGGAGGTGCGCGTTGAACATGGTCACGACCTGCGTCAGGTAGCTCAGGAGCTGATCGCCGAAGACCGCCGGATGCGTCGCCCCGTCGCCGTGCTGGATCAGCGGCGCCTCGAGCACGACGCGCACCGCGCTCTTCACCTCGACGGTGCCCTCGAGGACGCGGATCTGCATCAAGTTCACGCCGGCGACGTCCGAGATCGAGATCGTCTGCTGCGCGTCGTCGAGGGCGACGATCAGCCCGAAGTCGCTGCGCAGGATCTTCGTCGTCGTCTGCGTCGGAGCACCGGTCTGATCGGTGGGGACCTCACCCGTCGCCCACCACGTGCCGCTCCAGATCGGGCGCGAGACGTCGCCGGCCTCGAACTCGATCCAGACGCCGGCGCCGAGCGGCGGCACGGCGAAGAATCCCGCCTGGGTGCCGCCGTACGGAGCGCACGGAAGCGCCCATCCCGAAGGGATCTCGCCCAGCACGGCGGGAACCGTCGCCTGGAGCCGCCCGAGCTGGAGCGGGTCCTGGTTGTTCATCACGAGCCCGCGGTACTTGCCGTAGAACCGGTGCGACTGCCGCTCGGTCGTCGCGAGCAGCTCTTCGATCTCGACGGTCATGCGACGTAGACCTCCGCTCCGGTCATCGTGGCGGCGTTGCGCACTGCCACGAACCGCTGCTTGTAGTCGTCGCGCGTGATCGTGTGCGTGACGCGGGTGACGAAGTAGGAGCCGTTGTAGTTCCGGCCCGCGCCGCGCACATTGACGACGCCGCCGGGCCGCAGGATCCCGACCGCGGGGCCGACCTCGCCCTCGGCGACGATCGCGAAGCTCGACCTGTCCGCGATCGCCAGCGCCAGGGTCTGGAGGTCCGAGGTATGAACCAACCCGGTGTCGACAGGGCGCACGATCGGCGGCGGCAGGACGCGCGTGAGCGTGGGCTGGATCCCCATCGGCGGCTGAATCGACGCGGGCGCAACGGCGGGCTGCGGCGCCTTCGTGAGCGTGTCGAGGTTCGCGGCCACGGCCGTCGTCGGCCGCGTCATGTCGTCCCGGATCCGGAACCCCATGACGTTCGTCTCCTCGCCCATCGCGACGTTGAGGACGGCCTGCGGCAGGCCGACGGTCTGCCGCGGGCGGAAGAACCCCTGCTCGAGGCCGCTCAGCGGCTCCGGCTGGACGTAGCAGTCGAACCCGTTGCGCTCCGCCAGCCGCCGGAGGAAGCGGATGTCCGTGCCCCGCTGGAGGATCGACCCTTCCGGCTCGGCCAGCGTCGGCGCGCTCGTCGGCTGCACCATCGGGACGAGCGTGTTCCGCCCGAAGATCATCGTCGCGATCGCCGAGTCGGGAAAGTTCGCCCACAGCATCACGTTCTCCTGGAGGTTCATCAGCAGCGTCTTGTCGAGCCCGCTGACCTCGAGCGTCGACGTGCCGGCGACGTCGCCGTAGCTCGCCTCCTGCTTCGAGACGTAGGCGGTGATGATCGCCTCCGGGAGCACGTCCGTCTGCACGCGCACCGTCACCGGCACGAGCGGCCGGAAGACGTCCTCGATGAGCACGGTCCAGTCGCCGGGGTCGGTCTGCGCGATCCCGAAGCGCATGCGCAGCGCGCTCGCCTGGTCGAGCGTGCTGTCCACGACGATCTCCTCGACGGCGTCGACGAGCGGCTGCGGCGCCGGTGCGAACGCGATCTGGAGCATGAAGCCGATCGGCATGCGCTAGGGCGCTCCGATCGGAATCGAGATGCGGCGGCCGGTCTCCCGCGTCAGCGCCTCCGGCCGTAACGCGCCATTCGCGTCGCAGATGCGCCAGAAGAGCTCGGGGTCGCCGAGGTAGCGGTGTGCGAGCAGGTCGAGGCGGTCGCCGCTGACGACGAGGTGCCCGGCGACGTCGTCGCCGCGCGGCGGCAGGATCCGCAGCAGCTTGTACGCGAGCTCGCGCCCGGCGGCATCGATGTACACGGCCTCCGGCACCTGCGCGTAACGGCTGCTTCTCACGAACACGCTTCCTCCTCTCAGAACGAGAGCGACGCCTCGATCTCGAGGCCACCCGAGATGACGTTCGTCTTCGAGAGCACCTCCTTGGCGATCAGGTTCACGACGCCGAGCGTGTCGAACGGCGCGCCCGCGCGCTCCAGCTCGGCCTGGGTCAGCCCCTGCAGCGCGAGATCGACCTTCGCCCGGATCGGGTTCAGCTTCTCGTCGTACGCGAGCTCGTTGACCGACACCGACGTGACGCGCACCGGGACGACGCGGGGCAGCCCCCAGACGAGCAGCACGACCGGGACGCGCGGGGGTGTGATCAGCGACATCCCGGCCGCGGCGAGCACCTTGTTCAGGACCACCGCTGTCGAGTCCGGGAAGAGGAGCAGCTCGAGCGCAGCGAGCGCGGGGTGGACGCCCGTGGCGTCCGCGATCGGGTTCCCCGCCTCGAGCTGGTCGGCGGCGTCCAGGTCGACGCTGAGCGTGAAGCTCTCGACCGGAGGGAGCATCCGGGCCGTGTCGCCGGAGCGGTTGCGCTGAGCGTCGTCCGCCGGTGGCGCCGCCGCGCGGAAGCTCCGGGTCATCGTGTCCGGGTTGTACTGGAACACGATCAGGTTGGTCGGGATCGGCACCGGCGCGCCGAACACGACGAGTGCTCCCTTGAGGTTGTTCGGCGTGCGCGGCGAGTCCGAGGCCATCGTCTCTCCTCAGTGGCGGAGCGTGAAGGTCAGCCCGCCGCCCGAGAAGTCGGTCAACAGGACGAGGTCGAGCTCGTACGAGATGCCGGCTGGGCCGGCCGGCCGCGTGAGCCCGCGGGTGATGCTGCGCGCGACGTCGGGCGCGATGTTGGTCGAGAAGATCCCCCAGACCGCCTGGGCGAGCTGCGCCTTGTCGATCGCGTCCCAGCCGCTCGGCACCGTGCCCGTGAGATGCTGGTTGATGAGCTCGCTGCGCGCGAGCGACTCCTTCAGCGCCGACGGCGGCGCGCCGGCGATGTCCTCCGCCTCGGGGAAGCCGAGGCGCAGGCCGAGGCTGAAGCGGCCGCTGGAGAGGAGCGACAGCCGCGACGGGAGGCTGGGCGCGGGCTCGTCCGGCGCAGCGGCGGGCGTCGGTGACAGCACCGGCGGCGTCGGCGGCGGGAGCAGCGGGCCGACCCCGAACGTGGGCGGGCGCAGGAGCGCCTCGTCCCAGCGCAGCGTGAACCGCGGCTCGGTCCGCGGGGCCGGCGGCTCGGGCTCCTCGTCCTGCGCGTGGACGTCGATGCGCGCCGCGCCCAGCGCCTTCGCGTCGACAGTCCGTCCCGCGGCGACTCGCGTCGCGGCGTCTCGTGCGCCGGGCTCGGCGTCGTCGGCGCCGCCCGGCTGCCGCTGCTGAACGACGTGCGCCAGCTCGTGCGCAAGCAGCGCCTCGTCCCGCTCTCCAACCGCGACGACCACGTGCTCGCCGAGCGCGAACGCCGAGGCTCCAACCGAGCGCGCGGCCGCCTCGGCCCGCTCGCCCTCGTGGACGCGCACCGACGCGAGATCGGCGCCGAGCAGCGGCTCGACCCGTGCGCGCGTCGCCGCGGCGAGCGGGCGGCCCGGGTCGCGCGCTGCGAACGCCTGCGCCGTCCGCCGCCGCCGCACGCGCTCGGCAGGCGTCCTCGTGCGGAGCGCGGTCATGGGCCCACCACCGCCGTCAGGCCGCCCGCGACGCGGGTTTCCCACGCCGTCTGCTGGGCAGCGATGCACCCGTTTTGCGTCTGGGTGTCGTACGCCGTCTGCTGCGGCTGGAAGTTCGTGTCCAGCCACGTGCGGATGACGGCGCGCGCCTTGGTCGAGGCGTTCGCGCGCCGGACGAGCGTGCACCCGATGTCGAAGTGGAGTTGCTCGTGGCGCAGCAGGCGCGCGCTCTCGCTCCGCGCGTCGGCGTCGCACGCCGCGCCGATCGCCGACTCACACTGGGCTCTCGTCGTCGCAGTCGCGTCGGTGAAGGCGGACGCCGGACAACCCGTCGGCGCGCCGCGCGGGACGCTCGCGGTGCTCCCGGGTGCGAGGCCGTCGAAGACACGCTGGCAGTCGCTGACCTCCGGCGCGCACCCGTTGGTGGCCCGCGCGCCGGCGCCGGCCATGGTCGCGACGACCCACGACGCCGCCGGATCCATGACGGAGCGGAAGCGCGTACCGTCGTCGCTCCAGGCGAGGCTCGTGAATCCACCGTCCGTCGTGCCGGCCGGCGGCGTGCCGGTGAAGTCGGCCCACGTGAGCGCATGCGCCGGGTCGCACATGGGCAGCGGCGCCGCGGCCGGAGGGTTGTCGGCGGGGACCGGAGCCGCGTCCGTGTCGGTGGCAGGCTCGGTCGCGGCGACCGCGGGTTGACGCTGCAGGGCGGGAGAGACGTGCCGGGCGACGGTCGCCGGAGCGCGATCGGCCTCCTCCTCGGCGGCGCGGTCGTCGAGCAGTGCGATCGCGCCGTTGCCCGCTGCGCCCGCCTGCTGGCGCACGTGGGTCAGCTCATGCGCGAGCAGCCGCCGCCCGGCGTCCGTGTCCGGCGCGTAGCGACCGTCGGCGAATGCGACGTCACTGCCCACCGTGTACGCCTGCGCGCCGACGGCCTCGGCCGAGCGCGCCGCCTCGTCGTCGGCATGGATGCGGACGGCGCTGAAGTCGTGGCCCCACGCGCGCTCGAACTGGCCGCGCGTCGCCGCGTCGAGCGGCCGCGCGGGCGCCTGCAGCGTCTGCTGCACGGACTCCTGCTCGAGCCGCCGCGCCCGGCACTGCGCGCATTCGCCGGTCGGCCCGGGCGTCCCGCCGCACGCGCACTTCGCCTGGAGGACGCGCAGGCTCACGAGCCCGTCTCCGCGTCGACCTTGGACGCGACCGCCGCGGCAACCCGCCCTGCCTCGAGCGGCACGCGCTGCGCGTCGAGTTCCGCGCGGACGGCCGCCTCCACGTCCTCGCCCTGATCGACGAGAAGCTCGTCGATCGTGATCGTGATCCGCGGCGGCGTCACGACGGCACTCCCAGCTCGGCCTCGATCGCCGGCTTCTCCAGCTTCGCGTACTCGGTGCGCGCCGCGCGGCCGAGATGCGCCATCCGCACCGGCTCGCCCTCGTCGGCGGCGAGGAAGGCCGCGTTGAGCGCGATCCCCCGGATGCTCCCGCCCGACACGGTCAGCCGCGCGAGCTGCTCCAGGTCGAGGTCGCCGGTCGGCACCGCGGCCGGGTAGATCCGCCGCCAGATCTCCTCGCGCTGCTCGGCGTCCGGGAACGGGAAGCGGACGACGAAGCGCAGGCGGCGCAGGAACGCCGTGTCGAGCGCATCCTTCGCGTTGGTGGTGAGGATGGCCAGGCCGGAAAACGCCTCCATCCGCTGCAGCAGGTAGCCGACCTCGATGTTGGCGTAGCGGTCATGGCTGTCCTTGACCTCCGTCCGCTTGCCGAACAGCGCGTCGGCCTCGTCGAAGAGGAGGATCACTCCGCCGTTCTCCGCCGCGTCGAACACGCGCCGCAGGTTCTTCTCCGTCTCGCCGATGTACTTGCTGACGACGCGGCTGAGGTCGATCCGGTACAGGTCGAGGTCGAGCTCGCCCGCGAGCAGCTCCGCCGCCATCGTCTTCCCGGTGCCGCTCGGGCCGGTGAAGAGCGCCGAGATGCCGAGGCCGCGTCCGCCCGCGGCGGCGAACCCCCACGACTCATGGACGGTGATCCGGTTGCGGACGTGCGCAGCGATCTCGTGCAGCATCGCCCGCTCGCGCTCGGGCAGCACCAGATCGTCCCAGCGCGCGGCCGGTTCGATTCGCTGCGCGAGCGCGTCGAGCTGCCGGCGGCCGCGGGAGCGGCAGGCGGCGCGGAGAGCGGCGACCGGATCCGGCTGACCCGCGATGGCAGCGATCGCGCCGCGCGCGCCGCCGGGACCGGCGTCGAACTCGGCCGCGAGCGCCTCGACGGCGCCGTCCACCTGCGCCGCGAGCGGCCCGAGCGCGTGCCGCCACGCCTCTGCACGCTCCGGGAAGGTCGGGCGCGGCAGGTCGAGCCGCACCGACGGCCGCCGGAGCGACGAGAGACCGCCGCCCGTGACGAAGACGGGACCGGCGAAATCGTCGACGAGCGCGGCCGCCGGCCGGTGCTCGTCGCCCGCCTCGACATGCGCGGTCTCCACGAGCAGAGCGAGGCCCCCGAGCACCGACTCGCGCTCGATCAGCCGCGCGAGCGCCTCGCGCTCGGAGGGTGCCGCCGGGACGTCGGCCGCACGCAGGGCGTGCAGGCGCAGGTCGAGCGCCGAGCACGCCGCGGCCGCGACCGCCCGCGCGGCGGCGTCGTCGGCCGCCGTGAGCTCGACCACGGGCCGCCCCTCCGCCGTGACGAGCGCGGCCGCGCGCTCCGCGACCTCCGTGTGGGAGCGCGGCAGCGTCTCGACCGGCGGTACGGGCGCGACCAGCGCCTCGACGCGCGGGTCCAGGTACGAGATCCCGACCAGGTAGTGCAGGACGCGCTCGTCGATCCGCAGCGGGGCCTCGGCAAGCGCGTCGCCGGCGCCGACCTCGACGAGCCGCCAGCGCCGGAGCGGCCCGGCGGGCGTGATCGCCGTCCAGTGCGCATCCGGAAGCGCCGCGAGCGCGGCCGCAAACGTCGGCCGGCGCAGCGGGAACGACGAGTCGAGCTCGGGCGCGGCGCACAGGAGCAGCAGGTCGCGCTCGAACTCCGTCAGGCCGAACGCCGCGCGCAAGCTCTCGAGCGCCCGCGTCGGGGCGGGGGCGTGCGTCGCTTGTGACACTGTGTCACAAGGATCGGGAGCGGCGTCGCCTGAGACGAGCGCGCCGACGCGCGCCACCTCGGCGGCGAGCGCGCTCTGGTTCGCCGTCTGCCAGTCCGCCGCGCTCACGTGATCGTGATCCGCTGCGAGGGGTCGAAGACGGGGGGGTCGACCGTGCGGTCGACCAGTGGGCTGTCGACGCCGTCGACGCGCAGGCGGAGCCAGTGCTGCCCGGCCGGCGCCGGCTTCACGACGAACGTCAGCGTCGTCGTCGCCGCCGAATGCGGCTGCGCCCGCACCTCGCGCGCACCGAGGAGGAGCGACGCAGCCTGCGCCGGCAGCACGCTTGGACGGACCGTCGCGGTCAGCGTGACCGCGCCCGTCCCGTCCCGCGGCGCCGGGCTCGGCGCGATCCCGACCAGCTCGGGCGAGACCGCGAGCGCGATCTCGTTCGTCGTTCGCACGTCGCCGTCCGGCTCGAGGATCGTCGCCGACACGGAGTAGAGGCCCGCCGGCAGCGCGGCGGGATCGCTCGGCAACCGGACGCGCACGACGCGATCGGTCCCACCCGCGAGCGCGGCCAGCTCGAGCGGCGCGGCCACCCTCGGCGTCGTCAGCGTGACCGACTGCGCCCCGTCGAGGTTATGGCCGCGCAGGACGACTACGTCGTCGAGGACGGCCGCGTCGCGGCGCTCCGGCGGCTCCGCACGCTCGAGCGTCGGGAACGGCGGCGTCGGCTCGGGGACGACGATCGCGCCCACGTCGCCCTCGCCGCGCTT
>Ga0126312_10003295_pt1 | contig 10906 bp, 14 predicted proteins | sample Plot104A_FD_92537 | JGI IMG/M metagenome (GOLD analysis project Ga0126312, IMG submission 92537) | Serpentine soil microbial communities from UC McLaughlin Reserve, CA, USA - Plot104A | ecosystem: Environmental > Terrestrial > Soil > Grasslands | place: USA: UC McLaughlin Reserve, Lake County... | reverse complement strand
CCCCAACCCTTTTCTCTGGTCACATGCTAACAGCGAACATTGCGAAACTGCAGCTGTCCGTGCGGGCTTTTTTTGTGATCCACAGCCGTTTGTGGTTCGCAGCCAAGAGGCCCACAAGATGGGGAGGCGCAAATCGGCACGTGGCACTTGCCAAGCCACACTTCCCAGGCAACTCGGTGAATAAGCAGGTTATTGATAGGGCATAGTCATTATTCACGAGCTGGACCAATAGGAGGATGGGGAGGTACATAAGGTCGATGAGTGAGCAAGCACAAAAGGTAAGGAACGAAGCCTCCCGGAGGAGGCCGAGGAGCTTTACTATGCGAAGGGACCCTTCGAGGAAGCACTCGTCTACCGCGACGATGAGGCTCTCTACTTCGAGCATAGGGGTCAGGATAGCGGCATAGTGCGCTTCCCCTTAGAGATGCTGAAACCCTGAAGGAAGTGGTAGAAGAAGAACACGCAGACTCGCAGGCCTAGCGAAGCTAGGCTACCTGACTTCTGCGAACTCGGGATAGGTGAACTTTGCAGAATGGCCCTTCTCCGACGTTGCGTGATAAGCTTCCTATGAGCTCCCGGGCTCGAAGGATCAAAGATTTTCCGCCGCCGAAGGTATATGTAGTAGGGGTACACTACGGCCGGCGACCACAGGAAGGGTTGCGGATGGGGGAGCGGAGGATCATAGAGCGCCTCAAGCGGGGCGACCTCGGTGGGCTTGAGGTGCTGGTAAGGTAGCACCAGGCCCGGGCGGCCCAGGCGGCGTACCTGATCTTGCCACCCCTCCTTGGCCGAGGAAGTCGCGCAGAACGCCTTCGTGCGGCCTAAGAAGGGATCGGCCGATTCGACGCTATGAGGCCCTTCGGCCCGTGGTTCATGAAGGTGGTTGTCAACGACACCGTGAAGGTGGCAACGAGTCAAAGACGCCATCGCTAACCTCGCCAACGATCCCCGGACGTCGGGATGCAAGAAGCTGAGCAGACGCGAAGGCTATCGAATCTGCGTCGGGGACTACAGGATCATCTACCACGTGAACAACCAAGCACAGATGGTCGAGGTGTTCCGGGTTGCACACAGAGGGGACGCCTACGGACGCTGAGGCACCTATCCGCTCTGAGCTGATCTAAGGCGTGCTCCCCCGCCCGAATCCTTACCCCCCGGCCCCCGGAGGCGCTTTGAGGCGATCCTCGCGGCTCTGTGAGCGTGATCTATGTAAGATCCTGGATCGACTTCCGAGAACGCTTCTACGCTCCACTCTAGCCATTAAAGCCGCGTAGCACACAGCATCAGTCAAGCCTTCTACTAACACCCTTGGGACTTTTAGCGTGTCGGTCTCCCAAGACGACCTGCAAAAAATCGCCCTAGATGAATAGAACCTGGACGCGTTGCCAGAGGCGCCTTCTGAGAACGGTGGCGCAAAGGGAGCCAAAAACCGTATCACAATAATGGTCGGTAGGGGCTCTAGGCACCTAGAGATCATCGCTTCTGGGGCATTAGGGTGAGCAGCGTATCTATCCCTTTCGCTCAAAAATGGCTAAAGTCGAGCCCCTAGAGAGACTGTATGAAAAGTGCCTGGAGTGCAGTCTCAACCGTGCATTTTGTGAGCCTGCGACGGCAAGAATTCGGCTTCTTTGCCCGGTATTATCGACTTGTAGGACTTCGGTTTGGTGACTGTCGGGACTCTTCATAGAGTCTCTCCACGCAACTCGGTGAATAGGGGCAAGGGGCCGGGATCCACTCTTAGCGTCCCTGTGGGCGCGGCCACGCGCACGGCGGTTGCTTGTGAGAGGATAGCTCAATGAGGTCCAAGGACAAGAAGGAGAAGGAGGAGGGAGCCGTGAACGATGTCTAATGTCTACATACGCTTCATAGATGGGACGTCGATTCGCCTCAGGGCGCGCGAGTTCGACATCAACGTGGGGCGGGCCTCCCCAGAGAACAAGCCCAAGCGGTTCACCTTCGTTTACAAGGACGTAAACGACCGTGAGACGCCGATCTGCCTCCGGCTAGACTCACTCGTGGGGCGGGCCCGCCATGTGCCTCATGGAGGCAATTGACGTGAAAGCTACCTCGCGGAGGCCGCGGGCCCGCTCTTTCCTTATAGCAGCAGCTCTGAGTAAGTGTGTATAGGCTACATGACATTTTTTTCGGTTAGTTGAGCCTATTTGTATCGGAGCGAACTTCCGGGAACACTTCTACCGGGTGTAGTAGCCGAGATGGGACACTTTGTCGTCTCTGCGTTCCGCTTACCAGGAAGTCCGCCGTGCGCCGGTACCAAACTCCCTTCACCTCGCGCCTTTGGCGGCCCGTCCTGGAGATCCAAGCCGCCCTCGAAGCGTTCTGGACCCGGAAGCGTCTCGTCTTCTGCAGTCGGCAACACAAAGTACAACTCCTCGCCCCAAACCAACCCTGCCTCAAAGCATCTTTGCACGATCTCCTCGAAAACCGACGGAACACCCAAAGCTGTAACGCTCCCTGATCCGGGTGAGGCTGGAGTGGTCCGGCAGGGACTCGTTCAGGTCGTACCCAAGGTACCAGGGGACGGAAAGGCGGTCCGCCGCCATCTTCATAAGCTCGCGCTCGGAGCGGATGTCCTCGAAGAACATCACCAGCTGCAGGCGAAAGAAGACCCCCGGGTCGACACTCGGACGGCCCGAAGAAGCGTAGCAATCCTCCACGAGGTCCCTTACGAACGAGAGGTCCAGTCTTCGATCCAAGCGGCGGTAGAAGTTGTTCTCTGGAATGAGCGCTTCGAGGGAGAGACCGGGCAGCGGGGTAAAGATGTGGGTCTTGGTGCCCAGCATGTCGGTTATGCCTCCTACGGAAAGGATCGAGGAAAGCAATGCTACCGGCACCACCACTCTCGCGTCGAGCGCCAGCTGAAAAGGCACATTTTTCAACAGGCTGACAAGCTTAGATTTATTCCGGATTCATCGCCGATTCATCGCCGATCCATTACAATCCGCTATGGTAGGGTAGAGGAAGGAGGCGTGATGATACGCAGCAAGCTAATTCTTGCCTCGGCGGCTATGGTAGCGGTGACACTGTCGCTCGGTCCAAGTGCGGCTTTCGCCCTGGACCGAGGGGAGTAGCGACCTTTGGCGCCGCCTGCTTCCACGGCGACGTTACTGAGAAGGATGATTCGGTGATGAGGGGTGATGAGAATTCGACCGGAGGTTCAGAAGATAAAGGTGCTGGTGGTGGACGAGCAGCCCACCATGCGCTTGGGCGTTTGGCGCGCCATCGAAGCCGAAAAGGACATGCTGCCCGTCGGCGAAGCCAGAAACGCTGAAGAAACCCTTAAACTCGTCGAGGAAATCCACCCTGACGTGATTGTGCTGGATCTTGCTCTAAGAGGCGAGGGCAGCGGAACGAAGCTATTGAGGAAGCTGAAGTCACTGCCGGATGCGCCTGGGGCCGTGGTCCACACCGCTCGCAATTCTAAAGAGGATGTGTTCTTAAGCCGGCTATCCGGGGCGGACAGCTTCGTTTACAAGGGCGAAGAGCCTGTTAGGCTGATAGAAGCTGTCAAGGAGACCTACTCGGGTAGGCGGGTGTGGTTCTTAGGAGAGGAACGGCGAGATCTCTCTGCTCGCAGCGACGTGAACGAGTCTAGCTTGACTCAGAGGGAGAAGGAGATCTTCTTCCTCCTCCTCAGGCGTTATACGAACGCCGAGATAGCCAAAGAACTCTCCATTGGCCTGCAGACGACGAAGAATCATGTGAGCAGCGTCCTCAGAAAACTTGGTGCGGAAAGACGCACTGATCTCCTGTGAGATAGATGCCTCTACAGTGACGGTCAAAAGTATTGACCCGGATGTGCTTTGGGACCGAGGTGGAAGCGGTTTCTTCTAGCAGCGCGAGTACTGCATGCCGGTTGAATCGTTATGGCGAGCGCTGTAGGAACCGATCCTAATAACAACCGTTGACGCTGTGGCGGAGGCCGACGGAGAAGCAGACGCTGAGGCCGTCGCGTTCTGATTCGAGGCGTTCGAGGCAGCCTGTTGCTGCGCTCCTGAACTTACCCGGAGATCCACGGCGGTCTCGGGTTCGACCTTGGTCCCCGCCGGGTATTCTTGCTCGACAACCACGCCTTCGGGCTCTGTATCGCTCGCTATCTCCCTTTGGATCCCGATTCTCAAACCCGCCTTGGCCAGCTTGGCTTCAGCTTCCGAAACGCTCAGGCCGACGACATCGGGGATCTCTACGGTTGCAGGACCATTGCCTACCTCGATGAGGACCCGGGAACCTCTCTCCGCCCTCTCCCCACCAGCGGGCGACTGGTCGAGCACCTTGCCGGCATCCGCTGTGGGACTCTCCTGCAACCGAACGTCTACTTTGAAGCCCGAAGCGTTGAGCTTCTGCTCTGCCTGCTCCTGAGGCAGACCCTCCACGGAGGGGACCTCGGCCATCTGGCCGGCCTGTCCAAGCGGAGAAACCTGCTCCCTCAACCCCTGCGACAGAGCCCAACCGATGCCGCCGAGTAAGGCCAGTAGTGCCAGGGTCACTGCCAGGACCCAGGGCATCCTCCTCCAACTCCGCGTCGCAGCGGTCAGCGGTAGCGGCGCGGTCGCTTCAGTGGCGACTCGCGTTTCTCTGGTGTCGTCCACTATGGGTCCCGCAGAGACCGGGGAAAGCCCATCGTATTTCCGCCGGAGATCCTCCCCCAGTTCGGCCGCACTCTCGTACCTGTCTTCCGGATCCTTCGCCAGGAGCTTGCTGACCAGGGCGTTTAGGTCCTCCGGTATCTCGGGGTTTAGCTCCTTAGGAGGACGCAGCGGCTCGTTTAGGTGCTTCATGGAGACAGCCACAGGGTTCTCGGCGGTGTAGGGTAGCTCGCCGGTAAGCATCTCATAGAGTACGACACCCAGGGAGTAGAGGTCGCTCTTGGGCGTCGCGGGCTTACCCGTGGCCTGCTCGGGCGACATGTACTTCGCGGTGCCGAGGATGTCGCCGAGATGGGAGATCGTGGTTGCGTCAGCGGCTCGGGCTATGCCGAAATCTGCGACCTTCACGTGGCCCGAGTCGGTGATGAGGATGTTGTGTGGCTTTATGTCCCGATGGATAACGCCGCGCTCGTGGGCCACCTGCAGGGCCTCAGCGATCTGGAGCGCCACCGCCGCCGTCGTGCGGACCGGCAAAGCCCCACGCTCAAGCAGCCGGTCCTTGAGGGTGCCGCCGGGCACGTACTCCATCGCTATGTAAGATGTACCGTCACCCGCTTCTCCGCGGTCGTAGACCTGGACGATGTTCGAGTGGGAGAGGGCGGCGGCGCTCTGCGCCTCGCGCTTGAAGCGCTCGACGAACTCCTCGTCCTCGGCGAACTGCTCCCTCAAGACCTTGAGCGCCACGTCCCGATCAAGGACCTCGTCATGGGCCAGGTACACCCTGGCCATGCCTCCTCCGCCCAATAGGTCCCGCGCTTCGTAACGGTCGTCCAGGAGTATGTGCTGCACTACTCCACTGTATATATTTTACCTGCTACCTGCAACGCGTACACACGCCTTGTTCCGCTCCGCAGAGTTAGATTTCCTCTAGAGTGAGACTTCTTTGGAATTCCCCCGATAGCACGGTTCTTCCTAGCTTTCGGTGAAGAGGTGCGGCAAGCTGGCAACTGAGAAGAACCGTAGATCATCGAGGTCGCCCATGCCAGACTCCCACACCGTGCTACCTGCTCCCAACCTTCTAGATCTCATCGGGATCCGTGCCGACGTAAACGTCATCATCCTCTTTGCGAAAACCTCGTCCAGTACAGCTCGTTGCCCTGCGTGCGGCAAGCGATCCGGAAGGGTCCACTCCCGGTACACAAGGGCGCTGGCTGATCTGCCCTGGCAAGGAGTCCCCGTTACCGTTCGTCTGCACGTTCGAAGGTTCTTCTGCGACGAAGGGAACTGCGACAGGATAATCTTCGCGGAACGTTTGTCCGGTGTGGCCGCACGCTACGGGCGACGAACCGAGCGGCTCGATGGTTGGCTCTTGCACGTCTCCTTCGCCCTCGGCGAAGAAGCGGGCTCTCGCCTTCTGAAAGATCTCGGTGTCGTGGTCTCCGGGGACACGCTGTTGAACCACATCCGCTCGATGCGGCCTCCGAATCGCGAGACGCCCAGGGTTTTGAGCGTGGACGACTTCGTCTTCCGTCGCGGGACCCGCTACGGGACAGTATTGGTGGATCTTGAACGACACATACCGGTGGATGTTCTGCCGAACCGTAGCGCGGACACCTTCGCCCGATGGCTTATGGAGCATCCGGGGGTCGAGGTGGTGAGCAGGCCGTAGCGGCGAGTACGCCGAGGCCGTAAGTATGGTCGCTCCTCGCGCCGTGCAGGTAGCCGACCGCCTCCACCTCCTGAAGAACCTCAGAGATGTGGTTTCGCGAGTGTTCAGGCAGCATGACGAGGTCTGGACCTCGTTCCGCGTCCGATGAACCATCTACAGATGACTGACGAACCTCCGCCTGGACCGCGAAGCTTCGAAGAAGCGCACGAGAGAGCAGACACAGGAGCTCTTCGAATCCATCCACGCCCTTTCGAAGAAAGGCACGAAGAACGCCCAGATCGCCCGAACCCTCGGGATACATCGCCACACCGTGGAGAAGTACCTAGCTTTCAATGTCCCGCCCGTGAGACGACATTTCACGAAGAAGGTCAGGCGCCATCGCACCCTACGAAGACTACATCCTGGGACGCTGGCAGCAGGGCTGCCGCAACGCCACCCAAATCTGGCAGGAGATTACTGAGCAGGGCTACCCCGGCGCCTACCAGAACGTCGTGCGGATCATACGGTACCTAAAGGAACAGGAGCGCCTGGCAAAACCCATACCGGAGTGTCCGCCGGGCATCTCCGCCGGCCATGCAGCAGCTATCCTGGTGAAGAGACCGGAAAACCGCTCCGAAGAAGAGGCACGAACGCTGAAGAGGCTGAAGACGGTCCACCGGGTCACGTAGCGATGCTGCGCTTTGTTTGAGCAGTTCGCCGAAATGCCCAGAGACAAGGAACAGATGAGCAAAGAGCAGGCGCCTAGACGACTGGAGGAATGGGCAGAGTGGGCGAAAGGATCCGGGATCACCGAGCTGACGGCTTTCGCCGTGAAGCTGCTTCAGGATACGGACGCGGTGGTGGCCGCGATGGTCCTGCCCTACAGTCAAGGGCAAACTGAGGGTAGGGTCAACAAGCTCAAGCTCGTGAAGCGCTCGATGTACGGTCGCGGAAAGTTCGACCTCCTACGCCAGCGCGTCTCTACATGGCTAGTTGAGCGGTCGAGATCTCTACCAGGAGAGTACATAACTTCGCTTCATCAGATTCTCGGAAGAACCGTCCTGGCGGGGCAAGCCCACTTCTAGAGTGAGACGAGAAAGGATTGAGCGGATAAGCGAGTTGGTTCGATGTCAACTTTTGGTGCAAAGCAGTCACCATGCTATGTATTCTGCGCTGGAATAGACGCGATGTAGGTCAAAGACATTGTAAACTGCTGTAGCAGAGAGCGCGGCGGGAAGCGGTTCTCGAAACACCCGTTCGTGGGATGGGTACTGGTACAGTAGTACTGAGCAAAACTCACCCTACAACGGAACAAAACAGTACGAGTAGGGGGATGCGGTGCTGGACACCACACTGTAGCGTGCTACTTGACCTGAAGGCTGCCTCAAGGAGGTGCGGACATGGAAAGGGAAGAGAAGTTTACGGAGCTCACCCTGGAGGAACTGGAGAACCAGACTAGCGAGTTGCTGCCCGCTCGCGAGGAAATGGGGGGCGTTGCAGTAGCTGTCGCAGTTGCTAGCGGCGGCTGCTTCTGCGGCAGCAACGTTGCAGTCGCAGTTGCTGTGGCAGGCTGATCAACCCAGCAAGCGTTCGCAGCGGTTGCCCGCCGAAGTGGCCTATACGTTGAAAGCGGCTGCCGGACCGAAGGTACTTTGTGCCAATGCCGGCATCGCCTACTTTAGGGTGTAGCTGCAACACAGCCTACTTAAGGGTGTAGCTGCAACACAATTTGCTCGGAGGGGAGGCGGCTTCTAAGGTTGCTTCCCCTCCGAGCAAGTTCTATCCCGGTGTCGCCTAAAGATCCCAGCGTCGCCTAGAAGATGTTATGAACTCTAACTTGGACGCGATAGCATGTGGAGATGCCGACTCGAAAACCTTGCCCAAGCGACGTTTCCGACGAAGAGTGGGGCCTTTGTGGCTCCGTATCTGGCACTCGTTCGAGAAGACGCACCCCAACGCAACCACGACCTGCGCGAGGTCTTAAACGGACTCAGGTGGGTGGTGAGAACCGGCTCTCCGTGGCGCTACATGCCACACGACCTGCCACCATGGGAAGCTGTCTACCAGCAGACGAGGAGGTGGCTCTCGGCGGTAGTCTTCGAGGAGATGGTCCACGATCTGCGTGTGCTCTTGCGTCTTTCGGAGGGCAGAGCGTCCGAGCCGACGGCGGCAATACTCGACTCTCGCACCCTACGATCCACCCTCGAGAGCGGCTCTCGGGGCAGCTACGATGGAGTAAAGCGCAAGCGTGGCTCGAAGGTGCACGCGGCGGTGGACACCCTGGGACACTTGCTTGCCTTGCGCGTCAGCCCGGCCGACGAGCAGGACCGGGAGCAGGTAGGCGAGCTAGCCGGGGCTGTGCAGGAGGCGACCGGCGAATCGGTGGAGCTGGCATACGTGGACCAGGGCTACACCGGAGAGCGTCCAGCCTCCGAAGCGGAGCTCACGATTTGAGTTTGGAGGTGGTCAAACATCCGGAGGCCAAGCAGGGCTTCGTGCTACTACCGCGCAGATGGGTCGTGGAGCGCAATTTCGCATGGGCATCGCGATTTCGGCGTCTAGTATAGGATTACAAAAGGCTACCCGCTACGGTGGCCGGGTTGCACTTCGTCACCTTCGTTTGCCTTTTCCTCCGTCAGGCAGCAGCCATCCTCGGCGCGGGTCCATAACATGCTCTAAGACTTCTTGCACGCTACAGTGAGGTGTCCGGCATCACCACTCCAGAGCTAGGAAGTAGGTGTATCGTCCGCCAACCAAACGAAAATAATACCAATGGGGTGTGAGGCGCGCCGCTTCGGGGGTATCATGGGCGTGGCATTAATGCACCCGTGGAGATGATCTTCGATTTTGAGTGTACATGAGCGACGGGGATAGTGGCGCGCACGCGGGGCCGGAGATAGGTCGGACCCTGGAGCTGGCTCGCAAGGAGCGGGGGCTCTCCTTCAAAGAGGTCGAAGAGGCGACGAAGATCCGCGCGGGGTACCTTAAGGATCTGGAGCGGGAGAACTTCGATGTGCTGCCCGCCGTGTACGTGCAAGGGTCCCTGAAGACCTACGCCAACTTCTTAGGGCTGGACGGAGAGGCGCTGGTCCAGGAGCTCAAACGCTGGCAGACGTCTCAGCAAGAGCCGCAAGAGCTGGCGTACGTCGAGCCTGAGAAGAGCGGCTTCCTCGATGGTCCCCCGGTCGCCCTCGCCGGTGCGGCGGGGGTAGAGAGCCGAGGCGTAATCGAGGATGAGGCGGAGAAGCCCGACCCGCACCTTACGTTGGCGCCACGCTTGGCCGATGGGGTCGAACTTCTCGGCGAGTACGAGAACTCGGGGTTCAAGGAAACCCCTTACCTCGCGCGGCGGGCGGACGGGCAGGTTGTCCAGCTCTCCCGGCTGCTGTACCTCGTTGCCTCGCAGGCCAACGGGCGGCACACAGCCGAGCAGATCGCCGAACGCGTGAGCAGGGCGTTCGGGCGCACCGTGAGCGCGGAGAACGTTGAGTTCCTCGCGGAGAAGAAGCTGCGCCCGCTCGGAGTTCTCGCGCAAGCTGACGGATCGAGCCCCGAACTGGCACGTACTTCTCCCTTTCTCGCATTGAAATTCCGCGCGGCGTTGGTGCCCGAGAGAGAAGTAACGGCCATCACCGCCCTCCTGTGGCCCCTGTTCCTGCCGCCCGTGGTCGTCGCGGTGCTCTTAGCGTTTGGCGTGCTCGATGCGTGGCTCTTTTTCGTCCACGGCCTCGGCGGGGGCGTTCGCGAGATCCTCTACCAGCCGGAGTTGTTTTTGTTGGTCTTGTGGCTCACTGTTCTCTCGGGAGCCTTCCACGAGTTCGGCCATGCGACTGCCAGCCGGTACGGTGGCGCGAGACCGAGCGCGATAGGCGTTGGCATCTACCTCGTCTGGCCTGTCTTCTACGCCGACGTGACAGACACCTACCGCCTTGGTAGGGGCGGTAGGCTGCGTGTCGACCTCGGGGGCGTCTACTTCAACGCCATCTTCTCGCTGGCCACCGCAGCAGTGTACTTCGCTACGGGCGCCGAATCTCTCTTGGTTGTGGTCCTATTCCAGCAGATCGAGATCCTATACCAGTTCTTCCCGTTCTTGCGGCTCGATGGCTACTACATCCTCAGCGACCTGACCGGTGTGCCAGACCTGTTCGCACGCATTAAACCCATCTTGAAGAGCCTGGTCCCAGGGTGGGGAACGGATAAGCGCATGGAAGAGCTGAAGCCGTGGGTGCGCGTGGTGGTCGCCGCATGGGTCGTAACCGTTATCCCGGCGCTCTTGTACCTGCTCGCTATGTTTGTCGTAGGTGCCCCCCTAATACTCACCACCGCGTGGGATTCCATCGTCGCCCACTACAGCGAAGTCCGGGAGGCGTTCGACGACGGCAAGGTCGTCGACGGCGTTGCGGGATTGCTCCGGATAGTACTGCTCGTTATCCCTGCGGCGGGCATGATCCTCACCTTGGCGTTGGTCGGCAAGCGTTTGGGCGCGGTGTTCTGGAGCTGGCTGGGAAGGAAGGACCAGACCTTCGCTCGCAACGAAGCCCTGGTCAGGCGTTACTTCAGGGATCTCTGCGGTCGAAGGAACCTAGACTCAGTGGACGAGCTAATCGCTCGCGACTGCACCCTTCATGATCCCGGCTTCCCTCAAGAGGTGCGT
>Ga0126312_10003294_pt1 | contig 10907 bp, 13 predicted proteins | sample Plot104A_FD_92537 | JGI IMG/M metagenome (GOLD analysis project Ga0126312, IMG submission 92537) | Serpentine soil microbial communities from UC McLaughlin Reserve, CA, USA - Plot104A | ecosystem: Environmental > Terrestrial > Soil > Grasslands | place: USA: UC McLaughlin Reserve, Lake County... | reverse complement strand
GGCGAGTCCGTTCACCCTCGGCCCCGACGTGAAGGTATCCGGGGGGTCCACGCTCACCGGCTGCACGGCCGGCGTGTCGCCTGATTTCGCGAGCGCCTACGACAACACCGAGGTCGAGCCACAGGTCGCGGTCGATCCGACCGACCCCGCCGAGATCACCGGAGTCTCGCAGCAGGACCGCTGGCCCGACGGCGGCGCGCGCGGGCTGACCTCATGGATGTCGACCAATGGCGCCACGAGCTGGTCGAAGCTCCCCGACGCCCCGTGGAGCGCCTGCCAGGGCGGCCCGGCGCGCTTCGGCCGCGTGACCGACCCGTGGGACTCCTACGACAAGGCCGGGAACCTCTACTTCATCGGCCAGCCGATCGACTCCGCGGAGCTCGGCATCTCGGCGATCTCGGTCACCACCTGGAACGCGGCGACCTCCAACTGGCGGCCGCCGCAGATCCTGATCGAGGACGTGGGCGACCGCTTCGCGACCAACGACAAGGTGTCGGTCACGGGCGACCCCACGCGTGCCGGCTACGCGTATGCGACGTGGATCCGCTTCACCCATCCCGCCCAGCAGCGCAACGCGCCGATCGCCGACTTCCATTCGTTCGCCTTCCGCGGCGAGCCGATGATGTCGCGGACGACCGACGGCGGCGCTCACTGGTCGACGCCCCAGCCGATGCGGAAGTCCAACAGCTACTTCCAGGGCAACCAGATCGCGGTCGCGCCGGACGGAACGCTGTACAACGTGACCGCGAACCTGTTCCGGGGCGCGGTCGCCAACGAGCAGGCCGTCTTCATGGGCGTGATGCGCTCGAACGACGCGGGCCTGCACTGGTCGGCGCCGGCGCAGCTCGCGCCGCTCCGGACCGCGCAGCTGTTCGTCCCCGACGACCACTTCCCGATCAGGGCCGAGGACTACCTGCCAGATATCGCGATCGACCCGACGAACGGCGACATCTACGTCGTCTGGTCGGACGGGCGCGGCACGCCGATCGACAAGGTCGTGATGGCCAAGTCGACCGACGGCGGCCGGCACTGGAGCGGCCCCACCGTGGTCGACACCGGCGGCCCGAACGTGCAGTCCTACAACCACTCGGTCGAGGTCACCGACGACGGGACGCTCGTGCTCACCTATTACGACGATCGCGACAACGTGCTGGGCGACGGCGTCGCGACTACCGACGTCTGGCTGCGTCACTCGCACGACGGCGGCGCGACCTGGGAGCCCGAGCAGCACCTGCACGGGCCGTTCGACATGTACACAGCGCCGATCTCGTACTTCGCTCCCGGCGTCCCGCGGGGACTGTTCCTAGGGGACTACATGGGCCTGGAGACGATTCAGGGCGACGACGTGATCAACTTCTTCGCGTCGACGATCAGCGACGGGGCGGACGTGCACGCGATCCGCGCCAACCATCCCTAGAAGCGGGTTCTAAGGCGGAGAGGGTGGGATTCGAACCCACGAGGCAGTTTGACCCGCCCACGCGATTTCCAGTCGCGCACCTTAAGCCACTCGGTCACCTCTCCCGGGGGGCGACCCTAGGCTAGCGTCAGAGTCCGAGCCCCCGGACGCCCCGCTCGTGCCAGCCGAGGTGGTGGGCGAGCTCGTGGCGCACCGTCCGTTCGACCTGCGCGGCGAGCAGCTCGCGGTCGTGGCCGAAGTCGCGCACGAGGGTGTCCTGGTAGATCACGATGCGGTCGGGATAGTCGTCGCGCGAGAACGTGTCGCCGAGGTAGTGCCCGTAGGCGCGGTGCTCGGCGCCGAGGTGCGAGACCACCACGGGCGTCTTCTCGAGCAGGGCCTGAAACTCGGGCGGCAGCCGGTCGATCGCCTCGGCCACCAGAAGCTCGAACTCGGTCGCGGCGGCCGCGAGCTCGGGCTCACGCGCCAGCGCCTCGCTGCGGCGAACCATCCGGTCGAACTCGCGCTCGCTGGGGCCCTCCCGACCCATCAGGCCCACGGTCGCCCAGGCGGTCAGCAGGACGAGCGCCAGCGCGGCGACGATCAGGGTGAGCAGGTCCTCCGCTCCGGAGAGCGACGGCGGGTTCAGCAGGAACAGGATCGTCCCGACGATGAAGGCCGCCGAGCCGGCCGCCTTCAGTGGGCCACGCAGGATCTCGCGCATGCCTCAAGGCTAGGCGCTGCCGCCGGCGCCGCCGGGCCGCGCTGGCGCTACTGCTCGCCGTGCTCCTCGCGCTCGTGCTCCTGCCCCGTGCCCCGCTCCCCCTCACCCGGGACACCGGGGGTCCGCTCCGCCTCCTCGCGGCCCTCGCCGCCGGTGTCTTCGGGGGTCTGATCGGCGGGTCCCTCCTCGGGAAGCTGATCCGATTCCCGGCGCTCGGTCTCCACGGTGGCTCCTTCCTCCGGCTGGGCGCCGGGAATCGAGGCGTCGCGCTTCTTCGCGTCCCAATCGCGCCGCGCCCTTTCGATGTCCTCACCGACGCGCTCCGACTCGTCCTCCATCCGGTCCGCCTCGCGCTCCAGTTGGTCGGCCTCGTCGCGGTGCTCCATGGCTGCCCGGTACCCGCGCGGCCGATGCGTTACTCCGGCGTTTAGGGGCGGGCGGATCCAGACAGGCTGGGATAAGGCACATCCCGGACCAGAGAGGAGAGGCGGCATGTGCTTCAAGCCAGACCCCGAGGAGCGCCTGCGGGCCCGCCGCGACGCGGAGGCACGCCGGAGGGAGGTCCGCCTGAGCGAGAGCCCCGCGGCGCGGCGACGCCCACCGGCGAACCCGGACGTCGACCGCGAGGAGCAGCGGCGGGCCGAGGAGCGCCTCCTCACCCTGGTCGGCCGCTGAGACTCGGAGCCGTGGCGAGCCGGGGGGCGACACGTCCCCCGGCCCCGCACTCCGTTCCTCTCCTCGGAGATTCGCCGGGCGTCCTCGCGGCGTCGGCGTATGCTCGCCGCCGATGGCCACCGACCCCGCCGTGGAGGCCCGCGCGCTCGCCGCCCTCGACCCCGATGCGATGGTGCGGGACGCGGCCGCGACGATCCGTGTCCCCAGCGTGACCGGGGAGGAGCGAGCCGTGCTCGAGCTCTTGGCGGGACTCGCCGAGGATCGCGGCCTCGAGGCGGACCTCCACCGGCACGACCTCGCCGCGCTGCGCCGGCATCCCGCCCAGCCCGGCAGCGAGGCGCCGCGCGCGGAGCTCTGGGGCCTCACCGCCACGCTGTCCGGGGGCCCCGCGCGCCTGTGCCTGAACGGGCACGTGGACGTCGTCGGACCGGGCACGGCGGCCTGGCGCGCGGGGCCCTGGGCCGGAGCGCTCGAGAACGGGCGCCTGAGCGGCCGCGGCGCGGTCGACATGAAGTGCGCCGTGGTCGCCGCGCTGCACGCGGTGGCGGCCGTGCGCGCCGCCGGCGCGCGGGAGCGCGCTCCCACGGTGGTGCTTCAGTGCGTCTCCTCCGAGGAGGACGGCGGGCTCGGCACGTTCGCCGAGCTCGAGCGCGACGCCGCCTTCGACGCCTGCCTCATCCCCGAGCCGACGGGCTTCGACGTGGTCTGCGCGCAGGCCGGCGCCATGACCTTCTCGGGGACCATCCCCGGGCGCGCCGCGCACGCCGCGCACCGACTGGAGGGCTGCTCGGCGGTCGATCGGTACGTCGCCGTCCACGCCGCGTTGCACGAGCACGAGCGGCGCGTGAACACGGAGGTGGCCCACCCGCTGATGCGGGCGCTCGAGCTGCCCTACCCGCTGCTGGTGGGACGCGTCGAGGGTGGGGAGTGGTCGAGCCAGGTGCCCGCCCGGGTCGACTTCACCGTGCGCGTCGGCGTGCGGGTCGGCGAGCCGGTGGAGGAGGCCCGCGCCGCGGTCGAGGCGGTCGTGGCGACGGCGCTCGACGACGGGGAGGCGCCGGCCACGATCGCCTGGGACGGCGGCTGCTATGCCCCGGCCGAGACGCCGCCCGACGACCCATTCATCGCCTTGGTCCGCGCCGCCGTCGAGGACGAGCTGGGCCGCCCGGCCCGCGTGGTCGGCGTGCCGTGGGGCGCGGACATGCGGCTGTTCAGGGCCCGCGGCATCCCGTGCACGATGGTCGGCACGACCGGAATCGAGCGTGCCCACGCTGTGGACGAGTGGGTCGCGGTCGACGAGCTAGTCGCGCTCGCGCGGGTGCTGGTGCGCGCGGTCGTGCGCTTCGGCGTGACCTGATGCGGCTGGTCACGGCGGGTCCGCTGCCGCCGGCCCGACGGCCGGGATTAGGGCGCCCGTCGCCGCGATTGCGCTCACCGGGCGGACGCTGCTGAGCGCGCAATGCAGGCGCCGCGAGCATCACGGCTCGTGGCGGGAATGGGCCACTCGTCGGAATCGTCGAGGGCTCCACGCGTGCGATAGTCGGCCGGATGGAGATCCCGAGAATTCATCCCTACGCCGAGGGCGGCGATCTCGACGCCTCGCGGGCCTTCTATGTCGAGGTGCTCGGTCTCGAGGTGGCCATGGAAGACCCGGTGCTCGGGCTGAGATCCCCGACGAACCCCACCGCTCAGGTCATCGTCTCCCCGCGAGGAATGGAGGACCCGCAGCCCCGCTTCGGCGTCGACGTCGGCTCCCCCGACGCGGTCGACGCCGCGCACGCCGAGGCGGTGCGACTCGGATACCGCGTCGTCTACCCCCTCACCACCGAACCGTGGGGCGTGCGTCGCTTCTTCGTCGAGGACCCCGCAGGCAACGTCCTCAACGTGCTCGCCCACATCCCTTGACCGGCGATCGGCCCCGCCCGCATAGTCTTGCCCGGCGATGCTGGTCGAGCACCGGGGCAAGCGTCCGAGAATCGCGCCGTCCGCCTACGTAGCGCCAAACGCCGTCGTCTGCGGTGACGTGGTGATCGGCGAGCGGACCCGGATCCTGTTTGGCGCGGTAGTGACAGCTGAGGGTGGCTCTGTCGAGCTCGGCGCCAGCTGCATCGTCATGGAGCACGCCCTTGTCCGCGGTCGACGTGGGCACCCGACGCGGCTTGCCGATCACGTGCTCGTGGGACCGCACGCTCACGTGAACGGCGCGATCGTGGAGGAGGAGGCCTTCCTGGCGACCGGCGTCGCGGTCTTTCCGGGAGCGCGCATCGGCAGCGGCGCCGAGGTGCGCGTGAACGGCGTGGTCCACGTGAACAGTGGGTTGCAACCGAAGACGACGGTCCCCATCGGTTGGATCGCGGTGGGCGACCCCGCGCGCCTGTTCCCGCCGGAGCGCCACGACGAGCTCTGGCCGATCCAGCGGGAGCTCGACTTCCCGGGCACGGTCTTCGGGCTCCCGCGAGAGGAGGCGACGATGGCGAGGGTCACGGAGCGCTACGCGGAGCTCTTCGGAGCCCACCGCGGGGACCGGCTCCTCGACGAGGAGTAGATGCGCTCGACCTGAGGGTGCTCGAGGCATGAGCGCCCCGGGAGCTCGGTGCAAGCTGTCCATTTCCCCGCCCGCCGTTCGTCTCATACGCGACCATCGACAAGGAGGTAGCGGTGAAGTACATGCTGCTGATTCACCAGGGCACCACCCCGCTCCCGGGCACGGACGAGTGGGAGCGGCTCTCGCAGGACGAGAAGAGCGCTGTCTACGCCGCCTACAAGGCGGTCAACGAGACACCCGGGGTCACGCCCGCCAGCGTCCAGATGCAGCCGCCCGAGACGGCGACTACGGTGCGCGTCGAGGATGGCAAGACGCTGACCACCGACGGCCCCTTCGTCGCCGTCAAGGAGGCGCTGGGCGGCTACCTCTTCTTCGAGGCCGACGACCTCGACGCCGCGATCGAGCTGGCGTCGCGCATCCCCGCGGCCAGCATGGGCGGGGCGATCGAGGTGCGCCCGCTGGTGGAGCGCTAGCGATCCTCGAGCGCGTCTTCCGCGACGAGTGGGGCCGCGTCCTCGCCAGCCTGATCGGCTTCCTCGGCGACTTCGACCTCGCCGAGGAGGCCGCTCAGGAGGCGTTCGCGGCGGCGGCCGAGCGCTGGCCCCGCGACGGGACGCCCGCCAGCCCGCGCGCCTGGCTCCTCACCACGGCGCGCAACCGCGCGATCGACCGCGTTCGCCGCGACCGCACGCTGGCGGCGAAGCTGCGCCTGCTCGACATGCCGGACGCGGGTGAGGCAGGGATGCCGGGCGAATTGGACGAGACGATGATCCAGGACGAGCGGCTCGAGCTCGTCTTCACGTGCTGCCATCCGGCGCTCGCGCTCGATGCCCAGGTCGCGCTGACCCTGCGGACGCTGGGCGGCCTGAGTACCGAGGAGATCGCCCGCGCCTTCCTCGTCCCCGAGCCGACCATGGCCAAGCGGCTCGTGCGCGCGAAGCGCAAGATCGCCGCCGCCGGCATCCCGTTTCGCGTGCCGGATGCGCTTCTGCTCCCTGACCGCCTCGCCGCGGTGCTCGCGGTCGTCTACCTGATCTTCAACGAGGGCTACGGCGGCCGCGGCGAGCTCGCGGCGGAGGCGATCCGGCTCGGCCGTGCGCTCTCCGAGCTGATGCCCGACGAGCCCGAGGTGCACGGCCTCCTGGCGCTGATGCTGGTGAACGACGCCCGCCGCGACGCGCGCTTCGCCGACGGCGCCGTGGTCCTCCTCCGTGACCAGAATCGGTCGCTCTGGGACTCGGACCAGATCGACCGGGGGCGGGCCGAGCTCGATCGCGCGCTGGCGCTCGGCGGCCGCGGTCCGTACGTGCTGCAGGCGGCGCTCGCGGCCCTGCACGCCGACGAGCCCCAGGACTGGCCGCGGATCGCGGCCCTGTACGGCGAGCTCGCCCGCCTGACCGGGTCACCGGTCGTGGAGCTCAACCGCGCCGTCGCGATCGCCGAAGCGGGGGAGGTCGAGACCGCCCTCGCCCTGGTGGAGCGCCTCGAGCTCGACCGGTACCACTACCTGCACGCGGCGCGCGCGGAACTGCTGCGGAGGCTCGATCGCACCGACGAGGCCCGCGCGGCCTACGAGCGCGCGCTCGAGCTCGTTCACTCGGACGCGGAGCGGCGCTTTCTCGAGCGGCGGCTGGCGGAGCTCCTAGGCTGACCGGACCGTCTCGATCTCGCCGCGTCGTCCGCTGCCTGCCCCGCTAGGCAGCCTCCGCAGCTGCGGCGCTCCCGACCTCTTCCTCTCCGCCGATGATCCGCGCGATGTTCTCGGTGCATGGCAAAGGTGCTTCGCATCCCCCGACGCCGAGATGAGGGCCGGCGGAACGCGCCACGGCAGCTACCCCAGGGACTTCGCGATCGCCGACCGAGTCCGCTACGCCTGGTGCCCTTCCCGGCTTCGCGGGTTGGGTGCTCGCAGCGCGACCGTGGCGATCACCACCAGCGCGAGCACGACGATGCTCGTGTACTACGCGCCCTCGTCGACGATGTCCCAGATCACCAGGGCGAGGCCTGCGATCGAGGCGACCCAATAGATGGCCTGACGCCAGGGCGGCAAGGTGCGCAGGAGCTTCAGCCAGCGCACGCGGCGGTCGCCTCCGTGGAGCGGTTGACCACGCCGTCACCGGCGTGGGCGAGGATCGAGGGCGCCGGGCGGCCCATGTGGCGACCATACCTCAGTGACTCACGACCGCGACGGATATGCCCAGCCGCGACGCCCCGGCGACCACCGTCGCCGAGGTCTAGGCCGACGGTCGCCGAACGGCCCGCTCCCGCTTCCTGCAAGGCTGGTGCGAGCCGGGCGCTTTCCCGGGTGGTGCAGGCTGATCTGCCCCCGACCGAATCGTCATCCTGCCCTGAGCCCCTTGGGGGGGCCGACCGGCCCGTCGATCTCCGAGGCCCGCGGTCGAGATCTTCGAATTCGACCGCGGGTCACCGCGAGCGTGTGAGCGAAGCGCTCGCTTCTCGTTCCTAGCCGGGACCGTCGGGCTCGTCGGGGAATGGCTCACCGCGAACGGGGTCACCCTCGAGGGCGCGATTCTCGTTGTCGCGAAAGCGCGGCTCGTAGTGGGCGAAGAAGACCCTGCCCACGAGCTCGCGGCGGCTGCGAACGCCCGTCTTCTCGAAGATCTTCTTCAGGTGCTCCTGGACGGTGTGGGGGGAGACGACGAGGCGCTCGGCGATCTGGGCGGTCGAGTCGCCCCGCAGGACCAGTCGGGTGACCTCCTGCTCGCGCCCGCTCAGGCCGTAGGCGGACATCAGGAGCGGGGTGATTCGGGCCGGGTGCGCTGGCTCGACGATCACGGCGGCCCGTCGCGAGCCCGAGGCGACGAGTGATGCGCCGTGAAGGATGATCCAGGTCCCGGATCGAGAGAGGACGCGGGCGAGCGCGACTTCGCCCGGGTGCTCGCTGCCTTCCGCCGTTCGCAGCGCCCGGCCAGCCACGGCATGGACGGCCGTTGGCAACCTGCCCGCGTCGGGGTCACCGTCGGGGAGGTCGGAGAGCCAACGCTCGACGCCGGGGGTCGTGGACTCGACCTCCCCGTCCTCGGAGAGCACAATCAGTCCCGGCGAGTCAGGCCATTGCGGATCCCGGGCCTCGCCGACCAGTAGCCCCGTGCGCGCTCCGGTGGCCAGATCGGGTCCGATCGCCCCCAGGAACGCCTTCTCCTCGCCGCCGAAGAGCGGCTCGCCCGGTGCCCGATAGAGGCCGACGGCGCCCCAGACCGCGCCCCCGGTGCGAAGCGCGGCGATCATCTCCTGGTCCCCGCCCATCTGCATGTTCATATGCCAGGTCGGGCTCGAGGAGGGATCGCCTCCGGTCGCCTCGTGCAGGGTCGAGATCCCGGTCTCCGAGCGGACCACGTCTGCGACCTGGTTGACGTCGTCGCCGTAGTACTCGTGGCGCAGCATCTTGGGCGGGTACTCCGGCAGCCCGTCGTGGTAGTGGCTCGTGATCAGAAGCGACGCCGGGTCGAGCGTGTACCAGCACGGCTCGTCGTAGTGGGGGACCGCCGACTCCAGCACCTCGGTGCACTCCCGCCAGAACGTCACGAGGTCGTACCCGCGCCTCGAGAGCTCGGCGATCCGGTCCTTGGCCCGCTCCTTCGTCGCCGCGCCCATGGACGCAGCTTAGGTCGCGCGAACCCCCTCGTAAACACCAGATTTCTGGAATAGGCAGGCCGGCATCGGCGGCGTAGCGTGGCCGCCGTGACCCAGGGAGCGCGCACGCCGGAGGAGCTCGAGGCACTGTTCGAGGACGCGTTCGTGACCGGCGACTCCGAGGCTCTCTCGGGGATGTTCGCGGAGGGCGCGGTGCTCGCCATCCGCGAGGGACCGGACGCGGCGCGGGGCACCGAGGAGATCGCTCGGCTCGCACCGGCGCTGTGGGCAGGCGATCGGACCTACATCGCCGAGCCCCGTCGCGTGCTGCAGGCCCGCGACACCGCCCTCGTCGTGGCCGACAGGGCGATCAGCGTGGTGCGCCGTGGAGGCGACGGAGCCTGGCGCTACACGATCGCGCTCCTGTCTCTCGATTCCACACAGACGAAGGAGGAGCCATGACAGAACGGAGCACGGAGGCACCGGCGCTCGAGCCGCAGGCGGTCCGCAAGGACGAGGGCGAGGCACGCTGGTGGTTCGGCGCCCTCGCAGAGATCAAGGCCACCGCCGCCGACACCGGCGGGCAGATGACGATCGTGGAGGTGACCGAGCACCCGGGCGCCGAGGCGCCGCTGCACGTCCATCACCGCGACGACGAGGGCTTCTGGGTCCTCGAGGGCGACGTCACCTTCGAGGTCGGCGACACGAGCACCGAGGCGAGTGCGGGCGACTACGTGTTTGGGCCGCGCGACATCCCCCATCGCTTCACGGTCGGCGATCAGGGCTGCCGGATGCTCTTCATCCTCGTCCCCGGCGGCATCGAGGATCTGATCAGGGCGACCAGCGAGCCCGCCCCGAGCCGAACCCTCCCCCCGCCACCCGAGGCGGAGCCGACCCCGGAGGAGATCGAAGGGCTGAAGGCGATCATCAGGGAGCATGATGGCTACGAGCTACTCGCCTAGGACCGGGCTCGGTAGTCGCGGCGGTCCCATGCGAGTCGAGGAAGCGATCCGAATCGCACGGCCGCCGGAGACGGTGTGGGCCGTGGTTGCCGACCCGCGCAACGACCCCCGGTGGTGTCGCACGGTGAAGTCGGTGGATGTCGGGGGCGAACGTCGCTGGCGCGCGATGTACAAGCCGATCCCCCTCCGGCCACCACGCGAGCTCGAGCTGAAGCAGGAAGAGGCCGGGCCGCGGCACCGGCTCGCCTTGCGGCAGGAGGACGCGGCCGCGGTCTTCAATGTCGAGTACCGGCTCGAGCCCACTCGAAGTGGGACGCGCTTTACGCAAGTGAGCGTGTTGGCGTGGAAGAGGCTCCCCCCGTGTACTTCATGGGACCCTCGGACGCGCTGTGCGCCGTGAAGTTAGAGGGCAGCTTCGGAGGTTGAAGCTGGCTCCTCGAGCGCGACGGTTGACGTGGACCCCGGCATGACTGCTTTCGCTCAAGGCCAGTCACAGCGCGAGCGCCGGCCGACAGCCCGGTGCTCGTCCATGTCGAGCATCTCGCTGACGCTAGCCGGGACTCCCGCAGTTGAGCGGCCGCGGGCGGCGTGGTCACCGATCAGCGTGCTCGTTGTTCGCGGCGTGAGGGGCTAGCGGGTCCCCTTCGAACATCCATCGCTTGTCTCCTCCCCGCGACGGTCGCTTCTGGGCTTTCGAGAGGTTGCAACTCGGCCGGGGCCTCGGCGCGAGATCAGGCGCGGGCAGCGCCGGCGCCGCGCTCAGCGACCGCCGCATCGCGTTCTGCTCATCTCATGGTTCCCGCATGCCTTCGCAGAAGTTCACCGAGCGCCTCAGGGCGCTCGTGAACGTCAGGTGGAAATATGCAGGGCACCGTGGGCTGGACCCAGAACGTCGTCGTCAGTGGTCAGCTGAGCAAGGCCTCGCCGGCGCTGGCGGCGTTCGGCGATCGGCTGCACATGGTCCACCTCGGCGACAGCTCGAACCGGATCTGGCACTCCGAGTTCGACGGC
>Ga0126312_10003293_pt1 | contig 10908 bp, 12 predicted proteins | sample Plot104A_FD_92537 | JGI IMG/M metagenome (GOLD analysis project Ga0126312, IMG submission 92537) | Serpentine soil microbial communities from UC McLaughlin Reserve, CA, USA - Plot104A | ecosystem: Environmental > Terrestrial > Soil > Grasslands | place: USA: UC McLaughlin Reserve, Lake County... | reverse complement strand
TTGGCCGAGCGAGATCGAGACGTCGCCGGTGCCGGGAGGCATGTCCACGACGAGCGTGTCGAGCTCGCCCCAGTGGACGTCGGTCAGGAACTGCTCAAGCGCGCGGTGCAGCATCGGGCCGCGCCACATCACGGGCTCGTTGTCGTCGAGGAAGAAGCCGATCGACATCAGCTTCAGCTCGCCACGAACCGGCGGCACGATCATCCGATCGACGACGACGGGTTTCTGGTGAATCCCGAGCAGGTGCGGGATCGAATGCCCATAGACGTCCGCATCGAGGATGCCGGTGCGCTGGCCGAGCACCGAGAAGGCGGCGGCCAGGTTGGCGGCGAGCGACGATTTCCCGACCCCGCCCTTCCCGCTGGCTACGGCGACCACGCGCGTTGCCCGGTCGAGCCGAATTCCCTTCGTCCGCTCGGTAACGGTGCCGCGGAGCCTCGCTGTCAGCGCCGAGCGCTCATCGGGTGTCATCACGCCGAACTCGAGCGCCACGCGCTCCACTCCAGCGACCGGAGCGAGCGCCGCTGCGACCTGTTCTTCGAAGCTCGCGCGGAGGGGACAGCCGGCGATCGTGAGCGCGATCCCAATGGTCACGTCGCCGCCTTCGATGCGCACGTCGCGCACCATGTCGAGCTCGACCACGTTGCGCTTGAGCTCCGGGTCGATCACCTGCTCGAGAGCCTTCAGGATCTCTTCTCGCGAGGGGTCCATCTCGCCTTGGAGGCTACCTAGACGTCGAGCCGCCGGCGAAGCCAGAGCCCGTTGCGCACGGCGTACCCGTTCCAGTCGTTGTTGAAGTACGCGTAGACGTCCACGCGGCGGGCCCAGCCCTCGATCCGCTGCGCCCAGGCCTCGAGCTCGCGTTCGGAGTAGTTGCCGTTTCGACCGTGGTGACCGTAGTGAAAGCGAATGAACGTCCAGTCGGCCGTGAGCTCATGCGCCTGGAAAGGACGCTCGGGCGTGTCGCCGATCACGAGCGCGACCCCGTGGCGGCGCAGGAGCTCGTAGACGGGCTTTGCGAACCAGGTCTCGTGCCGGAACTCGAAACAGTGCCGGCCGCTCGGCAAGGCCTCGAGCGCCTGCGCGAGCCGCTCGTCGTCCCGGCGAAACGTCGGCGGGAGCTGCCACAGCATCGGCCCGAGCTTCGGAGACTCGACGAGTGGCCGGATGCGCGAGTAGAAGAGCTCGATGCTCGGCGGAACGTCCCGCAGCCGCTTGATATGCGTGACGTAGCGGCTCATCTTCACGGTGAAGAGGAAGTCGGGCGCCGTTCCGCGCACCCAGTTCGCAACCGCTGTCTCGCGCGGCAGGCGGTAGAAGGTCGAGTTCACCTCGACGGTGTCGAAGTGCCGCGCGTAGTAGTCGAGCCAGCGCCGGGGCGGCAGGCGCGGCGAGTAGAAGACGCCGTCGCGCCAATGCTTGTAGTTCCAGCCCGAGCAGCCGATCCTGACCGACTTCACCGCGACAGGGCGGCGAAGAGCTCGGCGCAGACCTCCGGCGTGGCTGCGGCGACGCAGCGGCTCCGGCCCTCGAGGTCGAGCGGCGCGGCGCCGAGGGGCGGCGCCTCGGGGAGCTCGATGGCGAGGCCACGCTCTCGGACGAGTAGCTGCGCGGCCGCGATGTCCACCGAGCGCGCCCCCTTGAGCGAGCACACGGCGTCGACCCTGCCAGCGGCCAGGTGGCAGAGCGAAAGCGCGAGCGAGCCCATGATCCGGAGGCGATAGGCCAGGCCCACGACGGCGGAGGCCTTCTCGGCCACACTGGAGGTCAGGGTGGCCTCGAAGGAGAGGATCTCGATCCGCTCCTTCGGCAGCACCTCGCCAAGATCGGCGCCGTTCAGCAGAGCGCCGTTGCCTCGCTCGGCGGTCCACTCCTCGCCGGTGCCGAAGTCGTAGACGTAGCCGAAGAAGACGTCGTCCATGGTGTCGCCGTCGGCGACGGCGATCGAGACCGAGAAGAAGGGGATCCCGCGCTTGGCGTTCAGCGATCCGTCGATCGGGTCGACGACGATGCGGAGAGGGCCGTCGCTCTCGAGGATGCCGACCTCCTCGGAGACGATCGTCGCGCCCTCGAAGTCGCGGAGCCGCCGGAGAATCACGCGCTCCGCGGCCGCGTCGATCGCGGTCGTCTCGTCGCCGCCCTCGCCGTCGCCGACGACGGACTCCCGCTCGACACGCGTCGGCAGCTCGACGAGGACGCCGCGAACGTCCTCGACCGCGCCTCGGCAAAGGGCGAGCCAGTCGTCCGCGGAAGGACCCGAGGCGCCGCTTGCGGTGCCGACATCAGGACGCGCGGATCGTGCCCGGGCGTCAGCCTGAACCGACCGGTCGACGCGCCCGGAGTCCGTCACAGCGGCAAGAAGAAGAGGCCGGAGACGAGCTTCGGATAGAAGTAGGTGCTCTTCTGCGGCATCGTCTCGCCGCGCTGGGCGACCGCGAAGACGTCTTCGATTCGCGTCGGCCGCATCAGCACGGCTACCTCGGCCTCGCCTTCGTCCACCGCACGCACGGCTTCCTGCCAGTCCGGTGTGTAGCTGATGCCCTCGTGGCCAAGCCGGTCGACAAGGCCGACATCGAGCTCGCCGATCCCGTCCACACTGAGCTCAGCGCGGCCACTCCGATACAGAACGGCAGCGGCCCGGTCCTGCGGGGTCGCGGCAAGCGCGGCGAGCGCGGCGGCAGGGTCGGGCATCTGCTCGTCGGCGCGAAGCCGCTGCGACGGCTCGTACTCGAAGAGGCGATGAGTCGGGAAGATCATCAGGCCCGGATCCTTCAGGCTGACGAGCACGGCCAGGACATAGGCGCTTTCCGGTGTGTCCGCCTCCTGGTGGTAGGCGAGCGCGGTCTCGTAGCGGTGATGGCCGTCGGCAATCAGGAGCTGGCGGTCGGCGAAGGCCTCGGAGATGCCCTCGGCGGGAAGCCGCCAGAGGCGTGCCCCCTCGACCTCGAGATCCGGCTCGCGCTCGGGGCGGCTCGCGGGCGGGGAGCCCTCGTAGAGGAAGAAGAGTGGCTCGAGCTGCGCTCGAACCTCCCGCATGAGCCTCAGCCGGCCCTCTTTCGGCCCGCGATGGGTGCGCTCGTGTGGCAGCACGACCCGGTTCTTGTAGGGCTCGGCGCGCAGAGCCGCCACGACGCCCTCGCGCGTGCGGGCCACGCCGTCGGGGCCGACGTAGTCCTGCGAGAGCCACCAAAAGTTGGAATCGTCCTCCTCGACGAGGGCGCCGTCCGCGCGCCATTCATTCCAGAGCCGTCCCGCCTCGCGCTCGTCGATGGGCAGCGTGAGGTGCACGACGTTGTGCGGGTTTCGCTCCGCAAGCCGCTCACGCTCGGGGGGCGAGATCACGTCGTACGGAGGAGCGACGAGGGACTCCAGCGGGCCGGCACGCTCGCCGTAGCGGACGGCGCCAAACGGCTTCACCTCGGCCACGAGGCGGGAGCGTACCATCCGTGTTCGGACCTAGACTCGTGCCGTGAACGCCATTGCTTCCTTAGCCGAGGACCGCCTCGTCGAGGGCGTCTACGCGGTCGCGCGCAAGGAGCGGCGGCGTACGAAAGGCGGCTCTCCCTACCTCGCGCTCGAGCTCGTCGACCCGAGCGGCCGAATCGAGGCACGCGTCTGGTCAGACGTGGAGCTGCTGGACGGCCGCTTCGGGGAGGGGGACGCGGTTCGCGTCCTCGGGCGGGTCGAGCGCTTCCGCGACCGGCTTCAGCTGGAGGTTCGTTCGCTCGAAGCAGCCGAAGAGGAGGATCCCGCGGATTTCGCACCGGCTCTGCGCCGCGACGCGGCGGAGCTGGACGGGTTCCTGGAGTTCCTGGCCGCGGAGGTGGCCCATCCCGGGTTGCGGGCGACTGTTGCGAGGTTCGTCGACGACGAGGCGTTGCGGAAGGCGTTGCGCACATTGCCGGCGGCGGAGACGCACCACTCGTACGCGGGCGGCCTGCTCGAGCACACGGTTGGGGTAGCGACGCTGTGCCGCGAAGCCTCGCAGCTGCATCCGCGCCTGCGCGCCGATCTGGTGCTCGCCGCCGCACTGGTGCACGATGTCGGCCGGACGCTCGAGCTCGAGCGCGGGCCAACGTTTCGACCGACCGAGGAGGGCCGGCTGCTCGGCCACGTGCATTTGGGCCTGAGGCTGATCGAGGATCGCGCTGCGGTACTCGAGACAGCGGTTCGCGCCGAGCTGCTCCACGCGGTGGCCGTTCATCACGACGCCCGCGCCGCTCGAACCGCCGAGGCAGCGGTTCTGTACCACGCGAACCAGCTCGACGCGATCGCTGCCACGCGACCCGTCGACTAGCCGCGCGCCGTCAGCGGGTTTCCGAGGGGTGGCACACATCCGGCACAGTCGTGTCACACACGCGTGCGTCTTTCGCCACTACCTTCAAAGCGGGGGGCAAGGGCCAAAGGCCCCGGGGAAAGAATCTCGCGTGCGCCTGTGAACGGGAGCCTAGGAGCCCAGCTCTGCCACTCGGCGCTCGATCTCGTCCCGGATCACGCGGACTTCCTCGATCGACGCGCCGGCCGGGTCGGTCAGCTCCCAGTCGACGTAGCTCTTCCCCGGCAGCACCGGGCACGCGTCACCGCAGCCCATCGAAACGACGATCTCCGCCCATTCGACATCCTGCGGCGCGATCCCCTTCGGGCTCCGGCCGGTCAAATCCACGCCGATCTCGCTCATCGCCTCGACGACCTCGCGATGAAGCTCGCGCTCCGGCCTCGACCCGGCCGAGCGGGCCTCGCCGCCGCGCCTCTCGTAGAAGGCCTGCGCCATCTGCGATCGGCCTGCATTCCCGATGCAGATGAAGAAGGCGCGAGGCAGCCGGTCGCCCATTGCTACACATTGAAGCGAACCGTCAATACGTCGCCGTCCTGCACCTCGTACGTCTTTCCTTCGAGCCGCTGCTGGCCGCGGCGAGCGGTCTCCGCGTAGCTGCCCGCCTCGACGAGGTCGCTCCAGCGCACGACCTCGCAGCGAATGAAGCCTCGCGCGATGTCCGAGTGGATCGTCGCCGCGGCCTCGAGCGCCGTCTGGCCACGCCGCAGCGTCCAGCCGCGCGCCTCCTTCTCGCCCGCGGTGAAGAATGTGACGAGCCCGAGCACCTCGAACAGCCTCCGGACGATCTCGTCGAGAGCCGACTCTCCGTCGCGGTACGCGGCCGCCTCGTCCTCCGGAAGCTCGCTCAGCTCCGCCTCGAGCTTCAGGTCGATGCCTTCTGGGCCGTTGACGACGGCGACTACCGGCTTCGTGGTCAGCGGCTCGAGCTCCGCCGGCAGAGGGCCCTCCCACTCGCGCACCGACCGTCCCGCTTCGACGTGGGCGAGCAGGCGCTCCAGCTCGACCGCCTCGTCGCGCAGCTTCGAATCGCCCGACTTCGCCTGCTTCGTCACCCGTTCGAGCCGCCTCTCGACGTGATCGCGGTCGGCGACGAGCAGCTCGAGCTCGAGCCGCTCGAGGTCGCCGTCCGGATCGGCGCCGGCGGAGAACCCGTCCACGACGGCGAGCAGGGCGTCCACTCGGCGCAGGTTGCCGAGGAGCTGAGGCCCCGTTGCGGGAGTGTCCACGACCCGAACTGCAGCCGGTGTCACCTTCTCCGCGCCCACGACCTGCGCGAGCTGATCGAGCCGCTCGTCGGCGATCGGCGCCATCCCAACGTGTTCTTTGCCGTAGTCCTGGCCGACGCCCGCACTCGTGAGCGCGTTGAAGAGCGCGGTCTTACCGGCCGCAGGGAGCCCCACGATTCCGACCTCGAGCACGCCTCTAGTCTCGCGTGACGTGCTTCTGCAGCGACGCCAGAGCCCGGTGCTGCAGCGACTTCACGGCGCCCTCCGACTTGTCCAGGATCGTCGCGGCCTCGCCGTTGGAGAAGTTGAAGACGAACTTCAGGGTCAGCACCTGCTGCTGCTCGTGCGAGAGGTTCTCGATCAGCTCCAGCATGCTCTGCCGGCCGATCGAGGCGAGCGCGTCCTCCTCGGCAGACAACTCCGCCGCGCCTTCCGGCTCGGGCACCTCCTCCTCCGGCTGCCAGCGCTTGTTTGCGCGGAAGTGATCCATGGCCAGGTTGTGCGCGATCCGGAAGAGCCACGCGGAGAAGGGTGCAGAGCGCCAGCGGAAGCGCCCGATCGCCTCGAGCATCTTGAGGAAGGTCTGCGTCGTCAGATCCTCCGCGTCGTGGCGGTTGCCGACGCTCATGTGCAGGTAGCTGTAGATGCGGTCGAAATGCAGCAGATAGAGCGCCTCGAGGGCCTCTCTGTCGCCGTTCTGCGCCAACTCGACGAGACGGCGCAGATCGGCCGTCTGGGCTGCGGCGTTCGAGCTCACCCGTGCTCGATGCCCTGCAGCGCCCGGCCGCTAACGCTAGCTGGGCGTGAAGCCGACGCGAGCTTCGCGCGTGAAGCGCTTGACGTAGACGATTCGCCGCAGCGAGATCGTGTAGCGGCCGTCCTCGGACTCGATCGCAAACGCGCCGTCGGTGCCCTGACCAAGCGAGCGCTCGAGCTCATCGACCATACCGGTCTCCACGACAGCGCCCATGATCTGGCCCCCGTCGAAGCCGATCTCGATCCGTATGCGGTCGTCAGCCAACGCTGACGATCTCCGCGAGGACGCCGTGCGCGGCGTCGGGATGGACAAACGCGACCTCGAGCCCGAAGAGCCCGCGTCTGGGCCGCTCGTCGATCAGCTCGGCGCCGTGGGCCGCAAGCTCGTCGAGCGCGACGCCGACGTCCTCGACCTCGTACGCGACGTGATGCATACCCGGCCCCCGGCTGGAGAGAAACTTGCCGACCGGCGTCTCGTCGCCGAGAGCAGCGAGCAGCTCGACGCGGTCGGGGCCGATCCTCAGAGACGCCGCCTCGACACCCTGGTCGGGGACGCTCTCGCGATGCTCGAGCCGCGCGCCGAAGAGCCGTTCGTAGGTCGACAGCGCCTCTTCGAGGTCGTCGACGGCAACGCCGAGGTGATGAATCCCGCGCGGCTCCACGCCGCCGATGCTACCGACTTAGTCGGCGGCGACGATTCGAACGGTGCCGACGGTCTCGGAGTTCTGCGAATCCGGCTCGACGCCGGCGAGCAAGGCGCCGAGCTCGTCCTTGTCGAGCGTTTCCTTCTCGAGCAGCTCCTTGGCCACCCGGTCGAGCGAGGCGCGGTGCTTCTGGAGCAGCCGCAGTGCCTCCTCGAAGGCTTCGTCGGTGAGACGCGCCTGCTCCTGGTCGCGCAAGCGCTTCGTCTCCTCCGAGAGCGCGTAGTTGTCGGCGCGCATGGTGCGCGACGAGACCTCCGACATGCCGTACTCGAACACCATCGCCCGCGCGAGCTCCGTCACGCGCTCGAGGTCGTTCGCAGCGCCGTTCGTGACGCGCCCGAAGACGATCTGCTCTGCGGCCCGGCCGGCGAGGTAGACCTTGAGCAAGTCCTCGAACTCCTCGGTCGTGTGCAGGTACCGCTCCTCGGTAGGCAGGTTGAGCGTGTAGCCGAGCGCCTGGCCGCGCGAGACGATGGTCACCTTGTGCACGGGCAGCAGGTCGCCGGTCAGGTGCGACATGACCGCGTGGCCGGCCTCGTGGTAGGCCAGGATCCGCCGCTCCTTCTCCGTCACGACCTTGCGCTGCTGCAGGCCCGCGACGACCCGCTCCATCGCGTCTTCGAAATCGCACTGCTTGATCGACGTCTGGCCCGAACGGCCGGCGAAGATCGCCGCCTCGTTGGCGATGTTCTCGAGCTCTGCGCCGGTGAGGCCGGCCGTCTGGCGGGCGACCGACTTCAGGTCGACGTCGTCGGCCAGCGGCTTGCCTCTCGTGTGGACGCCTAGGATCGCCTCGCGACCCGCGAGATCGGGTGCCGCGACGAGCACCTGGCGGTCGAAACGGCCCGGGCGGAGGAGCGCGACGTCGAGGTCCTGGAGTCGGTTGGAGGCGCCCATCACGACAATTTGCTCCCGTGATTCGAAGCCGTCCAGCTCGACGAGCAGCTGGTTCAACGTCTGGTCCTGTTCGCGGCTGAAACCATGGCCCGTACGCTGTCCGCCGACCGCATCGAGCTCGTCGATGAAGATGATCGCGGGCGCGTTCTTCCGTGCCTCCTCGAAGAGCTTGCGGATTCGCGCAGCGCCGAGGCCGGCGAACATCTCGACGAACGCCGAGGCGCTCTGCGCGTAGAACTTCGCGCCCGCCTCGCTGGCGATCGCCTTGGCCAGCAGCGTCTTGCCCGTGCCAGGAGGGCCGTAGAGGAGGATCCCCTTCGGGATGCGTGCGCCAAGACGGCCGAACCGCTCCGGCTCGCGCAGGAAGTCAACGACCTCCGAAAGCTCGGCCTTGGCCTCGTCGAGGCCCGCGACGTCGTCCCAGGAGACGGTCGAGGCGGCGGTGATCGTCTTCGCGGCTGTCACCCTTGGCATCACCTGGAGAGTCCGCCAGAGGATGTAGACCATCAGCACGAGCAGTACCGCGAAGAACAGCGGTAGCCAATTCGCGATTCCGTCCCGGAAGAAGACCAACCAGTTCATGCCCACTCTTGTTATCGACGGCTTTGGCCGCCGAGTCAACTCTCCTACGGGCGGATCGCGAGGATTGCGGCCGTTTTCGGCGTCGTAAGCAGCTCGATCGCCTCGAGCTGCGCGTGCTCCAGCCAGAACGCTCGCACCGGGTCAGGGCCGGGCCGCCCGGGGGTCAGGTCGTCCAGAACGACCGTGCCGCCGGGCGCGAGCAGGCCGATCACCTCGTCGCCGTCCAGCTCGGGATGCTGCTTGCCGCCGCCGTCGTAGAAGAGCAGGTCGAACGGCGCCTCGGACGGCATCAGCTCATGCCAGTCGCCCTGGAGCACGGTCACGTTCTCGTCGTCGGCAAAGAGTCGTGAGGCGGCTGCCGCACGGCGGGCGTCGAGCTCGACGGTCAGGAAGGGCACAGCCGGGGACAGCGCCGACACGATCCAGGCGGCGCCCACGCCGCTGCCGGTGCCGATCTCGCCAACGCGTTGACGACCACGCTGGCCGGCGAGCACATGCAGGAAGCGGCCGACTTCCGGAATCGACGAGCGATCGCAGCCGAGCTCCCGCTCCAGCGCTAGAGCCCGCTTCACGAGCGGCGGCTGCCCACTACGGGAGGGCGAATCCACGCCTCTAGACTAGGCCACGTGCTGCCGATCCCTCCTCATTTTGATCCTGAGAGCATCGACCTGGTCTGGCGCGTCCCGTACCAGATGCGGGCCCAGGCGGCCGAGGCCTGGGCGCGGGAACACGAGCTGAAGCGAGCTGCAGACGACCGGCTACGAGTTTGCCTCGTGGCTGTCGACGTCCAGAACACCTTCTGCATTCCCGGCTTCGAGCTCTTCGTCGGAGGGCGCTCGGGGACGGGCGCCGTCGATGACAACCGGCGCCTGTGCGAGTTCGTCTACCGGAACCTCGACGCCATCACGAAGGTCGTGCCGACCCTGGACACCCACCAGGCGATGCAGATCTTCCACGCCGTCTGGCTTGTGGACGATGAGGGCCGGCACCCCGAGCCGTACACGCTGGTCGACACGAGCGACGTCCGGGCCGGGCGCTGGCGGGCCAACCCCGCCGTCGCCGAGACGCTCGGGCTCGAGGCGGAGTACGCGCAGCGGCAGCTGCTCCATTACGTGCGCGCGCTCGAAGCAAGCGGCAAGTACCACCTGACGATCTGGCCCTACCACGCGCTCCTCGGCGGGGTCGGCCATGCGCTCGTATCCGCGCTCGAGGAGGCGGTCTTCTTCCACGGGATCGCACGGCGGTCGCAGCCGGGCTTCCAGGTGAAGGGGAACTCGCCGCTGACCGAGCACTACTCGGTACTGGGCCCCGAGGTGACGAGCGGGCCTGACAACGAGCCGCTCGCCCAGCAGAACTCGGCGCTCATAGACGAGCTGCTGGCGTTCGACGCAGTCGTGATCGCGGGCCAGGCGAAAAGCCACTGCGTTGCGTGGACGATCGCCGACCTCCTCGACTCCGCCCTACTCCGGGAGGAAGGCCTGACCGAAAAGGTGTACCTGCTCGAAGACTGCACCTCGCCGGTGGTCGTGCCCGGCGTCGTCGATTACACGGACGAAGCGGACGCCGCCTTCGCTCGCTTCGCCGAAGCAGGGATGCACGTCGTGCGCTCGGACACCTCGATCGAGGAATGGCCCGGGATCGCAGCTTCCGTGCGGGCCTAGTCGACGAGCTCCAGGCGTGGGTTCTCACGGAAGCGGCGGCCGGCCTTGGCCGAAGGGCGGCCGTCGGTCATGACGATGTCGCCCGTGAAGTCGTTCTCGCCGCGGATCAGCGCCGAACCGACCCCGTAGGAGTCCACCGGGACTCCACGCTGCTCGAAGGCCGTGATCCGTTTGGCGTCGAAGCCTCCGGACGCGACGATCTTCACGTGCTCGAAGCCGTCACGGTCGAGTGCCTCCCGCACATTCCAGACGAGCCGCTCGTTGACGCCGCGCGGGTCGAAGTCGCCCATCTCCCCCCAGAGCGAGCGGTCGACGAGCTGTCCGGAGGTATCGAGGCGGACGCCCCAGAGCCTCGGGCCGAGCGCGCGAGCGACCTCGAGAGCGGTTCGTACGGAGTCGTTCTCGTAGTCCACGAGGACCGTGACGTTGATGTCGGGGCCAATGTTCTCGACGAACTTCGTCGCGGCGAGCACCGTGTTGCCGCCGTAGGAGGCGATGAGCGCGTGCGGCACCGTGCCGACGCCGCGGCCGCCCCACCAGGAGGCCTGCGCGTCGGAGGTGACGCCGATCTCGGTGCCGACCACCAGCCCTGCGACGTAGGCGGCGTAGCCGTCGCCGGTCTGCACGCGATGGTGATCGTGGCGGGCAGGCATGAAGATGATCGGCTTGCGGTTGGCCGCCTCGAGCACGTGCACGACGTTGGACGTGATCAGCGTGCGGCGCGCGAGCACGCCGAGGTAGACCGT
>Ga0126312_10003292_pt1 | contig 10909 bp, 12 predicted proteins | sample Plot104A_FD_92537 | JGI IMG/M metagenome (GOLD analysis project Ga0126312, IMG submission 92537) | Serpentine soil microbial communities from UC McLaughlin Reserve, CA, USA - Plot104A | ecosystem: Environmental > Terrestrial > Soil > Grasslands | place: USA: UC McLaughlin Reserve, Lake County... | reverse complement strand
GTACTGTCATTATGCCACAACAATATGTTATCCTATGGAATTGGACTGACCAAGGAATAAAGAATGTAAAAGAAGCTCCAAAACGAGCTGATACTTTTAAAGCTGAAATGCAAAAGGCTGGTGGAAAAGTAATTAGTATATTACATACAGCTGGACAATATGATGGTATAGTAATAGCAGAAGCTCCATCTGATGATGTTATAATGTCATGCTTACTATCACTTGGAAGTAAAGGTAATGTTCGTACTACAACACTAAAGGCATTTTCGGAATCTGAAGCAGCTAAGGTAATAGAAAGACTGCCTTAGATGCATATATTTATCTGAAAAAATAACGCTTACTATTATTGTTTTTTGATTACGGTGGACAAGAAGATCATTACATACCTCAAAATATCTAGTCAGAGGTATGTGATGTAACCTTACCCCTTGTCTTGATAGTTTGGCATATATTTATTCAGCAAGTCCCAATAATGGTGTGAATGTTCTCGATTTAGGATTTTGGAATCGAATACAACTACTCTGGGAAATCTGCCTGCCCATGAAATAGTATTTACCAGTATTGGACTGAAAACGATACAAGTGTGGACATTAAAGATGATAAAGTATATGCTATTACGTATGTTGCAGAAGAAGAAGATTACGAGAACGACATACAGATTGCACTATTACGACTATTATGAGGAGACATCTATTTGTATTTCACTGTAACAATAAAAATATGCAGAAAATAGTCTAGGTGGGCAGCGGTAGATTAGAATTGGATGATTCTACTATATGAAGAGCCATTTATGGCTCTATTATTGATGCAATCTATACCCAAATTTTAGGCTGTCTAAATCAATTATTGGGAAAGTGAATATAAAAACATAAGCATCATGAATTAAAATCTACTATTTTTCTATCTATACCAGATTTTTCTGCAATACGCTTTGCCATTGACTGGGAGTCAGAAATAAGATCTGTTTCTTTGATTTGAGTCAATTTACGATTTTTTAGGACTATTTTTCCATCGATAATGACAGTGTCTACATTATGACCATCAGTAGCGTATACTAATTGATTTGGGATATTAAACAGGGGAGTTGTTTCTGGGTTGCATAGACTGACTAATACTAAATCCGCCTTTTTTCCTACTTCTATCGATCCAATTCTATCAGACAAACCAAGAGCTTTTGCCCCAGCTTTAGTAGCGCTTTCCAAAATATCCATCGCAGATGTAGTAAAAGTTTCTGAACCCTTTGAAATTCTTGAAAGCAGCGCAGCCAATTTCATATCTTTAAATAGGTCCAGATTATCATTGCAAGCGGCTCCGTCTGCTCCAATTGTTACATTAATCCTGTTTTCAAGCAGCCTTGGCACAGGGCATATTCCTGATGCTAACTTTAGATTAGACGATGGGCAATGAACTATGTTAGCTTCCTGTTTCGAAAGAATATTGAATTCTGCATCACTTAGATGAACACAATGAGCTAAGATACTTTTTGGTCCTACAATCCCCAATTCGTCTAATATTTCAATAGATCTTTTTTTATATCTCCGCATGTCATTTTCGATATCTTGTAAATTTTCTGCTGCATGAATATGAATGCCTGCGTCTTCTACATTCATAATTTCAGCGATTTCTTTGAGAAGTTTTGTAGTGCAGCCTTGAATAAATCTAGGTCCAAACATGCAACGAAGTCTTCCATTGTCTATATTATTCCATTGTTTGATGAGTCTTTCACTTTCTCTAATTGAGTCTGAGGTATCTTCAAGCAGTGATTCGGGAACTGACTCCTCATGATCCATCATTGATTTTGCTATTGTAGCTCGTATACCAATCTGCTCAGCTGCTTGAAATGCCTTATCAGTGTATCTAACCGACTGCATATCAGCACATGTTGTTGTTCCAGATCTTATTAGTTCCGCATAACCCAAAAGTGAGCTTACGTAAACTTCTTCACGATCCATAACAGATTCCATTGGATAGATATATTCTTGTAACCAAGGAAGAAGTCCAAGACCATCAGAAGCTACTCCTCTAAACAAGGTTTGTACTGTGTGAACATGACAATTTACAAGTCCAGGCATTACAATCATGCCACTTGCATCAATGACATCAATGTCATCTCTTTTTTCTGATCTTTGTTTGCTATTATCATCGGCAGTTCGTGAAATATCTACAATCTTGTCATTTTCTATCATAATTGTTATATTATTTAAGATGCGGTTTCTTCTATCCATTGTTAGCACAAGAGCGTTTATGATTTTAATTTTGGACATTTTGATTGCTCCCTTTTAGAATATGTACTGATATAATATGTACTGTCTGATGATGGCGGATATAATATGAACAGAAAGAAGAATTTAAGGACAGTAATAAACTTCACCACTATCAGCTACATTATCTCTAAGTTCAATACTACCAGAATCAGCAGAGTCCCCTTATCACAAAACAGTCACCATTTGTAGTCAATATCGAGGTATTCAATTCCTCTCTTATTTGTAAAATATGCTAAACTTATTATTATTTTGTCTGTCATAGAATTTTTGATACTTACTATATGACATTTGCAAAACAGATTGTTGTTGGAGCTATAAATTGGGATACTATAGTATTTGCTGAACGACTTCCTGAACCTGAAGAAGAAGTCAGAATACAAAGGATCATGGAAGTTCCTGGTGGAAAAGGAGCAAACATTGCCATAGCTTCATCTCGAATACTAGGGGCTAATAATGTAGCAATCTTTGGTGCTCTAGGAAGAGATAATATAGCAAAAGAACAGGTTCATATTTTTGAAAATGAAGGTATTTTAACGGATCTCCTATATTTTACAGGAGATGCTCCTTCGGGTCACGCTTATGTAGTTGTCAATCCAGATGGAAGAAATTTTATCTTAACTTACAAGCAAGCCAATGATCTGCTTAATGATAAAGTTGTCTTCTCTACAAATACGCGTGAATACATTAATAATTCAAACATAATAATAGTAGTAGATCCCCCTTTTTCTATTGCTGCTACAATGTTATCACTTTCAAAAGCTGCTAAGAAAATCACATTATGGGCCCCTGGTCTTTTATCCTCTAAAGGGATTAAAGACCTTGAACATTCAATTAAGAATACTGATTACTTAATAGTAAACGAATCAGAGTACAAGAAGCTAACTGGTATTATTGAACCGGTTTCTGCATGTAGAGCCATTCTAAATAATAACAGACTAGACAATAAGGTGATAGTTACAATGGGAGAAAAAGGATGCATATTTGCAACTAGGCAAAATATTATATCTATACCGGCGGCTAAAATTACAACAACCGATGACAATAGTCTCCGAATATTAAACACCGCAGGTGCAGGTGATGCTTTCATAGGAACCTTTGCCGCTATGAAAATTCTCGGATACGATGATATTGAGTTACTAATTTCTGCTAATGTATCTGGAGCAATTAAAGCGACAAGAGAGAATATCCGTGGGAGCCCTGCACTTAATGAAATACTTGAAATAAAAGGAAACCTTGAGATAAAACCTACAATTATTTCCTAGCGCAATTGATGCAAAAGTTGTGCCTTGTTTGAAAGTATCCGAGGACTAGACCGGACATAACATAGATTAAAAATCACATATAAATAGGGAAATATGTTCGAATAAATTCAGGATTTGTGACACAAGATATGATAAATCAGCTGCTTAGGCTAATAAGAACATTTTTAAATTTTTGCTCGTTTACTGCTGCTACTAGAACATTTCCAGAAACCTTATTTTCATTAAACTTTGTATGCCCTCGTCTAGTTCCTTCTAGTGTAATGTCGACGTTGCCTCTTTTGAATTCAAATAAAGATGGCTTTTGGAACATCATTACTGCAAAAACATCATGAAGATAGAAAAGGTTAGATTTTGAAATTGCAAAACCTAGTAAGGATGCAATTAACCTAGCTGTAGGGGTGTCATAATTAACAACTCTTTCTAGAAATTTGGCATTTATGGCACATTTTGGATTTTGAGTAAGATCCAGTCCTATAATCCTAATATCTAACTCTAACTCTGGATTAAGAACTATTTTGGCCGCTTCTGGATCACAATAAAAATTGAATTCTGCGAATCGTGTAACGTTACCCAAAGTCTTACTCGCTAAACTGAACGCTCCACCCATGATGGCAATCTTATGTATCCTGCTTGTAAAAGATGGATTGTCAACTATTGCAGTCGCAATATTAGTTAAAGGTCCCGTAGCTATTATTGAAATTTCATCATTTCTATAATTCTGAATAATATCTTCTATAAAATCATAGAAGGTTGTTTTTGTCATCGACAATTCTTTTTTAAGAGAGTCCATACTTATACCAGCTAGGCCCCCTTTTCCATGAATGTCTTCTAGGCGTCTTTTAATCTTCGTAGATAGTTTTTTCTTTGCAATGGATCTTGCAGCTCCTTGAATAACAGGAATATCTGATCTGCCTAGAATATTCAATATATAACGTGCATTAAGAATACCAATCTGTGAATTAACATTACCACTTACAGTTGTGATTCCTACAATATCGCTATCATTAGATTTTAGGGCTGTAATAATTGCTATCGCGTCATCTATTCCAGGATCAACGTCCAAAATGACTTTTCTCTTCAATCTATAGTCTTCTTTTAGTTTTGATATATAATGATTCAAGATATCTTTTTATTAAGAAATCCCGACCTTTGAGCCGGAAATTACACCACATCCTTTCATAATAATAGTGGTGGCTTAGCTAAGCTTTTCTATCAACCTCTAAGGCTGAAATAGAGATTATTTCTATATCAATCTGTTCCACTACTGCTGCAGATTGTTATGCATCTTCCCTATGAAGCTATTCTGCAGCTTCTTCTTGGCACTCACAACATAACTCCCGCTTCCTGCTCCAGGTTCCGCTTAGAGCATTAATGGGATGATGCCTAGCTATTTACTGGCTTATGATGCGGATTGTGGTCCTTGTATACGATTTAAACGTCTAGTAGACTTTCTTGACGCATATCATAAAATGGCTTTCTTGTCGCTGACAGAAGCAAATGAACGCGGACTTCTCAACAGAATACCAGAATCTCTTAGATTCGAATCCTTTCACCTCATCTCGACTAATGGAGACATACAAAGTGGATCAGATGCCCTCTTAGATTTAATAGGCCTGTTTCCGCTAGGGCGTCCCGTTTCAAAGATAATTATATTTTTTCCCGGTGGAAAACAAATGATAAAATTTCTCTATGACACTTTTTCTAGATTACATAACGGTAGTTCGTGTCATCCCATTGGTAATATGAAACCCGAGAATAATAACAAGGACGCATGTAAGATATGCCCTTCTAATCTAGAACAGTGAACTGGGCGGAGCGTAGCTACTCCTACTCGCTCTCTAGGCTGCAGTAGCCGCCAACAGATGAAACAAGGGCGGCAAACTATTTAGAGTCAATATATCGTGACTAGGACAGATTGTATATGTAAAGCTGGAAAAGTTAGGAGGATATGAATATATTAATATCCAAAGATATCGCCCTACTTAGATGACGTCTGCATTTCTCTTCATAAATGTTGAACTTCTATTCATAGAAGACGTCATAAATAAACTAAAGGAAATACCTGAAATTGTGGATGTCTATAAAGTACAAGGAATTTATGATATAATAGCAAGAGTCAATTCAGATACTGAGGAGAAATTAAAAGAACTTGTTTCAGAACGTATCAGAAGAATTGATAGAATTACAGGAACTGTAACAGTTATTATAGCCAGAGAGACAGAGACAGAAAGTGGTAGAGAATAAATAATACTAACTACAATTAAAGGTCTTTCACGTTCTATTAGGTAGACAGTCTTTTTATTAATCTCTAATCCTAGAAGTTCCTGTGACCATACTACTATACTACATGAATAATTAGTATAAGGAGAACGCCTGTTCTACCAGCTCCTGAAATCGACTGGCTTATTATGCTAACTTATAAATCAAAATTATTTGTAGATTCTTTTGAATAAATAGGAAAACAATTGGATAAATAAGAATGTGTCTCTATAAACTCCATATTCTTACAATGGTTTTAAGTCTGAAACACTACTAGAATTTTTAAACTATGATTTATTTCAATTGGCATAGGAGTGGATAATAGGTAAAGTTGGTGTTGTGGTAGTATGGGTTTAACTGTGTTACCAAGGTCATCTGTTGAAGTGTTTGGTCAGTTTTTCCGTTGGTTACAGCAGCAGCGCCGTCTAGGTCATCAACAATGTATCTAGACAAGGCATATGCATGCAGCGGCGTCATTGTTAAGGTTCATATAGAAAGCGAAGCCGCTATAGCTACAATTATTGTAATTTTAGTATCATTATCATTTAGCATAAGTAACCATAATCTATTACCATTACATAGAACGGTACTAATAGCTAGGTCATACGGATAATTCATCTATATATTTGTATAAGGAAATTCTTATATATAATATAATATTACATCAGGCCAATGAATTCAAAACTGTTCTTGATGGCAGTCGCAGTCATTGCTGCCTTTGGCATTGCAGCGGCGGTTGTCGGCCCAGCTACTATAGCCACACCCGTAGTAGCACAGAATATCACAGGCGGAAATATGACTGGTGGCAATATGACCGCTGGAAATATGACTGCTGGTACCCCGACGGGGTAGTAAACAACCTTTTTTTATTTTTTTATTTTCTATTTAACAAATTTCTGTATTTCCTAACAGCTATTAGACAATTTATAAAAATGCATAGTTATTATAGCTGTGTAGCATTTTTATCTAATGTTTGCTATTACAATATTATAGTGGGACCAGGTGGGTCCTTTTAGCTTTAAAACCGCTGCGGCTGCCGCAAGGGTTTTGTATTCATTACCACCTGCGCCTACTTTAATTTAGTTATATAGTAATAAAGCTATTTTTTGGCCAATATCGTATGGTGGGCGGTAAATACGATTGACAGGTTCGCATATGGTAAACATAGTATACTTTCCATAATGAAAAATTACTAATTACATATCGATATGCTAAAACCACTATATTTCTTCAGTATCACAGGAATAACGCACTTTCAACTTGTAGATTTATTCCCTGTTCAGGTGGCATATTATGAACTAGCTATGGTTATTATGATTATGTAGTTTTATTAGTCTCAATTTTTAAAGATTGAAATTCCTAATGAAGCCAATACTAAGTTACACAGCTGACAAAAACGAACTCCCATTTAGGGAAATTACAGAACACCTAGTCCAGCGATTTAGCCTTACTGAAACTGAAAGAAAAGAACTTCTACCAAGCGGACGAACGCCAATCTTCGATAACAGAGTAGGGTGGGCCTTATATTACCTTAAGAGAGCCGGACTCCTAGAAGGAATGAAGAGGGGATACTATAGAATTACTCAAGAGAGCAGCTTTAAAGTACTATCATAGAAGGGAACCTATAACGAGAGTGTGTAGCAGTGAGAGATCCTAAACATTATTGCGTTAAAGCTGCTTTTAGACATATCATGTTAAAGTCTGCGAATGCAGAATTAAAAAAGACATTAGAAGATATGTATAAACAGGATAGATACGAGGTACAACAAAACCGTGAGTATGAAATAACAAAGGGTGGAAATAAACAAAAAGAAGGTGGGATAGTTAGTTGTTGTCGATTACGCCATACCAAAGGCCAATAACCGTCTTTTTTTAAGTACACTAATCAAAAATATGGTAGAGCCGATTAACTAGAAGTGAGATGTGTTTGTGGTAGTCCCAACTTTAAGGTATTAGGTGACATAGGAAATCGCAGATATTACAGATGTAACCGCTGCGGGTTGGAGTGGAATAGAAAAATAGAACAAATTGAAGCAAACAACAAGGCCAACGAGGACTATTTAACAGGTGTACCAAAAAAGCGGTGATTACGTATTGCCGCCTTCGTTGTCATCGCCGCCAGGTCAGCCTTCATCTTCCTCTTCTACCGTCTCTTCCTCTTCAGTTTCAGTCTCCTCATCCTCTCCCTCAGCTGTTGCAATGTCAACTGCTTGATTCGTTACTGTAACAGTATCACGTGATATAATGACGGTAACCCCTTCGGGTGGAAACGCATTCATATCTGTATCTGTTGCTCCCTCTGTACTAATACTTACGGTACCATTAGCAGGAAGTGGTTCTTCAGGATTTATTGAAATGTCTACTCCCTCTGTTAAGCTCCCGGTTGGAGTGTCCTTTACGAGAGGTTGAGCAGACACCTGTATAGTGCTTAGTAAAAATAATCCTAATCCTGTGCTTAAAACACTAACAAATTCTAGGGACACCCTTTTCATATAGTTATGGTAGGTTTTCCATGATTTAAGTGATTGCGAGTTATTTCTTTCTAACCCTTACAACCATTTCACCTTTGACAACCTCCCAAGACCAATCCAGCTCATCACCTTCATCTAAATTCCATTGATTTACAAGCAACAAATTTCGTCAATGCTTATTGTATACTAAAGAGGGTGATTCCTGAGATAAGATTTCCTGAATCGATATTTAAACAACAGAAGCCGTATTTGATGGACAAAAGAAATTGCGTTTTGTATATGCCGTGACGGATGAGATTGGTAAACGAAAGTTGTTCACCACTTGTAAGAAGATCAGCCGCTATATTGACAATTACCTAAAAGACGGGCAAACTATACTTAAAGTGAAATGAGATGGTAGTGGCCTAGATACCAATTATCATATCAAGAGCGCCTAACGAATTCAAACGAGTTCTAATTTCTTCACCCTATTTTTTAGACCTAAAGTGGAAACTGGCATGAGATATTACTTGCAACTATAGTACCACATATAGAATTTAGTCCTGAATTTGCAATGATGTTTGTAGCAGTGTTTGGTACTACTGTATCTCCCTATTTATTTTTCTGGCAGGCTTCAGAAGAAGCCGAGGAGGATCTAATCGAAAAGAAGATAAAGGAAATTGGCGGAGAACCTAAACCCATTGTAACAAGAAGAGAAATCAGGTTAAGCTTCAAAAAATGGGTCATATGAGTTGAGCTGGTATTTTTTCTTATTAAAACCTGGAGTGCTAATTTGCCAAACATTCAGGACCAACGTCAAAGGGCTTCTGTTCACACTGCAAAAAGCGCTTCCACTATTTCATGACGGTCGTTCGATCGTTTTGAACGACTGAGTAATGAAGTAAACTAAGAAAATGACTTTGGATCCCGACTGAATTGGCTTATGATATGAGTTATATCCTGGTGTTCTATTCTGGGTGGCATTTTTGAGTCAAATTTGTCTCACATTCCACCGCGTAGCAGTCTATTTTGAACTGCGTCTTATATAGTATAATACATGCGGAGATACTATAATATTTGGATATAGTTTTACACCATTCAGTCCTAACTTGAAAAATAATTCTAAGAGAGAAAAATCTGAACGTTTCTCTTCAGATGATGATCTAGGTAAAAGCAAAGCAGTTACGGGAAAAGAACTTGATCAACTAGAAGAATTAAGTGTTAGACTCGACACATTATTAGAATTATTATCAGAAAAAGGAATTGTATCTAAAAAAGAATATACTAGCAATGTAATGATGCGTTTGCATGAGACATCTAAGGCCAAAGGCTTTGAAGAACTTGATGAAGAAATATAAATGCAAATATCAGTAAGAGTGGAAAGATAAATAACTACAGAACATCAGGACCCGTGTATGCGTGTACATGTTCCGATAATATAATTACTTTAGAATGACCATCCTCGCTCCTGAAGATTAGAACCAGGATGACAAAAACTGAATACATACAAACTTAGATTTACTTTATTTAGGGGTCATTTTGATTTGTATATGAGGATTAGCCTAGAAGCAAGCAGAGAATGTTATATACATAGATAAAGCGGCGAAATCTCTAACAGTTAATGTAAGACAACTGCCATTCAAAAGCACCAGTAATTTTATCTTTGAGCTATCCTAAAATTGTAGCTACGTGATTTACCAAATCTTCTATTGCCTTTGGTTTTCTAATAAAGCATTTTATTTCATCAAGTTCTGGAAATGACCCCTTAAACTCCTGTCTATAGTCTTCGTATGCAGTTATAAAGCATGCTTTGATATTATTATCCACTTCTCTTATTTTTTTATACAATTCAAATCCATTCACATTTGGCATCCTTATGTCAAGTAATGCCAAACCATATGAATTAGCTTTGAAATCGGATAATGCTGCTACAGGGTCAGTATAAGCATCAACTTCGAATCCATTCATTTCTAAAACCATTTTGAAAAGAGAAATTACATCTATTTCGTCGTCTACAAGTAGAATTCTCTTCTTCAAGTTACTGGTGTTATTTATGGTATTAGGAGAATAAGACGGCAATGTCTTTCACTGGCTATCTGTTTAAGTGAGTATTTTAGGTTTATCTAGCTAACTATGACTTAACAACAAGCACAACAGCATGCGACCACCAAACCTGTAGATTCGATCCCAACTCGCTAATGACATGGAATGGATATATTGCATCAGCAAAGAAGTTGAATGCTATATTGAGGCCTCAAGGAATAGAAGGAGTGCACCTTGTTGGTGTTGATCATTCCCCTGATATAGAATTTTACCCCTATTTATGGATGCTTGGGGGAGAAATAATCAAGCAAAAGACCGGTCATCCAACAAAAGGTGCATACTGATTTCCTGCATTTAACAGTACTGAAGGAGTTAAAGCGCTTGAGTTTATCAAAGCACAAATTGATGCAGGCGTAAAGCCACAAAGACAACATTTTTGGGGAAAAGAGTTTCTTAATACGAAATTTGCTGTGATGTTAGAAGTTGCTAAAACTTAGAGTGCCACCATAAAAATACTTTTTCTAGATCTGTGGTAGTCTTGTTGCTGCGAAAGTTTTCATAGAAGTTCTCTGCACTAGATATGAAGTCTTCCTTTTTTGTAAACAGTGTAGATAATTGTTCTTTTAACTCT
>Ga0126312_10003291_pt1 | contig 10909 bp, 12 predicted proteins | sample Plot104A_FD_92537 | JGI IMG/M metagenome (GOLD analysis project Ga0126312, IMG submission 92537) | Serpentine soil microbial communities from UC McLaughlin Reserve, CA, USA - Plot104A | ecosystem: Environmental > Terrestrial > Soil > Grasslands | place: USA: UC McLaughlin Reserve, Lake County... | reverse complement strand
TGCGCTCTTCGACACGTCCGCCGCGAGGGCGAGGACCTCCGCGCCCGTGCTCTCGGCCTCTTCGGCGACCGGGCGAATGCTCTTCTCGCCGCGGGCGTTGATGACGATAGAGGCGCCCTCCTTCGCGTAGGCGAGCGCGAGCGCCCTGCCGAGACCCTGGCTCGCGCCGGTGATCATGGCGACCTTGCCTTCGAGCATGATGCCTCCTCCTCAGGCGGTCGGCGCTTCAGCTTTTGGCGCTCGCTGAAGGCCGACCTTTGTCTCTTTGTCTCATCATCTGATCGTCAGTTTAGAGCCTTCCGCCACGAACTCAGCCTGTTCCACCGCCGCTCCTATGCGGCCCCTGCGGGTGCATTCGGTTTTTGCGATATATACCAAGAGAAAGCGAATTCTATGCGCTGAGCATAAGAGAGGACCGGAGCCCCTACGGCATCTTGCGGTGAGATGATCGCCAACCCTGGCGGGGAAAGGTACAGATAACAGAGGTATTCGGATGCCGTCGGGTAGTGAATCTGTTACGCTGGTGTGCCTCCAATGGAAGAGGGAGCGCGGGTTAGTTGGAAACGGAGTAAGCAGGAGGACTAGATGAAGAGAGTGATATTTCTGGTCACGGTTTGTCTCCTGGGCATGCTGATCTTTGCGCAGGTCGCTTTGGCTCAAGAGACCACCGCCATGGCGGGGACCACCCACCTCCCGCCCACCGGGAGCCCCATCACCGGGTCATCCACCCTGTTGCCCGTGGCCGCGCTGCTGCTCGGTTCGGGCGTCTTGACCTACGCGGTCTTGCGGCGCAGGTAACGCGAGTTCGGAGTCGAGGACCTGCAGAGTCAGCGGAAGCTCAAGCTCCGGCTTGAGGCGGTGCACTCTGCAGTTGAGGCGGCTGCTGTGGAGGCCAGGAGGAGGGTGCGCCTCAACGAGGGGCGCTAGTCGCTTGATTGTCTCCGCCCAGCGGTGGCCTAGCAGTAGACAGCCAATTGGAAAGCCCTGTCCGCCGCCGCGCCGTTGGGGGCGTTAGTAATGACCCCTATCCTGTCACCCCCGCTGGTCGGTGGTAACGGGCGTCCCGCAGCTGTTAGTGGCCTGGGAGATGGTGTTTATTGCAGGGCTGCAGTTACTCCCGATCCTTGGGCCGCTCGACCTCCTCGCAGACCACATAGTGGACCCGCGCGGAAGGAACCAAAAACACCCTGTCGGCCTGCGAGGTCAGACGCAAGGGCGCGTTCTGCTGCAAGGAGGTCGAGATGTCGTCGAGGACCCCATCTGCCTCCTGCTGGGTCTCGTAGAGACCGTAGAACATGCGGGTGAACGCCTGCCCTATGTTGACGCCTAGAGCAGCGCCAGGGGCCTCGTCGCGGCCGGCGATGGCCCACTCCGTCTCCTCTTCCTCATGGGTTTGATGCCCGGGGTTCACCAACCACACCATCACGCTGTAAGCCATCTCTCCTCCGTCGGGTTGCTCTGTAGCTTCGCTACCCTCCTCAGCCCATATGAAAACACCGAAATATCACACAGGGCCTTAAGCCCCTACCCTAGAAAGCGTGAGGACCCCGGCCCTCCAGCCCCAAGGCCTACATCATCGACGCTGCGCTGGTGACCACCTCATCAGAGAAGATGATCTGCTCCATGCGACCGTTCCTTTGTCCGAGGCTTCCCCTCGGGGCAAAGTGACCGAGGTCAAGTCCCGAGGTTTCTGTAAATTCCTCCAAGCCTCGTCCCTCTTCTATCGTTCCATGAGCATCGCCTCCCCGGCATCTCGCTCCTCTAAGCGCCGATGCTCCCTCAGTTCCTCCATGTTCAGGTAGCGCCTGCCCGTAAGCCACTCCTCAGATTGCTCAGCCGCCAAAGCCGTAACCAGTCGTAGGCACGCTTGGCGGTTGGGGAAGATCCTCACCACCCGCGTCCTGCGCTTTAGCTCCTGATTGAACCTCTCCAACCCGTTGGTGGTGCGGATGCGCCGCCTATGAGACTCTGGGAAGGCCAGGCAAGCGAGGCACTCCTCGATGTGCTCTTCGAGGTGTTCGGCGATCTTTGCGGCGCCCTTTTCAGAGCGCCACTTCTCGGCCACCGCTGAAGTGATGCTGAGGGCCTGCTCCCTGCTCGTGGCGGCAAAGATTGCCTTGAGGTCCGAGGCGAGCTCCTTGCGCTTGGTAGGTCCTACCATCCCGAGAAGGTTCCTCGCGTAATGCACCTGACACCTCTGCCAGGAAGCTCCCTGGAAGTGGCGAGAGACGGCCGCCTTGAGGCCCTCGTGGTCGTCGGAGACAACCAGCTCTACCCCGCGCGCAAGCCACGCGCCTTCAAGGAGCGGAACAACTCCTGGTAGGTCGCTTCACTCTCGGTGTCTGAAACCTCCACGCCCACGATCTCCCTGAAGCCGTCCGGTTCGCGCACCGCCGAGACCACCAGAACTCCCTGGCTGGCAACTCGGTGGCTTACCCTCGCCTTCTCGTAGCGGGCGTCCACGAACAGGTAGGGATAGGCCTCGGCCTCCAGCCGACGGCTCCTCCATGCTTGGAGCTCTGAGTCCAGACGTCCGGCCAAGGAGGAGACGAGGCTCTTGGAGAAAGAGGTGCCACACAGGGCTTCGGTTATCTCCGTAACCTTCCTGGTGGAGACCCCTTCGACGTACATCTCCATAAGTGCTAACACGAGCGCCTTCTCGTTACGCTGGTAACGGGCGAACAGTCGGGTGGAGAAGGTCCCCTCGCGGTCCTGCGGGACCATGAGGTTCAGTGTGCCTACCCTGGTTCTAAGCGTCCTAGGCTTGTGGCCGTTACGGTGGCCGGTGCGACCCACGACGCGCTCATAGGGGGCGGCACCCACGTGCTCGGTCATCTCCGTCTCCAAGAGCTCTTGGATCACTCTCTCGACGATCTCCTTCAGGAAGCCGGCATTGTCCAGCAGAATTCCTTGCGCGACCTCCTCTGCCAGCCTACGATGATCTTTGGCCATCGTCACTCCGTTCTCGATCGGTTGACTTAGAACACCAACCATCTTGGAGGACGATGGCCTCTCTTTTCTAGCGGGCCACCAATTTACAGAACTTTAAGGGCACAACCCCGTACTGTCACGCGGAGTTCCAATGTGGCTTAACACTTTGGTACTGTGGAGGTGCATCTCTTGACTAGTTAAGGAACGTTCTTGTTCATTTGTCTACGCGGCGCATTTACTTTCGGGGTTCCCAACTGCTAGTCTCCCATTGGTTATGTTGGTTGGCTGCGGCATGAGTGCGGAATCAGTGTTTACACTCCTAGCTTTCGCCCCTTGAGGAGGAAGTAATTGTGAAGAGAGTCGGCCTCCTGCTTGCTTCGATAGCATTGGTATTGTTCATCGCCGGCGGGGTGGCGCTGGCCGCGGTGATAAACGGCACCGCCGGGGACGACACGCTCACCGGCACCCAAAAGGCGGACTCCATCTACGGCCACGGGGGCAATGACACGATCACCGGTAAGGCTGGCGCGGACGAGATCTGGGGCGGTACTGGCTCGGACGTAATAAAGGGGAACGGCGACGATAACACGCTGCACGGGGAAGGCGGCAACGACAACTTGTACGGGGGTATCGACGACGACGAGCTGAGGGGCGGTGACGGGGTGGACATCCTTACCGGCGCCGGGGGCAACGATCGCCTCTATGACAGGAACGGCAACACCGCCGAGAGAGACGAGTTTTACTGCGGTGCGGGCCAAGACACGGTCTCAGCTGACGCCACGGACTTTGTCTCGTCGAGCTGCGAGACCGTAAATGGTGACGGCGGGCCAGACGTCCTCCCGGACCTAGGGATGGCGCGGATAGCCAACGTGCAGATCGAGACCACGAGCGGTCGTAAGTTGCTTCGCTTCAGCACGACGATCGTAAACGTCGGGGCCGGTAATTTCGAGGTTACCGGGCGACGCCCCGACACCAGCACCACGGACATGACGGTCACCCAGCGCATCTACGACTCCGCCGGCGGCTACCGCGACCGTTCCACCAACGCTACCTTCTTCTACTCGGGCGACGGGCACAACCACTGGCACGTCAGGGACCTAGAAGACTACGAACTGTTCCGCAGCGGCGACGGCGGGTTCGTCGCCGCGGGGGAGAAGATGGGCTTCTGCTTCTACGACAACGTCGAGTATGGCGCCACCACGGATCCCTACTATGGTCCGGGCTGCGCCAACGGCCAGCCGAACGCCCTCTCGGTGACGATGGGCCTCCAGAGGGGCTGGGGTGATCTCTACCCGGCGTCGACCGTCGGCCAGTACATCGACATAACGGACGTACCTGACGGCGAGTACCGGCTGCGTATCACGGCCGACGGAACCGACCGGTTCCTGGAGGAGGACGAGACCAACAATGTGACCTGGGCCGACCTGCGGATAACGGGCACTACCGTGCAGGTTCTCGCGTACGGTCCCGTCGCCCCGCCGATCAGTTAAGCCGCGCGCTGGTGACAAGGCACCGATGGCCAGGATCGTCTTGCTGGTCGCAGCGGTCCTGTTTGTTGGTCTCGACAAGCGTCGGGTGATGAGACGCCCCGAAACCCGCCCCGCGAACGTCGGCAACCTCGTCGAGATGACACTCGAGATCTCGGGCAGCGAGAGCGAACTGATCCACGAACACCTCCCCGGTGTCGGTTCCGAACGTCGATGGCCCGACGTCGCCTGCGTCGGGTACGCTCTTGGCTGGGAGCCAAAGAGCCGAAGATGACCCTCAAGCGGTTCGCCGAGCGCGTGTTCGAGGTCTCCTGAGGTGCGGGTCTTGCTGACCGGCGGGGCCGGTTTCATCGGTTCTCACGTGGCCGATCAACTCTTGTGGCGCGGCCACGAGGTTGCCGTGGTGGACGATCTCTCGAGCGGCAGACGCGAGAACGTCCCTCAAGGGGCGCAATTCTACGAGGCTGATGTCAGGTCGGGGTGCGAGGAGGTCTTCGAGGACTTCGGACCCGAGGCGCTCTGCCACCAGGCGGCACAGATAGACGTCCGTCGCTCGGTCCGGGAACCGGATTTCGACGCCGACGTCAACATACTCGGGACGATCAGCCTCCTTGAAAACTGCGTCGAGCACAGCGTGGGGAAGGTCGTCTTCGCCTCCACTGGCGGAGCCATCTACGGCGAGCAGCAAGAATTCCCGGCCACCGAAAACCATCCGGAATATCCCCTCTCCCCCTACGGGGTCTCCAAGCTGGCCGCCGAGCGCTACCTGCGCTACTACCATGCGCAGTACGACATCTCTTACGCCGTCTTGCGCTACGCCAACGTCTACGGGCCCAGGCAGGACCCGCACGGGGAGGCAGGGGTCGTAGCGATATTCTGTGGGAATCTGGCCGAGGACAGGGTCTCGAGGATCAACGGCAGCGGGGAGCAGACCCGCGACTACGTGTACGTGAGGGACGTGGCGCGCGCCAACGTCCTGGCCTTGGAGAGCGAGATCCCTCCGAGCGCCTACAATATAGGCACCGGCGTCGAGACTAGCGTGAACGGCCTCTACGAGTTGCTGCTTGAGGCATCTGGGAAGGACCTACCGGCTGAGCACGGGCCGGCCAAGCCGGGCGAGCAGCTTCGCAGCTCCGTAGATCCCACCCTCGCGGGACGCGTCCTGGGCTGGCAACCGGAGCTGGACCTCGCCTCCGGCCTTAAGGAGACCCTCCGGTTCTTCGGCGCGCTCCGAGAGTAAATGCTGGGTCAATAGGCGGGGGCCGCGGTTCCAGTGTTCGCGCGATGGTAGCACCATCGGTTTGGATGGCGACCTGAGACCGGCGATGTGTCGGGCAGCTCTGCGGACGTATGGCTCTCTTCGTGACCTGGCTGCCCGGCGAGCGCAAGCCAACGGGGAACGCATGTAAGGGTAGGTGCGGGCGGTGAATCTCGCACTCTCGGAACCCGGGAAGGGTAGAAGGCACCTCGGACACCACGCGAGGAGGAGGCGCTTATCGCAAGGTTTCCTCCAGTGCTTCGGGTAGCTTGCGAGCATCCGGTACCCAATAGTCACCCGGCGCATCCCCTCGCGCGGTACCTGACGCGCTAGCCTCCTGTCTGGGCACCACACGCGCCTCGACGGGATCGTCGGAGTCCTCCAGCTCCCTTAGGCGACTGGCGAGCTGGATCGCCTCCAAGGTGCTCATGTTAGTCTGGGCGTTCTCGAGTACGACGTTTAGCGTCGTCGGTTTGGAGAGAAGGTTCCGGAGGTTGAGTGCTTGCTCGAACATGGCGGACAAGAAGGCCTGCTGACGCTTGGCCCGCTCGGTGTCGCTCGGTAGGTCTGTACCTTGGAGGTACACGAGCGCTTGGTCACCGTTGAGCGTCTGTGGGCCCGGACGCAGCGTCAGCACTGGGCCGCCTACCGCCGCCTGACCGCTGACCGGATTGGGCACGTCGATCTGCACACCCCCCATCTTGTCTACGATCTCCTTTACCCCTTCGGCGCTTATCGCGAAGTAATGCTGCACCTCAAGGCCCGTGAGCCGGGCCATCGTCCGGCGCACGAGGTCGGGTCCGCCCAGGACCAAAGTGTCTCCGACTGCTCCTGTCTCGTGGTTGGGTATCGTGACCAGGGTGTTCCGGGGGATCGATAATACGCCCAGGCCGTCCTGTGCGACCTTGATCGTCATGACGTTGTCCTCGCCAGCTGCTCCCAGTTGGGTGTCGGCCAAGACGACGATGCGCTGGGGGGCACTTGCCAGAAAAGTGCCGGGGGCGATCCGATTCAAGAAATCATTCAATCCGCCCGTCACGTCGTTGTAAGGGAACAGGATCGCCGTGGCGACGACTATCACCGTCGCGGCGATCGCACCCACTGCGGCGGAGAGAGCCTCCTTCCAGTGACGCCTCAGCGGTGCGACGATGCGCCACTTGCGGAGGCGCACCCCGCGTTGTTTCGGTTGGAGGGAAGGGTGATGCGGGAAGTACGCTTCGGCGAGCGCCTCCCCGTCCAGCCCCAGGGAGTTGGCGTACGTTACCGTCAGCCCGCGCGCCCACGAAGGGTTGGCAAGCGCACCAAAATCGCCGCGCTCCAGCGCTTCGAGCTGGTGGGCCCAGATCTTGGTCCGCAGTTGCATCTCTTCGAGGGTGAAGCCTTGCCCTCGGCGAGACAACTCTAACCGCTGGCCGAGCCGCCGCTCAGGATTTACTTCTTTTCCGCCGTAAACCCTTTCGTTGTACACGAAAACTCCCTTCACGCACCCTCCGCACGGCGGTAGCGTGGGCGGCTCGGTCCGCTCAGCCGATCGGTTTGGCGCTGGGGCCGTACCTTATGACGCTCACCCGACTCCCCCAAATCCGGAGCTCGGCCCATGTAGAGTTGTTGTTCTCTTTGGACTCCTTGAACCGGTTGGCCTTGTCCGCCGTGGCCCGCAGCCTGTAGCGTCCGCGAGGCAGACCGGTCACGTTGATATACTGGCCGACCGTGTTCCAGCGGTAGATGTCACCCCAGCCCCTGGAGAGACCCGTCGTCACCGAGAGGGCGCCCGGCTGGCCGTTGGCGCAGCCTGGTCCATAGCGGGCAGCCTGCGTGGAACCGAACCGGTAGTTGTCGAAGAAGCAGAAGCCCTCCTTGTTCCCCGTGCGGGCCCTAGCGCCGTTGTCGAGCGGGGTCAGCGTGTACTCTTCGAGGTTCCTGAGGTGCCAGTGGTCGTGCCCGTCTCCGGCGTAGAACATCTTGGCCTTGGTCTTACGGTTGTGGTAGCCGCCCGCGGAGTTGTAGATGCGCTGGCGGACGCTCATGGTGGGGATGGAGGTATTGGGGCGCGAACCACGCGCCTCGAAGGCGCCAGCCCCGACGTTGACTATAATCGTGTCGAAGCGCAACCAGCGGTCGCCGTTGGAGCGGGTCTGGATCTGGATACTGGAGAGCCTCGCCATCCTGAGGTCAGGGAGTCGATCGCGCGGAGCAGCCCCCGCGGGTGCATCCATCAACACCGCCAGCGCGGCCACTGCCACTACCACCGCCGCCAATAACGCCGTAAACCTTCTGGTCACCTGCCTTGCCTCCTTCCGCGTGTACAAACAGCAAGACCGACCGCCGCGCAACTCCTTATCCGCGTCGGCAGTCGGTCGCACCACTGGCTCCGCCCGCCCCCTGGGTGCTCCGCTCTCACGGGACGGGGTTCTCGGCCTCTACCTATCCTGGCTGGCCTTATGTCACTAAGACAACTATAGCGTGGTGGAGTGGGGCACACATTACCCAAAGGTGCTGTCTTTGGCCACATTCAAAGTGCTGTCTCTGGACACATTCTTCGCTAGCTTCCGGAAAGGTTTCCCTCTCCGTGATTCGGTGGGTGAGGATTGAGGTTCCTATGGGGCTCCGGCCTCCGGGAGAGGCGCCGCCTCGCGCCCTGAACCATCTGCGTCGATGGCCGTGATCGCTAGACGGGCGCTGGAAGCTGTGCCTTTGCGCCTTATCTCGCAGTCCTTCGCGACAACGTCCCTGCCCCGGTCGAAGTACACCGTGTCCTCGCCCGGGCCGCAGTCGATAATCTCCTTTGTCACCCGGACATCCAGAGCACTCCTCTGGGCAGCGTTTATGATCTCGTCGCCGTAGAGGCGGTCCACGCCGCCTGCGGCGAAGCCACCGATGACGGTGTCGGCGTAGTTGGTGCCGAGGCTGGTGACGGTGCCCCCGGCAGGTTATGGTGGCGGCCAGCGCTAGCCCGCACGCGAGTAGCACTGTCAAAGATCCGAGAACACATCTTTCTTCGAGACCATCCGCAAAAGGACTCTGGGTAGGCGATGGCATACCTTCGGATGATCGACCGATCTTTCTGATAACGAAAGGAACTATCTTAGGCCCGGGTCGGAATCCAAGATGAGAGGTCGCTCCAGAATACATATCGACGCGAGATACTATCTGTCTGCGTTTGAGGAGCGGTTGCCCCCGGCGACTACTGGCCCGCGACCTACCGCCCTGAAAACCGTCCACCACGGCCCCAGGCACGGGCGAGTCACGGCACCTTCGGGCGGCGTTCCGTGAGTAGGTACGATCCTCCTCGGAGTCGAGGCCCGCCAACGTCTGAGCCGAACGCCGCCCCGGAAAGTTCCTCGGCGCCAACTCCAGGATCTACAGCGGCTGGGGGCTCGAGGTGCTTCAACACCTTCGTATACGCGGTGGTCATACACCAGGCTATACCTTGCGGTGTTTAAGGTACACTTCGCGCCCGCTGAGCGCCGAACACCCTATCACATGCCTGTGGTGGTCGTTATACCTGTCCTTGAGCGCTGGCAATAGCTGGTTGAGCACCAGATATGGGGGTGCTGTGGAGCACAGGCTGGAACAACTAGAGAAGCTATTAGTTCCTCCCGGCTACGAGGCATTGCAGGTCGTGAGGACGACACGCTGGAGACAGGTCTGGAGGCAGCGGTTGGTCGTCGCCACGCTGGTTTCCTCGGATGTTTTGCTCGCACTCTTAGTTTGGTGGTTTGCATCAGTGCTTCAAGGCAGCTGGGGTAGGGGGCCGCTGTCGGGAGTTACGGTTGCCACCATGGTGCCCGTTATAGCTGCGTGGGTGGGACTGCGCGCGTTGCTGGGTCTGTACCCGGGCTACGGATTGGGCTCGGTAGAAGGGCTGCGACGGCACACCTACACCGTGTTCGCCACCATGGCCGCAGTGGCGGTCTTCGCCTTAGGCTTTCAGGTTGGGGATCGGCTTTCGCGTTTGTTGCTGGTTTCATTTTTCTTGGGCCTAGCGCTCTTGGCGCCCTTCACGCAGCACTCGGTGAAGCAAGGGCTGAAAGGTCTCGGACTGTGGGGCAAGCCGGCAATGATTCTGGGCTCAGGGCAGAACGAAGGAAGGGTTAGGGAGAGCGTCACAGCGCTATTACAGGAGAAATGGGGCCTTGGATACAACCCCGTCGCTGTGTTCGACTGCCGCCTGACCCGTTCAATCAGGTCCAGGGTACCTCATGAAGACTTTTACTACCAAGAGGCTCTAGCTGATGACGAGGAGACACTGACGAAGGCAGCGGAGCTGGCCCGCAAGCAGGGCGTGGAAACCGCTATCTTCGCTATGCCTTACACTCGCCGGGAGCAGGTGGCCGAACTTGTTAGCCTGGCAAGCCTCTATTTCGAACATGTTTTGGTCATACCCAACCTGGGCGGGGTTACGAACTCGGCGGTAGTGGCCAGAGACCTCGCCGGTACCTTCGCGGTAGAGATCAAGTACAATCTTCTGAACCCATGGGCGCTGCGGGCCAAACGGGGGGTGGATCTTGTGGCCACCTTGATAGGGGGAACCCTGATCCTTCCGCTCATCCTCATGCTCGCCCTTTTTGTTTACCTTGAGACACGGGGACCCGTTTTCTACAGGGACCAGCGGATGGGACAGAACGGCAACCTGTTCTCGTGCGTGAAGTTCTGTACGATGGTGCCCGACGCGGAAACCGTTCTGCAGCGGATGCTCGAAGAAGATCCCGGTTTGAGGGAAGAGTATTCGAAATACCACAAGCTGCGCGACGATCCTCGGGTCACCCGCGTCGGCCGCTTTTTGCGCAAGATCAGCCTGGACGAGCTACCGCAGCTCTGGAACGTCCTACGTGGGGAGATGAGCCTTGTCGGCCCCCGCCCCTATTTGCCGCGCGAGTCTAAGGAGATAGGGATCACGCAGAGCGAGATCTTGCGTGTCCCTCCGGGGATAACGGGGCCGTGGCAGGTCTCCGGGCGCAATCATGCCTCTTTCGGTGAGAGGGTTCAAATGGACGCGTACTACGTGCGCGATTGGTCGATATGGCTGGACCTCGTGCTGTTGGCTCGCACAGTGAATGCCGTTCTGTTTAGTCGGGGAGCCTACTGAGCAAGCTCCTGGCAAGATTAGTCCGTCGGCAACATCGTCCGGGACTGACGGTCGATGGTCCAAGGATATTTGAGGCTCGATTCTGATGAGCTAATCGAGGGGTGGTCATAATTCCTCAAGCCGCTCGGAGGAAGGCTTTCAACC
>Ga0126312_10003290_pt1 | contig 10911 bp, 12 predicted proteins | sample Plot104A_FD_92537 | JGI IMG/M metagenome (GOLD analysis project Ga0126312, IMG submission 92537) | Serpentine soil microbial communities from UC McLaughlin Reserve, CA, USA - Plot104A | ecosystem: Environmental > Terrestrial > Soil > Grasslands | place: USA: UC McLaughlin Reserve, Lake County... | reverse complement strand
TCTCATCGCCTCTTCGACGGCCGGCCCTTGAAGCACCCGGACGAGGGCGCGCTCGACGGCTGGGCTCTCGACCGCTCGCACGATCGCCTCCTCGGTCGCAGCCTCGACTGCTCGGTCCACGCCCGTCGCCTGGGCCACGCGGCGCGCGCCCCGGGCCCCGCCGCCGAGCAACCGGGTCGGAAGAGGAGCCCGTCCCGCGCGCGAGGGCGGTTCAGGCCCCGAATGAGACTCCTCCATGCCATGAGTCTAAGAACGCTCACGGTCGCGATCGATGGCACGACTCGCCACATGACAGTAGGCTCGACGCCAACGTTCTCCGATCCATCCTGAGGAGGGTGACCATGCCACCAGCCAAGAGGTCCACATCCAGACGGCGCACGGCGAGCCGCAAGAGCTCGACGACTCGTAAGAGCTCGGCATCAAAGGAGCCGGCCGCGATCAAGCGCCTCAACAAGTCGCTGGACTCGGTGCAGGACGCATTGAGCGCTCTCCGCAAGGATGTCACGAAGGACGTCGGCTCCGGTACGAGGGGCCTATACAAGGATCTCGAGAAGTACGTACGGGATGCGCGCCGCGACAGCGGGAAGCTGGCGAAGGCCCTCCAGCGGGATGTCGAGCGCCTGCAGAAGCAGCTGACGGCCGCAGCGAAGGGCAAGCGGACGAGCGCCGCCCCCCGGCGCAAGCCCGCGTCGCGATCGACCGCCAAGCGGTCCTCGTCTCGAGCGACGTCGCGCTCACGCAGCGCCTCGCGCTCGCGCACCCGGTAGCCGCCACAGGACAAACCCTCGGACACGCGGGGCTCGTCGCCGCGGTTGTTGACCGCTACGAGATTGGCGAGGTCTGGGTGCAGGCATCGCATAGGATTGGCACGCCCGTCAGTCAAGGATGATTCGCCCGGTGATGCGCCCGCTGTCCAGACCATTTCTGCTGCTCGTCCTCGCCGCCGCGCTCGCGACGGTCGCCGCCGGCTGCGGGTCGAGCTCATCCGACTCGTCGGACTCGACGGGCACGGTCGCTGCCGCCGACTGCACGCCGGACAAGTTGCAGACGATTACGGCCGGGCAGCTCACGGTGGCCACCGACAAGCCGGCCTACCCGCCCTACTTCGAGGACAACGACCCGACCAACGGCAAGGGGTTCGAAAGCGCCACCGCGTACGCGATCGCCGACCAGCTCGGCTACTCCCGCTCCGAAGTCGAGTGGGTCACCGAGCCATTCAACTCCAGCTACGCGCCCGGGCCGAAGGACTTCGACTTCGACGTCAACCAGATCTCGATCACCCCGGCACGGTCCGAGCACGTCGACTTCTCGGCCCCGTATTACACCGCGAACCAGGCGGTGGTGGCATCCAAGGGCTCGAGCGCGGCGGAAGCGACGTCGCTGGCCGATCTTCAGGACGCGGCGATCGGAGTCCAGATCGGAAGCACGAGCCTCGACGCGGTGAACTCCGAGATTCAGCCGTCCAGCGACCCGAAGGTCTTCAACGACTCGAACGATGTGGTCACGGCGCTCAAGGAAGGCCAAGTGGACGCGGTCGTGGTCGACCTGCCCACCGCCCTGTACCTCACCGCGGCGCAGGTGCCGAGCGCGACGATCGTCGGCCAGTTCTCGGCGCCCGGCGGGGACAAGTGGGGCGCGCTCCTCGCCAAGGACTCGCCGCTCACCGCGTGCGTCTCGAAGGCCGTCGCCGAGCTGCGCTCCTCTGGCGAGCTCGGGCAGATCGAGAATCGCTGGATGAGCCAGGCCGCGAACGCGCCAACCCTCAACTGACCTGACACGACCGATCTGCCGCCGCTCGCGTTGCGAGCATCCCGCGGGTGACCGCGAGCGAAGCGACGGTCGGGCGCCGGGCCGCGCGCGCGGCGGCGAAGCGCAAGCGCGCCCGGAAAGGTCAGGCAATCGCCGCGATCTCGTCGGTGGTCGTCATCGGCGGTCTCGCCGCGCTCGCGCTGACCAGCCCGGGATGGCCGAACGTCCGCGACACGTTCTTCTCCTGGAGCGCCTTCAAGGCCTCCTTTCCGGACATCCTGTCGGCGTTCTGGATCGACGTCAAGCTGTTCATGGTCGTCGAGGTGGCGGTGCTGATCCTCGGCCTCGTCGTCGCACTCATCCGGACGAGCCGGGCGCCGGCGCTATTTCCCTTGCGGCTGCTCGCGGCGGTCTTCGTCGATTTCTTCCGCGGCGTGCCGGTGATTCTGCTCGTGTACCTCGTCGGTTTCGGCATTCCGGCGCTGGAGCTGTCCGGCCTGCCGACGGATCCGCTCGTGCTGGGCGGAATCGCGCTCACGCTCTCTTACAGCGCCTACGTCGGCGAGGTGTACCGGGCCGGCATCGCGTCGATCCACCGCGGCCAGCGCGACGCGGCGCTCGCGATCGGGTTAACCGAGGGCCAGGCGCTCCGCCACGTGATCGTGCCGCAGGCCGTGCGCCGCGTCGGTCCGCCTCTGCTGAACGACTTCATCGCCCTGCAGAAGGACGTCGCGCTGGTCTCGATCCTCGGGGTGGTCGAGGCGTTTCGCCAGGCTCAGATCATCGCCTCCTCGACCTTCGAATACACGCCGTTGCTCGCCGCTGCCCTGCTGTACCTGTGCGTCACCGTGCCGCTGGCACGAATCCTCGATCGGGTTGGAGTGGGGGGGAGGGCCCGTACATGAGCGAGCGAGTTCCGGATGGCGAGGGGGAGAGAAACCGGCCCCGGCCGCGGTCGGGAGCGGCCACGGTTGGTTTTGAACCGGTGCTCGAGGTCCGCGGCGTCACCAAGTCATTCGGGAACAACGAGGTGCTGCGAGGCATCGATCTGCAGGTAGCGGAGCACCAGGCGGTGGCGATCATCGGCGCCTCGGGCTCCGGCAAGTCGACGCTGCTTCGGTGCATCGATCTGCTTGTGGAGATCGACGACGGGGACGTCTACCTCGACGGTCAGGTGATCACGGACCCGTCGGTGGACCCGGTCTCGGTCAGGCGCCGTCTCGCGCTCGTCTTTCAGGCCTACAACCTGTTTCCGCACCTGACCGCGCTCGAGAACATCGCGCTCGGCGACCGCTACGCGCACGGGGCGTCGAAGGAGGAGGCTGCCCAGCGGGCTCGCCGGCTGCTCGACCGGTTCGGGCTTGCCGGCCGCGAGGACGAGCAACCGGAGGACCTGTCCGGCGGCCAGCAGCAGCGCGTGGCGATCGCCCGCGCCTTCGCGGGACGCCCACGGGCGATGTTGCTCGACGAGGTCACGAGCGCGCTGGACCCGGAGCTGGTGGGGGAGGTCCTAGAGGCCGTTCGCGACCTGAAGCACGAGGGAGTGACGATGCTGATCGCCACCCATGAGATGAGCTTCGCCCGCGAGGTCGCCGACCTGGTGGGCTTCCTCCACGAGGGGCGCATAATCGAGCTGGGCCCGCCGGATCAGGTTCTCACCGATCCGGAGCGCCCCGAAACCAAGCGATTTCTGCGGCGGCTGCTGGAGGCGGGCCGGATCTAGTTAGTCGGCAGGGGGCGAGGCCGCCAGCTTCTCACCAACGGGCCACGGCCTCGGGCGACCCTCCGGCGTCGGCGACCGCGGTCTCGCGGTCGGGGTATGTGTTCAGTCGAACGGCCTTGCCGTCGCGGCCTAGCCATACCTGCACGAGCTCGTAGGCGACCGGCTCTCCCGTTTCTCGCAGCCGCCCGTGCAGCCGCACCGGCACGATCACCCGGTCGCCGGCATCGATGAACTCGTGCGGATCGGCGCCGACGTCGGCGATCAGCTCGTTGAAGAAGCGAAACACCTCGCGGACGCCGTCGTGACCTCGGTAGGTGCGAGGGGTGCGCGTGAAGGCGGCCGACATGTGCCACTCGATGGCGGGATCGAGGAACTCGAGGATTGCCTCCACGCCGCCCTCCTCGAACGCCCTGTAGCCACGGCGAACGATCTCTACGTTGTCGATCGCCATGGGGAGCAGTATGGCTTCAGTCGGCACACCAGGCGCCACCCGCGGCCGGTTACCGTCTAAGGACGATGAATCGACCCACAGCGATACCGGTCGTGGCCGCGGCGACATTCATCGCCGGCTTCGGCATAGCCGAGCTGACCGGCGTGCGAGCGGTCGGCGGGATTGTGCTGATCGCCGGAGGCGCGTGGTGCGCGCGCCGCGCGCTTCAGATCGCTGGGCCCTGGGCTGCGGGGGCGCTGATGGTGTTCGCGCTGGTCCTGTTCGTCGTCTCGCATCCGCTCGGCCACCTGATCGGAGCCTGGCCGGCGGTCGCTCTGAGCGCGGCAGTACTAGCCGGAGTGGCAAGCGCGCTCATTGCCCGACGCGGCGTGGTCACGGGGTGAGGGCGTGGCTTCGGAGCTGATCCGGGTCGGTGACCGCGACCACGTCCTCGGTGGCGCGGACCCGGGGTTGACGCTCGTCGAATACGGGGATTTCGGGTGCCCGTTTTGCTTCGCCGCCAATCTGCCCGTTCGTTCACTGCTCGATCGCTACGACTCGCTTCGCCTGGTCTGGCGCCACTTCCCGGATGCCGAGCTTCACCCTGGAGCCGACCTCGCGGCGGAGCTCTCCGAGCTTGCCGCGGCGCACGGAAAGTTCTGGGAGGCGCATGCCAGGCTGCTCGCCGGACATGAGCACTTCTCGGAGGAGGGCCTGCTCTCGGTGGCGCGGCAGCTCGAGATCGATCCCGAGGAGGCCGGGTCGACGCTTCGCGAGCGGAGCTTTAAAGAGCGCGTCCTCGACGATGTCGACGGCGGCCGCCGTGCAGGGGTTCACGGCACGCCGACCTTCTTCGTCGACGGGGAGCGGCTGGAAGGGCCCTGGCGCCAGCTCGCTCAGATCGTGCCGGCGCGGCTCGGCGGGGCTAGCTGACCGAACGACGGGCGGCTCAGCCCAGGTTGTCCCAGACGCGCTCGGACACATTCTGGATCGTGTCGATCCCGTAGTTAAAGCCGTCGAGTCCGCCGCTGCCCACCGGATCGCGGGTCGTGAGAACCGTCAACACGTAGTTGCGACCCTTCCCTTGGACCCAACCGGTGCTGTTGACCTGCCATGGGCACTGGTCGATCGGTTGGGTGCACGTTGGGAGGGTCTTCCAGCCGTTCTTCAGCGCCACCGTGACGTCAGGATCGGGCGGCGCGTAGTTCGGCGGGTCGCACGTCGTACCCCAGGGCCCGCACGAGATTCCAAAGCGCTGATCCGGCTCGACCCCCTGCATCAGCTGGAGGCCGTAGCTCCTGGCGTTCTGGCCAAGGACGCGCTTTGGCTTCCCGTAGGCGAAGACCTTCATCAGGCGGACCTGATCGGCGGCCGTCGTCGTCGTGTTGCCCCATCCGTAGTAGTTCGGGGTCTCGCAGGCCACCTTCGTGTCATCCATGGGAATCAGCGTGTTGAACCGCGTCAACGCGTCACAGCCGCCGCCGAAGTAGAACAGCGAGGTGGCCGCGGCGTTGTCGCTGTTTTGGATCATCCTCTGCATCAGGTACTTGATTGAGTAGGGGATGTCGTCCGGTATCGCAACTCCCTGATTCTCGAAACGGTTGAGCCACCTCGCCAGGATGTCGACCTTGACGATGCTGGCGGTGTACTGGGTGTCGTCTCCGTTCGACAGGCGGTAGGTCTGATCGGTCTTCTGATCGAAGAGGGCCGCCTGCACGACGCCCTTCCGCCCATCCAGGTACTCGCAGATTCCCTTCAAGGGCGAGCGCTCGGTGCCGTGCGCCCTCGACGAAATCACGCAGTCGCCCCGGGGTGCAGCCTCCGCCGGCGCGGCGAGGACGCCGATGCCCAGCGTCGCCGCGAGCGCCGCGAGCAACCAGGGGGTGGGGCGACGGGCGGGGCGACGGATGAACGCGGTGAGCACCGGGCAACCTCCATGTCGGGTGAGCCTCCATAAACCGCCCACCGTTCGGTAACGAGAAGCTTACACGTCCGGCGTCGGATTGCAAGCCGTCAGGATCAGGCTCTCCTAAGGGACACCACCGACGCCTCGCATCACTGCATCGAGTGTTGAAGCTCGTGGGCCACGACAGTGATCTGATAACCCGTTCGCGTTATTCACGTGATCAGCGGTGGGACCGCAACCGGGTCGGTCGGCATATAGGTAGCGTGAGCGCGTTAGCGACCGAGACGGGCTTGGAGTTGGCAGCGACCTGGCCGCGATGGCGGAGCCGCTTGCGCTTCGACGAGGAGAGTTCGATTATCGCCGAGGCGCAGCGCGGCTCGGCAGACGCAATCGAGCACATCGTTCGCTATCACTGGCCGCGCGCTCACCGGACTGCTTACCTGATCGTCCACGACGGCTCGGTCGCAGAGGACATCGCTCAGGAGTCGATGATGGCAGCGCTGGGCGCCCTCGATCGCTTTGATCGCCGGCGCCGCTTCGCTCCGTGGCTCCACCGGATCGTCGTCAACAACGCGCTTGGCTGGGCGCGTTCGCGCTCTCGCAGGCCGGAATTGAGCTCCGAACACGTGCGGTTCGAGCAGGTCGCAGTGGAGCGCGAGCCGGATGTCTCCACGCACCTCCTGGAGACGCTCAGAGCGCTCGAGCCAGACCAGCGGGCAGTGGTGGTGCTTCGCCACCTGCTCGGATACAGCCCGAGGGAGATCGGGCGGATGTTGGACCTGCCCACGGGGACGGTCAACTCACGCCTCCGCCGAGCGCTCGATCGGATGGGCGAATTGCTCGGGGAGGAGATGTCGTGAACGCGCACAAGCTGCACCGGGCGCTTTGGAGCATCGACCCTCCGGATTCGGCCCTTGCCCAGGAGCAAGCGGTGGGCGAGGCGCGCGAGCGGTTCGCCGGGCGCGTCGCGCCCCCTCGCGGCGCCCGAGTTCTGTGGCCGAGGCTCGCAGCCGCTGTCGTGGCCCTACTGCTCGCGGCGTCGTTCACGCCCCCAGGCGAAGCGGCCCTCGGCTGGGTGGCGCGGCTCACCGGAATCGGCGAGGTCGGAGGCAACCCGACCCTTCACCATGAGTTCCGCCCGGTCGTCAACGGGGCGCAACCGACGGTGATCGCGAATGGGCGCGCGCCCGACGGCCACCGTTTCGAGATCGTGTCTTACCGGGGCCATGGGACCGGCTTCACCACGCCGACGCGAGGCAAGCTCGACGCGCGCATCTGCTTCGACGTGGATCTCATCGATCCGAACCGGGTGGTCGGCGGCTACTGCGGCGCCCTGCCGCCGCGAAACGTGGTCTCGATCCAGAGCTCCAAGACCGGACTCCGACTCGGGCCCAGTGCCGAATCCACGATCGAGGGCACTGTGTCGCCCGGGACAGCCCGGGTCGTGATCCGGAGCTGGGGGCCTGCCCCGGTCCACCTGGCCTCGCCGATCCGTGCGACCCTGGCACCCGTGCGAGGGCGGCTGCTCCCTCGTATTGGAGCCAGCCTGGCATTCGAGTACTACGTCGCGTTCCTGCCGCGAGGTGTGCATCCACAGGACGTTCGCGTGGTCTCCCTTGATCGTGCCGGAGACGTGATCGGTCGGGACCGCCTGCGGGGCGGTCGCCCGGACTACCCCGGCGCCTACGCACCCGGGACGACCAACTATCTCCAGGAGCGGGATCTGCGCGGTCACTGGGGGTCAATGCCCTAGAAGGGTGCGGCGCGGGTTATGTCAACCCAATCGGGCTCCACGGATACGCTGTCGATCGATGGTGGCGTCGCGCTTAACCGAAAGCCTTTTCAGGTCCCCGGGAGTTCGCCCCCGCTGGCGGTCGTGGGGCGCGCACGGCAACCATTACGAGAGGATGATCATGGCTGCGCTCGAGCAGGAATACGCGGACGACGGACGGCGCTGGACCCACTTGAGCCGGATTGACGCGCGGCCCGAGCTCGTCCGGGTCTATCCACCCGATCGCAGGCAGGCATCAAGGGGACATAAACACGGATATCGTGCACTGGATGCGCCCGCTGGTTGTTCGAACTCGCATCCGGCTGCCACTGGTCCTTTGAGATCCGGAAGGCTGGCGCGGGGTCAACGCGCCCCGCTGTCCCGGGCTTCGATGGCCGTGACGGTCCTTCGAAATTCCTTTCCCAAGAGGCGCTTGCCGAAGATCGCGAGCACGATCCCGAGCGCACGTCCCTTGAGGTTCTTGCCCTCTCGTACGACGACGACGTCCACCTCGGTCGTCCCGTCGGACTGAGGCGTGAAGGTGTAGGTGTGGCCCGAGTGGCCTCCCCACGTGTTCGAGTCGGTGGTCGTCAAGACCACCCGGTTGGGATCGGACCAGTCGTAGTGGAGGCGCTCCCAGATGCCGGCCGAGCCCTCGGTGACGTCGGCTTGACCGGGGCCCTGGTCGTGCACCTTGAGGTAGTCGTCGTCGCTGCGGCCAAAGAGCTCGGCGCGGCCCGGGCCGAAGTCGGTGAGTCCGGCGACGAACTGCTCGGGCGTCGCCGTGGTCGTCTCTTTGAGGTGGATCGTGGCCATGCGTGCTCCTTTCCGGGTCGCAGCTCAAGTGGGCGGCACGACGACGTTCTTCACCTCCGCCATGTAGCGATCGGCGGCCGCGGAGGCCTCGTCCGGGGCGCTTCCGCTCTGGCGAGCGTCCATGTAGGCCGCGTACCAGTCCCACCAGTCGTGCGGCGGGGCGGCCGCCTCGAACGAGCCGTGACGTTCGGACGTCTCGTGCAGCAGATCTGACAAGGAGGCGACGTCCATCTCACTCCTCCATTCACGGCCGGGAAGCCGGGTCGTGATCTCCTGGAGCACCCAGCCATTGCCGTCGGGGTCGCTGAACGACGCCCGCGCGAAGTACGAGCGTCCTGCTTCCTCGAAGCCCGGGGGCCTCGCCTCTTGAACCTCGCTGACGTCGACGCCCCGGCCGATGAGGCCGTCCCGGGCGGCGTCGATGTCCTTGACGACGAGGATCAGCCCGGTCGCCGATCCCGGCTCAGCTGCGGTGCCGCCCTTCCCGAATTGGATCGAACACTGCGAGTGGGGCGGCGTGAACTGGACCGTCCGGACGTCGTCGCTGACGACCAGGTCGATGTCCAGCCGCCATCCGAGGCTCTCGTAGAAGCTCTTTGCCAGATCGACATCGGAGACGGGCAACGTCACGACCTCGAGGTTCATGTCCACGCCCTGAGCGCTCTGCGTCCCGCTCGCCGCTTCACTTGTTACGTCGGTGTCGGTCATCTTGACCTCCATAGATGGGTGTTGCGTTCGTCGGTGCCTCCGATAAGCCGGGGGCGCGCGAACCCAAACGCGATAACGACCACCGAGTCTCCCACTAATCGATGGGGAAACGAATGAATCTCTCGTAGCGGCTTCCTGTGCCGACGGCCTAGTGGCACGCCTCGCATGACTAGGGCTGGTATGCGCGGCACGGCTCGCCCCTTAGGCCCGGGCACGGCGGGAGCTCGGTCGGAACGTTCACATCCGGCACGACGGGGAAAGTCAGCTTCGACGGCTTGCGCTTCGAATAGGCGATCGAGACTTTCGCGTGCCCCTTCGGCCACGTCTCGCCGAACGACCAGATGGGCTGGTCGGCGTTCGGGGCGGAGATCGTGACCCGGATACGCGAGCCGGCGCGGTAGGCGTGCCCCTCGTAGTAGAGCGGGACCGTGACCTTGACGAAGCGGTCGCTCGGCAGCGGCGACACATCGGACTTCCTGAGGCTCAACACCGGCTCGAGCGGCGTGCTCTTTCGACGGTCGAGCTTGCGCTCATTGCCCCTGACCCACCCGTTTTGGACGAAGGTCTCCTTGCCGTCGGGCCTTACCTCCGTGAGGGTCGCCTGGAGATCGACGTTGGGTGTCGAGGAACGCACCCACAGGTGCACCGCACCGGCGCCAATCACCGTCGTGTCCTTGCGCAGCGGACTCGTCACATAGGACACGGCGGTGCGCTTCGGATGCGACGCCCAGTGATAGTCGGGCGTGGCGGCCCAGAGCCCCCCGGTTCCAGTGTTGCCGGTGAAGTCGGTCAGGGAGGGCTTGTTCGGATTCCACCTGAACGAGTTGGCGTGCCGCCCCGCGCTCTTCTTGCTGCGGAGCTCGCCCTTCGGCGCGAGATACCAGGCGCGACCCTCCGCCCTCGGGATCGGAAAGCTGCTGAACGACCGCTCGAAACCGGGTTTCGGCTGTCCGGGGGACGAGCCGCCGGCACCGTTGTCGAACAGGATGCGAATGGGCTTCAGCTGCTCGAACTCCTTCAGCGCCCCCGCGTAGGTCGGCTGCTGCTGAATCGGATCGGGCGGCATCGTCACGCCGGGAATCCCCATCGCTGCCTCGTAGATCGCCGGCCCGGCGGCCTGGATCGCCGCGGACCTCGTGATCGGCGCCTGTTTGGCCACGTATAACTGCAGGAAGTCGTACCAGCGGTTGAACGTATCCGGGTCGAGCGAGTCGACGTGGGTCCCGTTCGTGAACGTGAACCATTTGCGCCGGGTCCCGGTCATGTGCTCGGCCAGGGTCGGACAGTGGCCGCCGGTCTGCTCGTCCGTCCACTGGCAAGCCATGTACACCGGCACGTGGATCTTGTGCACGAAGGTGATCGGCGACAGCGGATCGGCCACCTTCGCCCGGTAATGGTCGTTCCGGCGGATCTTCGCCAGGAGGTTCGCGGCCTCGCCGTGAAGGGCCTGGTTCGCCTTGCAGGTCTTATCGCCCTCCTGGATGCGCTTATACGCCCACGCCTGTCCGCCGTTGGGAGACGCCGGCTTGGCCTCGTCCTGTCGCTCCTTCGCCCACGCGACCGCGAACCCGGTGTTCAGGATGCCGCCCGGATAGAGCGTCGTCTGCGTCTGGTCGAGCACCGATAGCGGCGAGATCGCCGCCAGGTGCGGCGGATCGAGCTGGGCCGTGAACAGCTGGCTGATGCCGCCGTAGGAGATGCCCATCATCCCGACCTTGTGGTGCGCCACCCACGGTTGCCGTGCGATCGTCTCGATGATGTCGTAGCCGTCGAGGTTCTGGAGCGGCTCGAAGAAGTCGAAGGCACCG
>Ga0126312_10003289_pt1 | contig 10913 bp, 14 predicted proteins | sample Plot104A_FD_92537 | JGI IMG/M metagenome (GOLD analysis project Ga0126312, IMG submission 92537) | Serpentine soil microbial communities from UC McLaughlin Reserve, CA, USA - Plot104A | ecosystem: Environmental > Terrestrial > Soil > Grasslands | place: USA: UC McLaughlin Reserve, Lake County... | reverse complement strand
GGCAGCATACTCGAGAGCATGAGTAGCACCAGCGAAGAGCTGGCAGAAGAAGAGCCGCCTCGAAGATGGTCTGCATTCAACGACGTGTTCCTGCTCTGAAACCCAATCCTTTTGCGGGGCCGGCCGGGCCCCGGTCAGATGGGGGTACCGGTACATGCCGGTGGCCCCGGTCCTGGGCCGAGCGTGCTTAGGCGAGAGGACCGGGGCTATCGGAGTTTCCGAGAAACTACCTTGTCGGCTATTACGTGAATAAGGCTCCGACGCACCTTGCAAAAACGTGCCAACTAACCCCAAGAGCTGGCAGTATACGTAGTGGAATGAACGATAAGCGCGACTCAAGGTTTGCAAACCACGCTGGCGAGGTCCGCAAGCGCGTCAGCAACCGGATCATCGGCTTCTCCGACGGCGTCTTCGCCATCGCCATAACCCTGCTTGTCTTAACCATCAATGTCCCCTCCAACCTTACCTCCTCAGAGGAGGTGAGTGGCTTCCTGCAGCAAGCGTTGCCTCAGCTCGTCGTCTACGCGGCAGCGTTTATGGTCATCGGCACCTTCTGGCTGCGCCATCACCGTATGTTTATGCTGTGCCGGGCCGTTGACGGGCGGATGCTCATCCTGAACCTGGTGTTTCTAGCCTTCGTGGCTCTGCTGCCGTTCCCTACCGATCTACTTGGCGATGTCCAATCGACTAGCACCGTTATCGCCTTCTGCGCGGTTGCCGGGACTGCTACGCTGTGCGAGTCCGGTCTGTGGAGACACCTGCACAGGCATCGAGAGCTACTGTTGCCTGATATACCAGGAGAACGCATCGCGTCGTTAATGACCTGGAGGTTCTGGTCGCTTGGCGTGTTCGTCATCCCCATCTTAGTATCTTTGTTCTTTCCCAGGATCGCAGTATTGCTTGTGTTAGCACTTCTTCCGCTCTACGAACTGGTTCACCATCGTCGCTTCCTCCGACATGTCCGCACACTTTATCTGCTTCGCGACGACTAATAGCGGAACGCGTCACAGGGATATGGGCTCTCTGCTCCTCTTAGTAAGTTGACTTACTGAGAATGCCGGAAAACCTAGTTTCCGAGAAACCTCCTTAGCGGCAATTTCATCTAAGCACTCCGTGGGTGAGGAGGCTTCCATAGGTGCGCAGCGCGACACCCCATGGCATCATGCTCCTACATAGCGACAGTGGTTCGAGTGAGGAGGGATTTTGTCGTCTCCAGAGCTTGTTCGGTGGGGGGCGCTCTCCGCCATTCTGGGCGGGGCGTTGTTGGTTATATCCGACCTGTGGGGGCTGTTGATGCAAGGACTCGGCGGCGAACAACCCTTCAGCGAGGAGGCCACGACAGCCTCCTTCGCCATCACGAGCGGATTGTCCCTGCTCGCCGCTGTGCTGATACTGTTCGCGTTGGTAGGGCTTAACCTTCGTCAGTCAGGGGCGGTGGGCATCCTGGGAAGGCTAGGCTTTGTGCTGGCCTTCCTCGGTACTGCGCTTGCGGTCGGTATCAGTTGGGCCCTGTTCTTTGTGGTTCCGTCCATAGCGTTGGAGGCTCCCGCGTTCTTAGACGACGAACAGGTTGCGGGTCCCCTGAATACAGGCTTTTGCTCGGGGGCCTCGTCCTCGCCGTGGGATGGGCGCTGTTTGGGATCGCTGCGTTGCAGACTCGGAGTTACCCACGATGGGTCGCCGTAGTTCTCATAGTCGCTGCGCTGTTACAGCTCCTCCCCTTTCCCGGTACCGGGCTCGTCTTCGGTATTGCTGTGGCCTTGCTGGCTTTCTTTGCCTTGGCTGGAGGAAGGATATCGGACGCGCAGCCCCCCGCGTGAGTTGAGTTTCCGCTAATCGAGTTATTGTAAGCTGTATTCACCCTCACGGACGCTTATGCGTTAGGACCGGGGGAGAGCACGAAAAAGGCCGGAGAGTAGAGCATTCCCCGGCCTGCAGCGAGGCCGGACGGAAAAAGACGCTATGGGCATCATTGCGGGTAGTGTCCGGCCCCGCACCTATGTAGCATAGCCATCCTACCCGTCCGTTGCAAAGAGAGTCCGCTGCGCCCCGGTCGGGAGGGTAGAGGCCCACAAGGACCGGGGCCTATCCCTAGCGGACCGGGGCTGTCGGGGGCTTCCGAGAACCCCGATTGGCGGAAACCCGAATAGCCCCGGTCCTAACGGGTAGGTCGTGACCACGAGCGGCTAGTCCGCCAAGTATTGCAACCCGCTATAGGTGGTGGAGATCGCCACCCTCGAAAAAGTTTCTGTTCCTAGTGCCTAAATTCCGACCATAGTACACCACTGGTCGGATTGTTCCATAATAGTGCTCCGTAGACGCGATTTTCTACTCCTTTTTCTACTCAGGAACGCTCGTATCTCCAGAAGATATAAGCGATAGGACCAAGGAAGATCGCATCCACGGTAGCGTAGATCCAAAAGAAGGCAGTGGCATCTCCCAGCAGCAGGTGACAGAACAAAGCGACCAACACAACGATACCGTAGACCAAAGCGACCGCAAAGAGAACACGGGCTCCCTCACAAGTGCCCTGTCGAACGACCAACCAGGCGCCGACGCCGTTGGCGACGATGATGCTCCCGATGAAGCGACTGAGCACCGGCGCGATAGGTGTCGGCCACAGAGTGAAGCCCAACTCGGGCGCGAACAGGAACGTCAACCCGATGAGCAAGTCTATGGCCGCAGTTATGCCAACCGCAGCCTGCAGGGCTGCCGAGAGCGGCTTGCTCACCCCCAACCTCCTCAACACCCTGTGACAGTCTCCCGTGGACTGCCCGTTAGGCAGAAGTGTAGGAGAGGAGAAAGCTCCCTTCAATCCCCCATATGGACTGTTTTTTCTAAGAGCTTGCGCCTCTAGGGAGGCTGCATCGTTGCCTCTATTCACCCAATTGCCGACAGAGACTGTCCGAAAAGTCTCGGACGCCCCTACAACGTAGCCTTAGGGGACACCTAAATGGTACTTTTCGGGCTGTTTTGGCGTTTGTACACTAGCCAAATCTAGGGCCGAAACCCCGTTCCGACCCCTTTTCGGACAGTTTCGAAAGGCTATTTCTCGGAAACTCGTATGCATCTCATCATAGAGCCGAGAGGATGCGAATCCTCGGAGTATTCGATCAGTACTGACACCAACCCACACGAACAAGGGCGAACACGCCCGATGATACGATAGGGAAAATACGCTTATTTGCAGAGGTTTTTGAACACCAGCGAACAACCGCGGCACCATCGCCCTGTAATACCTCTTGCCGGGGTATCGAGGGTTCGAATCCCTCCTCCTCCGCTTCGTAAGTCGCTTATTTACAGGAAATACTAGGTTCAGCCTGCGGACCAGCGGCCGAACTCCCTGGTGACCTCATCTTTCGATGCCCCTGACTGAAGCAGCAGGGAGAGGAAGAGGCGCGCCTTCGGGCCGTCGAGCATTCCCGCATTTATGAGGCCGCGCTCCAACAGGTCCGACTCGGAGCCGGTGAATCCGTAGGTCTCTCTGTGGACTTCCCCGCTGCCGGTGCGCGACGCCAGAACGACCGGCATCTCCCGGGCGAGGGACTCCAGAGGCTCGGCCATGATCGAGGGCACGTGGCCGACGCCGAAGGCTTCGATCACGAGCCCCTCGTATCCGAGACGTCCGATCTGTTCGAGGAGACGCCCGTCGTCCCCGAGGCCGACGGTGTAGAGGGCGACGGGGCGATCTGGCGTCTGCTCCTGAAGGACGACGTGGCGGCTCCCCACGGGACGGGTCGCTATCCTCACGTTGCCCTCAGAGATCCAGCCTACGGGCCCGGTGAGCGGGGAGCGGAAGGTTGCGGGGTTCGAGGTGTGGGTCTTCTGCACGAAGCGGGCGGCGTGGATCTCCTCGTTCAGGACGACGACGGCGCCGATGCCGCGGGCCGCCTCGCTGGCCGCGACCTGCACCGAGGCGAGGAGGTTCGCTGGGCCGTCCGCTCCCGGGAGGTCGGGATGGCGCATGGCGCCCGTCACGACGACTGGGGTGTCTCGGTCCACAAGCAAGTCCAGGACGAACGACGTCTCTTCTATGCTGTCGGTGCCCTGGGTGATCACCACGCCCCTTGCGCCCCCGTCGATCCGGCCTTTTATCTCTACTGAAAGCTCGATCAAATCTTCGAGCGTCAGCTCGGAGCCGGGCATCTGCCGAAAGGACGTGGCCGAGACCTCGGCTACCTCCGCGATCTCGGGGACGTCCTCGACCAACGCCTCACCGGTCAGCGTGGGGGTGACCCCCGAATCGCCCTCAGCCTGGGTGGAGGAGATGGTGCCACCCAGCGAGAGCACCGCTACTTCGGGTAGGGTCACCCTGCCTCCTCTGCTCGAGATCAACTGATCACCCATATTACCGAGTACCGAAGTGCCGCTCAACGCGGGGGAAGTAAGGCGAACTGATTGTTATGAAAAGCTTGCCTGGCTCATTACAGGGACGCCCCGGACTTCTGGGCTGCGCTCTCGATGCAAGTTACGGCATCCTCAATTGATACCAAGTCGGCTTACTTGACCCGATGGTCTACTAGGTCAGTCCACCAGGAGGTCAAGGGCAGAAGCGGTCTGCTCGATGGTGTCGGTGCCTTGCGCGAGCACCGTCCCGCTGGCCCCCTCGTCTACCCGTTCCGCGCTCTCCCCAGGAGCCGGTTCGATATACAATGTTCTTATCAGGAAAAGGGAGAAAGAGAGAGAATGGCGGAGAAAGAGATTTTTTGTGCCTTTCAGGTCGATGTCGACGCGGTTGCGGGCTGGCTTGGCTCCTACGGCGGCGAGGACTCGCCGGACGACATCTCGCGGGGCATGTTCGCCGGGGAGGTCGGCTCGCCGCGCCTGTTGAACCTCTTCGAGAAGTACGGTCTCAGGACGACTTGGTTCGTACCAGGTCACTCCATAGAGACCTTCCCCGAGCAGATGAAGATGGTTGTGGACGGCGGGCACGAGGTCGGCACCCACGGCTACTCGCACGAGAACCCGGTCTCTATGACCCCGCAGCAGGAGAGGGATGTCATCGACAAGTGTGTGGGGTTAGTAGAGGACCTCACAGGCAAGAAGCCCGCCGGCAACTCGGCGCCGTGGTGGGAACCGTCGGACGCGACGAACGAGATCCTGCTGGAGCACGGCTACAAGTACGACCGCTCGCTGCAGCACAACGACTTCACCCCCTACTGGGCGCGCAAGGGGGACCAGTGGACCCCGATCGACTACTCCCAGCCCGCCTCCGAGTGGATGAAGCCGTTGGTGCGCGGCGAGGAGATAGACCTCGTCAAGATCCCGCCGAACTGGTACCTGGACGACCTGCCCCCGATGATGTTCATAAAGGCGAACCCGAACAGCCACGGGTTCATGAACCCGCGAGACATCGAAGACCTCTGGCGCGACCAGTTCGACTGGGTCTACCGCGAGATGGACTACGCCGTTTATGCTCCTACCGTCCACCCGGATGTGTCAGGCCGACCGCAGAACCTCCTAATGCTCGAACGCCTCATTGGCTACATTAACGCCCATGAAGGTGTTCGTTGGATGACCCTGGAGGAGATCGCCGACGACTTCCGGGAGCGCCAGCCCCGTGGCGAGCCTGCCAACGTCGAGAGCCTGAAACACCCGTAGGAGGAGGCGCCGGCGCTCATGTGTATTCTCTGCGGTGAGTTCGTCACCCGGATACACTGGACGGAGAAACATGCCGAGGACAGGGCTCGCGCGTCTACAGACGCCGGGGCGAAGGACGAAAGCCGGCGCAACAGGCGCCGCGAGCGTACCCGTCGGGCGGCTGTAACCAACCAGGTGCTGCGCCACTACGGCCTCAATGTCTGCGACTGGAGTGGTACCAAGTACATCCTGCGCGACGGCAAAGGCCGCTCCGAGCTCGTCCAGGACCTCGGCTCCCTATGGCCCGTAGCTCAGAAGCTCACTGGCCGTCCGCTCGACCCTCTCGACCCTGCCCTGCACGCTGCGCTGCGCGAAGCGCCGGCGATCTCATCGATAGCGAACGGGGAATAAAACGGCGAAGAGGCCGGTGACGATCGTTACGGGCTTCCTCGGGAGCGGCAAGACGACCCTCCTCTCGAAGGTGCTCTCGGCGCCATCGATGGCGAGCACGGCCGTCCTCGTAAACGAGTTCGGCAAGGTTGGCCTCGACCACCATCTACTCAGGCGCGCCGACGAGAAGACGGTCCTCCTCGAGCACGGCTGCGTGTGTTGCACCACCCGCGAGGATCTCGTCGGCGCGCTCCTGGAGCTCCTCGACGAGGAGGACAAGGGGTGGATATCGCCTCTCGACCGCGTGGTCGTGGAGACAACAGGGCTCGCGGACCCCACCCCCATCCTCTTTACCGTCTTCTCGCACCCCGTCTTGCAACACCATTACTTCGTGAATCTCGTGATAGTCACGGTCGACGCCGTAAATGGGGAGCTGCATCTCGACCATAATCCTGAGTCGACCAAACAGGTTGCGGCGGCCGACGTGGTCGTCCTGACCAAAACGGACGTAGCCAAAACCGGCGCCGTCGATCCTCTGCGCGCCCGGCTTCGCACTATCAACCCCTCCGCCCACACGATAGAGGCACCCTTTCGTCAGGTGGACCCCGAAGAGCTCCTCCGCCCCGCAGCGAAATGGTCACCGAACGGAACCCGCGACGTCCTTGGTCACGGCGCGAACAGGTTAGCGCCGTCCCCCGAAGACCTCGCGGTAAGGGACAAAGCCGCCCGCCACGTGTCCCAGACGCATTCCACCTCGCTGACCTTCGACGGGCCGGTGGACTGGGTGGCCTTCGGGACCTGGCTCAGCATGCTGCTCCACGCCCGGGGCGAGGACGTATTACGCGTGAAGGGTCTGCTGGACGTCGGCGAGGCGGGTCCCGTTCTGCTCAACGGCGTCCAGCACGTCATGCACCCACCGGACCACCTTGGAGGGTGGCCCGACGAAGATCGCCGGTCCCGAATCGTCTTCATTACGAGGGGTGTTCGCTCCGAGGAGTTGCTTGCCTCCTTGGAGGCGTTCCGGGGTATCATCAAGGCTGGACCGCGCCTGCTCGAAGCCAACGCGCCCGTGTAAGGAGACGGTGCCCGTACTCGCCTCGGTAGTGATTTTCGGTATGCCAGTGGGACCAAGGCCTCGGTCACTAACTCACTCGCCGCTTCTCCGGGATACCGGAGGGCCGCTATGAGATCGGCGAGGGCTAGCCGTGCACCCGTCCTACGAACGCGCCGTCTCCTTACCGCTTCGCAGGGACAGGCGGCCTTCACCGAAGACGTCGTAGGCGACGCGGTCGCCTCTGTACTGGAAACACTCCCTTAGCCTCCACACTGCTGCTCCTCTTGCCATCGTCCGCCTCCAAGGTTCTTCCCAATGGCCTGCTATCCCGTCCTGCTGGAGGTGCTTGGGCAACACGGCAAGCGCTGAGTCGCATTGCCCTGGGCCTATATGGCCAAACCCCGGCGTCGGCGATGAAGGCCGCCTTCTCGAACAGCCACTCAACAAAGGCCATGGACTCGGGGTTGCTGTTTGGCAAGCCCTGTGCTCCCTCCTTTGTCACCGACCGCTTCCGGCGTCTTCACCCACCCGGGAGTTTGCCCACCTCAAGGCGTCATCGAGGCGGTCGTTGCCCCAGAAAAGCTCGTCGCCGACCACGAAGCTCGGAGCACCGAAAATCCCAGCCTCTACGGCTCGCCGGGTCTGCTCGTGCAGGCGCTGCTTGTTGTCGGGAGCTTGGGCTTGCTCGACGATCCGCGTGCCTGGCTGCCCGAGCGAGTCGAGTATCGAGCGGACCTCCACAGTATCACCGATCTCACGGTCTTCTGCGAAGTTGGCTCGGAAGACCGCTCGTACGAATTCGGGAAGCCAATACTCTGAGGTCGCTCTTGCGAGACAGGCGACCCGGGCGGCGAGCAGGCTGTTGCGAGGGAAGCGCGACGGTTTTGCGAACGGGATGCCGTACTTATCGCACAGGCGCTCCAAGTCCCGCCACATATAACGTCCCTTCGCAGGAACGATGTTGAATGGCGAATCGTCCCAACCCTGCTCGGCGAATATAGGGCCTAAGAGGAACGCCTCCCAACGGACCGGCACGCCCGCTACGGCGGCCTCGTCTTCGATCCGGGCGACCGAGAGGTAGGAGTACGTGCTCGCGAACTCGAACCAGAATTGCAAGCTGGGCGTATTCATCGTCCTCCTCTGTTCCCATTCTCGTCAACCAAGCTTGTCTGCCCGCCGAAAAGTCACTTGGGAATCATCATGCGGACCCTCCAGTTCCGCTGTCCTTCCTCTTACAGGTCGGATAACACGGTGGAGGTCCTACACCGGAGGAGAAACCTCCGTCTGGATGAGTATGTCATGGGAGAAACGTTGAGACAATAACGAGGGCAGAGATCTCTGCCCGCTTTTTGCACACCCTCACCAGAGAGCCGAGAGGATGTGGATCCTCGGAGACGTTCGGTCGTTCTGACACCAACGCTGACACCAACCCGCACGAACACCGACGAACACATGCGATGGGACAACCGGAAAAATACGCCTACTTGCAGGAGTTTTTGAACACCAGCGAACAACCGCGGCACCATCGCCCCGTAATACCTCTGAACGGGGTATCGAGGGTTCGAATCCCTCCTCCTCCGCTCCTTAATTCCAAAGCTTACCACCTGGGTAGCGGTGTGGTTCCGAAGCACACAGGCACTGCTCGCTACCCGTTAACAGCTAGGATTACAACTGTTACGCTAAGTAATAGATTTAGTTGAGATACCCCCAGCGAGAGCCTTTGGTGCGCGTGGCGCTTTTCTGCAAGAGAGCGGGCATCCTCTGCACTCCCAGCATGCTGCTCGACTTCGGCCAGGCCCGCCAGGCGTCGCCCAAAGTACGCGCCATGAGCTGCTACCAGCCCAAATACCACGGCCAGGAGCACGTATTCGACGTAGAGAATCGCCCCGAATCCTTTTAGTAGCCCATCGAGTACGGCGAAGATGAAGAGCAACACGAGATTGGTGGTGCCCACACGAGCATACTGCTTCCCGATCACCGAGCGCACCCTCACGCGATCGGTCTCCGTCCACTTCATAGCCTTTAATGCCGGAGAGACAACCGCTGTCGTGAAGACCACCCCACCGAGCCACACTCCCGCCAGGATAATGTGCAGCGTGTGGACAGCTACGTTCACCGCCGCCTCCTCAGGGCCATGGCCTGCATTCCACCTTTGGACATCAGCAGTACCCGTCGCCCTGATACCCGCACCATCCTCTCCTCCTGCTCCAACACACCTCCCGCGAGGGCCAGCCACCATCGGATCGCGCCCGGTGCTGCCCTCAGGACCTCCACTTAATCATCACTGATTAAGCAATATATGTGGGTGACGACTGCCGCGCAAGCGTTCTTAGCTCTCTTAAAGGCAACAACCTTTTAGCGCGGTTTTGCTTCCGATTCAAGTTTGCTGCACGCCGCTGTAAGATCTTGCCCGCTGCGCTGCTTGCTTTGCGTCATGCTCGGCTTCCTGTTCGGCATTCTTTCTTGTATGACTTGGCAATCTCGGTGCTCTCCTACATCTTGCCCGCGGACTAAATAAATACTTTCCCCAAATTCTTGGTAGTCCAAAGCCGCAGGAAGAGCTGGCGCTAGCCGGCCAACACGCCTGCCGCTGCCATCTGATGCTCCTCCTTGGCTCGTCCTCTCGAGCCTCGCACGCGCTCCTTCCGCTGACCGAGAAACCGAAAACTCCCCGCTGGTGCCATGACGGTGGCGGTATGGTACTCAGATTTCATCTCCACAATGTAGTCCTTATTTTGTGCTACCATCCGAGTGGATGGTATTGGGGTGTTGGAAGGAGGGTAAAAAGGTGCCACTGACTGAGCTGGAGAAGATCACGATCAACATGGGCCCGGTGGATCTGGGGCAGATCGACCTGCTGGTGCGGGAGGGCTTCTACCAGAACCGCACCGACTTCATCCGCACGGCGATCCGCAACCAGCTCAACACCCACGACGAGGTAGTCAGACAGATGGTGGTCCGCAAGGAGTTGGTGCTCGGGTTGCAGCACTACACCCGAGGCGATCTGGAGGCGGTACGCGCGGCGGGCGAGACGTTGGAGATCAAGGTACTGGGCCTAGCGAGCATCGCCGTCGACGTCTCCCCGGAACTGGCCCTGGAGACCATCGCCTCTTTGGAAGTTCTGGGCGCCTTCCGGGCGAGCTCAGCAGTTAAGGCGGCGTTAGCGGGCCGCATCCAATCGACGTAGAGCACAGAGGAGAGGAGAAGCACACATGAGTAAAACGCTACAGGACATGATGTCGGAGGCCACGCGCCTCACCAACGAGGGGCGACTCGCCGAAGCAACTGCCGTCATTCAACGCACCCTGGGGGGCATCTCCGCCCCGCTGGCGTCGAAGGACCCGAGCGGGACCGAAGGTCCGGTTGAGACGAGCAGCTGGGCCCTGGAGGAGGCCACGCGCGCCCCGGTGAGTGCGTATTTCGGTCGGAGCGAGGATACGCTGCAGGGTGCTCTCAGGCCGAGCTGCCACTATCGTGGCGTGCCGCACCTGCCCGACGGCCGATCCAGCCTAACTAACAGCCCGCTGAACAGCTTACCCGGTCTGCTAGACGGCCTACCCAGCAGCCTGCCTGACATTTTGCCCGGTCTGCCGAACGGATTACCCAGTTTGCCCGACGACTTGCCCGGGCCGACGAAGGGCGTCCCCGAGCCGGTCGTCGTTCCCGCAGGAGGTCGATTCGTCGAGCTGTCCTACGCCGGGCCGGCCGGGGCCCGCGCCTACAAGCTGTACGTCCCCAGCGGTTACACCGGCCAAGAAGAGGTGCCCCTGGTGGTCATGCTCCACGGCTGCACCCAGAACCCCGACGACTTCGCGGCCGGAACGAGTATGAACGAGCTCGCCGAGGCGCACACTTTCCTCGTCGCCTATCCTGCGCAAGCGCAGAACGC
>Ga0126312_10003288_pt1 | contig 10915 bp, 11 predicted proteins | sample Plot104A_FD_92537 | JGI IMG/M metagenome (GOLD analysis project Ga0126312, IMG submission 92537) | Serpentine soil microbial communities from UC McLaughlin Reserve, CA, USA - Plot104A | ecosystem: Environmental > Terrestrial > Soil > Grasslands | place: USA: UC McLaughlin Reserve, Lake County... | reverse complement strand
CGCAGTCCGAGAATCTCTCCCGAGCGAAACAAGTGGTGGAGATAAGCGGCGCTGAACCGGGTACAGGTGTCGCAGTCGCATTCTGGGTCCAGCGGCTCATGAACGTCGGCGAACCGGCGCTGCTTGATGCTTACGCGTCCTGTTGGCGTGAACAACGCCCCGTTGCGCGCCAACCGGGTGGGGAGGACGCAGTCGAAGAGGTCGACGCCCCGCGCCACACCCATCCAAAGGTCTTCGGGTGAGCCGACGCCCATCAAGTACCGCGGTTTGTTGGCCGGCAGGATCTCGGCGACGATCTCCAGCATCTCGGCCATGACGACTTTTGGCTCACCGACGCTCAGGCCGCCGATCGCACAGCCGGCGACGGCCGCTGAGGCAATCGCGGCGGCGCTGTCCCGGCGCCGCTCCGGATCAATTCCGCCCTGGCAGATTCCAAAGAGCGCTGCTTGCTCCTCACCTCCGTGGTCAGCGAACGCGTCGATGCAGCGGGCAAGCCAGCGATGAGTGCGATCGGTGGCGTCTCGCACTGCCAAGGGATCCGCGGGCAAACCGACGAGATGATCGAGGGCCATCACGATATCGGATCCCCAACCGAGCTGCAGTTCCACCGCCAACTCCGGTGTGAGCTCACGGTGGCTGCCGTCGATGTGGGAGCGAAAGGTAACTCCGTTCTCGCGAACCCGCACGTTCCCGGCTAAGCTGAAAATCTGGAACCCCCCGCTATCGGTCAGGATTGGAGCATCCCAGCGCATGAATCGATGCAACCCGCCGGCGGCGACGAGGGTTTCCAGACCCGGTCGCAGCATGAGGTGGTAGGTGTTGGCAAGGATGATCTGCGCGCCCGTGGCGCGCACTTCTTCTGGAAGAAGCGTTTTGACGGTGGCCTGGGTCCCGACTGGCATGAACGCCGGGGTCTCAACGACTCCGTGGCCGGTGGCCATTCGTCCCCGGCGGGCGCCGGCGCGATCGACCGCAAGCACTTCGAACCTAAATGGACGAGGCATCCGATCGTCGGTCGTAGCGGCGCTGCGGGGAGCGCTTCCGATTGCGGTTCGGGGTACGGTCAACTCATTGAGCGCGGGGTTCAAAGGTAAGGGAAAATGACCAAGCTGAGGTCATGCGGAGTTCTGCTGGGCATAGGCGGATGCGGCTCGGCGGCGCCGCACGCGGATGATGGCATCGTCCCCGGCCGCCCCGTTTCCCGCCGACGAGCCGTTCTTGGCGGCTGAAACGTCGCCGTCGAGGTCGAAGAACGAGACATCGACGAGAGGGTCCGCTTTTGTCGCCACCGGTACGCTTCCGGTGGCAATTCCATCGAACCTGCCGCCTCGCCCGGTCTTCGCCCGCGCGCCATTGGCGCCGGCTTCCTTCGAAGTGGGCACCGTCTTGCTCAACGAAGTCGACCGCGCGGGGTTCGACCCGGTCGCCGCGGCAGCCGTTCCTTTCTTGCCGGCGCCAGTCGCCTTCTTCCCGTCGGCAATAGCCTTGGCGCCAGACTTCTTCAAGTCGCCGCGGGCGCTCTTGCCGACGCCTTCTACCTCTTCCTGGATTCCTTGCAGCTCACGTGTGAAGCTCTTCTTGACCTCATCGACTTCGGCAAACGTCTTCTCGAACTCGCCCGTGAGATCAGAGCTCATGCGCCGAAAGTCGCGCACCCATCTGCCAACTTGTCCAGCAAGCTCAGGCAGGCGTTTCGGCCCAAAGATAACCATAGCCACTACCAGGACGATGAACATTTCCTGGTAACCGATGCCAAACATGGGGGGTGTATCCTCCCTGGGAGAAACTCCTGCCCAGAGCAACAATAATGAGACGCCGAGGCAGAATCGCGGCGGGAGTATAGCACCGGGACGGCGCGGCGACGGCCGGAGAGGCGTCTTGCTTGTGAAGATCATAGTCGGTCTGGGGAACCCAGGCCGAGAGTATGCCGCGACGCGGCACAACCTCGGTTTCATGGTTGTGGACGAGTTCGCCCGGCGTCAAGCTGTGAGTGAGCGACGCAACCGCTTTCGCTCCGACCTCGTCGAAGTTTTTGACGAGGGAGAAAAAATCGTGCTGCTGAAACCGCGAACTTACATGAACCTGAGCGGGTCCGCCGTGCGGGAAGCGGTCAGTTGGTACAAGACTCCGCTCGACCAATTGCTTGTTGTGGTGGACGACATCGAGCTGCCCTTCGGCACCATGCGACTCCGCGCCAAGGGCGGCTCCGGCGGCCACAACGGTCTTAAATCAATCATCGCGGAGCTGGGAATGGACGCATTCCCCAGAATGCGCATCGGAATTGGCCGCGGACTCGGACATGCCACGCACCAAGTGCTCTCCCGCTTCACTTCCGAGGAAGAACGGGTACTTCCCTTCCTGCTCGAGGCAGCGGCCGACTGTGTGCTGGATTGGGAGCGGCACGGCATCACCAACGCCATGAACCGCTGCAACCGCGCTCCCGAATCCGAGAACGGATTGCCGTCGCCGATCGAGAAACGCTAGATCCGCGACCCTCCACATGCCCCGTGGTCCAGGAACGTACAATCGAGCGAGCGCCGATCGATCAACGCGTGCTGGGGAGCAACGGACGCTGAACACGAACGAGACAGCGGCGAATGCCGAGTCACCGGTCATCGAGCGCGTGTTGGTCGTGGGCGCGGGGACGATGGGTAGCGGTATTGCCCAGGTCATCGCACAAGCGAGCATCCGCACAACATTGACGGACGCCGATACTGTGAGTCTTGAGCGGGGTCTCGCGGCGATCGCGTCGCGCTGGGAGCGTCAGGCCGCAACCGGACGATGCTCGGCACAGGACGCAGCTGGTTTCAATGCGAACCTGAGTCCCGGCACGATCGCAGACGCGGCAAGAGTCGATCTCGTCATCGAGGCGATTATTGAGAATCTCGAGGCAAAGACTTCGCTCTTCCGGGAGTTGGCAACGATCGCCCCGCCGCCGACGCTTTTCGCCTCGAATACCTCGTCGATCTCGATCTCGACCCTTGGCGGTGCTTCGGGACGACCCGACCGCGTCCTCGGACTCCATTTTTTCAACCCGGTGCCCGTGCTCCCACTGGTGGAGATCGTACGCGGCCTTGAAACTTCGGACCGAACGCTCGCCGCATCCGTAAGTTTCGTCGAAGCGATTGGGAAGACGCCGATTGTGGTCAGCGACTCGCCCGGGTTCGTCGCCAATCGAGTTCTCCTGCCGATGATCAACGAGGCGATTTTCGCTCTCCAGGATGGAGTGGCTCCAAAGGAGTCGATCGACGACGTGATCAAACTCGGTATGTCGCACCCGATGGGTCCGCTGGCGCTGGCCGACCTCATCGGTCTCGATATTTGCCTTGACATCCTAGAGACGCTGCACCGCGATTTTGGCGACGACAAGTACCGTCCCGCTCCGCTGCTACGGCGCATGGTTGGCGCCGGGAAGCTCGGCCATAAAACAGGAATGGGTTTTTACGAGTACTGAACATGGGCGACAACGAACGACGTGAACGGGATGAGACGATGGAAGCTGACGCCAGCGAAGCTCGCGGCGCGCCGGTGCGCATCCTCATCGCCAAGCCCGGTCTTGATGGTCACGACCGCGGCGCAAAGGTGCTCGTGCGAGCGCTCCGCGACGCCGGCTTCGAAGTGGTCTACACCGGGCTTTTTCAAACTCCGGAGATGATCGCCTCCGCGGCGCTACAGGAGGATGTCCAGGTTATCGGCCTGAGCATCCTTTCCGGGGCACACATGGCACTCTTTCCCCGCATCATGGACGAACTGCACGAGCGCGGATTGGAGGATGTCCTCGTCGTCGCAGGCGGGACGATCCCCAAGGCGGATATTCCCCGCATCAAGGCCCTTGGGGTGGCCGAGGTCTTCGGTCCCGGGACGAGGCTGGCGACCATTGCGGACTACATTCGCGACAACGCTCCCCGGCCGTCGCCATTGTGGTAACCGCCGAGGATGTGCTCCTTCGCCTTCAGGGACCGGACCGACGGGCGTTGCCACGCCTGGCCACGTTGGTGGAAAACGAAGACCCGCAAGGGTTGGACGCGCTTGACGCCCTCTTTCCATTGACCGGACGGGCTCACGTCGTCGGTGTGACCGGGCCGCCCGGAGCCGGGAAAAGCACGCTCGTGGCGGAGCTTCTCCGTCACATCCGGGGAGCCGGTCGGCGCGTCGCGGTCCTTGCCGTTGACCCCTCCAGCCCGATTTCCGGCGGAGCAGTCCTGGGCGACCGCATTCGCATGATGAATCACCATGCAGACAATGGTGTCTTCGTTAGAAGCATGGCCAGTCGCGGGCGCCAAGGTGGCCTCGCCTCGGCCACCGCCGGACTGGTCCACCTGCTGGATGCCGTTGGCTACCCGTTGATCCTCATCGAAACGGTTGGAACGGGGCAGGACGGGACTGATATCGCGTCACTTGCCGACACGGTAGTCGTCGTCGAGGCCCCGGGGCTCGGCGACGGAGTTCAGGCCATCAAGTCCGGCTTGCTGGAGGTCGGCGACATTATCGTCATCAACAAGGCGGACCAGCCGGGAGCCGAAGACGCACAACGACTTCTCCGTGCATCGTTCGATCTCGCGCATCCAAATAACGGTCGTTTCGTTCCGATTGTGCCAACGGTGGGTACTACAGGCATAGGTGTTTCGGACCTACTCGCCGCCATTGACGACCACGACGCATGGCTCACCGAGACCCACCAAAGATCCCTGCGGCGAGAACGCGCCGCTCGGGCAGAGGTACTGGCTGGTTTGCGCGCGGCGCTAGACCGTCGCTTGGAGTCGGGTCCTGGTCGATCCCCCGAGCTGATGGCGCTCATCGGCCGCGTCGCGCGCCGCGATTTGAGCCCCCGCCGCGCCGTGGAAGCGCTCGCTGTTGCTCTAGACCCGCCTGGCCGAGGCAACTCGATTGGCGATTAGCGCCGCGGTCGAACCCGCGCCGATGCCATTGTCGATATTGACGACGACAAGACCCGGTGCACACGACTGCAGCATGGTCGTCAAGGCGCCAATACCGCCAGTGCCTAAGCCGTACCCGATTGACGTCGGCAAGCCGATCACCGGCACGTCGACAAGCCCGGCGACGACTGATGGCAGCGCACCGTCCATACCGGCCGCTACGACAAGAGCGTCGACGCGGGCGGCCACCATTCGCTCCAACGGAGCGACCAAACGGTGCAAACCCGCAACCCCGACATCCCAGGCCTCCAGCACGGAAGCGCCCATTTCCGCGGCGGCCAGCGACGCCTCGGCCGCGATGGGGATGTCAGACGTGCCGGCGCTGAGGATTCCGACGATACCCCCCCGAGTCGGGCGCTCGGTTCCCGGTCGGGACGCGACAAGAGCGCGCGCCAGCGGATGTGCATCGACCGAGATTGCCGGTTCGAGCGCGTCCTGGATTGCGTCCACGTCCTCCGGTCGTACCCGGCTGGCCAGAGCGCGGCCATTCGTCTCGACTAGTCGCCGCAAGGCGTCGACAACGTCCGCGCTTGCCTTGTTGCCAGCCAACACGACTTCGGGAATCCCGGCGCGACGCACACGATTGGGATCGACGCGAACAAACGGCTGGCGTTCCTCGATTGGTGCGTCTCGATGCTGATCCGAGCGGCAAAGGGCCTCTCGAAGCTCAACAAACGGCGACTGGTAGGCAGGCTCAGTCATTCCCGCGGCGCCTCTGTCAGTGCGTGCTCGATCGCGTCATGCTCGGGGACCGAGGATACACCCGGCGCCAGCGTGGCGAGGAACTCGATATTGCCGGCGGGGCCGCGCAGAGGTGAAGGGGTCAAACCGGTAATCCCCAAACCACGCTCTTCGGCAGTCACGAAGAGGTTTTCCAGCACGCGGCGGTGAGCAAGTGGATCGCGTACCACGCCACCACGCCCCACCTCGGCGCGGCCCGCTTCGAATTGGGGCTTGACAAGGGCGACAATCCGGCCGCCGTCGTTTAGCAGGTTCCGAGCTGCAGGCAAAACGAGGCCGAGGCCGATAAACGAGACGTCTATCGTCACCAGATCTACGCGCTCCGGCAATGATTCGAGGTGACGGACATTTGTCCGTTCGATGACCACGACACGCGGATCTGCTCGCAATCGGCTTGCCAACTGCCCGTAGCCGACGTCGATCGCGTAGACCCGCGCAGCGCCGCGCTGCAACAGACAGTCGGTGAACCCGCCCGTACTCGCCCCGAAGTCGGCGGCGATGAGATCACGCACTTGAATACCAAAGACATTGAGCGCATGATCGAGTTTCTCACCACCGCGGCTCACGAATCTTGGCGGCGCTTTGAGGGAGATTTCGTCGCCGCTGTGGACGCTGGCTCCAGCTCGAGTGACAGGCAACGCATTGACGAGAACATCGGCGGCCATGATCAACGCTCGAGCCCGTGAACGGTTCTCGGCGAGGCCACGCTCGACCAACGCCTCGTCCAGGCGCTGCCGGTCGCGGGCGCCTTCTGACCAGCCGGTGGCCGGCTTATGCACCAACCCTGGACCGGAATGGCGCGCTCTGCACATGGCATATGGCAACGGCCAAGGCGTCCGCGGCATCATCGGGATGGGGTACTGTCGCCAAGCCCAGGATCAACCGGACCATCTCTTGAATCTGTGACTTGTCGGCTTTGCCATAGCCGACTACCGCCTGTTTGACCTCAGATGGCGCATACTCCGCAACCGGGACGTCCCGCTGCGCCGCGGCCAGCAGGACGGTTCCTCGGGCCTGTCCGACAGTCATGGCCGTCGTCACGTTTTGAGCAAAAAAGAGCGACTCAACCGCAACCGCGCCCGGCCGGTGACGGTCGATCAATTCGCCCACGGCGGAGTGGATCAGGAGCAGGCGTTGGGCCATCGACTCGTTGGGATCGGTCACGATGACGCCGAAGTCGATCGCCTGCGGATCGGGTTCGCTCTCGATGACCCCGTAGCCAAGGCGCGCCGTACCGGGGTCGAATCCGATCGCAATCATCGTCGCCTCCCGCGCGCGTCTTACATGGCTGCGGCCAGGACCTCGTCGTCGACATCCACGTTGGTGAAGACTTCTTGCACATCGTCGAGGTCTTCCAGTTTCTCGACGAGCCGGACTATCTTGACCGCGGTGTCCGGCTCGGGCTCAACTCGCGTCTTCGGACGCATCGTGAGTTGCGCGGCCTCTACCTCATATCCCGCCGAGATTAGCGCCTCACGCATCCGGTGCAGATCGGTCGGGTCGGTATAGACGATGAGAACGCCGTCCTCCGTTTCGATGTCGCTAGCCCCGGCATCGATGGCGACGAGCGCAATTTCATCTGAATCGGCAAAACCGGTCGGTACCTCGATCATGCCTTTCTGGTCGAACATCCAACCGACGCTGCCGTTCTCGCCGAGCGTGCCACCGGCTCGCGTCAGCACCGCCCGCACCTCCCCGACAGTCCGGTTCTTGTTGTCCGTCTGGACCTGGATCATCAGCGCGCCGCCGCCCGGGCCATACCCCTCGTAGAAGACCTCTTCGTACTGATTCCCAGATCCGGAGCCAGCGGCACGCAGGATCGCGCGCTCAATATTGTCTCTTGGCATGTTGGCGGCCTTGGCCCGGTCGACCGCGAGCCGAAGCCGTGTGTTTGCATCAGGATCCGGCAACCCTTGCCGTGCCGCGATCGTGATTTCCCGCGCCAGCTTCGTGAATAGCTGCCCGCGCTTCGCGTCGGCGGCGCCTTTCTGCCGCTTGATGGTCGACCATTTGGAATGCCCGGACATGTCGCCGCTCCTTGAACACTGGCTCTCACGTCATCGCGACTGATCAGTATAGTCAGCGCGCTGTTCATGATTCGTGGTCGATTTCTCCGTAACCCGCTTGAAATGTAGGCAAAGCTCCGCTAGACTGCACCTATACACGAGGTCATCAGCACGATTCGTCCGCGCGATCGCCGCGGAGTAAGCGGACAATGCCAGCCCGCACTGGTCGCCACCCACCCATAGCCGGTTAACGCCACCCTCCGCTTTTGAGCGGTGGGTTTTTATTTGCCGTTCGCGCCACGCCCACGCCCAAGCACATCGTGTCGAGGCCGCGCGTTGTCTGGAAATGGTGAAAGAGGCGATGGTCACGAACCTCATCGATAAGGGCAGAGACCAGGGGTCCCTTCTTTCACACGAGGTTGTGGCCGCGTTCCCGAACGCGGAGGAGCAGCTCGACGTCCTCGAGGAATTTTACTCCTCACTGGTGGCCGAAGGCATCGAGGTCCTCGACCAAGCTCCATTAAAACCGGTGACGCGGCCGCGCGAGATCGCGCCCGAGCGTCCCGCGGACCGAGCGGCTTACGCTGAAGACCTCGCTTCTGGGGTTGGGGACTCGGTTCGCCTCTATCTCCAGGAGATCGGTGACACCGATCTCCTCACGATGCAGGAGGAAGTCTGGCTCGCCAAGCGCATAGAGCGCGGCAAGATCGCCGAAGAGCTCTTGCTGAACGCGGACCTGACTCCAGAGGAGCGCGCGGTCCTTGACGCTGACAAACTCGACGGTGAGCTCGCCCGTGCCCATTTGATCCGCGCCAACCTCAGACTCGTCGTCTCGGTTGCCAAGAAGTACGTCGGCCGCGGCCTTTCCTTCCTCGATCTCATCCAGGAAGGCAATATTGGCCTCATGAAGGCCACCGACAAGTTCGACTACAAGCGTGGCTTCAAGTTTTCAACCTACGCCACCTGGTGGATTCGGCAGGCCATCACTCGCGCGATCTCCGATCAGAGTAGAACGATCCGACTCCCGGTCCACGTCGGCGAGACGATCAACAGGGTTAAGAAAACCGGGCATCGTCTGCAACAAATTCTCGAGCGAGAGCCTACCCAGCTGGAGATCGCCCGTGCCATGGATGTCACGGATGAGAAGGTGCGCCAGGTGTTGGACGTGTCCAGGCACCCGATCTCACTCGAAGCACCGGTCGGTCAGGACGGTGACGCGTTTCTCGGAGATTTCATCGAAGACGACTCGATGCCACACCCGTTGGAGCTCGCCTCCCACGAACTGTTGAAATCGCAGATATGCGAGGCGTTGGGCAAGCTCACGGAACGGGAGCGCAAAATCATCGTGCTTCGATTCGGACTGGATGACGGTCGGTTCCGCACACTTGAAGAGGTGGGGCGGGAGTTTGGAATTACCCGCGAGCGGATTCGCCAGATCGAAGCCAAAGCGCTCCGCAAGCTGCGTCATCCGAGCTACAGCCGGAAGCTGCGTGGGTACCTCGAGTAGGGTGTAAATTGCTTGCTTCTACTGCCAAAGCTCGCGCCCATTGGGCGGCGCGAGTTAAGTCATCTTTGTTCCGGCGCCGAGAAGATCAGCGAGACGTTGTGCCCACCGAAGCCCATCGAGTTGCTCATGACGTGCTTGATGGCGGCGGGACGGGCAACGTTCGGCACGTAGTCCAGATCGCAGTCCGGGTCTGGTGATGTCTGGTTGATCGTCGGCGGCAGCATCCCCTGCTTGATAGCCATAATCGCAAGGGCCGCTTCCAGCGCGCCTGCGGCCCCCAACAAATGGCCGGTCATTGATTTCGTCGAGCTGATCGGTACGCGATAGGCCACGTCGCCGAACGCCGACTTGATCGCCTGGGTCTCGAACTTTTCGTTGACCGGCGTCGATGTGCCGTGCGCGTTGATGTAGCCGATGTCTTCGGGTCGCAGGCCGGCAGCATTTAGCGCCAGGGTCATCGCTCGCGCTGCTCCATTCCCGCCCGGCGCGGGTTGGACCATGTGGTTCGCGTCGTCGGTCGTCCCATACCCGGTCAGGTCAGCCAGCACCGATGCGCCACGCCGCGCCGCATGCTCTGCGCTCTCTAGTATCAGCGCGGCGCCGCCTTCGCCGAGCACGAATCCGTCTCGCTCGGCGTCGAATGGCCGGCTCGCCGCTGCCGGATCATCGTTCCGGGTCGACAAGGCGCCCATCGCGTTGAATCCGGCCACCACCATCCGAGCTAAAGGGGCTTCGCTCCCCCCGGCGATCATGACGTCGGCCTCACCGCGCCTGATGATCGCCGCTGATTCGCCGATGGCGTGAGCCGAGCTGGCGCAGGCCGATACCGGCGCGAAGTTTGGTCCTTTCGCCCCAGTGGCTATGGCGACCGTTCCGGAAGCCATATTGGCGAGGAACATCGGCATGAAGAACGGGCTGAGGCGGCCTGGACCTTCGGTGAGAACGGTCTCCATGCCGGCGTCGAGCGTTTCCGCGCCCCCCATTCCCGACCCAATGAGCACCCCCACCCGATCTGCGATTCCGTCGTCAATGGCCAGCCCAGCGCATTCAAGTGCTTCTAGTGCCGACGCGACGGCAAAGTGGGTATAGCGATCGGTTCGCCGCGCGTCCTTTCGTCCCAGACGGTCAGCCGGATCGAAATCTTTGACCTCGCCCGCGAAGGTCGTCTGGTATCCGCTCGGATCAAAACGGGTGATCCTGGCAATACCTGACTTGCCGCTCACAATTGCATCCCAGGATGATCGTGCGTCGCAACCAACCGGCGAAACGATGCCGATGCCCGTCACAACAATTCTTGGCCCCGGTTCATTTGTCGAACTCGTCGTGTTCATCGACCTTCCCTCATTATGATCCGCTCATCCTACGACGCTCGTCATCGGCTCGGCCAACCAGATGCGCATGCGGCTTGTCTATTTCTCCAGCGCTGAGTACTCAACTCGTGTCCGTACACCATGGTTGTCCGATCAAGGCCCGAGTGATACTCTCGCATCGGCCGATCCTGCGGTGTTCGTGCTGCCTTAGCAGTCTTGAGCCAACAGAGAGACAGTCGGGAGCCGCGTTCCGGGGTCAAATGGCATCGGCACCGTGGCGCCCACCTGCGAAAGCAGGTTCAAGGCACCGGGGCACACGGCACAGGCGGGTGAGGCCGCACCTCTTCTGCGGCGCCCCATCGCGCTCACGGGGCTTGAGGCGACAGCGCGTGATCTACATTGTCCACGGCCCTG
>Ga0126312_10003286_pt1 | contig 10916 bp, 4 predicted proteins | sample Plot104A_FD_92537 | JGI IMG/M metagenome (GOLD analysis project Ga0126312, IMG submission 92537) | Serpentine soil microbial communities from UC McLaughlin Reserve, CA, USA - Plot104A | ecosystem: Environmental > Terrestrial > Soil > Grasslands | place: USA: UC McLaughlin Reserve, Lake County... | reverse complement strand
TTGCCTTGGAGACCGTGAGCTCGGAGCCGGCGGGGTGGAAGATCCCGACGAGCCGCGCGGGCTCACCGGTCTCCACGCCGAACGGCACGACGTCCTCGATCTCGAAGTCGACAGCATCGCCGATTCGGACGCTGTGGGTGAGGCCCTCCTCACGGACCTCGATCGGAGCGCGTTCGACGCCGAGGTTCTCCCCGATCAGCGGCCCGAGCGCCTCCATCGGGCCGCCGAGCTGCCCGCTGAACACCGCGCCGAGCTCAGCCCGCCGGTATCGAAACGCCGCTCGCCGCCAGGACGGCGAACGCGTTCGCCGCGCCGGCGACAGGCTCGCTCGAGCGCCTGCTCAAGCGCTAGCGGATGGGCGGTCCGCCGGCGCGAGCCGGCGGACCGAGCGGGGCTGACCCACGATCAGCCGGGGACTTAGACTTCGGTCGTGTCTGCGTCGGACCTAACGATGGCGGAGCAGCAGGCGGCGCTTCGGCGGGTCGCGGTCCTCACGGCCACAGGCGCCGCGCCGGCGGAGGTTTTCGAAGCGATCGCTCGTGAGGTCGCCGAGCTGCTCCACCCTCGGCTCGTGCAGATCTACCGGTGGGAGCGCGACGGGCGCGTGACCGTCGTAGGCACCTGGAGCGACGGGCCGAACCCGTTTCCCGCCGGCTCCAACTGGGGCTGGGACGATCCTTCGCTCGTCGCGATGAGGGAGACGATGCGGGATCGGCAGCCGGTCCGCATCGAGGACGTCGGGGAAGACATCGCACGCGAGCCCGTGGAGGCGGCCCTGAGGGTGGAGACCGGGGCGGCCGCTGGAGCGCCTGTGGTCGTCGACGGCGAGGGCTGGGGGCACATCGGCGTCGCGATGGCAAAGGGAACGCCGCTGCCTGATGGGATCGCGGAGCGGCTCGAGGAATTCACGGCGCTGGTTGCGGCGGCCATCTCCAGCAGCGAGACCCGCGAGCAGCTCGCGCGGCTGGCCGACGAGCAGGCCGCGCTCCGGCGGGTCGCCACGATCGTCGCCCGCGGGGCGCCGCCGGCGGAGGTCTTCGACGCGGTGGCAGCGGAGCTCGGGCGGCTCCTCGACGCGGCTTCCTCGGGCCTGATCCGCTTCGAGGACGAGAGCTCGGCCACGCTCGTCGCCGGCTGGGGCAGGCTCGGCGAGGTCGTCACCACCGGCGCCCGACTGCCGATCGGCGGGGTGAACGTCATCACGCAGATCGCCCGGAGCGGCCGGCCGGCTCGCATCGACGACTACGACCCGGAGGCGAGCGGCGAGATTGGTGAGCACGCGCGCCGCCTCAAGACCAGCACCGCGGTCGGCTGTCCGATCCCGGTCGCCGGCCGCTTGTGGGGCGCGATCATCGCGGCGACGCTGAGTGGAGCCACGATGCCGGCCGACGCCGGGCCGCGCCTCGAGCAGTTCACGGAGCTGGTCGCCACCGCGATCTCCAACGCGGAGGCGCGCGCCGAGCTGGCTCGGCTGGTGGACCAGCAGGCCGCGCTGCGGCGCGTCGCCACGTTGGTGGCGGAGGAGGCTCCGGCCGAGGAGCTCCTCGCGAAGGTCGCCCAGGAAGTGGCGGGCGTCTTCGGACAGCGGATCGACAGCGCGATCATGCGGTACGAGCCCGACGACACCGCGAGCGTGGTCGCCGTGAGTGGTCAGCAGCCGTCGGGCGGCATTCGCGTCGGCGTGAGGATGCCGATCGACGGCAGCGGCATCGCGGCGACGGTGTACCGAGAGCGGCGCGCCGTGCGCCTCGACGACTACGCGAGCGCGGATGGGGCGATCGCCGACCACGCGAAGGTGCACGGGATCCGCGCGGCGGTAGGGTGCCCGATCCTGGTCCGAGGGCGCCCGTGGGGGGCGATGGTCGTGGCCCACTATGAGGAGCGCCCGTTCCCCCCGGATACCGAGCGGAACGTCTCGCAGTTCACGGAGCTGGTGGCGACCGCGATCGCCAACGCGGAGGCACACGCCGAACTCCAGCGTCTGGCGGCCGAGCAGGCGGTACTCCGCCGCGTGGCGACGCTCGTCGCGGAGGAGGCCGCGCCGGCCGACTTGTTCGGCGCGGTCATCGAGGAAGTGGGCCGGATGCTGGGAGCGGCCCAGGCCGGCATGATGCGCTACGAGAGCGGGCAGGAGGCAACGATCGTCGCCCAGCGCGGCCAGGACCCGTCGATCGTCCGGGTCGGCATGCGCATGTCGCTCGAGGGCGACAGCGTCGCCGCCCGCATCCTGCGGAGCGGCCGTCCAGCGCGGATCAACCATGCGCAAGAGGGGCGCGGCGACCTCGCCGAGCTCGTCCGGCGTACCAACGTGGACGTGACGATCGGCGCGCCGATCACGGTCGAGAACCGCCTCTGGGGCGTCATCGCCGCAAGTTGGAAGCCTGGAGACCTCCCGCCTGCCGGCGCCCAGGAGCGGCTGGCCGAGTTGGCGGGGCTGATCGACACCGCGATCGCGAACGCCCACAGCCGTGATCAGCTCACTGCGTCGCGCGCACGCGTCATCACCGCAGGCGACGAGGCCCGCCGCCGGGTCGTCCGTGACCTCCACGACGGTGCCCAGCAGCGTCTCGTCCACTCGATCGTCACGCTGAAGCTTGCACAGCGGGCGCAGCGCGAAGACCCGGAGCGGGCGGCGGTGCTGCTCGCCGAGGCACTGGACCACGCGGAGGAGGGAAACCGCGAGCTACGCGAGCTCGCGCACGGGATTCTCCCCGCTGTCTTGACACGCGGAGGGTTGGCGGCTGCCGTCGACAGCCTCGTCGCGCGTCTTGACCTCCCCATCCACGTGGAGGTCGCTCCGACGCGGCTCCCGCCGGAGATCGAGTCGAGCGCGTACTTCATCGTGGCCGAGGCGCTGACCAATGTCGTCAAGCATTCGCAGGCGACGAATGCGGAGGTGACCGCGAGTTTGAGCGGCGGCATGCTGACCGTCGAGGTAAGCGACGACGGCGTTGGCGGCGCCGACCCGGGTGGTTACGGGCTGCTGGGCATCGGTGATCGGGCGGCCGCCCTGGGAGGACGGATGGGACTTGATAGCCCGCCCGGCGAAGGCACCGTCGTGACCGCGATGCTGCCGCTGGCACCGTAGCGGCACGAGGCCAAGGGCGTCCTCCCGGCGATCCATTCTGCCCAGAGGAGCTCGACCGGCCCCCGGACCGGCGGTTCCGGCCGCGAGCGTCAGCCAGCGGCGAGAGCGCGCCTGAGCGGCTCGGGAAGCCGCAGCAGGTGCAGACGCGGCTCAGGCGCCGGCTCGGCCGCGGTGACGCGCTCCTGCGCGGTGACGGCGTGGGCGGCCCTGACGACGGCTGGGTCGAGGCGAGCGCCGGCGGCGCTGTCGAGGTGCGCGAGAGCCTCCTCGTGGCCGATCTGCGGCGTGCCGGCGGCGGTCAGAGCGCTCCACGCGTCGGCGACGGCGTTCACTCGGGCGGCGAGCGGGATGCCCTCGCCGCGCAGCCCGATGGGCCCGCCACGGCCGTTCCACCACTCGGCCAGCAGCTGCGCCTCGTAGTTCGCGCGGCTCGGGTCGCCGGCGGTCGCGATGACGTAATCCATGGGCTCGCCGGTCGGCGGCCGGCGGCGCGCGGCGTCGGCAACCTCGACGATGTGGCGGCGTTCGGCCCGCCCGAGCCCGAGCTGGATCGCGAGCGCGTGCGCGTAGCGGCGAGCCGCCGTGGCGCGCTCCAAGCGCGCCACCGGCCGCGTGCGCGCCGCGTAGGTCAGGAAGCTGCCCGGCAGGACCGCGATCAGCGCGAAGACCGCAAGGGCGAACACGTCGAGCGGACCCATGAGGATCACAGAGACCGCGCCGATCACGACCATGACCGCGCCGGCGGCGACCGTGTCGTACAGCAGATCGACGAACGCCCGGAACGGGCGCCCGAGCCACAGCGGGCCGTAGATGGCGGGCCCTACCGCCCAGTTGACGTACTGCTGCACCAAGCCGGCGAGAATCAGCCAGTCGATCGCCGCGGCCGCGGTCGGATCGGGCGCGGTCGCCTGGAGAATCAGCCCGCCGGCCAGCGTGTACCAGCCGTAGGCCGCCACGTTGGCGAGGTTGCCGGCGCGCAGCAGTCGCTCGTGGCCGGTCGCCGCGTTGAAGACCATTGGCACGAGCACGACCGCGAACGCCGGAAGCGGCCCGCCGGCCGCCACCGCGATCAAGGCCACGGCCATGAGCGCGTCGAAACGGATGCCCGCCGGCAGCGGCACGTCGTGGCGATCCACGACGACCGCCATCGCAGCGAGCATCGCCAGCACCAGCGGCTCGCGCCAGTTCGCCACCGGAGCGATCAACACGTACGCAGGCACGAGCAGCGCCACCAGGGCAGCGTGGATCGCCACCCCGGAGCGCTGGCGTGCCGACCAGCCGCGAACCCCCGCCGTGGAGCCCTCCATGATCCTCCGTGTCTCGGCGTCCCGATCGATTCCGTGAGCTTATCCGGGCAGGCCATGCTCGTGGTATCGAGGACCTGTCTCGTCGCTCAGCACTTGTAGCCGCTCATCACCACTCCAGTCGTCAGGGACCCGCGCGATTTGGCGATTGGTCCAGGTTCGACGGACGGTACTCAAGGACGAGGGCTCGCCGGACCCCGTCGGTGGGGCATCGTCCAGCGAAGCGGGGGAGTCCCCGTCAGCCGGCCCCTCAGCGTCGCGCGAGCTGGCGTGCGGGGCCGGGCATCAGTTCAGCGCCGGTACCGCTGCCTCGCAGAAGTCGTCGTTGCGCCCCGTGGATTCCTTGATTGTCCCCAGGCGACTCAGGAGCTCGTCGTCCGAGGACCGCGCAAGCGAATCCTCCATGGCACGGGCGGGACATTGCGGCCGGCGAACGCCACGGTGACGATCCGTGCGCGGCCGCGTAGTAGTCGTTGACCCGCGGAGGTCAGCCGCACTCGTACCTTGAGTGTCGGAACCTTGGAGCCGAAACGCGCGTTGCCGCACGGATCGGGAAGTCGGGCGCTGCCGAGCAGCGTGCCGCCGTCGCTCCGGAGCGTCACTCTGCCCTGCAGGGTGACCGGGTCCGGTTCTCCGTCCACGGACAGGTACGGGCACTCGAGCTTGAACGTCACGGTGGACGTGTCGACTGCGACCGGATTCGGGACCAACGCGATCTGCTTGGAGTCCGCGAACTCTCTTCGCGTCACGCGCAGTCCGAACTGCGCCGTCTCGCAGTCCCCGGCAACGTAGTCCCGGGCGGCGGGTTGCACCTCGTCCCAACCGTTGCCGCAGTGGGCCGAGCCTGATGTGAGGGAGTCCGAGCCATCGTCGCCGCGTATCGCGTCCTGGCCGGCGCCGCCGTCGATGAAATCTCGGCCCCTTCCGCCGTTGAGGGTGTCCCGCCCGGCTTGTCCTTGGATGAAGTCGTCGCCGGCCAACCCCGCGACGCGGTCGTCGCCGCTGCCGCCGGCGAGCGAGTCGTCGCCCCCCAGTCCGTAGAGGCGGTCGCTCCCCGGCCCGCCGTCGAGGGAATTCCCGCGTGTGTCGCCGCGCAGCACGTCCGCGCCCCGGCCGCCGATGGCACCGGTGATCGAACGGAGCACGTCGCCCTCTCCGGCCTCGCCGTCACCGCCCGGATCGTCGAGGTCGACGAGCACCGGCGCGGTGCGCGACGCGTAGCTCACGATCGCGCCGCCTTCGCGGCCGTCGAGCACGTCGGAATCGGCGGCGCCGCTGGCGTCGCCGTCGATCAGGGTGTCCTGATTCGTGCCACCCAGCAGCGTGTCCCGGCCGCCGCCGCCATTCAGAATGCCGGCCGCGATGCTCGAGGACTCGAGGAGGTCATCGCCTCGTCCTCCGTTTGCTGACAGGCCGGGTCCACGGCTCTTTACGACGTCGTCCAGGTCGCCGGCCTCCACTTGCGCACCGATGAGGCCATTTAGGCCAAGGCCGGCGACGCTGCACTCCACGGTATGTGAATCGATCGACCGGCACGACCGGCCCGCCGTGATCACCGCGTTCGAATCGGTCACGCGGACGGTCAGCTGGTCGACCGTGGTCAACTGCACGTTATTGGCCTCGCCGGGCGCGGCGCGATAGGCGACGCTGGCCCAACCCGGTCCGTAATCGATGCGCGAACGATCGGCGAGCGACACCGTGGAGGCGGCGCAGACGCCGGGCGTTATCGCGAGTCCGGACGAGAGCGCAACGGTTAGCCGGACCAGCACGGGCCCAGCGTCCCAATCCCCGAGCGCACCGTCAACCCGCACCGATGGGGGAGCCGAGCAATACGTCCCTTCATCGCGAACTCCTTGCGTTGGTTTTCACCCGTGCCGGCGGGCCATGCGAAGAGCGTTGTCCACCTTCGTAACCGGGCCGACGTCGCCGGCGAAGCGCTGCTACGGGCACTGGCCCTTCGTGCGTTGGTAGATCGCATGCGCGCCGGTCGCCAGGGGGCCGTCGAACGGGCCGGTGGTCTCGTTGCCGAGGATCATCAGGCAGCGCCCTTGGACCCAGAAGATGTTGCCGACGACATGGCCGTCCTTGGACGCCGTCCAGCCGCGCGCGCCGGGGATGCCGGGGACCACGAAGCGGCGGAGCTTCCCACCGCCGGGCATCTGCCTTTGGATGTAGTCCTTGCGCTGCTCTTGCGCCAGCCAGCGCGCGGCGCCCTGCGGGCTCGCGAACAGCGTCACGCTGGTGACTCCGCGGGAGTCGGGGCCTTCGGTCGGCTGGTAGGTGGCCGGGCCCATCCCGGCGCTGCGCATCCGGCGCAGCTCTGCGTTCGTGAGGCCGGCTTTCTCCGCGAAGGTCTCGGCCTCGTCCGTGAGGATGCTCTCGACGCGGCGGAAACCGGGCTGCTCGCCATCGCGGAGCAGGAATCGCGTGTAGTCCACCTTCTCCGGCCGTGCGGCCGTCTTCGCCGCGGGCGCGGTCTCCCCACACCCGCCAGCCACGAAAGCGCCGCCCGCGAGTGCGATGACCAGACCGGCCTTGATGTGCCTGTGGGGGGTCATGCCGACGATCCTCCGCCGCCGCCCAGGCCCGCGCTATGGGCGGTTCGGGGCCGATGTCTTTACCCGGTGGGAAGGTCGGTCTTACGCTGAGGTCAGGGTGGGCGCGGCTATGAGCCGCACACCGGGCGGTAAGCCTGATCCGGGACGAACTCACTCCACTCGGCGCGCGTCAGCTCGCGGCCCGCCACGCGACAGGCGTGCTCCGACCAGGCGTCGGGGTCGACCTCCCAGCGCTCGGCATCGCCACTGTCACGGAGCACGAAGAGCTGCCGGCCGTCACGCGAGAACCGCGCGGTGACCCAGCCGAGCGGCCCCGGGAGCGTTCCGAGCGCGCGACGCGACGCGAGGTTCCACAGGATCGCCGCCCCGTCGCCTGCCGTGGTGGCGAGCATCCTCCCGTCGGGAGAGAACTCCGCGCCGAGGACGCCCCCCTCGTGGCCGGTCAGGCGTCTGCCGGCGCGGCGGCGGCTCGCCACGTCCCACAGCTGCGTGTAACCCTCATGGGACGTTACGGCGAGCAGTCCGCCATCAGGTGAAAACCGGACCGCGCGGTCCGCGTCCTCGCCGGCGCCGTTGTTGAGGTGTGCGACGACACGGAGCGATCGCCCGTCGCGCAGCTCGGTGCCGTAGTTGGCGAGCCCGATCGCCAGGAGCTTGCCGTCGGGGCTGTACGACAGGCTGATCGCGCCCGTCGGGAGTCGCGGTCCGTCGCGCACGGTGCCGCTTCTCAGGTCGAGCAGCCGGACGTTGCCCAGGAGGTCCGCGACGGCGAGCCGGCCGCCGTCCGGGGAGAAGTCCAGGGCCTGCGCGTCGCTCGATGGCGGCGGGGTCCAGTTCGGACCCCGTGGAGCGCTGAACTTCGATCGGACACCGGGCAACGGCGGCCTGACCGGCCGGCCGCTGCGCGCGTCGCGCAGCGCGACGCTCCCACCGCTGCCGGTCACCGCGATCGTGCGCCCGTCAGGGCTGAACTCGACGGCCAGCGCGGCGTCCCCGTCGAGCCCCGGGAGCTCGCCCTGCAGTCGCAGCGTGCGGGCGTCGCGGAGCCGGACGCCGCCGCCGCGGAGGCCCGCGGCGAGCCGTCGGCCGTCGGGGCTCACGGCGAGCGCGGGCACGAGACCCTCCCCGAGCGGGTTGCCGCCAGGGAAGGGCTGCGCGAGGCGCCGGTCGCCCGCGATGTCCCAGACGATGATCCGGCTGTCGACACCGGTCGTGTAGAGGGTGCGTCCATCGTCTGAGACGTTGACGTGGGTGACCCGTCCGCTGTGGCCGGTCAGCGTCTCCCGCACGCGGCCGCGGCGCAGGTCCCATGCCAGCCCGCGGCCGTCGTCGCCGACGGTCGCCAGTGTGCGCCCGTCCGCGCTGAATGCGAGCTCTTGCACTCGACCGTCGTGCCGGTCCGCCAACCGCCGGCGCTTCCCCGTGCGGAGGTCCAGAAGCGTGACGCTGCCGTCCTCGCCGCCGAGGGCGGTACGGCGGCCGTCGAGAGCCAGCCCGGCGGTGAACGCCCCGCTCGGGAGCCGCTTCCGCACACGCAGCGTCGCCGTGTCCACCACGTACGTCGCGTTCTCGGCGGTCCCCGTGAGAACGAGGCGGTCACGCCGTGTCACGACGACAGGCGCGACCGTGTCCGGTCGGCCCACACGCAAGACGCGCCCCAGCTGCCTCCCGCTGCGCACATCGAAGCGACGGACGTGAGCGGGGTGCGGCACTTGTCCGGCCGCCGCGAAGAACGTCGTCACCACCACAGTTCCTCCGCCCGGCCCGAACCGGATGTCCGTGAAGCCGTATCCATCGCCCGAGCGCGGGTCGGAGAACTCGATATCGCGCACGGTGCGTCCGGTTGCCGGCTCGATCAGCCTCACGACCTCACGTCCTCCGCCGATGCCGCCGTTGGCGGCCAGCAAGGTGCCGTTCGGCGAGAAGTCGAGGCTCACGATGGGGCCGTCCACCTGGATCGGACGACCGATCCTCCGGCGCGACCGCGGGTCGAAGCGCAAGAGGGTCCCGCTCTCGCCGCCGGTGGCGAGCATCCGCCCGTCGGGGCTCAGTGACAGCGCGTAGAGCGGGTCCCCGCCGCCCTGCATCACGCCGACCGCGCCGGGAGGGCGCACGAGCGCCGACAGGAGATGGCTGCGGGTGACCACGGTGTCGTCGAGCACGCGGCCGGCCTGGGCGAGCAGGAGGCTCCGATCGAGCCGGTCGTCGATCAGCGCCTGAGCGCCGAGCCGCTGTGCGTCGGCGCTCCGTGCGGAGTCCCGCGCGTCGCCGCTTTCCCGGAGCGCCAGTAGGCCCGCCACCGTCGCGGCCACGAGCAGTACCCCGGCGACGGTGAGCAATGCGCGCAGGCGGCGGTTGGCCCGCAGCTGCACCCGCCGCTCGCGCTCGGATTCGGCGATGCTCGCGTCGAGGAACGCGCGCTCCGTCGCGTTCAGGGCATCCTGATGCACCTGCGCCCATTCGAGTGCGGCGGCGAGCCGGGCGCCGCGGTAGAGGTCCGTGGGATCGCGCCCCGCGGCCTCCCAGATGCGCCCAGCGTCGCCGAGCCGCCGGTGCAGGCGCAGACCCTCGCGATCCTCCTCGAGCCAGCCCCGCAGGGTCGGCCACTGGCGGATGAGCACCTCGTGCGCTACTTCCGCAGTCCCCTCCCCGAGCGTGAGGAGCCGGGCAGCGGCGAAGCGGCCGAGCAGGTCGCGAACGGTGTCTCCCGGGACGTCCTGGGGGACGAGCTCGTCGATCGGCACCCGCCGTCGCGTGTCCTCGACCCCGTCGCCGAGCTCCGTCAGCCGCAGGAAGACGTTGCGCAGCAGGTCTCGCTCTCCGGCGGGGATCGCCTCGACCAGCGCGTCCGCCGATTGCGCGACGGCCGAGGTCACCCCGCCGGTGGCCCGGTACGCGTCGACGGTCACGGTGCGTCCGTCGCGCCGCTCCCAGGTCGCGCGCAGCGCGTGTGAGAGCAGGGGCAGGGCCCCCGGCTCGCCGGCGACCTCGCCGAGGACGACGTCGACGAGTCCGGGCTCGAGCCGCAGCCCGGCGATGCGCGCCGGCTCGGTCACCGCGCGGCGCAGCTCTTCCTCGCTCATCGCGCCGAGCAGGATCTGGTTGGAGGCCACCGCGCTCGCCAGCTCAGGATGCGCGCTCAGCTCGCCGTAGAAGTCGGCGCGCACGCCGATCGCCACCGGTCCGATATGGGCGAGCAACGAATCGATGAAGCGCCCCCGCTCGCCAGGGTCGTCGCAGAGCGTGTACAGCTCCTCGAACTGGTCCACGACGACGAGCGTCGCGCCGTCGCCCTCGATCGCCGCCGGCGGCTGCGCTCCGGGATGCACCAGCCCTGCGCTCGTCACCCCGGGCACCTCCCCGGCGCCGACCGACGCGATCAGGCCGGCGCGCAACAGGGAGGACTTCCCGCTGCCCGACGCTCCTACGAGCGCGAGCAGGCGCCCACGCGCGAGCCGCTCGATGACCGAGCCGAGCACCGTCTCGCGCCCGAAGAAGAAGGCACGGTCATCCGCGTCGAACGCCAGGAGCCCGCGGTAGGGGCACTGGAGCGCCGGCGCCGCCGCGGTGATGCCGGGGCCGGCGATCACGTGCAGCGCCTGCGGGTCCTCGACGCCGCTTAGGCGGTGGGGGCCGAGGTCGACGAGCGAGTACCCCGCCGGCAGGTGCTTCGCAGACAGATCCGCCGCGAGCTGCGACAGGAGGATCTCGCCGTCGCCGGCCTGCGCGCGCACGCGCGCGGCGAGGTTGACCGCCGGGCCGAAGTAGTCGTGATCGCTCCGCTCGGCCTCGCCGGTGTGGATCCCGAAGCGGGTCGTGATGCTCCAGTCGTTCGGCCATGGCTCGGCGCCGAGCGCGCGGGTCGCGGCAATCGCCGCCTGCACCGCGTCGGACGCCGACTCGAACACCGAGAACGTCGCGTCCCCTTCCCCCTTGGACTTCAGGAAGCGGCCACCGTGCGACTCC
>Ga0126312_10003285_pt1 | contig 10918 bp, 10 predicted proteins | sample Plot104A_FD_92537 | JGI IMG/M metagenome (GOLD analysis project Ga0126312, IMG submission 92537) | Serpentine soil microbial communities from UC McLaughlin Reserve, CA, USA - Plot104A | ecosystem: Environmental > Terrestrial > Soil > Grasslands | place: USA: UC McLaughlin Reserve, Lake County... | reverse complement strand
CTGAGGTTTCAACCCGAGATCCGCGGGGAGTCCTACCTGGCGCCGGGGAAGGTGCGTCAGGGAGTTCGAACCTGCGGGTTGAAGCCTCAGGACACGAGTCCTCGTACGGTGTGCTGCTTCGGGCGCTCCGTCACATGATCGGAGCAGCCGTCTCGTCCAGTTCAGCGAAAGCTGACTCCTTCGCTGCGGAGTAGTCCTCCCACGCCCGCGCGTCCCAGATCTCCACTCGGTCGAGGGCCCCCACGACGACACATTCCTTGTCCAGGCCGGCGTACGTCCGCAGGTGAGGCGGGATGGTGATGCGGCCCTGCTTGTCCGGAGTGTCGTCCGAGGCGCCCGACGCGAGCATGCGTTGGTAGTCACGGGACTTCTGGTCGGATGGGGCGCCTCGTGCCGCCGAAGCCATCTCGACGAACGTGTCCAACGGCCAGATCGCCAGGCATCTCTCCTGAAATCGCGTGATCACCAAACCGCCCGCCAGCTCCTCTCGAAACTTCGCCGGAAGAAACAGTCGGCCTTTTTCGTCGAGCTTCGGAGTGTGGGTGCCGAGAAAGTACATCGGCGGCCGCTCCTTGCTCTCCGATCAGGCCCATGCCTCCACTTCGCGCCACTCTACTCCACTTTCCACCACCAGCCACCATCTTGGCTCAGAATGGCCACAGCCGGCGTGTTGGGAAGGTGAAGAACCCGTCCAGCCGACCACGTAGGGTGAGAACGTCTCTTACACGGAGGTCTGGTGAGCCTGAGTTACGACAAGATCGAGGCCCGCACGGTCGAGGCGCACGCATCCGCCTATTCCCTGGGTGATGTTGTGGCGGTGGTGGGCAAGGTCCGGCACGCCATCGAAAGCGTGATCGAGGGCAAGCGCAGCTCCATCGACCTCGCACTGGTCGTCTTGCTCGCCGAGGGACACCTGCTGGTGGAAGACGTTCCAGGGGTCGGCAAGACGATGCTCGCCAAGGCGCTTGGCCGTTCGATTGCCTGCTCGGTCCGCCGGCTGCAGTTCACTCCAGACTTGTTGCCGTCGGACATCACGGGCGTGTCGGTGTTCAACCAGGAGACTCGCGACTTCGAGTTCAAGCCCGGTGGCATCTTCGCCAACATCGTGGTCGGCGACGAAATCAATCGTGCCTCACCCAAGACTCAGTCAGCGCTGCTGGAGTCAATGGAAGAGCGCCAGGTCAGCGTCGATGGCACGACGTACGTCCTGGAGACGCCATTCATGGTGGTCGCCACCCAGAACCCGATCGAGATGGAGGGCACCTACCCGCTGCCGGAAGCCCAACGCGATCGTTTCATGGCACGGATCCAGATGGGCTACCCGACACCGAGCGCCGAACTCGACATGCTGGACTCGCACGGCACGTCGGATCCGTTAGTCGACCTGCGACCAGTCACCGACGGCCAGACCATTCGCGGCCTGATCGACGCGGTGAAGACGGTCTATCTCAGTCCGGCGGTCAAGCACTACATCGTGCAGGTGGTCAACGCCACCCGCAATTCGCGCGACCTGAGGCTGGGTGCCTCGCCCCGCGCCACCTTGCAGCTGCTTCGGGCCAGCCGCGCCTTCGCTGCTCTCTCCGGTCGCGACTACGTCAGTCCGGATGATGTCGCGTCACTCGCGGTATCGGTGCTGGCCCACCGGGTGCTGCCGTCGACCGACGCCCAGCTCGCACGTCACACCGTGAACGACATCATCGCCCAAGCAGTCGCCTCGGTACACATACCTGACCGGAGATAACAGCCATGCGACGGACCTGGCGGCTGCTGACACCTCGTGGCCGTTTTTTCATCCTCGGCGGTTCAGCCGTCGTCGTAGGGTCGATGGTCGCCGGCCAACGTGACGTGATGCGGATCGGGTTGCTGCTCCTTGTCCTTCCGGTGATCGCAGCGGTTCTCGTCGCGCGGGCTCGCCTTCGGATGTCCTGCGAGCGATCTGTCGAACCGGCCCAAGTGCCACTTGGCTCACCGATGCGCGGCAAGATCAGCCTGGGCCAGGACGGCCGCCTGCCCGCCGGCATCTTGCTCCTCGAGGACACGGTGCCGCGGGAACTGGGCAGTCGACCACGCTTCCTGGTGGACAAGGCGGATCTGAGTTGGCGCCGCATCGTGGAGTATCCACTGCTTGGACGGGTGCGGGGGCGATTCTCGACCGGCCCGCTGCGGGTGCGTACCACCGATCCATTCGGACTGGTCCAGCTGGACCGTCAGTTCGCGGCCACGACGCAGGTGATGGTAACCCCACGAGTTGTGCCCTTGTCTGCTCTTCGGACGACCGGCGGTGCAGGCAGCACCGGTGAGGCCCGGCCGCACCGGGTCGGCGTCGTCGGGACCGACGATGCCCTTGTCCGGGAGTACCGGCAGGGGGATGACGTTCGACGAATCCACTGGCGCTCCACGGCACGTTGGGGCGATCTGATGGTGCGTCGAGAGGAGCAAGCCTGGGATCCCAGCGCCAGCATCGTGTTGGACTCGCGGATGTCGTCGCACGGGGGCCGGGGCATGAACAACTCGATCGAATGGGCGATCTCCGCGGCAGCCTCCATCGCCCTGCACTTCCTCGACGACGGCTTCAGTGTCGAGATCTACGAAGCCGACGGGCCATTGCGCATCACCGGCAGCATGGGGCAGCACAGCTCTGGGTCACCCGAGCTCGTGATGAGCCGGCTCACCGACCTTCAAGCACGTCGGACAACAACCCTGCACTATGCCGTGGAGTCCGCCGCCTCCGACCGAGCTGGGCAGTTGGTGATCGCCATCCTGGGCCGGATGAACGCCGATGACGCCAACGCCTTGCTTCGCGGGCGACGGAGCCGGGCCCAGGGGCTGGCACTGGTGCTGGACGTCGATAGCTTCGCCGACCAGCCTGCCGGTGCCCAGGTTCGAGCACAGCATGAGCTGGGGATGTCGATCCTGCAGGACAACCAGTGGCGAGTGACTGAGGTGAGGCGTGGCACGGGAGTGGCCGAGGCCTGGTCGCTCCTCGACCAGATGGGGTCGGCCGCCTGATGCAACCTTCGGATCGGATGGGCATCGCTGTCACCTTTTCGGTGCTGCTCGCGACCTTTCCAGTCAGCCCACTGACCACCGACAGCAGCTTCCTCGGTCTCAGTTGGCTGCTGATCCTGATTCTGGGCGGCTCGACCGTCGCCATGCGGCGGGCCCGACTGGCCAATGGCACCGTGCTCGGCGTCCAGCTCCTGATCTTGGTGGTGGCCAGCCTCGCCCTAAGCACCACGATGCCGGGACGCGGCGAGCCCTGGTACACGCATATCGGCATGCTCTGGCAGGCCGGGGTCGAGCACATGCGAACCCAGGCCTCGCCGATGGCGCCCAACGACGGGGTGAAGTTCATCTTCGTCACAGTGATCGGCCTGATCATGATCATGACCGACCTGCTGGTGTCCGGTATCGGACGTCCGGTCTGGGGAATCGCTCCGCCGGCCACTCTCTTCCTGGTTCCGGCGATGGGACTGCGTAGCGACACCGGTGCAGGTAGCTTCTTGTGCATTGCCCTGGGCTATTTGGCGATCTTGGTCGCTGAAGGGCTGAACTCGACCGCCCGCTGGTCCCGCGGACTGACCCGCGACTCGGCCGAGGGTTTCGGGACGGCGACGCCCGTGGTGTGGCGTGCCGCCGGCTACCTGGGGATCTCGTCGCTGGTCGCCGTGCTGTTCCTTGGGGTAGCACTGCCTACGCTCACCCTGCCCGGCTTCGGCACCGGTTATGGGCCAGGCGGCAACGGACCCCTTCAGCTCACCGATCCCACGCTCGATCTGCGCCGGAACCTCAACCAGCCGAACGACCGGGAGGTGATCGAATACCAGTCCGACGCTCCCGGTGGTGTCTACCTCCGCCTCGCATCACTACCCCAATTCAATGAGGCCGGATGGAGCAGCGTACAGATCCGCCTGGACACCGGCTCCACCTTGCCGGCGATCCCCGGTGCCCTTGGTGAGCCGGGCACAGCCCGGAGCACGACTATTCAAGTTCTGGAGTTCCGATCCCAATATCTGCCGATGCCGTACGCGCCTCGCAGCTTCGATGCGCCAGGCGACTGGCGCTTCGACGCGAACTCGTTGATTGTCGTCAATGGCAACGACCGCGCCGAGGCACTGCGCAATATGACCTATTCGGTGGAGAGCGTCGACATCGCCCCCGATGTGGAGCAATTGGATGAGGCGTCGGCCGGAACGCCACCGGACGCTGCGATCACCGCCGCCGTGCCGCGGGACCTTCCGAAATCACTGAGCACGCTCACCGACGAGGTGACCAAGGGTGCCAAAACGTCGACGCAGAAAGCGGCGGCCATCCAGGGCTTCCTGCGGAGCAGCCGATTCACCTACAGCACCGAGCCGCAGCCGGGCAGCGGTTACGAGGCGCTGGAGAGGTTCCTGCTGGAGGACCGGAAAGGTTACTGCGAACAGTTCGCTGCCTCGATGGCGTTGATGGCTCGTATTGCCGGCATCCCGTCTCGGGTTTCCGTCGGGTTCTTGCCCGGACGCCAGAACGGGGACCGCTGGGAGGTGTCCATCCGGGACATGCACGCCTGGCCGGAGCTGTACTTCTCCGGCTACGGCTGGGTGCGCTTCGAGCCAACTCCTGGCAGTATCACGGGGTCGGCCCCGCCCTGGACAGTGGCGAACAGCGGTGGTGGCGGTGCGGATCCGAGTAGCGATCCCAGCAGCGAGGCGAGCACCGATATCCCGAGTGAATCGGCGTCGAGTTCGGCCGCACCGAGCCTCGAGCCCACGACGACGACCGGCTCAGCGGGATTCTGGACTTTCGGCAGGTCCGCATTGGCTGCAGGAGTGGCTGTCGTGGTCTTGTTGATCTTGGCCGCTCCGGCAACGATCCGAGTGCGGCGGCGTACGGCGCGGTTGTCGCCGGAGGCGCCGGCGGAGGAGCAGGTCGAGTCGGCATGGGCCGAGATCAGAGATACGGTGGTCGACTACGGCGGACTGTGGCCCGACGGGTCACCGCGGGCGATCGGCAGAGAGGTCGGTGCCCAACTCGATCAGCCTGAGTCCTCCGAGATGACTGCTGTCGCCACCTTGGTCGAGCGCAGCCGGTATGCCCGCGCTTTCACCGACGAGGAAGCCGCTCGCGACCTTCCGCAAGTTACTGAGAATATTCGTAAGGCGATCGCGGCGCCGCAGAAACTGCGCCGAAAGGCGCTCGCGAACCTTTTGCCCAAGTCGATCTTTCGCCGAACCCGGAAAGACTAAAAGCCTGACTCGTCGCGACGGCGACGCCAGCGCTCCTCCATTTTGTCCATGAAACCCTGGCCGTCCGGCCTCGAGCCCTGGGGCATCTTGGCCCGGTCGCTGCCACGACCCGGATCAGGGCCACTGCCAACATGCTGCCAGGAGTAGATCGCTGTCACAGCAGCGATAACCATGATCACGAAGCCAAGAACGCTCAAGAAAAGTTGGGTGGAGATACCCACGATAAGCAGGGCCAAGCCGATGAAAAAAGCGACTCCAGCGAGTGCGGCACGACGGCGGTGAACTCGCCGAGCACCGGTGCCACGCAGCGTGTTGACGAGCTTAGGGTCTTCTGCTGCCAGCGCAGCTTCCATCTGCTCGAGAAGCCGCTGCTCCTCGTCTGAGAGGGCCATCGGCCACCTCCCACCGGTTCTCGTCGTGCGCGTGTGGACATGATACGCGCCTTCCATGTCGCGGGGCTGGCGATCTGATAGAGATCGAACCCTAGGTCGGTGGATGGCGCGTCACGCCGCTCGTGCTGAATGGGCGAAATCGGTTTAAGTCTAGGTTGCCGAGCCGCGTAGAGGAACCCGCGATGGTCCGAAACTGCGCGGACAACCCATGGAACGTTACCCGCGAAGCGATCCGATGTGCCCGAAGGCCGCTGGTCCCCGACGCGTTAAGATCGCCCGCTGAACGGCAGCGGGCCCGAACTTTCCGACGGCGGCATCGACTGCCCGTTCGGCCTCACGCCAGCCGAACTCCGGGTCAGTCAGTTGTGGCTGCCGGTAGGCCTGGGCTGCGGCGACCAGGCCCTCGACCCGTACGCCGACCCGCCGTATGCGGGCTCTGTCCAGCCGGAGCCTCTCATAGAGGGTCAGTGCCTGAGCGTAGATCTCGTCCGTCACGTCGGTTGGTGTCGCCGTCGTGATCGAGCGGGTCAGCTCGGAGAAATTGGCGAAGCGCACCGAGATCGTCACGGTCCGCCCGAGCACGCGTTGCTTGCGCATACGGGACGCGGTACGAGCGGCCATCCGTAGGAGCTCGCGACGTACGACAGCGGGATCATCTGTATCACGGCCCAATGTCTCCTGTGATCCCACGCTGCGCTCGGGCACGCGCGAGGTGACCGGCCGTCCGTCGCGACCCCAAGCCAGTTCCTGCAGCATGCCGCCCCAGTGTGGTCCGAAGCCTCGACGCAAAGCCGGTCGAGGCATTCGGGCCAGCTCGCCTACCCGGAAAATGCCCAGCCGGTGCAGTCTCTCGGTACTGGCTGGACCGACACCCCACATCGCCTCGACGGGCAACGGATGCAAGAAGTCGGCCACCCGATCCGGCGGCACCTCGATCAACCCATCGGGCTTGGCTTGCCGGGAGCCCACCTTGGCGACAAACTTCGAGGGGCCGATACCAACCGAGCAGGTGATGTGCTGCTCGTCGGCTACTACGGCGCGAACGTATTCACCGATCGCCGTCGGCGAGCCGAACATCCGAATGGACCCGGTGATGTCCAAGAATGCCTCGTCGATGGACGCCGACTCGACGACCGAGGTGACGGAACTGAAGACCGCGGCAATGGCTTGGGAGACGGCGGTATAGCTGTCGAAGTCCGGATCGACGAACGTTGCCCAGGGAGCGAGTTGGCGAGCTTGGGCGGACGCCATGCCGGACCGTACGCCGCAGGCTCTCGCCTCGTAGCTCGCCGACAGCACGACGCCACGGGGGAAACCGCCGACGATCACTGCGGTCCCCCGTAGTTCGGGCCGTCGGCGAAGCTCGACGGAGGCGTAAAAGGCATCCATGTCGACGTGCATGATGACCCGTCTTGCCATGAACCCTCCTGCCATGTGCCCACATATCGAACCTATGTTCGACAGCGTATCGCCCAGAGCGCTCTAGAGCGAGCGCGAAGTGCACGCGAAGACGTGCACCTGGGGGGCTATGGCTCGAAAGGCCGGGTCCTGACTGACCTCGGACTCCAACGCCGTGAGTTCGCTGTAAGCCGCTGGGTCACTGTCCAAGACGGATTCGGGCACATGATCGGCGATGGCACCTATACCGTGGCTGGCCAGCACCGTGAAACCAGCGCCATGCACGAGGTCGATCAGCTGATCATGATCGAATCGATCGGGGTCGGTGAACGTTCGACGAGCCTGACTGATGTGGCCGGCGAGCGCCTGGGTGAGCACGGCGGCATGGCGTTGAGAGACGAGCAAGCTCAATACCCCGCCTGGTCGCAACACCCGAGCCATGGCCGCCAGCGCGTCGGGTGCCGAGTCGACGACCTCCAGTACCCGATGACAAACCACGACGTCCACAGCGTGATCGCCCACCAGCCGGACCAGATCCCCGGCATCTCCTTGTACGCCACTCACCCGGCCGCGCAGACCGGCGTCGGCCGTGCGGCGGTCAAGCGACGCCAAAGCGTCTGGGCTCGGGTCGATGACGGTGACCGCATGACCGTGACTGGCCAGTGCGGCTGCCAGGCCACCTGTCCCACCGCCGAGATCGACGATGTCCAGCGCCCGAAGGACGCCCGGGAGGAGCTGGCCAATTTGGGAGTCAAGGAGCTGGAGCAGAAAGCCTTGCGACACTGAGCGACGGCGTCGCAGCTCAGTCATCTGGTCCCCTTGGTCGGATCAACGCGCCTCGGATCGAAAGCCTAGCTTTGGTGCCAGCGCAGGTGTCGGCAGCCGCCGAGTCGCTACCGAGTCCTTGGCCCGCGCAGCCGTACGCTCAAGTGGGTCGGCAGCCTGGCCGATTGTCGCCGGGGCCGGATGGGGAAATCGCGAAGCGGACTGGGGTGGCGTGAGGGCACGAGGAATCGCTCAGGCGGCGGCGCTGGTCACCGGGCTGACCGCGGGATCAGCGATTCTTGGCTTCCTGCGTGATGTCGTGATCGCCGGCGTCTTCGGTGCCGGTGCGAATCTGGACGCCTACCTCGTTGCTCAGGGATTGATGAATCTTGTGCTGGCGCTGATTGCCGGCGCAATGGCCAAGGCCACCCTCCCGGTCCTTGCCGCGCAGACCGCCGGGGCAGCCGGCGACTCGAGCAAGGCAAGCCACACGCTCTCGGTGGTGTTGACCGTGACGCTTCTCATCCTTGGGCTCGGGTCGTTGATCATGGCGCTAGCCGCGGATCTGGTCGTCACGGTGCTGGCACCAGGATTTGAGGGCTCGCAGGCGGACCTTGCTGCATTCCTGGCCCGGATCGTGCTCATGGCGACGGTGTTGATCGCCGGCACCAACCTGCTTGCGGCTGCGGCCGAGGCACATCGCCGGTTCTTCTGGTCCGGCGTACAGGGTATTCCGTTCAACCTGATCATGATCGGTTCGGCGGTCTGGCTCGGCCCAAGGTACGGAGTCACCGCTCTGGCCGTCGGGTTCGTCGCTGGATCCGCAGCCAGACTGGCGTGCCAACTGGTTCCGCTTCGAGCATTGAAACTGCGCCTCCGGGCATCGCTCAACGTGCATGATGCGGGTTTCCGCAACATCGCCGGTCTCGTTCCCCCGCTGCTGCTGGGCAGCGCTCTGGGCAATGTCAACACCTTGGTCGACCGAGCCGTTGGATCGATGGTCGGCGAAGGCACCATCTCCTCACTCGGCTACGCCTGGCGGATCATCGGGCTCGGCGAGACCTTGCTCGTCGCATCACTGCTGACCGCCCTCTATCCGGCGTTCGGCGCCGCCGCCGGCGGCCGGGACCTGCCAGAGATGCGGCGGCTGGTCGGCCGAGGCCTGAGTACCGCGGCTACGGTGCTGTTTCCCGTGTGCGGCTTTCTGTTCGTCTGCGCCGGTCCCTTGGTGGCGTTGCTCTTCGAGCGCGGCAGTTTCGGGCCGACCGACACCCAGCGGACCGCAACTGCCGTGCTGTGGTACGCCCCGGCGCTGGTGGCACTCGGATGGCGCGAGTTGGTCGTGCGCGCCTCGTATGCCCTCGGTGACACTCGAAGGCCGGTCTTGGTGGCGGTGGTCGCTATGGCCGTGAACGTGGTGGGTGACCTGACTCTCGGCCTTCCCTTTGGTATCAAAGGGCTGGCGGCATCTACCTCCCTCTCACTGGTCTGCGCGGCTGTGGTCAACACCTGGCTGTTGAACAAGCACCACGGCGCCGTTGATGTTCGGCCGTTGTTCGGGATGGTGGTACGGACGGCACTGGCAGCAGCCGCCGGAGCTGGGGCCGGAGCGCTGGTGCGCCGCCTGCTGGCTCCGATGATTGGTCACGGCATCATGGCCGAGGCATTGGTGCTGTCCTCGGTAGCCTTCACTGTTTTTCTGGTTTTTGTTGCCGGACTGTACGTGCTACGCGCGCCGGAACGACGCCTCCTCAGTGACGCGATGGATCTCGTCACGCCACGGCGGCGATAACGCCGCGCTAAGCGAGGTAAGGCAGTCAGGCGGGCCGCACGAGCACGAAGGGCGTGCTTCTCAGCCGCTGGCCCATCGGATTGTCGCAAAGCACGGCTGCCAGTGTTCTCGCCGGAAGTGACTTCGGCGAAGTCGCGCGGATGGTGCCACCGTAGTCGTTGAGGTCGACGATGCTGACGCCGATGCCCAGCACCCGCTCGAGATCCGCGCAGATCCATTGAGCCACCGCGGTCGTCAAGGGTGGGAAAAGCACTTTCTCGTATGGGGGCCGGCCACCGTCAATGTCCCGAGCGATGGAGCCGGCCAGCCGGTAGAACGCTCCGCGCACTCCGAACGGTCGGGTGAGCGCGCAGCCCAGGGCTGCGGCAATCGCCCGTGTTCGGCCGATGGATCGGATCACATATTCCATCTTTTCCGGCACCGAGAGCCCGCAGGAGTCCGTGCGTGGGCGGACGTGACGTGCGAGCATGAGGGCCAGTGAGCCCGGCTTGACGGTGCCGATGTCGACCACTCGGCCAGTGAGCAAGATGACCACCTTCTCGCTGACAGCGACCGTGTCGCCGAGGCGAGCGTCCCGAAGGTTCTCCTTCAAGGACAAGATCAGTTCGTCGTCCTCCTGAAGCCAGCGCGTGTGGACCGCCTGGCGGAGGTAGTCCGCGCCAGCGACATTAACCCGACTCCAAGCGTCAGCATGGTCCTCGGCCTGGAGCGTTGCGGAGACGATGGTCATGCCAACTCCTTCATGGGTCGCCTGGAGTGATCGATGTGACGACAGTGACTGATGTGATCAGTGTGGCGACTTCATCAGCCAAGGGGAAGAGGGTTGGGCTGGTAATCCCCCGTGTGTCTCGTCACGATTCGGTCACGCTCGGCCGACATCAGGTCGTGCCAAGCGCCCGGAGGAGAAGACGTGTCGCTAGGCGGAGGCAGCCCGGGAGCGCTCCACCATGGCGAGAAAGCACTGCGCATCCCGCAGGAGGTCATCCGCTTCGCGGGCGCTCACAATCGTGGTGGCGCCGGCCCGCACGGCTTCTCGCTTCGCCTGCGTGGCGGCGAAGAAGGCGGCCCATTCCGCAAACTCCGGAGCTATATCGGCGAGCATTCGCCAGACGTTCCGGGGCCGGCTACCACGCGGGCCGAGGGTGGGATTAGCCCGCCAGGCGAGAATCACCGCGGCGATCTGCAAGGCGGCCAGATGTGCCGCCAAGTAACGATCGCTTGGCCGCTCGGCTAACTCCGCCGCCACAATCGCGCGTCGGGCGCGCCGCAGATCCAGTTGCGTGGGGTAATCAGGCATCGATCGAACCTCGGGTCGGTGCGGACATCGAACTCGACCCGGGTTG
>Ga0126312_10003284_pt1 | contig 10919 bp, 8 predicted proteins | sample Plot104A_FD_92537 | JGI IMG/M metagenome (GOLD analysis project Ga0126312, IMG submission 92537) | Serpentine soil microbial communities from UC McLaughlin Reserve, CA, USA - Plot104A | ecosystem: Environmental > Terrestrial > Soil > Grasslands | place: USA: UC McLaughlin Reserve, Lake County... | reverse complement strand
GCGCCGGCGCGTACCACGGCCCTGAGCCAGTGGCGCCGTCCGTGATGGTGGAGAGCGAGTCGAAGTTATCCTCGAACGTCTTCGTGTAGTCCGTGAGGTCGAGGGGTTTGCCCTTGTGTGAGCCGTCCCATGCGGCGCGGGCCCAGTCGAAGCCGATAACTTCGCAGCTGAGAACCTTTTCCCCCAGTCTGCATGTGTCCCTGTCCGCGCCGCCATCGAGGAGGTCGGTCCCTCCCCCGCCATCGAGAAAGTCTTGGCCGCCGCGACCTTTGATGTGGTCGTTTCCCGTGAACCCCTCGATGGAGTCGGCCCCCCGGCCGCCGTTAGCCTTGTCGGCTCCCCGCCCGAGGAAGAGCTTGTCAGATCCCGGACCGCCACACACCAAGTCGTTGCCTCCGCGCGCGCTGACCCGATCGCGCCCTCGCCCGGCGACGATGATGTCCCGGGCCGCAGTGCCGACTAGGTGGTCGTCTCCGTTTGTGCCGACGATCGTCGCTTTGTGTCCGAAGCACGTTTGTGAGGCGGCCGCGCCCGGCGCTCCCAGGAATGCGAGAGCGCTCACGAGAGCGATCGCGCCTACCTTCAGGGACTTCATGACCCCCTCTGCAGCTGTGCTGCGTGGCGATGATCGAACGTCGCCCCTTCGTCGTAGTCCACGGCGAACTTGAAGAGCAAAGGGGTGCATGTTCCAGAGCATGTAGCCGGCGACGACGAGCACAGCCAGTATGAAGGTGCGGCCCATGCCGAAAGAATCGGCACTGCTCATCAAGCGCTCAGTGACCGAAAAGGGGTATTTTGCTCTTGCAGAGGTTGCGTTTCGTGGCAGATCAGATCAGAGAGTCCCGACACGAAACTGGATCGAGGGGCAACCCTGGGGGAGGAGTGCCCGGCATGAGCTCTAAAAGGCGCTGCTGTCGTTACATGCATGAACGCAGCCCGGAGGGTTAGATCCGCCTCCGCCTCAATCCGACGGTCGCGAGGGGGACGACAATCCGACGTGACGAGGGGAAACGATACCGGGGGTCTGTCGCTGGTTCATCGCCCTCCCTGAACGCCAGGGTGAGCCGCCGCGCCTGACGGATCACGCCATCACCGAAGCGAAGCTGGCCAGGGCGTGGGAGTCGGTGCCGCGCGAGGAGGGCCGTCGCTGCCCTTCCCTCGTATCAAAGGGGCCCCCGGTTCGAGTCCGGGCGTCGGTTTGAGGTAGGCCGATCTTCTGAGGTCGCTTTCGTGGGGATTCATGGCAAAAGCTTGTTCGCTTCATCTTTGTCGCTAGGGGAGAGTTCGTGAACCTGACCTAGCCGGCTCAGGCCGCGTGCGCCCACGAGAGCGCTGTAGGTGCCAGGCGGCAGGTGCAGCGGCTTCTGTTCAAGCGGGCTGTGAGGTTCGCGGCGGCACCGAATGACGCCCACAAATGCGTGCTGCGGAAGCGCTTCGCGCTGCCCTGCGGAAGGATCCCAGAGTAGAGCACGTCCCCGTTGACCGACCCGGAGCGAATCTCGATCCATGTGTCGGCGGTCGCGCTCAATGTCAGCCTGACGCCGCTGGCGATCCGCGTCGGTTCGGCCGCCGTCGCCTCGCGTGTTGTCGTCTCGGGCGCGGTTGTGGTGCCCGGCGCGGTGGAGATCGCCGGCGAAGCCGACGCGGCCGCGTCCTTGATCGCCGTGCCAGTCGCCACCTGCTTGGACGCGGCCGACATGTGTCGCGTGTCGAAGCGGTCGGTTGCCGTCTCTAGGACGATCAGCGCGACGAGTGCGGCGATCGCCAAGGCGCCGATCGCGAAGAGGATCCGTTCGACCGTCTTCTCCGGCATTGCATCAGCGTAACGCCCGTTCCGGCGATCCTTCGGGTGGCGGCGAGGTTTGGCGCTTCAGTCGCCGCTCGGCGGCGCTCCGGATCAGCGCGGCCGGCGCGCATGCAGTCTTCTTCTTGGGTGCAGTCGGACGCATGGCTACCTTGGCTACCTGGAACGCGAGCTGGAAGTACTGCCACAACGGGGGGACCGGGTCGCCGAAACCGTCACGGCCCGAGCTCGGCCGGCTCTCATTCTGTCCCTTCTCTCCTTCCTGACCTTCTTCTGTGCCTCCTTGTGACCCCTGGGAATGGCTTGTTTACAGGGATAACGGGAAGGAACGGCGATCTCCTTTTTGGGGTCGGGCAGACACACGGTTGTGCTGCGCCCGTCCCCACCACGAACAAGTACTAGCCCAACGGGGGCCCGCTCTTCACCACCGATCGCCTGCGTGGGGGTTGAGGCTCGACCCCTTTGACTCCTCATTGGCGATGAGGAACGGTTTGTTTGCAGGGAAAAAGTGGGGGTGAGGAATCGTTCTTTTTGGGGGGTGAAGAGGAGCAGGGTTGCCTGATCGCGGTCCGCGTGAGCGCGCGAAGCAGCGATCCCGAAAGGCGCGAACCATGATGCAGGAGGAGGGCGAATTGCACCTGTTCGATCAGAACGAGTTCGCCCTTCGCGCGCCCGTGGATCAACGGTCACTGCGCATCATGCGGTCGTCCGCCCACCGACCTCGGCAACGACCCTGCATCGCCAACCTCCCTGGGGTGCGCTTCGTCTGCTGCGGGCATGGGTGCGAAAGCCCATACTTGGTGACCGATGCCGGCGTCGTCCTGCATGGCCCGCAAGCGTCACTTGTGATGCGGCGGCTCGCCGGTAGACCGCCTAGGTCGAGGCCGCCAGCCGGCTGGGCGCCGACCCACTGCCGACGTCCTCGAACGCCTCGTCGACCAGGGGAAGGACGACGTTCAGGACCTCCTCCTTGTCTTCGGGGGGAAGGATGTCGAACCTCGACAACGGCCCCCACTGGAGCATCCTCAGCTCGAAGCGCTCCCGCCGTTCGGGTGGGAGCTGGACGAGAGCCTCGTCGAGCACCTCGCGGGTCCGTGGGCTGTAGTGGTCTTCCTGCGGGGCCCTCCCGTACAGGAAGGTAATGGCGGCGCGGTCGAGATGATCAAAGGCGCCGACGACGCCTGCGGCGGGCTTCCTCGTCCGCAGGGTGCGCCGCAGCGGGTCGGCGAGCCGTCGCAGGGCCGCGTGGGAGCGCACATAGGAGAACACCGTGCGCTCGCCGACGCTCCGGGTGACCCGTGCGAAGCCGCCGTGGTCGAGAACGGGCGGGGCGAGACACACTACGCCGCAGCAGTCCGGATCCGAGACGAGGCTCAGGGCGACCCGGCTGCCGTAGCACGTGCCAACCACGACGAAGCGGCGGACACCGAGCGCCTCCGTCACCGCGCCGAGCACGGCGCGGGCCTGCTGCGACGCAGCGCCGACGTCGGACAGGACCCAGGTCGGAACGAGCCCGGGGCTGTCGCCTACGCCGGCGTAGTCGAGCCGGACGTGCGCAAGCCCGCGCTCGACGAGGCGCTGGGACAGATGGGTGCACATCGTCGAGCCGATCAGGTCGTGGCGTCCCGTGCCCGGGAGCGAGATCACGACTCCGCGAGGGTTGCCCTCGGGGAGGGTCAAGACCGACGCGACGTGATCGTCGCCGGCTTCGACAAAGAGTGGAAACTGCTTCACGCTGCGTCCTCGGTCGGCTTGGCCTCGAGCGATCCGCCTGCCCAGTCGGTTGTGACTCGAGCGAGCCGCTGGTCGAGCTCGAGCCGCGTGTCGATCCGCATGGGCCCGGCGTTGCGGAAGGGGTACTCGCCGAACGGGGCCGGCAGGGGATCTTCCAGCATCTCGAGGGTGACGTCTCCGCCGAGTGCTTCGAGGTGGGCGCGCAGCTTGTCGAGCCCGGTTGGCACGGAGCCGGAGGGCGAGATCCCGATCAGCAGCGATCGGCCGCTGAACGCGCGCATGTCTCGAGCCAGGTCGACGGCGGCGATCCGGTCGTACTCGGTCGACGTGAGCCGAAGGCCTCGGACCCAGGTTTCTCCGGCGGCGGCGAGCTCCTCGAGCGGGCGCTGGGCTGACTCGGGTGCCTCCGACTCCGCGGCGTTGCCGTTCGCAGCGCCGTCCGCCGACGCGATCAGCTCCGCGATCGCCTGTCGTCGTATCGTCTCGCGGATGTATCGCTTGCCACGGCTCACCGGCTCGATGAGAGCAAGCTCCGACGATCCGAGCCGATCGGCAACCATCGCGGCCACCATGCCGCCGGAGAGCGCCCCGACCAGTCCGACGGAGCGCACGCCGCTCGCCTCTATGAGCGCCGACACGGCCTCCTCGGCTTCCGCGAGCCGGGTCGAGAGATCGATCTGGCCGACCGGCCCGTTCACCGGGTGGAGATCGGGGCGAATGCGGAGGGTCGGGAATCCTGACGCGGCAAGCTGTCCGGCGAGCAGCGTCTCGAGCCGCCGGAGGTTGCCGTGGTCCGGGCCGGGCGAGATCACCCACCCGAGGGGCACGGCGTCGGCAAGCGGCGCGGAGAGCACCGCGAGAGCGTCGCCGGGCCCCAGCCGGTGCTCGAGGAACTCCTCGGAGATCCCGGCGACGGGGTCCTCATAGCGGCGCTGTCGTCGTAAGCGCTCGAGGTCGATCGGCATCTTCTCCTCGCGTGCTGCCCCTAGCCGACCCCTCGCAAAGTACGGACGACGTGAAGGAGCGCTCGGTATTGTCTTCTTCTCCACCCGAAGCTATAAAGACACGTCCGGACGTCAAGCGACGAAGGTGGTCGGCGGCCGGGGATCGCTCGCACTCAATCTCACGATGGATTTCGAGCTCAGCGAGGAACAGCGGTCGCTGCGGCAGTCGATCGTCGAGTTCGCGCGGCGTGAGCTCAACGAGGACGTCGTGCAACGAGACAAGACGGCGGCCTTCTCACGCGAGGCCTGGGCGAAGTGCGCCGATGTCGGCCTGCTCGGGCTCCCTGTCCCGAAGGAGTACGGAGGGGTCGGGGCGGACGTCCTGACGACGGTGATCGCCCTCGAGGCGCTCGGCTATGCGTGCACCGACAACGGCCTCGTCTTCTCGCTGAACGCGCAGATGTGGGCCTGCGAGACGCCGATCATCTACTTCGGGACGGAGGAGCAGAAGCAGCGGTATCTGCCGGGCTTGAGCGACGGGTCGCTCCTCGCGGCCCACGGCATGAGCGAGCCGGGCTCGGGCTCCGACGCCTTCGGGCTCTCGACCGTTGCCGAGCGGCGCGACGGGGGCTACGTCCTCACCGGCACGAAGACGTTCGTCACGAATGCCCCCGAGGCCGACCTCTACGTCGTGTTCGCGACGATCGATCGCTCGCTCGGCTTCGCCGGCATCACCGGCTTCCTGGTCGAGAAGGGGACTCGGGGCCTCTCGGTCGGGCAGCCGCTCTCGAAAATGGGGCTGCGAACGTCGCCGATGAGCGAGGTGTTTCTCGAGGGCTGCGAGGTCGGCGAGGACGCCGTCCTCGGCGAGCCCGGCGGCGGCATGGCCGTCTTCAACTCGTCGATGGTCTGGGAGCGGAGCTGCATCTTGGCGAGCGCGGTGGGCGCCATGGAGCGGCAGCTCGAGCAGTCGATCGTGTACGCGCAGGAGCGCAAGCAGTTCGGCAAGTCGATCGGGAGCTTTCAGGCCGTGGCTAATCCGCTCGTGGACATGAAGATCCGGCTCGAGACGGCCAGGCTCCTGCTCTACCGGCTCGCCTGGCTGCTCGACTCGGGCCGCCCCGCGACGCTCGACTCGGCGCTCGTGAAGCTCTACCTGAGCGACAGCTACCTGCGGTCGAGCCTCGACGCGCTGCAGGTGCACGGGGGCTACGGCTACATGACCGAGTACGAGCTCGAGCGCGAGGTCCGCGACGCGATCGGCAGCCGCCTCTACTCGGGCACATCGGAGATCCAGTACAACATCGCTGCGCGGAGCCTGGGGCTGTGAGCACGACGCTCGTTCACGACCTGCTCCGCGCCTCCGCCGAGCGCTTCCCGTCGCGGACGGCGGTCGTCGACGGCGAGCGATCGGTGACATACGCGGAGCTCGACGCGACTGCGAACCGCCTTGCACACCTACTCGCGGCACGCAGGGTCCGGCACGGCGACCGGGTCGGCCTCTACCTCGACAAGTCGCTCGAGGCGCTGGTCGGGATCTACGGGATCCTGAAGGCGGGCGCGACCTACGTCCCGCTGGACCCGGGAGCGCCGCCTCCTCGCCTCGGCTCGATCGCGAGGGACGCCGGCCTGCACTGCCTCGTCACGAGCAAGGCGAAGGCGGGCCTGTGGGCGTCGCTCATCGCCGAAGGCGCTCCGGTCGAGACCCTGGTCGTCCTCGACGCCGACGACGGAGAGGTCACGCCTCCCGACGGAGTCGATGTCGTCACGGCGTCGGCGCTCGAAAAGCACCCCTCCGACGGTCCGCCTGACGTGCCGCGCGCGAACTCGGACCTCGCATACATCCTCTACACGTCGGGGTCCACCGGCGTGCCGAAGGGCGTCATGCTCTCCCATCTGAACGCGATGTCCTTCGTGGACTGGGCGACCGAGGAGTTCGGCGTCACGGAGGAGGACCGCCTCTCGAGCCACGCGCCTCTTCACTTCGACCTCTCGGTCTTCGACCTGTTCGCCGCCGCGAAGTCGGGCGCGGCGGTCGTGCTCGTCCCGCAGCAGCTGGCGCTCTTCCCGGTCGAGCTCGCCACGTGGATTCGCGACACAGGGATCACGATCTGGTACTCGGTGCCGTCGATCCTCACGTTGCTCGTGCTGCGCGGCCGCCTGCACGAGGCAGAGCTGCCCGCCCTGCGCACGGTCCTCTTCGCCGGCGAGGTGTTCCCGACGAAATACCTGCACGAGGTGATGCAGATTCTCTCTCGTGCGCGCTTCGCGAATCTCTTCGGGCCGACCGAGACGAACGTATGCACCTGGTACGAGGTGCCTCGGTGGGCCGGCGAGCCGACGGACTCGATCCCGATCGGGAGAGCGATCACCGGAGTCGAGACCTTCGCGGTGGGGGAGGACGGCTGCGTCGTGCCGCAGGGAGAGGTCGGCGAGCTTTACGTTCGCGGGCCGACGGTCATGCAGGGCTACTGGGGCGATGAGGAGCGGACGCAGGCAGTGCTGCTCCGCGACTGGCAGGGCGAGAGCGGCGGCTTCCCCCTCTACCGCACCGGTGACCTCGCTTACCTCGACGACAACGGTGACTGGATCTTCCTCGGTCGCCGCGACTCCCAGATCAAGAGCCGCGGCTACCGGATCGAGCTGGGCGACATCGAAGCCGCCCTGAGCCAGCACCCGTCCCTGCTGGAGTGCGCGGTCGTCGCGGTTCCGGACGAGGTCGTCACGAATCGCATCAAGGCCTTCGTCGTTGCGAGCGAAAGCGTCGAGGATGCGGAGTTGTCCCGCTTCTGCGGGGGGCGCCTCCCGCACTACATGACACCGGAGTTCTACGAGTTCCTCGACGAGTTGCCTCGGTCGTCGACGGGCAAGATCGACCGGCGCGCGCTCGCGGCGGGGACCCAGACGACGGCCGCCCCAGCGGATTCCGAGGGCTGACCGCGAACGACCAACCCGACCACACAACGAGATCGAGAGGAGATCGGTGTCGACCGAAGAGCAGATCAAGGATCTAATGGCAAGCAACCTGCACTGGAGCGGTTCCTGGGCGGAGGTCGACGTGGACTACCCGCTGCTCGAGAAGCAGGTCGTCGACTCCCTGGACATGATCACGCTGATCTCCCTGCTCGAGAACGAGTTCGACGTGGAGATCGACGACCGCGACGTCGTGCCCAGCAACTTCGCGTCGATCGGCCGGATCGCCGCGCTCGTCGAGTCGAAGCGCTCCTAACCGGGCCGCTCCTAACGAGCTTTCCTAGATTTCGACGACTCCGATGCTTTCGCCACTTTGGGGGGACCAGAAGTCATGGCGCGCAGGCCTTGTCAGGCCATTCTAAGTGACGACGGTCCCTCCGGTGCCCTTGGTCTTGCCTAGGGAGGCGCGGCACTTGACGCATTGACTTGACTCGTCGGGCCTCTCAGGGCCCAGAAACCGCATGAATGAAGCGGTCTTGCGACACAGATCTCTTCACTCGTAATGAAGGGGCCCCGGTTCGAGTCCGGGCGTCGGCTTCAAGCGTTCATGCGGTCATTGCCGTCAGGGTCACTTGTCGAGGACCCTTGCCAAGCCGTTTGTCAAGTCGCATGCGGCCGTTCCACGCACAACTGGACCCGCTGAGAAAGGCAGCGAACGCGAGTGTCGTGACTTGTGCTGGCTCCCGCTCGAGGGTCCTGCACCGAGTAGGCGCCTATCACCTGAAGATGGGGCGCACCGCCGGAAGCCCCTCGGCGTCGTAGAGCTCGTCGAGCCCGAATTGCGCGAGGATGTCGTTCGCGCGCCGAATCTCGTCTTTTGAAAACGCTTGCTGCCAACCGTTCACCAGCGCGTGCTTGTCGGAGGCGAAATCTCTTTGCAGGAAATTGGTGCTCGAAGGCGCCGATACTGCCGCGCTCATGCCAACTGCGTCGATGGACTTGCCGAGGTAGCGCGTTAGCTGCTGGAGCTCGTCATCAGGATTCAGGATCAGACCTTCGTAGAAGGTGGCGTGAGCCTCTCCCGAGCGAAGGTGATGGAGCGGAACGAGGTAGTACACGCACCACTGAAAGACGACTCTCTCGGCGAAGCTGTGCGGCTGCGTGCGGCGGAAAACCTCGTCGATGAGCGGGAAATCGTGATGCAACGGCTCTTGCGAGAGGATGATCTCGAGGTCATCCTGCCCAACGGACTCGTAACGACCCCATCCGAGGCGCGCCCACGACAAGGCGATCTGCAGGGGGTGACGCAAAGTCAGTACGACGGGTGCATCTCCGGCGATTTTCTGCAACCAGCCGAGCATCAGGTTGCACCTGATGTCCTTCACGATTCGTCGTCGGTAGAAGATTCGTCTGTTGTCGCGATCTATCCACTCGCTGCGAACGTCTCCTCGAATGATCGCGTTTGCCGCACTTTCCAATTCGGTGTCCTCTGCTTCGGGGTGCATGTACTGCATGATCTGGAATTTCCTTGCCGCCTCGACCTGCTCGGGGTGAAACGGCTCGAAGAGAACCCTGTAGCTGCCATCGCAATTCATCAGGGTTGCGATCCAGGTGGTCCCGCTCCGACCCATGCCGGCGACCAAGATGACGTCGTACGGTCCGCCGAGATCGAATAGAGGCGGTCGGAGGGCATTTCTCGCCCGTTGGCCGTGAGCACCAAGTACTGCCTGAACGGGGACCCCGCCCATCGCCTCTGATCTCCACTTCGGTGGGGGTTGAGGCTCGACCCCTTCGACCCCGCAGAACTCCTAGAAATGGCTTGGTTACAGGGGAAACCGGGGGTTGAGGGTTGGTTCTTTTTGAGGGTGAGGAGTAGCTCGGCTGGCTGGAGGCGCAGCCTGCCTCCTACTACCTGCTCCCCGCCGAGGTACGGCAGCGGCTGCTCGACTACCTCGGTGCCCGCCCGCACAACGAGGTCGAGGCCGGGATCGGCTGGCTCCGCGCGCTCGAGCCTGCGCCCACCTCCGATGTGGCGGACGTTGAGCGATGAGATCGGCTCGATGTCTAGCCCGAGAGTCTGCTGCCGGCAGCCACGATCCTCGGCGGCACAAACACTTCCGCGAGGTCAAGCACCTCGAATCCTGCAAGGATCACATTGCGAAAAGCGTTTGGGCTGAACCGCCAGTAGTCGTCCGGAGCACCGTGAAACGGGTAGGTCTGCGTCGCGATCAACCGGCCCCACAACTTGAAGTTGCCGACCCTGGGAGCCTTGCGGCTGACCCGGAACGCAAGATCCACTATCCGCCCCCGGCGGCCTGTGAAACCTGGAGCGCCGACGTAGAAGATGCCGCCGGGCCTGATGACGCGGCGGGTCTCAGCGACGGTGAGCCAAAACGCCTCGTCGTGCTCGAGAGTCGCGTTGCAGATCACCGCGTCGAACGACTCGTCATCAAACGGAAGGGCGTGGCCGTTGCCCTCGATAATGCGCCAACCATCGCCCTCCGACGCGCCTTCGATGTTCAGGCCGACGTACTCGCGGCCCGGCAGCATCCCGGCAAAGCCTTGAGCCGTGTACGGCGTAGCGCCAATCTCAAGGACCCGTTCGCCGGGCGGGAACCGCTCCAAGAGGCGTTCGTAGTGGGCGAAAACGATCGAATGCATGGCTCCGGATCCTAGACGCCCAAGACGTAAGGCCGAGCGAGAATCGAGATTCGCACCCCGCCGTCGGCACCGTAGTAGGATCGCCGACGCGGCACAGGAGTTCGGCGCGCGCCGCCTATCACCTCGGCCGGTGCGTCGAAGACCTCGTACTGGGCCTGCCGGTAGAGGTTGGCGCTCCAGGCGAAGACCCACTTTGTCGTCTGCTTAGTGTGCTAGCCGGCCTCGTGCAATCACGACTTCGCCACGCTCACGTAGAAGGCGCTGCGCGCGTCTCGGGCGCTTGGATAGCCGATCTCATCGATTTGCACCCTCGGAACATTCCTAGACATCAAGAGGCGTCCGACATCGTTCGGTTCCCTCAGGATCCACCCGGGCGCGTGAACCTGGCCTAGCCGACGAGTGGCTTCAGGCCGCGTGCCCCGACAAGAGCGCTGTAGGTGCCAGGCGGGAGGTGCAGCCGCTTTCCGTTCAAGCGCGCCGTGAGATTTGCGGCGGCACCGAATGACGCCCACAAACGCGTGCTACGGAAGTGCTTCGCGATTCCCTGCGGGAGGATGCCGGAATAGAGTACGTCCCCACCGGCCGAGCCAGAACGAATCTCGACCCACGTGTCGGCGATCGCACTCAACGTGAGCCTGACGTCGGTTGCGATCCGACCTGGTGGGGCCGCCGTCTCGCCCGTCGTTGCTTGGGGCGGGGTCGTGGTTTCCGGCGCGGTGGAGCTCGCCGTCGACGGCGAGGCGGCCGCCTCCGTGGTCGCCGCGACGGTCATTTGTCCCGCCACGGCCCCCGTATCTCGCGTCTTGAAGCGGTCGGTCGCGGTCTCGAGGACGATCAGCGCCACAAGCGTGGCGATCGCCAAG
>Ga0126312_10003283_pt1 | contig 10919 bp, 9 predicted proteins | sample Plot104A_FD_92537 | JGI IMG/M metagenome (GOLD analysis project Ga0126312, IMG submission 92537) | Serpentine soil microbial communities from UC McLaughlin Reserve, CA, USA - Plot104A | ecosystem: Environmental > Terrestrial > Soil > Grasslands | place: USA: UC McLaughlin Reserve, Lake County... | reverse complement strand
GCCCACGACGTCGGTGACCTCCTCTTCCATCAGCTCGGCCATCACGCCGAGCCCGACGCCCACGCTCAGCGCAAGCAGACCTCCTTCGCGGCGCCGGCCAGCTCGCCGAGCGCGAGCTGCACCCGCTCGGGCAGCGCCGCCGCGTCCGTGCCGGCCGGCACGGACGCGACCTCCTCACCAAGTACCTTCCTCATCGGCGGTTCCTCCTGTCTCGGATGGACTTCAAGCGCCCAGCACGCTCCCAGCGGGAGCGGACGGGGCGGGAGGACCGCCGTCTCAAGTTCTACGGGCTACGGGACAACCTCACGGCAACGGAGTCGGCTGTGAATGAGCTAAGGCCGGCAGCAGGCAAGCGCGCGCCAACGGCACCGGCACCAACGCCCGGTTGCCCGAAGTCCGTGTTCACAGCACGGCACTACCTGGGCGTGTAGACCATCCTGCTACCGCCGCCACGCCCGGCATAATTCGGGGTCACATGGCAACGATTGACGAACGAGACCTTACTGCGTGCGAGTTGAGACTCCGTTCCGCCGTGGAAACGGGCGAGACGGTCGACGTTCGCAGCGGAGATGAGGCGTTCGACAACCCCGGCCGAGGCACCGCGTGGGGTCCGGAGCGGACGGTACGCTCTGAACTTCTCTATGAGCTTCTGGTCGGTTACCCAGGCGCCTGCCGCGCCATCGTGCTTCAGGGCACGAGAATCAGCGGTGCTCTTAATCTAGAGGCGGTAAGCCTCGTCGGCCCCCGCATCCTTGACGGGTGCTTCTGCGACGGGCCGATCAACCTACGCGAAGCGAAAGCCCCGGTCATCCGGCTCAATGGCTGCCGGCTGACTTGCCTCGCCGCCGATCAGCTTGAGACTCGTGGGGATCTAGACCTCAGCCACTCGACGGCGGCGATAATCAGCCTTCGGGGCGCACATGTCGGTGGCGAACTAATCCTTTACAGGACCACACTAACCGGTGATCGCTGGCCACTCAGTCTCGACGGCGTTACGCTCAGACCGCCTGTTGAACGCAGCTCGGACGAGGATCAGCGCGACCACATGGCGCTCGTAGCCGACGGGCTTATGGTCGACGGCGACATGCGCATGGACCACCCTTGCCGCTGAGGGACAGGTGTGGCTGCTCGGAGCGCATGTCGGTCGCCAGCTCATCTTCAATGGTGCGCACCTCCACAACAACAATGGGAAGGCCCTTTACGCTGACCGGCTCAACGTCGGCCAGAACTTGTTCTGCGGGAAGGGCTTTGACACCCAGGGCGAGGTGAGACTTCTGGCGGCTCGGATCGGCGGCCAGCTCATCTTCGACGGGGCGCGCCTCAGCAATGAGCAGGGGTCGGCTCTGGATCTATGCGACGCGAAGGTGATCGGAAGCATGTGGCTTCGGTTCGTGAGGTCGCCCAGGGGGGTCGTCAACCTGGAAGGGGCAGAGGTCGGCGCGATTTACGACGATGAGAAGACGTGGCCAAGCGAGTTGCGCCTCAGCGGCCTCACGTACGGCGGCCTTGAGGTGCGTCCCGTCGTCGACCGCGAGTCGGGGATCTCGGTCAAGGACCGCCTACGTTGGCTCAAACTCGACCCGAAGGGATACGCACCGCAACCCTACGAGCAGCTCATCGCCTTCTATCGAAGGGCGGGAGATGATAAGGACGCCCGCCGGGTGGCGATTGAAAAGCAGCGCCGCAGGCGCGACGGGCTGTCCCTCCCAGCTCAGGCGTGGAGCTTGTTCCTCGGTGCCACCGTCGGCCACGGTTACCGAGCCTGGTTCCTTTTCCTGTGGCTTCTCGGCCTGGTGGGCGTGGGCTGGTTCGTCTTCGACCGTGCCTACCCCGAGCACTTCACGGCGGCCAACGGAAGTCCCGGAATCTCGTTTCAACCACTCCTCTACACCCTCGACTTGACCCTCCCGGTCGTCAATCTCCATCAGAACGACGCATGGATTGCCACAGGCCCGGCGAGGTGGGGGGCAGTCTTCACCATTGCTGGCTGGGTGCTCGCAACCCTTGCACTCGCGGCGCTTACCGGCCTCCTGAAGAAGGATTGAACTCCCCCCAGGGGGAGGGCGTCAACGAGAAGTCCAGCGCTACACCGGCCCTGGCTCGGCACGCGAGGCCGCGTTTGGTGTTAAATGAACGTCAGCGTTCACTGGCCGCTTGCCGGGACACCGCATTACGCTGCGTCGAAGTCGACCCAGCCCCGAGGGAGGAATCATTCGGCGATCGATCCTTCTCATCATTGCGACCCTTCTCGCCGCCGTGGCGCTAACCCCCTTGGCGAAGGGGAACGCACTCACGGCGGCTGCGGCGAGAACCTGCTCAGGCACCATCCGCGTCGGGTTCTTCAACCACATCACCGGCGTTGGAGTGAGCTGCACCGAGGCGCGCGGGGTAGTGCGCCGCTGGATTCGAGCATCCGGATTCAATGACGATCCGGAGGGCGCCGAGGGAATCACGGCGTTCGGCGATTGGACGTGCCGGCTCGCCCTCCATCAGGGACCGAGAACCCGTACGGAGTCATTAGCTGCCATGCGTCCGGGGGACGGCGGGTTCGGTTCCTCGGAACGTCATAGGTGCCTCTGCTTCGCGCGGGTCCAATTGAACGCGCCCGTTCAAAGGCCGTCATTTACCCATCCCCCGTGCGTTGACGAATAGGTAGCGGCGGGCCCATCGGTCGCCGAACCGCTGCGCCATCCGCCCTGGCCTCCGGTTTGAGATGACCGATGTCCGATGTTGGCGAAAATGTTGGCGGATCCGTTCGCGGCACCAACAATCCGCACGACAAAGACCCGCATTTGCGGGCCTTTCCGGAGAGCCGACGCCCGGACTCGAACCGGGGACCCCTTCATTACGAGTGAAGTGCTCTACCAGCTGAGCTACGTCGGCGCGGGGCCTCATGCTAGACGCTTGGAGAGGGCTCTCCGAGAGCCAAAACGCAGCTCGTATCCAGCGGTTGGTGGTCATCCTGACCGGGGCAAGCGCGCCGATGCGGGGGGCTCGGAGCACGGACTTCCTCCACCCACAGACGGGTATGCGGCGACGGCCGCGCCTCGGCCCAGAGGCGCGGCGCTGCAAGCTTTCGCCGTCGATGGGGTCGTCAGCCGTGCAGGCCGTGCCACTTGCCGGTGACCGAGCGCTCGCCGGGCGACCAGGCGAAGGCCGGGCCGAAGCGGTTGCGGGTCGTGGGCACGAGGACGCGGCGGCGACTGCGGCGACGACGGCCGAGCCAGCGGAGGCGCATGGCTCTCGAAGGTAGGTGGCCGAGCGGACGGAAGCGCTACGAGGTGAGGGCCGGGTCCTGGCGGATCGGCCGGTTTTCGCCGGCGCGCGTGCGGCGGCGCCCGTCCGATCCGCCCTCGATCCCCGCGACCCCCTGGAGCTCCCGCATCGCCCGCGAGAAGTCGTCGGCGAGGTCCTCGAGGTCGGGCATCGCGTCGAAGTCGGCCACCAAGCCGAACGAGATCTTCCCGTTGTAGCTGAGGATCGCGACCCCGAGCTTGAGGTTTCCGCCCAGCGGCACCATCGGGAACAGGTCGAGCAGGACGCGGTCGCCCATTCGCAGCTCGAACTGCGGGCCCGGGACGTTCGTGACGACCAAATTGGCCACGCGCTGCCGCGGCGCCACGGCACGCGCGCCCAGCGACAAGAGGTTCCCCTGGGCGAAGCCGGTGCCGAGTTCGGTCAGCGCCCGGGCGCCGACCGCCTGCCCGCTGTCCTTCAGCCCGCGCATCTGGTCGCTGACGCGCGAGAGGCACTCGACCGGGTCGTCGCACCCCACGGGCAGCCGCGCGATCATGCCGGTGACTTGGTTTCCGAGCGTGCCGGCCTGATCCTCCGAGCGCACGGAGACGGGGACGAACGCCTTGAGCTCCAGGCCGGAAACGGGCTCGCCGCGGCGCTCGAGAAACCGCCGCAGCGCCCGGGTCACGACCGCGAGCATGACGTCGTTGACGGTGCCGCCGAGCGCGTTCTTGACCGCCTTGACCCGCCCGAGTTCGCCTCGCACCCAGGTAAACCGGCGGTCCGCGCCCGTGACACCGCGGTTCCATGGCGTCTGAGGTGCCGGACGCGCGCCGGCGAGGATCATCTCCGAGGCGTTCTCGACGAGCGAGGCCGCCCGCGACACCGCCCGCCGCGGGCTCTGCACGAACCACCGCGCCGCCCGGACTGCCTCGGCCGGCGTGGAGAGCCGCTCGCCGAGCGCCTCGACCAGAAGCTCGCCGTCGGAAGGACACGGGCATGGCGTCCACGAACGCGACGACTGCAACGACTCCCCGAACAGAACGGTGAGGATGTCGACCCCCGAGATGCCGTCCACCAGGGCGTGGTGCGTCTTGGACAGCACCGCAAAGCGGTCGTCGGACAGGCCCTCGACGAGCCACATCTCCCACAGCGGCTTATGGCGGTTCAGGCGCAGGGAGAACACCCGCCCGGCGAGCACCTGCAGCTCGTACTCGGTCGCAGGCGAGGGCAGGGCGGTCGAGCGCACGTGGTAGCGCAGATCGAAGTGCTCGTCGTCGACCCACTTCGGCCGCCCCTGCCCGAACGGCACCCACGCCAGCCGCTGGCGGTAGCGGGGCACGTGGTCGAGGCGCTCCTCGATGTGCGCGAGGAAGTCCTCGTAGGGCGGCGCCTCGCCGCCGAAGATCAGCGCGCCGGCCACGTGCATGTGCGACGTGGCGTCCTCGATGTGGAGAAACGAGGCGTCGAGCGGCGACAGCCGGTCCGGAGACCCCATGACAGGCAACCTACCTCGGACCGGTGCCGGTCCCAAACCGAAGCTCAGTCCTGGATGAGGACGTTGTGGCCGCGTCCCCAACGCCACGGTTCCGCCTTCCGCCAGCTCTAACGGTCGGCCAACCGGACTCCGCTAGCCTCGCGCGCGGCGGGGACCTATCGGAGGAGGGAGCTTGGTGCCGTATCGAGGAATCGTCGTATCCCTTTTGGCCGCCATCGCAGCTGTCCTCGCCGCCGTTCCGGCGCAGGCCAAGACGCTGCAGGCATGCAAGATGGGCTGTGCCTACAAGAGCATCCAGGACGCCGTCGACGCGTCCGACAAGGGCGACGTCGTCAAGGTCAAGCCCGGCGCCTACAACGAGGGCGTGCTCGTACTCGGTCACAAGCACGACAGGCTCAAGCTGCAGGGCAATCCCGGCAACCCGAACAAGGTCAAGCTGATCCAGCGACGCCTGCACGGCGCGCCGGCCCAGAACGCGGTCGCCGTCTCCAAGGCCGACAACGTCACGATCACCGGCTTCTACGCGCGAGACTTCAAGACCAACGGCTTCTACGTCGAGAACGCAAACGGCTACAAGCTCGACCGCCTGATCGCCGAGCGCGACGGCGAGTACGGCCTGTTCGCGTTCAACTCGATCGGCGGGTCGATGACCAATTCGACCGCCTACTACTTCAACGACTCCGGCTTCTACGTCGGCCAGACGCCTCCGCAGCGCAAGCCCAAGCGCACCAAGCTCTCGAACCTGACCGCGTACCTCAACGTGCTCGGCTACAGCGGCACGAACTCGCGCTACGTCGACATCGAGAACTCGGACTGGTTCAACAACGGCGACGGCATCGTGCCCAACTCGCTCGACAGCGAGAGGTTCCCGCCCAATGCCGACAACACCATTCGCAACAACCGGGTGTTCTGGAACAACTTCAACTACTACCTGGGTGGGCCGTTCCGCGAGCGCGAGACCGAGGTGTCCGAGATCCCCTATCCGGTCGGCATGGGGATCCTCCTCTACGGCGGGCGCGGCAACCGGCTCGAGAACAACCAGGTCTTCGGCAACTGGCTGGCCGGCGTCGAGCTGACCGACGCGTTCACGCTCAAGAACCCGGCGAAGCGCCCGCTGGTCGACAACCAGGTCCTGAACAACAGCTTCGGGCTGAACGGCACCGACCTCAACGGCCGGGACCTCGCCTACGAGGGCGGCGGCAGCGGCAACTGCTTCCAGGGCAACCAGGGCGTGACGACGACCTTCCCGGCGGACGGGTCGACGATCGTGCCTTGCACGACGCCCCCGACGGCCAACGTCTTCAACGAGGAGGTGCGCAACCAGGCGATCGCGTGGGCGACCGACCCCACGCACGAGTCCGGTTGGATCCCCCACGAGCATGCGCCGCAGCAGGGCCTGACCCCGATCGAGCACTACGGGGGCTCCTAGTCCCTCCCGCGTTCGACCTCCAGTCGCACTCCACCCAGTCCGACGGCGCACTGCCGCCGTCGGAGGTGGTGCGGGCTGCCGCCGACGCGGGCGTGGAGCTGCTCGCGCTCTCCGATCACGACACCGTGGGCGGGGTCGACGAGGCGTTGGCGGCAGCGGGCGAGGCGGGGATCGGGCTCGTCCCCGCCTCTGAGCTCTCCGCCCTCCACGAGGACTACGAGGACTACCACGTGCTCGGCTATCGGATCGACCACCGGGCGCCGGCGATGCTCGAGGCGCTCGAGGACTTCCGCGCCGACCGCGACGCCCGCGCCCAGGCCATGGCGGCCCGGCTGGGCGAGCTCGGCTTCGCGGTCGACGACGAGCTGCTCGACGAGCGCCGCCGCTCGGGCAAGCCGATCGGCCGCCCGCACCTGGCCGCCGCCGTGCTCGCCGACGCCAACAACGCCGAGCGCCTCGAGCGCGAGGGCATCGACGAAGTCGGCGGGCTGATCGCGAACTACCTCATCTCGGGCGCGCCGGCCTACATCCCGCGGACGCGCCCGACCGTCCCCGAGGCGATCGAGCTCATCCACTCCGTCGGCGGGGTGGCTGTGTGGGCGCACCCCTACTGGGACGTCGACCACACCGAGGACGTCCTGCGCCTGCTGGCCGACTTCCACGACGCCGGGCTGGACGGCGTCGAGGTCTTCTACCCCAGCCACGACGAGGCCCAGGTCAACGCGCTGGCCGACGCCGCCGACGCGCGCGGACTGCTGATGACCGGCTCGAGCGACTTCCACGGCCCCCGCCACAAGCTGTTTGACCGCTTCCGCGCCTTCGAGCTCTATGGCAGGGAGCCCCGCCTCGGCCCGATCGCCTAGCCTGCCGGGCCCATGGGGTTTGACCAGTATCACGAGCCACCAGAAGAGCTTCCCGCCGAGACGCGCACGTTCGCTCGCCTGGCCACCTCGCTGATTGAGGAGGCCGAGGCAATCTCCTGGTACCAGCAGCGGCTGGCCGTCGAGGCCGACGCCGACGCGCGGGCGATCATGGAGGACGCCCAGGGCGAGGAGTTCAAGCACTTCTCCATGGACCTCGAGTTCCTGTTCCGGCGCATACCCGAGTGGCGTGCGATCGCCCAGGGGATCCTGTTCCAGGAGGGCGACATCGTCGAGCGAGGCGAGGCGTCCGAGGCCGAGGTTCTCGAGAACAACGGGAACGGCGACGCCGAGGCCGCGCCCCCGGCGGCATCCTTCGACGGCTCGCTCGGAATCGGCGGGTTGAAGGGAGAGGGCCTGTGAACCACCTCCTGCGCGAGCTCGCGCCGATCAGCGAGGCGGGCTGGAAGCTCATCGACGACGAGGCGCGCGAGCGGCTGACCCCGGGGCTGGCCGTGCGGCGCCTGGCCGACTTCGACGGGCCGAAGGGATGGACGTATTCGGCCACCAACACGGGGCGCGTCGAGACGGCGGGCGGCGGGCCGGTCGATGGCGTGAGCGCGACGCAGCGGCGCGTCCTGCCCCTGATCGAGCTGCGCGCCGACTTCACCGTCTCGCGCGCCGAGCTGCGCGACGGCGACCGCGGCGCCGTCGACGTCGACTTCTCGAGCCTCGACGCCGCCGCCCAGCGCATGGCCCTGGCCGAGAACACCGCCGTCTTCCACGGCTTTCAGACCGCGGGCATGACGGGGATCTGCGACGCCTGCGCGCACCGCCCGATCACGCTCGGCGAGGACTTCAGCCAGTACCCGCGCTACGTCGCCAAGGCGGTCGAGTTGCTGCTCGAGGCCGGGATCGCCGGGCCGTACGGGCTCGCGCTCGGATCCGACGGCTACACCGGCGTTGTCGAGACGACCGAGCACGGCGGCTACCCGGTATTCGAGCACCTGCGCCACATCCTCAATGGCCCGATCGTGTGGGCGCCCGGCGTGCGCGGCGCCGTGGTGGTCAGCCTGCGCGGGGGCGACTTCCGGTTCGAGTCGGGGCAGGACCTGTCGGTCGGCTACGACCGCCACGACGCCGATGCCGTTCACCTCTACATCGAGGAGAGCTTCAGCTTCCGCGTGGCGACGCCCGAAGCGGCCGTCGCGCTCGACGGCGACGGCGTCTAGCGCCCGGTCTCGATTCGGATGTCGCCGGCGCTCGACGTCGCCTCGATCCGGTGGCGGGCGCGCGGATCCTGGCGGAGGTTGGAGTCGCGCACGTCGCCTCCCCTCGATGAGGCCTGCACCCGGTAGGGCACGTCGGGGACGGTAAGGCGGATGTCGCCGGCGCTGGACTCGGCCTTCAGCGAGAGGGGCGCGGTGACCGCGTCGACGGTGATGTCGCCGGCCGAGCTGCCGAGGTCGATCGGGTCCGCGCGCACGCCCTCGGCGCGGATGTCCCCGGCACTGCTCTCCACGCGAAGCGCCGGCACCGACACGCCCTCGAGCCTGATGTCGCCGGCGCTCGACTTCAGAGAGAGCGGGGTGCGACTCGCATAGTCGCGGACCCTGAGGTCGCTGCTCGACGCGTCGACGAGCAGGCTCGTGCCGGCCGGCACGGCGATCGTGTAGTCGACCTTGGCCTCCTGCGCGAACGGGCTCGTGCGGCTGGCGCTCAGGCGCAGCCGCCCGCCGCGGCGCTCCACCCGCGCCTGCGGCGTGACCAGGCCCTCCGTCACGCGCGTGGTCACGCGCAGCGGGGTGCCGGCGGGCGCCGGCCGCAGGTCCACGTCGCCCACGTCGTTGCTGACCGCCAGCGTGCGCACGCCGGCGTACGCGGCATGGCGCTCGAAGGTGTGGCGCGCGGCGAGGTCGAGCAGGGCCCACGCGCCGTAGGCGATGGTGGCCAGACCGCAGAGGGCGACGAGGGCGACCAGCGCGATGCGCAGCCCGCGCGGCGTGCGGTGGGTCGGGACGGGCAGGGTGGCGGTGGTGGTCGACATCAGACTCCGAGGTAGGTCAGGACGGCAAGGACGCGGCGGTGCTGCTGGTCGGTCGGCGGCAGGCCGAGCTTGAGGAACACCTGGCTGACGTGCTTCTCGACCGCGCCGCTGGTGACGACGAGGCGCTCGGCGATGGCGGCGTTGGAATGGCCCTCGGCCATGAGGCCGAGCACCTCGCGCTCGCGCGGCGTGAGCTCGTCGAGGACGTCGGCGCGCCGGCGCCGGCTCAGCAGCTGGGAGACCACCTCGGGGTCGATCGCCGTGCCGCCAGCGCCGACGCGGCGGGCGGCGGAGAGGAACTCGCGCACATCGGCGACCCGGTCCTTGAGCAGGTAGCCGACCCCCTGGCTCCCGCCGGAGAGCAGGTCGGAGGCGTAGCGCTCCTCGACGTACTGGCTGAGAATGAGGATCGCCACCTCGGCATGGCGGCGGCGGACCTCGAGCGCCGCGCGCACGCCCTCGTCGGTCTGGGTCGGGGGCAGGCGGACGTCGATGATGGCCAGGTCGGGCTGGTGCTCGCCGACCGCCTGCACCAGGGCGTCGCCGTCGCCGACCGCGGCCACGACGTCGTGGCGGTCGTCGGCCAGCAGCGAGGCGATGCCTTCGCGCAGCAGGACGAGGTCCTCGCAGATCACCACGCGCATGGGAACTCCGCTCTGATCGTGGTGCCGGCGCCCTCTGGGCTCTGCACCGCGAGCGTGCCGTCGAGCGCCTCGACGCGCTGGGCCAGGCCCTCGAGCCCCGAGCCGGGCGCCCGGCGGGCGCCGCCCCGGCCGTCGTCGGCGATCTCGACCACGATCCGCCCGTCGTCGTCACTCGCGCGCACACGCGCGCTGCGCGCGCCGGCGTGCTTGCCGACGTTTGTCAGGGCTTCGGCGATGACGTAATAGGCGGCGGTTTCGACCGCCGGGGGCGGGCGCCGGTCGAGGCGCAGCTCGACGTCGACCGGCACCGGGCAGCGCTCGGCCAGCGCCGATACGGCGGCGTCCAGCCCGCGGTCGGTCAGAACGGAGGGGTGGATGCCGCGCGCGAGGTCGCGCAGCTCGCCCATCGCCCGCTTGGACTCCTCGTGGGCCTCGGCGAGCAGGCGGTCGGCGCCCTGCGGATCGTCGGCGAGCTTCTCGCGTGCGCGGCCGAGCTCCATCGCCACGTAGGCGAGGCGGTGCTGGGCGCCGTCGTGGAGGTCGCGCTCGATCCGCCGCAGGCGGGCGTCGGCGCTGTCGACGGCGGCGGCGCGGGTGACCTCGAGCTCGCGGGCGCGCGCCTCGAGTGCGGCGCGGTCGCCGGGCGCCAGCAGCGCCTTGGCCAGCGCGCCCCACATGACCGCCATCCCCCGCCCGACGGCGAGGGCCACGGCAATGCAGGCGAACCCGCCGACGACGATGCACACGAAGGTCAGCGGCCCCCATCCGCCGAGGACGGAGTCGTCGGGTGCGGCCGAGGAGACCGCCGGCGCGGCGATGCCGGCAATGGCCGCCGACCAGATGACGCCGTAGATGACCGCGGTCGCGATGCCGAGCGGGCCGAGGATGAGGAGGAAGGCGAGGTCCTTCCACGTCGCCGGGTCGGTGACCCGGACCCGCCAGCGCTGCAGGGAGCCGCCCGCCGGGAGCGGCCGATGGGCCCGCGGGATCGGCGCGCCGAGCACGAGGCTCGCCCGCTCGCGCTCGAGGTCGGCGCCGAAGCGCCAGATCAGCAGCATGAGCCCCAACCCGACGAACCCGACGATGACGATCGCGGTGCCGATGGAGACGCTCAGTCCCGTGGCGAGGACGGTCAGCCACAGCGTGCCGAGGGGCAGGCCGGCGCTCAGGTAGATGAAGTCGGCCCAGAGCTGTTGCGGAAGGG
>Ga0126312_10003282_pt1 | contig 10924 bp, 13 predicted proteins | sample Plot104A_FD_92537 | JGI IMG/M metagenome (GOLD analysis project Ga0126312, IMG submission 92537) | Serpentine soil microbial communities from UC McLaughlin Reserve, CA, USA - Plot104A | ecosystem: Environmental > Terrestrial > Soil > Grasslands | place: USA: UC McLaughlin Reserve, Lake County... | reverse complement strand
GCACGGGATCGAGCGCCTCGACGGCGGTCCGAAGCGGCGCGCCGGACGGAGCCGCGCGCAGGCGGCCGAGCGCCGGGCGCCCGTAGACGGCGAGCAGCGGCTCGAGCCCGCTCGGGCTCTCCGCCACTACCCCGGCGGGCACGAGTTTGCCCGCGCCCCGCTCGCCACCGAGCAGCCCGACGGCAACCGCGGCGTCAACCAGCGTGCGGCACGCGTCGGCGGTCACGAACGGCATGTCGGCCGCGCACACGAGGACCGAGCCCCGGGCTCGCTCGAGCGCGTGGAGGATCCCGGTGAGCGGGTGGCGCGGCGAGTCCGGCTCGTTCCAGCGATCGACCCCCGGGAGCGGGGGCAGGGCGGTCGCCCGCTTGCACACGACGACCACTCGCTCGCACACCCGGGCCAGCTCGGCGAGTGGGTAGGCGATCAGCGGCCGCCCCGCGAGCTCGATCGCCGGCTTCGAGGGAGCGACGGCACGCGCGGGCCACCCGTCTGGGTCGAGCAGACGCCGCCCGGCACCACCGGCGAGGACGGCTCCGACGGCCGGATGAAGCCGCTCGCCGAGCTCGCTCAGGACGACCGCGCCGCGCGAACCGCGCGCACCGCCGTCCCGATCACGTAGTAGACCGACAGCACGAAGAAGGCGGCCCCGACGATCGCCCGGACGGTGTCCGGAGACAGCGACGTGCGCCCGGAGACGGGACCGGCGAGCCCATCGGCGACCTTGGCCCGCCACCCGGAGAGCGCGGTCTTGCCCACCTCGACGCGGTCCATCGCGGGCCGCTCAGCGGCCGATGCGGCCGCCGCGCTCGGACTCGAGCGCGTCGTGGCCGCGCGGGCGGCCGATACCGGCGGCCTGGGCGACGGCCAGGAGGCCGACCGAGGCGAGCACGGCGACGATGAAGCCGAGGATGTTGAGCTCCCAGATGTTGCCAGTCCCCAGGTAGCTCGCGACGACGCCGCCGATCAGGGCGCCGCCCATGCCGAGCAGGAGGGTGAGCGCGAGCCCGATCTTCTGACGACCGGGGAGCAGCAGCCGGGCGAGGACGCCGATGACGATGCCGATGAGGAGCAGGCCGAGGATCTGCATGGCCTCAGTCTACTGCCCCGACAACGACTCGATGCGGTAGCCGCCGCGCCCCGGGACGAGCCGGACCACGTCGATCGCCGGGCGCTCGCCCTCGGACCACGCGCGGACGCGGGTGATCGCCGCGTTCCCCTCGCGCCTCACCGAGACGAGCTCGAGCTGCGGGTCGCGCACGCCGCCGCTCGTGCGCGCGAGCCGGCGCCGGCACTCCTCGCCGCCCGCGCGGCGCCGACCCTCGGGCGAGAAGATCGCGTCGCAGATCCGACCGTAGTCGCGCGCCGCGAGCGCGTCCTCGAGATCCTCGATCGCTCGCGACGCGCGCTCGAACGACGCCTCGTCCGCCGACCGGCCGTTCCCGCAGCCCGCGAGGGCGAGGATGGCGGTCACGACCGCCGCGGCCGGCGCAGACTTCACCGCAGGCAGCATAATGAGAGGCATGGAGGGATCCGCGAGCGACTCGGTCACGAGCTCGGCGAGCTGGCTGCGCTGCTACCGCTGCTGGTCGCAGAACCTCGAGGTCCAGGTCCACTACGAGGGCATCCTCAAGGTCGACCCCGAGACCGGCGAGGCGGCCGACGCGGTCGAGGAGATGCAGGAGGCCGTCGTCCAGTGCCTCGACTGCCTCCACGACCAGCCGCACCTCGGGCTGACCCTGTACGAGGAGGACGGACGGCGCGTGAGCCGCGTCGAGGCGATCGAGGACCGCTGGGAGCGGATGGTCGTCGGCACGCCGTGGGTCGCCTCGTGCACCGTCACGGTCGACGCCGACCAGGTCGAGACGTGCTCCGGGCCCGAGGCCGCCGAGCACCTCACGTACGCCGCGTTCGGCGATGCGGGCGCCCGCGAGTTCTTCACCCACGTCCGCTTCCACAAGCACGACGGCGAGCAGATCGTCGTGCACATGCTGGTCGAGCTCTACGCCCGCTCGGCCGAGGAGGCGACCCAGGTGCTCGAGAGCGCCGCGCGCGGCGAGCTCGCCATCACCTCGCTCGCCGAGGAGTCGCGCCCGCCGGCCGCCACCGGCGGCGACCCGCCCCACTGAGCGCCCGTCCTCGGCGTCAGAGGAGCTCCCGCAGGCGCGGGGCGGTCTCCTCCCCCAGCCGGCGGATGACCTCGAGCGGCTCCTCGTCGGGAAGGCCGACGAGGACGGTCGAGAAACCGAGCCCATCGACGACGCGCGCGAGCTGGTCGGGCCAGCCCGCCGGGTCGCCCTCGAGCGACATCACGTTGGCGGCGCGCTCGATCTCGGCCGGGTCGCGCCCCGCGACCTCCGCGCCCTCGTCGACGGCCCGCTGCATCGCGGGCACCTGTTCCCGTGATAGGTAGCTCCCTCCGAGGCTCGGGAGCCAGCCATCGCCGATCCGGCCGGTGAGCCGCAGCATCCGCGGGCCGTAGGCGCCGACCCAGATGCCGATCGGGTGCGCCGGCGTGGGGCCGGGCTTGGCCCCCTGGACCGAGTAGTGCTCCCCGGCGACCGTGACCGAGCGCTCGCCCGACCAGAAGCCGCGCAGGATGGCGATCGCCTCCTCGAGCGCGTCGACCGACTCCTTCGGCGTGCGCCGCAGCCCACCCATCGCCGCCACTCCGTCCCAGAACGCGCCCGCCCCGACCCCGAGCTCGACACGCCCGCCGCTCAGCCGGTCGAGTGAAGCCGCCGACTTCGCGAGCACCGACGGGAGTCGCAGGGGCAGGTTCACGACGTCGGTCAGGAGTCGGACGCGCTCGGTGCGCGCCGCGACGAACGAGAGCAGCGTCCACGTGTCGAGGTAGCGCCGCTGATAGGGGTGGTCCTGCACGCCGACCACGTCGAGTCCGTGGCGGTCGGCGGCAAGGACGCGCGCGACCGTCGCGTCGGCGTCGGTCGCGTCGGGAACGACGAAGATGCCGAGCCTCATCTCGCCGCCGGCCGCCCGGGCGCGGAGCCTCCCGTCGACGAGCGCCTCGCTGCGGGCTCGCTTAGCCGCGGACCGCGGCGACGATCTCGTCGGACAGGGCCGGGAACCCGCGCAGGAACTCCTCGCGCTCCGACTTGAGCTTCTGCACGATGCGCGCGTACTCGTCCGAGCGCCCCTGCGACTCGTACAGGTCGCGCGGGCGAAGCACCGCCTCGTCGTCCTCGTCGATGCCCGGCACGTGCGCGGCAACCTGATAGCCGAAGTCGGGGTCGCGGGTCCACTCGATCGTCCCCTCGGCGATCCCCTTGACGATCGCCGAGGAGTGCGGGATCCGCACCTTGCGCGAGTGCTCGCTCCCAGCCGGCCCGCCGACCGTGCCGGTGTTCATCAGGTACACGTCGAGCTCGTGCTCGGCCATCAGCTCGAGGAAGCGGTTCCCCTGATGGTCGTGGTCGTCCGGGAAGAACGGGTTGGTGCCCGGGACGCGCAGGTTCTTGCCCGCCTCCTCGGCGCCCCCCGCGCTCGTGCCCTGGGTCTCCCCGAGCATGAAGTAGGCCGCGGCCTGGCGCGCGTCGAGCCTGGCGACCGCCGGAATGATGGTCTCGTTGCGGTTGAGGATGAGCAGGAAGTCCGCCGACTGGAGGTCGCCCGCCGGCGCGGACTCGATCGCCGAGAACGAGAAGGTGGCGCGGCCGTTCTGCGTGTAGCTCTCGTCGAAGAAGTCGAGCTCGCCCGCGTCGTCCTGCGAGACGTTCTCGAGGTACGCCTCGCGGCGAGTGACCGCGCCGTAGATCGTCGGCTCGTCCTCGCGCGAGAGCGCGAAGGTCTTGGCGAAGCAACCCGCCTCGGTCGCGTACACCTTCCCGCCCGGCATCATCGCCACGAAGTCGTCCTGGACGGGGAGCGAGCCGTTCTGCCGCGTGAAGGTGGTCGTGGTCTTGCCCGTCCCTGACAGGCCGACGATCAGCCCCACCTTGTCGCCGGAGTCGGTCGGGATCACCTTGCAGCCGGCGTGCAGCGGCAGGCCCCCGCGGTCGTAGACGAGCTTGTTCCACATGCGCAGCCCGCCCTTCTTCGACTCGCCGAAGTAGTCGGAGTTGCACACGCGCGTGACCCCGCGCTCGAGGTCGACGGTTATGACCCGGTCGTTGGGGTAGCCCTCGACCTCAAGATTAGGGGTGTAAATCACGGTTAGCTCGGGCTCGAAGCCATCGGGATCGTCGACCTCGAAGTAGAGCTGCCTCTGCATCCCGGCGATGTTGGCGTTCGGCTCCTCGATGTACAGGCGCGCGGGCGTGCGAAACTCGGGGTCGTCGCCGATGTAGCCGTCGACGATGACCATGTCGCACCCGGCGATGTACTCGTCCTGGAGCCGGGCGATGTGGTCGCCCTCCTCGCGCGAGATGGCCTGCTGCGAGCTCTCCTCGGGGTCGTCGGCGATGACGAACGTCGAGGCCTTGGAGCGAGCGAGCACGCGCGTCTGGACGTTGAGGTTCTCGTAGCGCGTACGGCGCGCGTTCGGCATGTGTGCGGCGAGCTCCTTGAGCTCCTCGGCGGAGGGGTTCGTCCGCACCGACTTGGCGTCCGGGAGCGGCGACATCTGCTTGGCCATTGGGTTGGTTGGCCTCCTGGTTCTGTGTTACGGCGCTGTGAAAGCTCGGGGAAGGCGGCGAAGGGTATCGTCGCGCCGGGTTTCCCCGCTCGCGCGACTCGCGGGCGCCGCGAGGGCCTCGGCGGAGGGGCTGCGCCGGCTTAGTCATCCCGTCCTCGGCCGCGGCCCCGGCCGTGTGAGCGAAAGGCGCCGTCGCCGCGCGAGTGCGGGCGGTAGCGGTCTCGCCCACGCGAGCACGAGCGGCCGCTGGGCCCACGGTGGCGGGAGCCGCGGCCGCGCCAATGGTGCCCCGAACGGTGGTGCCGCCCGCGTGGCCCTGAGCGGTGACCGTGCCCGAGCGAGCTCCGGCGGCCCGCCGAGCCGCCGCGCGGCCGGTGCGCCCGAGCCGCCCGACGGCCGCCGCGATAGGAGCCACGGCGGCACGGCGTGGCGCCCCGACCCGTGGCCGGAGGCACGGCGAGCTCCCTCGGCGCGACGCGAGCCGGCGGCGCGCGGGGCGCCGGCGCCGGGACGGTGGCCCGCGCGCAGCCCCCGCCCCCCGTACGCACCGTGCCGCCGGCGAGCGCCGCGCGCCCCCACGGACGACCGCTCCACGTGCTCAAGCGGCTCGCCGTCGCGCAGCGCGTCGAGCAGCCGCGAGCGAAGGTTGACTTGGGTCGCGAGCCCGGCGACTTCGCCGTCTGCGAACACGGGGAAGCCGGCCAAAAGTATCGCGGCGTCCCGGTCCTCCCGGCGGGGGGACGGCCTCCCGACCGCACCGCCGGCGGCGCGCGCGATCTTCGTGGCTGCCCCCTCGCCGTCACCGCGACGCGCGCCGCGACCCGAGCGTCCGTGGCCGCGCGATTATGCCCCCGCTCGGCGAACACATAGCGCTCGCTCGGCTAGGTCGTTTCGTACGGGAGCCGCTGCCCGTCGGTCGGCCCTCGGCGGCCGGTCGACCCGCGACGTCGTCGCGCATACGAGCCCGCGCCGGTCGCTGGCTAGAACTCGGAGGGCGCCTCGGGGCTCCCGCGCGTCAAAAGGCTACTCTCTCTACCCATCCGCACTGGCTCGCTGGTATGCGCGTGCTGGGACGGATAAGGCCCAAGGCAGCCATAGATAGCTGGGTCGGTAATAGCCCGCATCGCACTCGCCCTGCTCGGCCGACCTCACTACCCTGTACGTTTGGCAAAGGACCCCGGTCTGCTGACGGGCTCACTCGGTCAGCTCTGCGGGTGAAAGTCGACCTCGTCCGACTCAGCCCGATCAGCTCGTGGCGTAGTCCTCGGGACCGAATCGCCTGAGTATCTTGTCGATGGCGAGCAGGCTGTGCTGGACGTTATCAACGCGGACCGTGTTGTCGTAGACAGTCGTCCGCAGCGCTCCAGCACCCGTCGCCGCTTCGAGACGTAGAACATGTCGAGGTCGTCGCTGAACTGGAGCTGCATGAGGCTCCGCAGCCCCCGGGCGATGGCGAGCCGGTACGCCTCCGCGCGCTCCGCCTCACCACTCTCCTTGGCCGCGTCGAACGCGTCGGCCAGACCCTCCAGGTAGACGCCCGTCGATGAGGCGTGAGGCGGTCCGTACTCGGGATGCTTCGGGTCGTAGAACTGCCCCTTGACATCGTCGTTGCGGACCCCGTCCCACTGCTGCATGTTGAGCAACCAGTCGTTCCGGTCGAGGATGAACCCGAGCAGATTGGAATTCCCGGTGCGCCGCCACAGCTTGTAGTAGGCCTGGGTGTGCCACGGTACGAAAGCCGGGTTCGGGTTCTCGTAGTGCCAGGCGCGGTAGTACCTGAAGCTCCTCAGGATCCGCTCGAGGAGCTCCGGCCGCGGGTCGCGCTCGTAGACCGTCGCCCACACGAGGAGCGCCTCGCCGGGGTAGAAGTTCTGGTTGTCGGTCCTCTCCGGCGGGCGATAGAAGGTCCGGAAGGAACCATCGACGTTGGCGAGGTGCTCCACCGTGCGAAGAAGTGCCTCCCGAACGCCCGTGAGCTCTCCCCTGTCCTCGTGCTCGAGGATGGCCAGCGTGGCCACCGCGATGGCCCCCAGCTTGACCTTCCCGTCGTCAACGATCAACCCGAAACCGTCTTCCTCGGTGTAGGAAGTCCTCAGGTTGTACTCGAGGTGAGCGTGGCGCGTGCGTGCTCGTCCTGCGTCTCCGCCGTGTGGGCCAGGCACCAGCTGGCCATCCACTACGGAGCGAGCATGTTATTGGCCGATGACTCCTCACCACGGCTCGGCCAGTACTTGTAGGTCATCCTTCCGTCGGGATGGACGTTGCGGAAGAGCCAGTCCTTCAGCCCCGCGGCCAGGCGGGCAGTGCTGTCCCGGCACACCTCTTCGGGGGCGACGAGGCGACTGCCTCGGTACACCTGCGCCAAGTGTGCCTCCGGCCGCGAGCGCATCACGTACTGCGTGGCCTCGAACGTCTCGACGGCGACCTCGGACTCCAGAGCGCCCTGATCGAGACCCTGCTCATCGAGGAACCGCTCGATGGCCCTCTCGAAGCGCAGGTTCCTAGCCAGCATCTCCGTCGGTCCGTACAGGACCTCGACGTCCTCGGTGCGGAGAGCGATCCCCCGTATACCTCGATGGATGTGGGCCAGCTCGCGGCGAAACCGGGCGGGCGGGACCGGCCTGAACGAGTGGGCGACACACACCTCGAGGGCGGTTGCCCGCTCGACCTCGGCAGGAGACAGGCCGTCTCGGGCCGATCCTGTCGCGGCGAGGACCGCGTCGAGCGCCGTCGCGCCCGGGCCCCACGCGGAGGCGAGCCGGCGGCCGTTCTCCCGCAGAGCGACGTAGGCGCGGAGTGCCGCGCCGGCGGTAGAGGCGATCGCTTCGCTTCTGTCCTCGTCGGTCATAGCGAGCCCCGTCGGCGTACCCGTCTTCGTTTCAGGGGTTCGGCAAGTGCCAACGCTGGACGAGAACTAATCGTACTCCGTACGCGTCTCCGTAGCGCGCCGGTGAGTGGGCGAGTGCGCTAGCTTGATAACGATCGACTATGAGCCTCGACGGCAGGTCCAGACCGGTCCTCTGGACGGGTGCAGAAGTAGTTGCAACGACGGGCGGGCGCGCGCTTGGGCACCTCGACTGGCAGGCGACCGGTGTGACGCATCGAGCCGAGCGAGTGACGAGCGGGGACCTGTTCTTCTCGCTCAAGAAGAAGCGAGCTGACCGTAACAAAGAGGTCCGGACCGCCTTGGAGTCGGGTGCAGTGGCCGCGGTCGTCCCCGAAGAACCCGAAGAGACGCCTTCGGACGCCTCGTTGATAGCCACGGAGAGCCCGGAGGAGGCGCTGAGCCGCCTGAGCCGCGTCGCTGCCAGGCGCGCGTCCTCGCGATCACGGGAAGCGTGGGCAAGACCTTCACCAAAGACGCCGCCGCGCATGCACTCGGTCGCCAGGGACTTACGGCGGCCGCCTCGAAGAACGACAACGACAGCCCGGGGGTCCTGGTCAGCCTCGCGGCGACGCCGCCAGAGGCGCAGTACGCGGTCTACGAGCTCAGCATGCTCGGTCCCAACAGCGTGCGCCGCAAGAGCGAGCGGGTGCGACCTCACGTCGCTTTGATCACCCGGATCGGTCAGGCGCACCTCGAGTACCACGAGTCCGTGGAGGCGCTGGCCGATGCCAAGGCCAAGGTCTTCGCCGGCCTCGAGCCCGGCGGCGTGGCGGTCCTCAACCGCGACGATCCCTTCTTCGACCGGCTCAAAGCTCATGCCGACCAGCGGGCCTCCGAGGTCGTCACGTTCGGGGCCCACCTGCGCGCGGACGTGCGGCTCGTGGGCTCCCGTCGGGCAGCCGATGGCGGCTCATAAGTCGAGGCGCAGATCGGGCCGGTCACCGTGGCGTACGAGCTCGGGGTCACGGGCAGCCACCACGTCAGCAACAGCCTCGGCGTCCTCGCCGCCGTCAAGGCCCTGGGGGCCGACCCCGAGGCCGCGGCCCAGACGTTTGCCGAGCTACGAGATGCGCCGGGGCGCGGCAACCGCTATTGCGTCCCGCTCGCCGAAGGAGAGGTGACGGTCCTCGACTTCACCCGCAGTGCCGAGCCACTGTCGGTTCGAGCGGCCCTCGTTTCCCTGGGCGAGCAGCACCCGGCTCCCAGCGCACGGCGCATAGCGGCGCTAGGCGACATGCACATGCTCGGCGACGCCTCCACGGTGCTCCATACCGAGCTCGCACGAGACGTCGTCGGCGCCGAGGTCGACCTAGTCTTCGCCGCCGGCGAGGAGATGCGACATCTGTACGAGGCGCTACCGCCGACATCACGCGGGGCCCATGCGCAGACGGCCGACGACCTCGCCGCCATCGTCGTGGAGGAGGTGAAACCCGGCGACATCCTACTCATCCAGGGAGCCCGACGGATGCGCATGAACCGCGTCGTCAAGGCGATCGTCGGCCCCGACCGCTACCATCCATGGTAGGGGACACGGCAAAGCCCTCGAGTGCCGGCTGCTCTGTCGCTTTGCAGCGACTCTCAGAGCATCACGAAGTCGCCCTCAGCGGGTGCCTCGCCGCCCGCCGCGACGTCGACCTCGGCCACCAACGCCTTCGCCGGCCCGGTCCTGCACCGCCCGACGAGGCTCTCGACGGCCCTCCCCGGCCCCGAAAGCACCGCCTCGACCGAGGTGTCCTTGTTCCGAACCCATCCGGACAACCCCCGCAACTGCGCTCGGCGCCAGATCCAGCGACGGAAGCCGACCCGCGTCACTGCCGCCATCGCACGTCACGCGATCGAGCTGGTCGAGCGTCGCCTGGCGCATTGCCTCGCATCCGATTGGAACGGCCCGCCGGGCGGGCGAGCATGCGCGCGTCGGGATGCCCTCGAGGCGCTCGGCGGCGACACGGCCGCCTTGCCCAGGCGCTGATTTCGGACTTACCGGCGCGCCTCCTGACCGACGAGAAGGTGACCGTCGAGGACCCGCGAGCCGCCCGGCGCCGGGTCCTGACGCCTGAGGGGAACATGCGCAGGCGATCCGAGCCTCACGGGTAGGCGGGAGTGGCGGAGTCGCGGCGATCGGTCCGGGCGGGCCCCAGCGGCTGAGGTACCGCCCCATACCCAACAGCGCGTCTTGAGCGGGTGCGAGGGCGCGCCGGGTGGATGGTCCAGGCGACCCTCGAGGGTACGGGCGCAACTCCGCCGTACGCCCGATTTGTGCCTCAGCGGGACCCGCCCTGCTCCTGCCGCGGCACGAGCACGCTTCGGCGGAAGGTGGCTACCACCGTCCCGTCCTGCTTGTAGGCGTCCGTCCTCACCTTGACCACGCCTCGGTCGGGTTTCGATCGCGACGGCGTAACCTCGAGCACCTCGCTCTCCACGAAGAGCGTGTCGCCGTGGAAGACGGGCGCGGGGTGCTTGAGCTCCTCCGTGGCTAGGTTGGCGATCGCCTTTCCCGAGACGTCGCCCACCGACATGCCGAGCATGAGCGCGTAGACGAGGGGACCGACCACGACGTTACGCCCCTGCTGCGACTGCGCCGCATAGACGTCGTTGATGTGGAGCGGGTGATGGTTCATCGTCAGCAGGCAGAAGAGGTGGTCGTCAGCCTCGGTGATCGTCTTGGCCGGCCAGTGCTTGTAGACGTCGCCGACCTGGAACTCCTCGAGGTAGCGGCCGTACTGGCGGGCGCCCGAGGCCTCGCGCGCGGTCTGGCTCATCTCGAGGGCGTGCGTGGCGGTTTCGGTCATCGGCTCCTCTGGCGTCGTAGTCATGTCGTCTGGGGTGGCGCGATGGGTCGGTCAGCGGGCGCGAAGCCTAGACGGCGGTAGAGTGTTCGCCGCCCGCGCGCCCCGCGCGCCGGACGGCACCGAGAAGCGGCGCCGGGCAGAGACGACACGACGTGCGCAACCCGCGAGCCTTCACCGCCCCCCTCGCCGTCGGCGCCCCCGCGCCCCCGCTCGAGATCCCGCTCAAGCCCTCGCGGATGGTCCACTTCCTCGACTTCTCGAACGAGAAGATGGTCGCCAAGGCCGGCGACATCGCCGCCCAGACCGACATCCTGCTCGGCAACCTCGAGGACGCGATCCCCGTCGATCGCAAGGAGGCCGCGCGCGAGGGGCTCATCCGCGTCGGTCGGGAGATGGACCTGGGCGAGACCGCGCTGTGGACGCGCGTGAACGCGCTCGAATCGCCATGGGTGCTCGACGACCTGACCCAGCTCGTCACCGAGATCGGCGACCGGCTCGAGGTGATCATGGTTCCCAAGGTCGAGGGCGCGTGGGACATCCACTACGTCGACCGGCTGCTCGCCCAGCTCGAGGCCAGGGCGAGCCTCGAGCGCCCCCTGCTCATTCACGCGATCCTCGAGACCTCGCTGGGCGTGGTGAACCTCGAGGAGATCG
>Ga0126312_10003280_pt1 | contig 10925 bp, 13 predicted proteins | sample Plot104A_FD_92537 | JGI IMG/M metagenome (GOLD analysis project Ga0126312, IMG submission 92537) | Serpentine soil microbial communities from UC McLaughlin Reserve, CA, USA - Plot104A | ecosystem: Environmental > Terrestrial > Soil > Grasslands | place: USA: UC McLaughlin Reserve, Lake County... | reverse complement strand
CTCTCCGGCTGGCTCGATCACTACAACTACCGACGACCACACGGCAGCCTCAACCACCAGCCCCCGGCCAACCGCCTACACCGGCTGACCGGAAACAACCTCCTCGGGTCTTACAGCTAGACCGCGCGCTCGGTGTGCTCGGCCGCCGCCACGAGCAGGCAGTCGGGGCACAGGCAGGCGAGGAAGTGCTCGCGCAGAACGGCAAGCTGGCGCGGCGAGACGGCAACCTCGTCGCACCAGCAGCCGTGCGGCGAGTCGGCCCTGCATGAGAACTCCCCACCGCAGCTCTCGCACAGCTGCAACGTCATGGGCGGCATCCTAGCCCCCTGGCATGATGGCGACCCGATGGGTCCGCACGGGCCGCTGCAAGCGCGGGTCGCCGTCGTCGGCCACGTCGAGTGGGTCGACTTCGCCGTCGTGCCGCGGCTGCCGCGGCCCGGCGAGATCATGCAGGTGGACGAGTTCTGGCAGGAGGCCGCCGGCGGCGGCGCGGTCGCCGCCGTTCAGATGGCGAAGCTTACCGGCGGCGCGCTGTTCCTCACCGCGCTGGCCGGCGACGAGCTCGGCCGCCGCACCTCCGAGCAGCTAGCGCGCCGCGGCGTCACCGTCCACGCGGGCGCTCGTGAAGGAGTCCAGCGACGCGGGTTCGCGTACCTCGACGGCGAGGGAGAGCGCACGATCACGGTCCTCGGCGAGCGGCTCGTCCCGCATGCCAGCGACCCGCTCCCGTGGGATGCGCTCGACGACGCCGGCGGCGTCTACTTCACCGGCGGCGACGCGGCCGCGCTCGCGGCGGCGCGCCGCGCCGGCGTCATCGTCGCGACGCCGCGCGCCGGCGGCGCGCTGCGCGAGGCCGGCGTCGCCGTCGACGTGCTCGTGCGCTCGGGCAAGGACACGGCGGAGGAGGTCGACCCCGCGGCCCTCGACCCGGCGCCGCGGACCGTCGTCACCACGCTCGGCGCGCGCGGCGGCCGCTGGGAGGGCGCGGCCGGCAGCGGGACGTGGGAGCCGCTGCCGCTGCCCGGACCGCTCGTGGACGCGTACGGCGCCGGCGACTCGTTCGCCGCCGGCATCACCACCGGCCTCGCCGCCGGGCTGCCGATCGCGGAGGCGATCCAGCTCGGCGCGCGCTGCGGCGTGGCGAACCTGACCGGGCGGGGGCCGTACTCCGGCCAGCTCGAGCTCCGCTAGCCCATCGATCCACCGATCGTCTCGTTGTCGTGCGTGATCCACGGCGACGAGGCGCCGCGGGAATCGCGGGATTCAGTCTAGGCCTCCCGGCCCGCCTCCGAGCGCTCCACGGCGGTCTCGAGCACGCCCAGCAGCTCGCCGACGCGGCAGACGAGCAGCTTCTCCTCCTCGACCTCGACCCATACGCCGGCGGAGGCGGGGAACACGACGTGGTCGCCTGGCTTGACCGGCATTGCCACGCCGGCGGACTCCCACCAGTCGATGCCCGGCCCGACCGCGAGCACGATCCCGTGCTGCGGCGGCGGCTCGTGCGACCCGGGAGGCACGACGAGGCCGGACTGCCGGATCCGGTCCGGCTCGAGCTCCTTTATGACAACGCGGTCGAACAGCGGCCGCAGCTCCTGACGCATGCCGCGAGGATACGCGGACCCGAAGACGCGCTCATGCCGTCGCGGCGGCCGACGCCGGGGCGATCGGCAGTTCGCGCCCGTCGAGCGTTTGCGCGCGCAGCGTCGTCGCGATCAGGGCGGCCGCGCCGGCGCCGCCTGCGAGGAAGAACGCCGTCGCCGGGCCCGAGCTCTCCGCGAGCGTCCCGGCGGCTGCCGCGCCCAGCGCGGTCCCCACGGCCGTCGCGGTCGTCAGCCACGCGAACGCCTCGGTGACCGTGCCGACCGGCGCGACGCGCTCGACCATCGCGTACGCGCTCGCGCAGGCCGGCGCGATCGCGGCGCCGGCGATGAGCAGCGCGCCGCCCAGCGTGACGAGGCTGCCGGTGGCCGCGACCAGCGCCAGGTGGCCGGCGGCGAGGAACGCGAGCACGAGCGCAAGGCCATGGGCGCTGTCGGCGCCGCCGCCGCGGCGCGTCGCCGCCACGCCCCCGACCAGCGATCCGAGGCCCCAGACGCCGATCAGCGGACCGGTGGCCGCGGCGCCCGCAAGCTCCTCGGCCGCCGCCGCGACGGCGACCTCGACGGCTCCGAAGAGCACGCCGACCGCGACGAGCACGATCACGAGCGTGCGCATCCCCGCGGATCGGAGCGAGCCGCCGCGCGCACGCTGCTCGCCGGGCGCGGGGCGCCAGGCCCGCGTCGCCGGCTGCGCGCCGAAAGCCGCGGCGCCGAGCAGCAGGATCGCTGCCGCGGCCGCGAGCGCCGCACCTGTCGAGAGCGGCACGGCGATGCCGAGCGCGAGCGGCGGCCCCGCGACCCAGGTGAGCTCGACGGCCGTCGCGTCGACGGCGTAGGCGACGCGGGCGCCGTCGGCGTCGCCGATCAACTCAGGGATCAGGGCGCGCACGCAGGCGGCGAGCGGAGGCGTGGCGACCCCGATGCCGGCCGCGAGCGCGACGAGGAGCTCGACCTCGGTTCCCTCCGGCAGCAGCGCGGCGACGACCAGCATCGCCGCCGTCGCGAGCACGCTGGGGCCCAGCACGATCGCCTGGCCGCGGCGGTCGACGAGCCGCGCGAGCACCGGTCCGCCGGCACCGGTGGCGACCGCGTAGGCGCCCGCCACGAGGCCGGCGGCGGCGAACGAGCCGGTCAGGCGCTGAGCGTGGATCAGCAGTCCGATGCCGATCATCGTCAGCGGCAGGCGGGCGATCACCGAGCAGAGGAGGACGCGGAGCGCGCCGGGCGTGGAGGCGAACGTGGACATGGCCGCGATGCTACGGTCCGCTGGTGCACCCGCAAGATCCAGTTCTGATGCTGTGAACGAGACCAGTCGGCCGGTCGAGGTGCTCCTGTCGGTCAGCCGCGACGCGCCGGGGACGCTCGGCGCCCAGATCGAGGACCAGCTGCGGCGGGCGATCCGCGAGGGCGCGCTGCGGTCGGGGACGCGCGTCCCGTCGACGCGCGACCTTGCCCGGCAGCTCGGGATCTCGCGCCGTCTCGCCGTCGACGCGTATGCGCAGCTCGCGGCGGAGGGCTATCTCGTGCTGCGCCAGGGCGCGCGGCCACGAGTCTCGGACGCCGCCGCCGGCGCGACGGCAGGCGAGACCGCCGCCGCGCCGCCGCGCCGCGCGCCGTACCGCTTCGACTTCCGGCCGAGCGAGCCCGACGTCTCAACGTTCCCGCGCCAGGCCTGGCTGCGCTCGCTGCGCGACGCGCTCGCCGCGATGACGGACGCCGACCTCGGGTACGGCGACCCCCGCGGCGTAGATCCGCTGCGCGCTGCGCTCGCCGGCTACCTCGGCCGCGTGCGCGGCGTCGTCGCCGACCCGGAGCGGGTCCTGATCACGTGCGGCTACTGCCAGGGCCTGGACCTCGTCTGCCGCACGCTCGCGCAGCGCGGCGCCCGGCGGATCGCGTTCGAGGACCCGTCGTTCCCCGAGCAGCGCAAGCTCGCCGCGCGCGCCGGACTCGACGTCGTCGGCGTCGCGGTCGACGAGCAGGGGCTGCGCGTCGACGGGCTGGCACGAACCGGTGCCGACGCCGTCGTGGTGACGCCCGCGCACCAGCACCCGACCGGCGTGGTGCTCTCGGGCGAGCGCCGGACGGCGCTGCTCGCCTGGCTGCGAGACAGCGGGACGATCGCGATCGACGACGACTACGACGCCGAGTACCGCTACGACCGTGCGGCGGTGGGAGCGCTCCAGGGCCTCGACCCGGACCACGTCGTCTACGCGGGCTCGGCGAGCAAGACGCTGGCGCCGGCGCTGCGCATGGGCTGGCTCGTGCTTCCGCCGAGCCTGCTGGAACCGATGAGCCAGGGCAAGCGGCTGGCCGACCGCCAGACGGGTCGCATCGAGCAGCACGCGTTCGCGGCGTTCCTCGCGCGCGGCGAGCTCGATCGCCACCTGCGCCGCATGCGGGCGCGCTACCGCGCCCGCCGCGACGCGCTGCTCGAGGCGCTGGCGGAGGAGCTCCCAGACGCGGCCGTCCGCGGCATCTCGGCCGGGCTGCACGCGACCGTCGAGCTCGCCGCCGACGACGACGAGCCGGCGATCCTCGCCGAGATCCGCCGGCGCCGGATCGCGCTCGACACCATGACCGAGCACCGGTTCGGGCGCGTGGACGGCGCGCCGATGCTCCTGCTCGGGTACGGCCAGCTGCCGGAGGCGTCGATCCGGCCCGGCGTGCGGGAGCTCGCCGAGGCGATAAGGGCCGCGCGGGCGTTATGACAAGTCGCGTGGCGGCGCTTGACGCGGCGTATGTGAACGGCGGCGCGTGCGGGAGCGGGTCGGACGGGGCGCCGGGCGCGGCAACGCTGGTCACCGTCGCGATTTCTCGGCCGCGACCGGCGGTGACGTAAACGCTGCACGCCCGGCCGAAACCGAGCGCGTTGCAGCGCTGACGGCGTATATCGCCGTGAACGCTGCACGACCGGCCGAAACGGAGCGCCTTGCAGCGTTGACGCGCTCCGCGACACGCCGCTCCGATCGGACCGTTCCCGCAAAGCCCGCCGTACAAGCGCCGCGGGCTGCCGTGCCCCGGACGACGAGTGCCCCGGGGCACCGCCATGACTTGTCATAACGGGTCTTTGCGAGCGCTGTCAGTCGCGGAACGGCGGAGCGCCGCCGATGAACGCGCTCATCTCCTCCGGCCCGAGCACCGCGGCCGGCGAGCGGTCCGCCGCCGCCTTCGCGCGCAGGCGGTCCAGGGGCAGCGGGTCGTGCGAGCCCGCCAGGACGACGTTGCCGCCGCGGCGCTTGCGCGCCACCGCCGGCGCGGCGAGCGCGAGCACGCGCGGGAACGCGAGCGAGAGGCCGGCCGCGATCGCGGACGCCTCGCCCAGCGGCTTCGCGTCGACGACGTTGACCGCGGCGAGCCGGGACACGCGCGCCACATCCGACAGAGCCTCGGCGGTCACGAGATGCCGCGGCACTCGCGCGCCCACGAACGCGTCGACCAGCACCGCGTCGGCGGAGCCGTCCCGCCGGGCGGCGATCAGGGCGCGGCCGTCTCCCACCCGCACCCGCAGACCGGGCGTCCGGCGCAGGCCGAGGTGGCTGCGCGCCAGCTCCACCACGCCCGCGTCGAGCTCGATCACCTCCTGGCGTGCGTCGCGGCGCGCGACGGCGAGTGCCCGCGCCAGCGCGCAGCCGGCGCCGCCGACGTGCACGACGCGGCGCGCTCCCGCCGCCTCGACGAGGTCGCGCATCCGGCGCAGGTAGTCGAACTCGAGGTGGCGCGCGTCGGCCAGGTCGACATAAGACGCGTCCATCTCCCCCTGCCGCAGCAGCCGCCCGGAGGGGCGCTCGCGGTCGCGCAGGACCCTCAGCTCGCCGGCGGCGGCGATCAGCTCCGGGGCGGCGCGCCGCCGGCCCACCTCAACCGGACCGCTCGGCCCAGACGCCCGCGAGCCGGACCGCGACGGCGGCGGCCGCAGCCATGTCGTGCACCGACGCCCACTCGCGCACCGAGTGGTACTCGTGGCCGCCCGTGAAGATGTTCGGCGTCGGCAGCCCGCGCGCGCTCAGGATCGAGCCGTCGGTGCCGCCGCGGATCGGCACGCGCCGCGGCTCGAGGCCCTCGCGCCGGATCGCCTCCTCCGCCGCCGCGGACACGTGCGGATGGCGATCCAGGAACGTGCGCATGTTCGGGTACTGCTGCTCGGTCGCGAACTCCAGCCGCGCGCGCGGCTCGGTCGCGACGACCTCCTCGGCCGTCCGCCGCAGCAGCGCCATGTGCTCCGCGAGCCGGTCGTCCTCGAAGTCGCGGACGATCGCCTCGATCCTCGCGACCCCGGCGGTCGCGTGGACGGCGTGGACGTGGATGAACCCCGCGCGCTCGGACGTCGACTCGGGCGTCAGCCGGTCCTGCGGCAGCGCGGCGAGCACGCGCCCCGCGAGTCGCGCGGCGTTGACGAGCTTCCCGGTCCCCATCCCCGGGTGCACCTCCACGCCGTGGATCGTCAGCTCGGCCGAGGCCGCGCTGAACGTCTCGTCGGTGAGCTCGCCGATCTCGGAGCCGTCGAACGTGTAGGCGCACTCGGCGCCGAAGCCGTCGATGTCGAACAGGAACGCGCCCTTGCCGATCTCCTCGTCCGGAGTGAAGCCGACCTTCAGCGTCGGGCGCCGGAGCTCGGGACGCGCGGCGAGGTAGGCGACCGCCGCCATCACCTCCGCCACGCCGGCCTTGTCGTCGGCGCCGAGCAGCGTGTCGCCGCTCGACGTGACGATGTCGTGGCCCGCCTTCGCGGACAGCTCCGGCATCAGCGCCGGGTCGAGCACCGTGCCGCGGCGCGGCAGCTCGATCGTCCCGCCGTCGTAGCCGCGGTGCACGAGCGGCTCCACGCCCGCACCGGACTCGTCCGGCGTCGTGTCGACGTGCGCGAGCAGGCCGACCGCCCGTGCGTCCGGCACGTTGCCGGGCAGCGTCGCCGTCACGAATCCGTTGGCGTCGAGCGCGGCGTCCTCGAGCCCGATCTCGCGCAGCTCGTCGACGAGCAGCCGCCCGAGCTCGAGCTGCCCCGGCGTGCTCGGCGACTGCGCGTGGGCGCGGTCGGACTGCGTGTCGATGCGGACGTAGCGGAGGAAGCGCTCGAGCACGTCGGGCGCGAGCGCCTCGGCGAGCTCCGACGTGTAGGCGGCGGCGGTGGTCTCAGGCATGCGCGATCCATCGTCGCACGCGGGCGCCGCGTCAGTCGTGGAGCAGGAAGCCGGCGGCGTCCAGCACGCGGCGCGCCCGCAGGCGCTCGAGCCGCTCGGCCGCCTCCGCGTCGATCTCCCATGCCGCGACGGCGGCGGTGTCGGTCAGGCCGCGCAGCCCGTTGCTCTCCGGCTCGTCGATCGCCTGGCGCAGCCACGCGAGGTCGTCGGAGATCCGGCGCGGGCGGTCCCGGGCGCCGTCCTCGCGCAATGGGTCCTCGCCCGCGCGCCGCTCGGGCACCCCGTCCGGGCGAGTGAGCGCGACCCCGAGCGCCTCCCTCCAGTCGGGCCGTCGATGCACCAGTTCCAGTAGCGCCATGCGCTGCCCCATACCCCGATTCCGGCTCAGCAGGCCGGATCGGCCGCCGCCTCGCGGTCGTCGCGCGCGAGCATGCGCGGGCTGTCGATGATCACGCGCCGCCGCCGCAGCGCCGCCAGCAGCGGCTCCTCGCCGCCGAGCATGACGAGCGTCGCGTGGCCGCTGCGCAGCTCGACGGTCAGCGAGCGCCGAGCGTGCGGCTCGACGCGCTCCTGGATCTGCCCGTCGATCTCGATCCGCGCGCCGCCATGGCCCGGCTCGAGCTCGACGGCGAGACGGCTTTCCGCGCCGGCGACGAGCGGCGGGCAGCAGCCGCCGTGCGGCGAGAGCGGGCTGAAGACGAGCCCGCTGCCGCCGGGGGCGAGCACGGGCCCGCCGGCGGCGAGCGTGTAGGCGCTGGAGCCGAGCGGCGTCGCGACGACCAGCCCATCGCCGGCGTAGCGGACGTAGAGCTCGCCGTCGACGCTCACCTCCGCGGAGACCTGCCCGGCGCCGTCGCGGATGACGACGACGTCGTTGACCCCGGTCCGCGGAGGGCTCCCGTCGGACTCCACCATCAGCGCGGGCAGCGTGCGCGGCGTCCAGTCGCCTCGGGCGAGGCGGTCGAGCGCGCCCTCGAGGCCATCGGCGGTGACCGCGGTCAACGCGCCGAGGCTGCCGCACGCCGCGCCCATCACGGGGGTGCCCGCGGCAGCGCCCGTGCGCAGCGCGGCCAGCGTCGTGCCGTCGCCGCCGAGCGCGACGATCACGTCGCAGTCCGCCGGGTCGCCGGGCTGGGCGACGGTGCGATCCTGGCCGGCCGCCGGCACCTGCACGACGTCGACGCCATGTCCGGAGCTCCAGCGCCGGAGCGTCTCGAGCGCGCCGTCGAGCTCCCGCCGCGGGTGCACCACCAGGCCGAGCATCGCGATCATCGGGAGCGACCCTATAGGCTCTGTGGTCCGGCGGATCGCCCACTTGGCCACGGGAGCCCCCGCTCCCAGCCGTGGCAACGCGCCGGCCCGCGGGCCGGCGGCCTGTCCAGGCGGCCAGGAGTGTCACGCCGCCCAGGCAGACACTTAAAAGTCCTGGGACGTAGTAGTTCAGCGGTGATCCATGACCGGACGCGAAGCCCCGCATCGGCGGGGCTTTCGTGTCTCTGGGCGCACTGCGACGACGCGCACCACTGGCGCGGCGATCGCCGAGGGCGGGGCAGTCGAGACTAGGCGGCGGCGAGCGCCGCGCGACCGGCCTCGGTCGCGTCGGCGGCGAGGCGGCGGGCGATCGCCCGGCGGCCGCGGTCGAAGACCCCGCGATCATCGTGCAGCTGCCAGCCGGAGTTCACCGCGGTGCCGAGCGCGTCGAGCTCGAAGGCGAGCTGCTCGGGGTCGGTGTCGGGTGCCAGGTCGCCGCGCTCGATCGCGTCGCGCGCGTACCCGGCGAGCAGCTGCGCCCAGGAGGTCATCTGCGCGGCGACGGCGTCGCGGACCGGGCCCGGCCGGCCGTCCATCTCGACCGTCGCGTTGGCGAAGAAGCAGCCGCCTGCGAAGGTCCCGCGCTCCATGTAGTCGAGCCAGGTGAGGAGCAGCGCCTGGAGGCGCCCGACGCCGGGCTCGTGCTGCTCCTCGGTGCTGCGCACCACGCGGTGGGCGAAGATCGCGGCGGCCGCGCGGACGGTCGAGATCTGGAGCTCCTCCTTGGAGCCGAAGTGCGCGAACAGCCCGCTCTTGCTCATCTCGAGCTCGGTCGCGAGACGTCCGATCGTGAGGCCCTCGAGCCCCTCCACCGACGCGAGGTTCACGGCCGCCTGGAGGATCGCCCGGCGCGTGCGGTCGCCGCGCACCTTGCGCCCGTCCGGCTCGGGTGGTGCCTGCGCACCGGAATAGGTCATAGCGGCTGGGGGGCGAGCGAGTGACGGCGGGCGATCACGAGTTTCTCGAGGCTGGGAGTCATTGGCGCGGAATAAGTTAGCACGATCGTTCGTCTTGTGATACAAAGCTAAAAGCACGACCGTTCGCCTTGACTCCCTTCCTCCCCACCGATCCGAAAGGGGCCTCCCCATGTCCCCCGCAGACATCACCGACGCCGCCGAGTTCCGCGCAGGTCTCGCTCGTCGTCTCGCCGAACTCGGGCTGATCGCGCCCGAGGCCACGACCGTCCGCCTCGCTCCGCGCCCCGACGCGCCGGTCGATCCGGTTGGCGAGGACCGGAAGGCCGCGTGAGCGCGGTCGCCGAGGCGCGGGCCGTCGCGCTCCGGCGCCGCGCCCTGCGGCCGGCCGCCGTGCTGGCGGTCGGGTCCGCGTCGTCGTTCCTCGTCTACCTCGACGCGACGATCGTCAACATCGCGTTCCCGGACGTCCGCTCGTCGTTCGCCGGCTCGACGCTCGCCGGGCTCTCCTGGATCTTGAGCGCGTACGCGATCGTGTTCGCGGCGCTGCTCGTCCCGGGCGGCCGGCTCGCCGACGTTCTCGGCGGACGGCGCTTGTTCGTCGCCGGGCTCGGCGCGTTCACCACCGGCTCGTTGCTTTGCGCCACCGCGCCCTCTGTGCCGCTGCTGGTCGGCGCGCGGGTGCTCCAGGCGGCGGGCGGCGCGATGCTAGTGCCGGCCGGCCAGCTGCTCGTGATGGCCGCGTTCCCGCCGGACAAGCGCATGAAGGTGATCGGCGCGATGGCCGGCACGGCCGCGCTCGCGGCGGCGCTGGGCCCGGTGCTCGGTGGGCTGATGGTCGATCTCGGCGGCTGGCGCCTCGTCTTCCTCGTCAACGTCCCGATCGGGCTGGCGGCGCTCGCGTTCGGACTGCGGATGCCGCAGCCGGAGCCGCACCCGTCATCCCGTAGGCCGGACCTCGCGGGCTCGCTGCTGGTGGTCGCGGCGGTGGGCGCGCTCGCGCTCGGCGCAGTCCAGGGACCGGTGTGGGGCTGGGGCGATCCGCGCACGCTCGCCGCCTTCGCCGGCTCGGCGCTGCTGTCGCCGGTGCTCGTCTGGCGCTCGGCGGTGCACGCGGCGCCGGTGCTCGAGCTGGCGCTGTTCCGCGTGCGCTCTTTCAGCGCGGGCAACCTCGGGGCGCTGCTGCTGGGCACGAGCTTCTTCGGGCTCGTGCTGGCGAACTCGCTCTACCTGACTCAGGTCTGGGACTACTCGGTGCTGCGAGCGGGTCTCGCGATCGCGCCGGGACCGCTGGCGAGCGCTCTCGCGGCGTTCGCGGCCGCTCGGTTCACCGACAGGATCGACCCACGCCGGTTCGTCCTCCCCGGCGCGCTGATCAGCACCGCCGCCGCGGTTTGGCTTGCGACGCGGATCGGCCCCGAGCGGGCGTTCCTCTCCGAGTGGCTCCCCGGCATGTTGCTCATGGGCGTCGGCGTGGGCCTGGGCTTCGCGACGATCGTCGCCGTCTGCGTGCGGGAGCTGACGCCGGCGCAGCTCGGCATCGGCAGCGGTATGAGCGCGACGACGCGCCAGGTCGGCGCGGTGCTGGGAGTCGCGGCCCTCGTCGCGATCCTCGGGCCGGCGCCGGCCGCCGGCGCCTACGACTCCGGGTGGTGGGCGATGGCGGCGATAGCCCTGCTGGCGGTCGTTCCGGTCGCGCTGGTCGGCCGCCGGCCCGTGACGTAAGGAGGGGGCGCGTCGCGGCGCGCCGGCGCGCCGGCCTGTCGGCTCGACCGATCGCGCGGATCGATTCCTCAGGCAGCTCGCGCGGCGGTTATCCGGCGCGCGAGCGTCGCCGCCGTCGCCGGGCGCAGCTCGCCGAACGCGAAGCGGCGGCCGTCGCGGGCGCGCACGCGCAATATCGCCACGCGCCGGCGCGGGCGTCGCAGCGTGTGCTCGGCGGCCTCGATCGCGGCGAACGG
>Ga0126312_10003279_pt1 | contig 10926 bp, 9 predicted proteins | sample Plot104A_FD_92537 | JGI IMG/M metagenome (GOLD analysis project Ga0126312, IMG submission 92537) | Serpentine soil microbial communities from UC McLaughlin Reserve, CA, USA - Plot104A | ecosystem: Environmental > Terrestrial > Soil > Grasslands | place: USA: UC McLaughlin Reserve, Lake County... | reverse complement strand
GCCCCAGCGGGAAAGACGCGCCCAGTAGCAGCCCGAAACGCGTCACCGACCGCGGCAATGAGCCGGAGCGATGGCCTACCGAGCTGACGACGAAGACCCAGGCGTACACAAGCAGAAACGCCGCCACCACGATAAAGACTTGCACGTCGAAATCGAGAGCGCCGGCAATGAGCAGCAGCTGGAGTACGGCGGCAGCAAGCATTGCTCCGAGCGTGATCGCCGTGGCCACCCGCACCGACCGGGTGCGCGGTAGCCAGCGTGGCAAAGCTAAAGCGACCGGAATCATGGCGAGGAACTGCACCACGAGTGCGGCGTCATTGGCGGTGCCAAGCCATCCGAAGCTGTTCTGGACATCGCTGAATGGACGCGCCAGCAAGAAGAAAAATACAAGCAGCACATTGGCAATCAGCCCAGAGATGCCGGAGATCACTGCCCACAGCACCGGCGCCGCGGCTCGTTCCTGCAGCGAATTGGTCGTAGTCAGCACGCGGCCAGGATCGGCGGGGAGAGATCCCGCTGTCACGGGACGTTGTCCCGTTTCGATTGGGATTTCTCCGACATGGCGTCGCTCCATTGGAATAGGGAAATAATAAGGTATACCTGTTCTTCAGGTAACCTTAGGATCTCGGATGTCGACAGCGCAAGGGTCTAGTTCCTCCGATCTCAACACGGTGGCGATGTTGGGACGGGCCTACAGCCTGCTGGGTTTTCAGATCGTTGACGGCGTGGTCGGGGCAGGCTTCCCCCAGAAGCCGTCGCACTCGGCCGTCTTCGCCCAAATCAAGACCGAAGGCTCTCGGCTCACCGATCTGGCTCGCGGTGCCAACATCACACCGCAGGCCATGGGCGAGCTGGTCGACGAACTCGAGGAGCTGGGCTACGTGGAGAGACGACCGGATCCGACCGACCGCCGCGCCAAGCTGATCATGCTTACCGACCGCGGAAGGGCTTGCATCGCGGCTGGCATTTCAACCATTGACGGAATCGAAGATCAGCTCACTCAGATCCTCGGCGAGCGGGGGCACAGGCAGTTGCGCTCACTGTTGCGCAAGCTCTTGGACGCCGGCTGAATCAATTAAGGCTTCGCACCGTCACGCCGGCAGGGATGATAATTGTCGCCGCGGTTGGATGAGCGGGATGCTGATCATGAGCAGCGGAATCGCGTGCAGGATCGGATAGGACGGCTCGCCGGGCGAGACGATCGGCAGAATCACCGGCCAGGCGAGGTTCCAGACTACTGCGGCCCACCCGACCCAGGCTGGTACCAGTCGACTCGCCAGTAAGGCCACACCGAGCAGGAGCTCCGCCCCGAACAGCAGCAGCACCGCAACGACAATCAGGGCGTACGGCTCCGGTTCAGTGAAGGTGACCGCCTCCATGACAAGCGCGACACTCGTTGCCATCGGAAAGGCGATGGCCGCCAGCCGTCCGAGGATCGCCGCTCCAGCTTCGGCTAGCGCTGGCTCCAGTACGGCCGTACCTAACGCAGCTGCGACGTATGAGCTCATGAGCAGGGCCCGCTCCCAGGCGTGGTAGGTCGGGGTCTCCACGACCAAGCCATATTCGGTGCCAGCGGCGTACATGACGACGGCGCCCAGGTTGAGGACGACCGCGCTGAGCAAAAGCAGACCGCTCACCCGGCGCGGCTGATAGACGTGGTTTCGCACGCGGCCAGGATCGGCGGGGAGAGATCCGGCTGTCACGGGACGATGTCCCGTTCCGACCAGGATTTTCCGGCGTAGCTTCGCTCCAGAGCCACGAACTGGACGCCGACTGAATCGGGAAGTGCGAACACCAGTCAGAATGGGCCGTGTGCGCGTCGGCGGCGGCAATCGTTTCTACGCGTCGTGCTTTGCGGTTGCAGCTTGCTCGCCCGGCGCCGGCGGCGATAGCGGTCATACTCGTGCTGCTAGGCGTCATCGCAGTCGCCGTGCGACTGGATTCACCGGCTGATGGCACGGTCGTTTCGGTTTGGCAGACCGACGGCGTGGTCGTTACCGTGCCCGACCCCGCCAGCCAAGGACTTCAGACCGGCGACCTCGTAACCGGGATCGCCGGACATCGCCTGGCCGACGGTCTCGGTGGCCTCGCCCGACCGGCGTTGGGAGATGGGCTGCAGTACGACATCGTGCGCAATGGCCCGAGTCAGGTGACAGTCACCGTGGAGCGGCCCGATCCGTACCGGCTGCTGGTGAACGGGTGGGGCAACCTGATCTTCATTGTCGCACTGGCCGCGTTGGCGAGTGCGCTGTACTTTCGGCGACCTGAGGAGCCGGCGACCACCCCGCTGCTGATTGCCTCGGCCGGCTTCCTCGGCACCACGCTCGCCTTCGACGCAGGCCTCCCAGCGCTTGCCCTCGCGACGAGCGGACCGCTGCTTTGGCTGTACAACCTGAACATCATCTTCTTGTACGCCGTAAGTTGGGGGGCTTTGCTCGCCTTTGCCCTGGTACTGCCGAGAGATGACCGTTGGCGCCGCCGCCGTCTCCTCGTCGTCGCCTACGCCGCACCCCCGGCGCTCATGCTGGCCTGGATGGGGATTGCGGCGATCATTGCGCCGAACGGTTTGCGTTGGTTTGACCTGGTCTACGCCAGCACCGGGATCGTGGCGATGGGAACTCTGATAGCAGGCTGCGTGCTGGGTGTGTTGGCTTATCGGCGCAGTCGCGACGCGTTGACTCGGAGCCCGTTGCGCTGGATTGCGGGCGGGACCATTGCGGCTGCGCTGCTCAGCATCGGCGGCTGGCTTCTGCCCGAGATTCTGACCGGGGACCCGCTATTGCCGCTGGGTGCCCAGGGCCTTGCTGGGCTGCCGTTCGTGCTCGGCCTTGCGGTGGCTCTGCGCCGGCACCAGCTGTTCGACATCGAGCGCCTGGCTAATCGGTCTCTGGTGTATGTGACCGTGGTGGCGATTCTCGTCGCTGGATACGCCGCTCTCGTGGCCCTGTTCGTCAGCGGCCTCCATCTCTCCGGAACCGTCGCCGCCGCGCTGGCCGCAGCCGCCGCGGCGCTCGCACTGGCCCCGCTGCGTAACGCGGCACAGCGTGTGGTGAACCGATTGATGTACGGCGACCGGGACGATCCGGCTGGGGTGCAAGCACGGCTCGGAACCAGAATGCAGGCGGTCATGCTTCCCGACGAGGTGCTGCCTGCTGTTGTGGAGACCGTCGCGCAGTCGTTGCGGCTGCCGTACGTAGCGATCGACTTGGCTGATGGTGACGGGACGTTCCGAGTGGCGGCCGAGCACGGCGTACCGATTGGCACGGTGCACACCGAAACGCTTACCCATCACGGCGCCCGCGTAGGGCGGCTGCGGGTGTCCGAGCGCGGCCGTGACGAACAGCTGGAGCCAGCCGACATAGAACTAGTCCATTCGCTGGCTCGGGAGGTTGGCCCGGCTGTCCAGGCCGTACAGCTGCACCAGGATCTGCTCCGCTCTCGCGCGGAGGTGGTGGCCTTGCGGGAGGACGAGCGCCGTCGGCTGCGCCGTGATCTCCACGACGGGCTCGGTCCGGCGCTGGCAGCCATCGGTTTGAAGGCAGGGCTGGCCGCGCGCCAGGTGCCACCAGACTCAACGGCTCGAGTGTTGCTGGGTGAGATAGACACCGAGGTGAAGGCGAGCATCGGCGACATCCGGCGACTCGTCGAGGCACTTCGGCCGCCCGCTCTGGACGAGCTCGGGCTGCTCGGTGCCGTATGGTCGCGAGCTGCTTCGCTGGCTGGAGACATGATCATCGAGGTTTCGGGGCAAGACGCGCTAGGGTCGCTGCCTGCGGCGGTCGAGACCGCGGCCTATCGAATCGCGGTGGAGGCCGTGACCAACGCGGTACGGCACAGCGGCGGCAGCCAGTGTGCGGTGTCGATCACTGTCGATCATGATGCCCTCGAGGTGATCGTGCGCGACGATGGTCAGGGCCTGGTTCCCGACCGCAACTCCGGGGTGGGCCTGCGATCCATGCAAGAGCGGGCGGCTGAGGTAGGTGGCACGCTGTCCGTAGAGTCCGCTGCGGAAGGAACGATCGTGTCGGCACGGCTGCCACTGAATCTGGGAGGTCAGAGTTGATCCTCGCTGATGATCATCCAGTGTTCGCGTCCGGACTACGAGCGGTGATCGACTCCGAGCCAGACCTGACGGTGCTGTCGGTTGCCGCCACCAGGCGGGATGCGGTGCGGGTCGCCATCGAGCAGCAGCCCGACGTCGCCGTACTCGACATCACCATGCCGGACGGCGACGGCCTCTGGGTGTGCGATCAGCTGCGGGCTGCTGGACTACCCACGCGCGTACTCATCCTGACGATGTCCGACGACGAGGAAAACGTCTTGGCCGCCCTTCGTGCCGGAGCGTACGGCTACACGCTCAAGGGATCCGGGCCTGACGAGATCGTCGCTAGCGTGCGCGCGGTCGCTCGCGGTGAGGCTCTATTTGGTGCTGGGATCGCGGCTCGGATGCTGCAGCATTTCGGCCGCTCGGCGACGTCGGCGCCGTTTCCGCAGCTAACCGAGCGGGAGACCGAGGTGCTCGCATTGTTGGCCGCTGGCAAAGACAACGCCGGCGTTGCGCGTCGCCTGGGAGTCAGCGCGAAGACCGTACGCAATCACGTTTCCAACATCATTACCAAGCTGCACGTTTCCGACCGGTCCGGAGCCATTCTGCGGGCGCGAGACGCTGGATTGGGCGGAGCCGGGTCGGCCTGAGGTATCCGATGTCATGGTTTAGGTGGTTACGACCCCCGAGCGTCGAAGAGCGTCTGGCGCGCTACAACTTGCGTCCCGACGTAGTGGCCGCGGCTGCGGCCATGGCATCTGATCAACGCTCCGATATCCATGTCGCCCGCCTGCAGTCATCACTTACCCCCACCGAAACCGTGTTGCGGATGATGGATGGGCGATTCCAGCACGAAATGGGCATGTTCGTGCTGACCAGCGAACGCATTCTGTTCCGTTCGCGGCGCAGCACCGAACCCGCCTTTAGCGTTCCGCTATCCGAGGTTGTTGCTATCGAGGCGGCCACTCGCCGACTCGCTGGGACGGTGCGCGTGACGACGGCCGATGGCAGCCTTACTGTCGATCAGATTCTCGGCACGCAGGGCGAGATGCTTGCTGAGGAGGCTCGGGAGGCGATACGGGGCGAGTCGCGGCCAGCGCGTGATCCGCTGGAGGTGCTAGCCGAACTTCGCGCGCTGCGCGACAGTGGCATGATCAGCGCTGCGGAGTATGAGATCCGCAAATCAGCACTTTGGCGTGATATTTAGGGGGGCACGGTGGAATTTCGCTACGTCGGCAATTCAGGGTTCAAGATCTCAGAGATCACATATGGCAACTGGCTGACGCACGGTTCGCAGGTCGAAAATGATCAAGCGAAGGCGTGCGTACGCGCTGCGCTCGACGCTGGCATAACGACGTTTGACACCGCCGACGTTTACGCCAACACCCAAGCCGAGGTCGTACTCGGCGAGGCTCTGAAGAGTGAGCGGCGAGAATCGCTGGAGATCTTGACCAAGGTCTTCGGGCCCACTGGGCCCAAGGGACACAACGACGTCGGGCTGTCGCGCAAGCACATCATGGAGTCGATCAACGGGTCGCTGAAACGCCTGCAAACCGACTATGTCGATATCTATCAAGCGCATCGCTACGACCACGAAACTCCGCTCGATGAGACCATTCAGGCGTTTGCTGACTTGGTACGGATGGGCAAGGTGCTCTATGTCGGGGTTAGCGAATGGACCGCCCAGCAGATCCAAGACGGCCACGATCTAGCCGAGCAAATGGGCATCCATTTGATCTCCAACCAGCCGCAGTATTCGATGCTGTGGCGGGTGATCGAAGGCGACGTCGTACCGGTCTGCGTCTCCCTCGGCATCTCCCAAGTCGTCTATTCCCCGATCGCGCAGGGTGTGCTGACCGGTAAGTACCCTCCAGGAGAGCAGCCGCCCGCGGGCTCGCGCGCCACCGACGAGAAGGGTGGTGCGAACATGATCAAGAGATGGATGGGCAACGACGTGCTGGAACGCGTACAGCAGCTTGTCCCGCTTGCTCAGGAGGCCGGACTTTCCATGGCTCAGCTGGCTGTTGCCTGGACACTCCAGAACCGCAATGTCGCGAGCGCAATCATCGGGGCGTCACGGCCCGAGCAGGTGCAGGACAATGCCGCAGCCTCCGGGATCACCCTTGATGACGACCTGCTCACCAAGATCGACGAGCTGCTCGACCCAGTGATCGAGCGCGACCCCGCCAGGACGCTTGAGGCTTCGCCCAAGACCCGAGAGGCGTGAGGGACCAATCAAACACGGTTACGTTTCGCCGCACAAGCGCGAGGACGACCCCTCGAACTCGCCCTCGTGGGAACGTTTCGCGTCACAAGCGCGAAGACGATCTCTAAACCGGCCTTGAAACGAACGTTTCCCACCAAACGTGCGAAAACGCGCACCCAAACCAGGCTCCGGGCGTACGTTTCCCACCAAAGGCGCGAAAACGGCCGATCACCTCTGCTGTGTATTTCGATCGGGTATTGGGACCGTAAATGGCTGATGCACTTCGGATCGGCATCCTAGGCGCGGGTAAGGCTGCCGAAGGTCACGCGAGAGCGTACGGCCGATTGCCCGACGTGCGGGTGGCGGGCATCTGGAACCGCACTCGCGCTCGGGCCGAGGCGCTCATCGGTCGACTTGAGCACGAGCCCCGCCTCTACGGCCGTTGGCAGGACATGATCAGCGACGACCGGATCGATGTGATCAGCATCGCCACCGCACCGCTCCTGCGTTCCGAGCCTTTGCGGCTCGCAGTTGATCATGGCAGGCATGTCTTGGTCGAGAAGCCGATCAGTATCGGTGTCTCCGAGGCTGGCGACATGGTGGCGGCCGCTGGGACCTCAGGTGCCGTGACGGCGGCATGCTTCAACTGGCGCTATGCGCCCGCCTATCAGACGGCCTGGCGTGCGATCCGGGCTGGAGAGATCGGCGCCGTGCGTGATATTCGGACCGAATGGAATTTTCGCGTAATCACGGCCGACTTCTTCCGTGCCCAACCCTGGACTATCCGCCTGGATCGCTCTAACGGTCCTATGGGTGAGGGCCTCTCCCACGATTGGGATAAAGTGCGCTTCCTGACCGGCTGCGAGTTCACCAAGATCGTCAGCGTCGTCGCGCCGGTAACTTTTAAGCAGACCGGTGATTTTCTCGTGGAGGGCGGCCGCACCTTTCACCTTGCGGAACTATCCAACGGTGTTATCGGCCAGTTTTCTCTGGCCGTCATGCCTGGTCAAGATCGCTGGAATATGACCGTGATCGGCGATGAGGGATCGCTCGTAATCCCGGACGCAGGAACCTCCCTCGTGCGACAACGAGCCGATGACGAGCAACCGATCGACGTTCCGATCTCCGACCAAGACCGCGCACCTGCCGGGGTGAACCTCTTGCAACACACTTGGAACAGACTGATCGCTGACTTCGTACGCGCGGTCCGAGACCGGGACATTCAACATGAGGGTGTTCCACACCTTGCCGCCTTGGTAGATGGCCTGCGCACCGAGGAGATCATCGCCGGGGCCCGACGATCCAGTGAGACGCGCCAATGGATGACAATCAGATTAGTTTGACGCGGGAGCCTCAAGAGCCGCGTAAGCATGGCTTCCCACCGGCTCCTGCGGGCGGACGATTACCGACGATTCCGGGTCCTCGGGTGCCGCCGACTTCTCCGCGGCTGGGTACGCAGCGGCCGCGTAAGGCTCCCATCGATCAACCTGAGACGGGTCTGACCAGATCAGGCCGCCGTTGGGTCCCATGAACAGTTGAAGGTCGTTGGCCGACGGCTGACCAGCGTCGGCGAAGGCATGCAGTAGCTGCCGCGCGTAACTCCGCAACCCATTCGACTTCATCTCATGACTCCTTCTCTAGTTGGTTTGAGTCCATGACATGAACTGTGGTGGCTAGACCGGTAAGACGTATCCGAGGTGAGTACGGATGTATACGAGGACGAACACGGATTTTCCCTATTACTCGGCTGAGCGCTAATTCATTGGGGTTCGGACAGCATCTGCACGACAATGCAACCGTGAGCGCGGGCTTGCCGCTGGTTGCTCGACGCGCCGAGCTCGCAATTCTGACTGGCGCGATCGACGCCGCGAAATGCGGTCGGGGCCAGGCTTTGCTCGTTACCGGCGAGGCCGGAGTGGGAAAGACTCGGCTGCTCATCGAGGCGCAACACAAATCGGAAAGCCAGGGATTGTTGGTCCTCAAGGGCCGAGCTGTCGAATCCGGCGGAGCCTACCGACCGCTCATAGAAGCATTCGCTCGGGCGTCGGCATCCCTAGCTGATCAAAAGGAGCTGGGGAGCGTACGGCCAATCCTGGCACGGGTGCTTCCGGGCTGGGTTAGTGATCAAGATGTGCTCGCCCCCATGGCCGATCCGGCCGCCGTACTCGCCGAGGCTCTGATTTTGCTGCTGCGTGCCATGTCCCCTGACGGAGCCCTGCTGCTCATCGATGACCTGCACTGGGCCGACGACGACACCGTGTCGGTGCTCAGTTATCTCGCCGACTCGACGGACCAGCTGCCGCTTGCACTGATCATGACGGCTCGTACCGAACCGCTGCTTCCGGATTCGCTGGACCGTCTGAGTGCTGCACGGTCGATTCGCCGGCTATGGCTGAGCCGGCTTCAGCCAAATGATGTCGCAGAGGCCCTCCGTTCGCAGGATTTGCCGGAACTCCCGCCGCAAACAGTTGATCAGCTTGTCACCGCCGTCGATGGATTGCCGTTGGTCCTGGACGAGTTCGTTCGGCAGCTTCGCGAAAGCCGGGCGGGCGTGATCGACATGAATCAGACGACGCTGGCGGCCGCCGTACACAAACGACTCCGCGGCCTTCCTGCGGATGCTCGGGTCGTCCTGGACGCCATGTCGGTGCTGGGCGATACCGACAGCGAGTTGTTAACCGCCGTCACTGAGCTTGATGGCACGAAGTTGACAACTGCCATCCACCAGGCGCTAGCCAGCACCTTGTTGGTCAGCGCCACTACCCCGCTCGGCGTCATGTGGCGGCATCCGCTGGTACGTGACGTCGTACGCGATCTGCTACTTCCCCTCGAGCAGCAGGCGCTAGCACGCCGCGCCGCCGACCACCTGGCTAACAACACGACGGAGCCCAGCGAAGGGCAGCTGCGACAGGCCGCCGAGATGTATGAGTTGGCCGGGTATCCCGACCAGGCCGCCCGGCAGCTGATCCACGCAGCCCGCGCCGCGGTACGCAAGGCGGCATTGGACGTCGCCGAACAGCATCTGGCCGCAGCCCATGCGCTGACCGGGACAATGCCAGAAGCTGCCTTGGACGTGCTGATCCAGCGAATCGAAACCCTCACCCTGGCCGGTCGTGCCGCTGACGGCTACCACAGCGGGATCGCCGCACTTCAAAGCCTCGCCGCTAGTGACAGTCCTCGACTGCTCGTCGCGACCGCCCGGGCCGCGTACAGCGCCGGTTTACGGAGCGAAGCTGGGCAGCTGCTGACGCGACTCGAGCAGATCGCTCGACCAACAGATCTTGACCTCGCGGTGCTCCGAGCCCATGCTGCCCTGGCCCATCGGCAGTCCAACGCCATTCAACTGGGCGAGCTCGCCGCCACGCTAGCGCTGGAGGAGAACCGCTTCGACGTTGCCTGTGAAAGCTTGCTGATCACAGGCACCGCCGCGAGAAGATGCGACATCGATCTTGCAGCTCGGGCCATGAATCAAGCCCTGGCACTGAGCGAGGCACACCAACTATCCATATGGCAGGTCCAGGCCCTCGCCGAGCTCAGCCAGATCGACCTGGTCTCGGATTCGGATCCCACCCGGTGCCATCAGGCTCGAGAACGTGCGATCGCCGCCGGAATGCTCGGCACAGTTGCCCTCCTGGACACGCGGATCGGCCAAATGACTGTCTCGCGCAACGGCTTTATGGCCGCATACCCGATTTACCTGCGGGCGGACAGACAGGCTCGACAGCTGCAATTGATCAGTCTCTACGCCGTGACTCGGGCGCATCTGGCTGAGTGCGTGCTCTTCGCCGGTGACCGACCCTTGCCTGGGCGCACGCAACCTGCAGCACCGTCGGAGCTCGACGACCTGATCGCGGAGGCCTTCGCTGCGGGCGAGAAATCCGGCCGGGTCCCATGGCTTCAGATCGTTTACGGATTGCGCGCTTGGCTCCATGGCGACAGCAGCACCGCCATCCGGCTCATCGACGAAAGCCTGCGGGATCTGCAAGACGAATGGCACCAGGTGCCGTGGTGGGGCCTGGGAGCACTGCTGCGCGTCGTGGCTGGCACCGAACTCGAGGAGGCGTTTGGCTCGCCCGTCCTCATCGGACATCATGCCAACTGGGCGGCGCGCGCCTATGGCGCCGCCGTGTGGGATCTCCGACACGGCCGATCTCCATCAGAGTCGCTCACCGAAGCCGATCACCTCGTCCGGCATACCCCGCTCCACTGCCACATGCTGCGTACGATCATTGCGCCGGTTGTCTACGAAGCTGGACTGCAGTCGGCGGCCGAGGCCTGGTTACGAGAGGCCGACGCATTCTGCGGGGCGGTCGGCGAACGCGCCCTGCAGCGTCGCGTACGCCATGTCCTTGCGTCGATTGGTGCCAAAGTCCCCAAGGGTTCAACATCAGCCGTCCCACCGCACCTCGCCAGGCTCGGCATCACCGCTCGCGAGACAGAGATTTTGCGGCTCGTCAACGCCGGACTCAGCAATGCCGACAGCTCTTCATTTCGACAAGAACCGGTCAGCAGCATGCTGCAGAAGACTGGACGAGCTACCCGAGAGCAGTTGCCGTCAGCGAGTGGCGCTGAGGACTGAACCGGGCTAGCCATAGCGCTGCTGGAGGAGGTCGGCCACGCCGAGGTCGGCCAGCGCAGCGGCGTAACGCGGGAAGACCACGTTCCAGAACCCATC
>Ga0126312_10003278_pt1 | contig 10929 bp, 10 predicted proteins | sample Plot104A_FD_92537 | JGI IMG/M metagenome (GOLD analysis project Ga0126312, IMG submission 92537) | Serpentine soil microbial communities from UC McLaughlin Reserve, CA, USA - Plot104A | ecosystem: Environmental > Terrestrial > Soil > Grasslands | place: USA: UC McLaughlin Reserve, Lake County... | reverse complement strand
GCCGCTAGCGTGGCGACCCCCTCCGCCACCCGGGTGACGAAGAAATCCCGAGGGCTGGGGTAAGCGGCGACAGTCTCGGCCACCTGCCCCTTCAGCGGTTCCTGGAGCTGGTCGAAGTCGAGGAGTGCCTTAGGGTGAATGCCGATCTGCCGGTTGATGATGAACTCCAACCGGGCCAGGCCCACCCCGGCATTCGGCAGCCGGGAGAACGCGAACGCCTGGTCCGGGGTGCCGACGTTCATCATGATCTTCACAGGGATGGCAGGCATCGCCGCCATCTCGGTCGACTCCACAGTGAAACTCAAGATCCCGTCGTAGACGAAACCAGTGTCGCCCTCGGAGCAGGACACAGTGACCGCTCGCCCGTCGGTCAGATCCCGGGTCGCACTGCCGGTGCCGACCACCGCAGGGATGCCGAGCTCGCGCGCGATGATCGCCGCGTGGCAGGTCCGCCCACCGCGGTTGGTGACGATGGCCGCCGCCCGTTTCATGATCGGCTCCCAGTCCGGGTCGGTCATATCCGCGACCAGCACCTCACCGGGGACGAACTCATGCATCGAATCCACCGACTGAAGGACCCGGACTGGGCCAGCACCGATCCGCTGCCCGATCGCCCGCCCCTCCACCAGCACCGGGCCTTTCTCGTCCATACGGAATCGCTGCATGGTCCCAACAGCCTGCCGGGATTGCACGGTCTCTGGCCGCGCCTGGAGGATGTACAACCGGCCGTCGACGCCGTCTTTTCCCCACTCGATGTCCATCGGCCGCCCGTAATGGTCCTCGATCGCCACCGCCTGCCGGGCCAGCTCCTCAACCTCCGGGTCAGTCAGGCTGAGCAGCCGCCGGTCCGCCTCTGGGACATCTACGAACTCCGTCGTCTTTCCGACTGTCCGGTCGGCGGTGTAGACCATCTTGATCGCCTTGGCGCCGATACCACGCTTCAAGATCGCCGGTCGCCCCGCCTGCAACGCAGGCTTGTACACGTAGAACTCATCCGGGTTGACAGCGCCCTGCACCACCGCCTCGCCCAGCCCGTACGAGGAGGTGATGAACACCGCATCGGTGAACCCGGATTCGGTATCCATGGTGAACATCACCCCGGATGCCCCGACATCGGAGCGCACCATCTGCTGCACGCCCGCGGACAGCGCCACCTGTTCATGTGCGAAGCCGTGATGCACCCGATAGGCGATCGCCCGGTCGTTGAACAACGAGGCGAACACCTGCCTGACCGCGACCAGGATGGCGTCAATGCCACGGACGTTGAGAAACGTCTCCTGTTGGCCGGCGAATGATGCATCCGGCAGGTCCTCCGCCGTTGCCGACGACCGCACCGCGAACGACTTCTCCTCGTCGCCGCCTGCCAGCCGGTGATACGCGCTGCGGATATCGGCCTCCAGGTCGGCCGGGAACGGCTGGTCGACCACCGCCCCTCGGATCTTCCGGCCGATTTCAGCCAACTGCTGAACGTCATCGGTGTCCAACGCGGCCAACTCCGCACTGATCAGGGTCGCCAGCCCGGTGTCACCGATGAAGTGCCGGTACGCCTCTGCGGTGGTGGCGAAGCCGTCCGGCACACTCACGCCCGCCGCCGACAGATTGCTGATCATCTCACCCAAGCTCGAGTTCTTCCCGCCCACCTGTTCCAGGTCGGCCAACCTGATGTCGGCGAACCACATGATGTTGCTGCTCATCGCGAGTCACTCCTAATTCAGGGTCTGCGTGGATGTGGGCCTCAGCGCCGCGACACGGAGAGCATCAGGTTGGTGGTTGCCGCAATGGCTAGCGAAGCGCCGAGCAGGTGGAGCGCGACCAGCCAGATTGGCAGCCCCAGCTGGTACTGGGCCACACCAATCCCGACCTGTACCAGCTCGACCAGGAGCAACAGCAGCCCAGCCCTGCTGCGCAGCAGCGCGAAGCAGACAACGCTCGCGGCGACGGTGGCGTAGACCACACTCGTGTGCAAGCGGATCAGCAGCATCGCGTCGAGGCCGTTCCGCGGTGCATTCTCGTCGCCCGCGTGTGGTCCGCTGCCCGTTACCAGAGTCCCGAGCCAGACAGCCAGCCACATAAGGACGAAGGTGACCCGGGTCGCGACCCACGAGAGGCGAGACACTCCGATCGGTGCGAGGTGCCAGGTCTTACGCACTAGCCAGACTGCAAGCCCGATCAGAACCATGGACAGCAGCAAGTGCAGCCCTACGACGTACGGGTTGAGCTCGGTGAGTACGGTGATCCCGCCAATGACGCCCTGCAGCGGGATGCCCAGTGCCAGGCCGCCGGCGAGCCAACGCAGGTCGGTCCGCGGACGTCCGTCCTCCCTGTAGAGCATGGCACTGATGAAGGTGAGCGCCGCCACAATGATCAACACGAGGGTGAAGAGCCGGTTTCCGAACTCGATCGCCCCATGGATGCCCAACTCAGGATGGGAGACGTAGGAGTCCTCGGTGCATCCCGGCCAGCTCGGGCAACCCAGGCCGGAGCCGGTCAGCCGGACCAGTCCGCCGGTTACCACGATGACGACGTTCATGATCAACGAAATGACCGCCCAGCCTCGCAATGCGTGAGGGCCGCGGACGATCCGGAGGATCCTCGGTAGCGGTCCGCCGCCCACAGCCATTTCCGCCTGCGGGCTGAGCTGCTTCATGACGTCCAACGAAAGCCCTTCCATGCGGCAATGCCTGCGGCCACCAGCCAGGCTAACAAGACCAACACGGGCCAGCCCAGAATCTGCCCACTCGCCGATGCTCGCAATCCTTCGCCCAGTGCGGCCGTCGGCAGCGCCGCGATGATCGGACGCAGGGCGTCCGGATAGCGGGCCAGGGGGATGATCAGGGCGCCGCCGATGAGCAAGATCACGTAGATCAGGTTGGCAAGTGCTAACACGGACTCGGCGCGGAGGCGGCCTGCGAGCAGCAGCGCAAGGCAGGCGAATGTCGCGGTGGCCAAGATCACCAGCAGCACCGCCAGCAGAGCCGAGAGCGGCGTGAACCCGGGTCGCCAGCCGAGGCCGATTGCGGCACCAGTCAAGATCACTAACTGAGTCAACATGATCATGATCACGGCCACGGCCTTGCCGGCGAGCAGGCCCGGCTTGCCAAGTGGTGTCACGGCCAGCCGCTCCAACACTCCGTAGCGCCTCTCGAACGCTGTGGTAATTGCTATCGAAGTGAAGGCTGAGGACCATATCGCCAACGCCAGGACTGACGGTGCAAGCAGATCTAGGCTGGCGATCGCGATGTCGGTGAAGCGGCCGGCTACCAAGATCGCCAGCGGGATCACCAAGGCCAGCAGCAGTTGTTCCCCGTTGCGGATCAGAAGCCGCGCCTCGATCAATCCATGCCGCATGATCCGCTTGGCGGGTGGCGCTGGGACTGGGGCAGGGGATAGATCTAGTAGTGTCACGACACCGCCCTCGCGCTGGTGTGGCTGAGGAAGACAGTCTCCAGGCTTCCGCCTGACTTGGTGAGCTGACGCACCGTGCCGGAGATGGTGACTCGGCCGCGGTCCACGATGAAGACCTGGTCAGCGAGGGCTTCCGCCTCATCCATCGCATGAGTGGTGAGCAGGATGGTGACACCGCTCGCCCGGAGTTCGCGCAGCAGCATCCAGGTTGCCCGACGCGCATGCGGATCCATGCCGGCTGTCGGTTCGTCCAGGAAGACCAGTTCCGGTCGCCCAACAAGCGCTCCAGCCAGATTGACCCCTTGTTGCTGGCCGCCAGAAAGCCGGCGATACGGGGTCTTCGCACAATCAGTAAGCCCCAGCCGCTCGACCAGTGCAGGCACAGGCAGCGGGTTGGCGTACAGACCGGCCAGATAACGCAGCAGCTCGATTGCCTTGATCCCCGACCAGGAACCTGCACTTTGCGGCATCAACCCGATCCGGCCCGCCAGGTGCCGTGAACCGGCCGGCAGCCCCAGCATCTTGACTGTTCCTGTGGCTGGCCGGATGAGATTGGTGCAGCAGCGGATCAGTGTTGTTTTGCCTGCGCCGTTGGGCCCAAGAACGGCTGTCAGCGCCCCAGTCTGCGCCTGCAAGGTGAGCTTGTCGAGTACCGCGCGGCCGCTGAATTTGACTACCAAGTCCTGTATCAGAACCGCAATGTCGGGACCGGACACCGATGAATTCTAGACGTCTGGACCGCGCGCGGCTCAGGCTAGGGCGGTGCGTTCCAGGAACGGGGTGCGGAAGATGCCCCGCGGGTCGTACGCCTCGGCGATCCGGCGAAAATCTGGCAGCCGAGGATAGAGCTCCAACCACCGATGAGCGTCGCCAAAGACCTTCCCCCAATGGGGCCGCGGATGGAACGGCTGCAGAGCAGCCTCGATGAGCCCGACGAGCTCTGTCACGGCGTCGGCATCCGGCTGCCAGGTGAAGTGAACACCGAACACGTCCTGCTGGTAAGCCGAGCTGAGCCAGAGTTCCTCGGCTGCGACGGTACGGATCTCTGCGCTCTTCACGACGGCCGCGATGCCGGACCCAAGCTCGCGAAGCCTTTCGATGGCCGCGCCTGCGTACGCGCGGTCCATCAGGTACTCGGTCTGGATTTCGGCACCGCTGCTCGGGGTGAACTCGAGCAAGAAATGGGGAAGCCGCTCATACCACGGACCTGGCTCGCCAAGCTGGGGAGTGCAGTGCACTGGATCGTTGCCTCGCGTGACATGCAGCTTCTCGGTGGCGGCTCGAGCCCCGAACAACTCCGCCGGCATGCTCGAGGGCTGTCCATCAACCAGCCGCGACTTAACCCAGAACATGTCGACGTCGTCGCCGGCGAAGTCGGTAATCGCGCTGACGCTGTAGCCGGCACTCATCACCTCCTCGAACGAGCCGGTTAGCAGGTCCCATGGCAGGTGTTCATAGACGTCTTGCCGTACCTCGAAGGTCGGCTCGATTGCCAGGGTGAGCTCGGTGACCACACCGAGTGCGCCCAGATTTACGACGACTCCGGCGAAGTCCGGTGAGGTGTGATCAATCCACACCCGGTCGCCGGTGCCGGCTATTAGGCTCAGTGCGGTCACGGCGGAGGCGAGCGACTGGTTTGCGTTGCCCGATCCATGGGTTCCCGTGGCAACCGAGCCGGCGACCGTGATGTGTGGCAGGGACGGAAGGTTGCTCAGCGCCCAACCAGACTCCTGCAGCCGCCGCGCCAGGTCGCCGTAGCGCACCCCGGCCGGCACCGACACGGCTTGCGCATCCTGATCGATGATCACTTCTCCGGGCATCGCCTCGAGCGAGATCAGCCCATCAGCATCGGCAATGTCATTGAACGAGTGTCGAGTGCCCAGCGCGTGTAGCGATGATCTTGCTGCCTCAATCAGCCGTTGCAGCTCGCCACTGGTGCGCGGCCGATGGAGCTGCCGGGCGGCGTAGCTGTAGGTGCCACTCCAATTGAGCTCTGGTGTCGTTATGGAAGCCACACGATGAGCATGCAGTACGCGGACGACGGCAGGAAGAGCTGCTTACTTGCCGGCGGAGAGAATGTCGGCGAGATCGTACTTGACCGGCTCCTCCAGCTGCTCGTAGGTGCACGATCGCGGGTCACGGTCGGGCCGCCAGCGGACGAACTGGGCGGTGTGCCGAAACCGGTCGCCCTCCATGTGCTCGTAGCGGACTTCGACCACTAGGTCGGGACGCAGCGGGATGAAGGAGAGGTCCTTGTTGGCGTTCCAGCGGCTGAACTCCGAGCTGCGTGGGTTGCGAGTCGTCCCCTCCTGCAGCTTGGCCCAGTCCCAAGGGTGGTTTTCGAAGGTAGTGACCAACGGTTGCAGCTCGGTGAACAGCTCTTTGCGTCGTGCAGCGGGGAAGGCGCCGATCACGCCGACCGAGGCCAACGAACCGTCTTCCTTGTAAAGGCCGAGCAGCAACGATCCGATGCTGTCCGGGCCGCTTTTGTGCACCCGATAGCCTGCGACAACACAATCCGCCGTACGCTCGTGCTTGATCTTGAACATGGTGCGTTTGTCTGGCTGATAGGTGCCGGCAAGCGGCTTGGCGACCACTCCATCCAGCCCGACGCCCTCGAATTGGGAGAACCACTCCACGGCCAAGCCGTGATCGCGGGTCGCGGGCGTCAAATGGATCGGCGGCTTCGTGTCTGCTAATGCCTCCTCGAGGACCGTGCGCCGCTCCTCGAACGGCCGATGGGTGTAGTCGGTGCCGTCCAGCGCCAGCAGGTCGAAGGCGATAAAGCTCGCCGGCGTCTCCTGCGAGAGCAGCCTGACCCGGCTTGCTGCCGGGTGGATGCGCTGTTGCAACACCTCGAACTCCAGCCGGTCGCCGATCACCACGATGATCTCGCCGTCGATGACGCATTTCTCGGGGAGGTTGGCTTTCACCGCCTCCACAATCTCCGGGAAGTAGCGGGTCATTGGACGCTCGTTGCGAGAGCCGATTTCGACCGAGTCCCCGTCCCGGAACACGATCGACCGGAACCCGTCCCACTTCGGCTCGTAACTAAAGGCTCCCTCCGGGATGCGGGGCACCGCCTTGGACAGCATCGGTGCGACAGGGGGCATGACGGGCAGCTTCATGCTGGCCATTGTCACTCACGGCGTTTGGCCCATCGGCACACTGTCAGTGTCGGGTGAGAGGCTGGCTGCCATGTCAAACCCAATCGTGGCGGTGCCGGATGCAACCGCGGCAGTCGCGCTGGCTGATTCCCCGGCCGGACTAGCCGCGTGGATCGTTGAGAAACTTCGTTCCTGGTGTGACTGCAACGGGCAGCTGGAACGGCGCTTTAGCCGCGAGGAGATCCTCACCTGGATAACGCTCTACTGGGTCACCAACACAATCGGCTCTTCTTTCATCCCCCACGTTGAATACGCGCGGCCGATGACGATGAAGTCACAGGGCCCACTGGGGTGGCGATCTTCCCCAAGGACTTGGTGACCGCACCACGAGTATTCGCCGAGTGTTTCTTCAACATCGTGCGGTGGGCCGAGTTGCCGACCGGCGGTCATTTCACAGCTTGGGAGGAACCAGAAGCACTCCCTCGCGAGCCGACCGCGCTTGCCCAAGAGGTGGTAACGCAATAGGTGCTGACCACAATCGCCATAGAGAACTACCGATCCCTGCGTGACCTGCGGCTCCCGTTACAGCGGCTCAATGTCGTCACTGGTGCGAACGGCACAGGTAAGTCCAGCCTCTATCGCGCTCTCCGACTATTGGCCGACTGTGCATCGGGTCGAGTTATCTCATCCCTGGCCCGAGAGGGCGGGCTCGAGTCAGTGCTGTGGGCAGGGCCTGAGCACCTCGTCGCCTCGGTACGGGCTGGCCGGCATCCCGTCCAGGGCACCGTACGGTCGGGGCCGATCAGCCTACAGCTCGGATTTGCCTCGGAGGATTTTTCGTACCTGATCGATCTTGGCTTGCCGACTCGTGATGAGTCGTCGGCGTTCAACCTCGATCCCGAGATCAAACGCGAAGTGGTGTGGAGTGGGCCGGTGATGCGGCCCGCCAGCGTGCTGGTCAGGCGGAAACGTGCCCTCGTTGAGCTTCGTGGCAACTCATCGCGCAGCAATTCGTGGGAGCCCTTCGAGAGCGCGTTGCGAGCGTACGAGAGCGTGCTTACCGAGGTGCTCGACCCAGTCCGTGCACCCGAGCTGCTGGCGGTCCGGGAACAGATCCGCAGCTGGCGGTTCTACGACCAGTTCCGAACCGACGTCGACTCCCCAGTCAGGCAGAGTCAGATCGGTACGCGTACTCCGGTGCTGGATGCGGAAGGCCGAGACCTTGCGGCCGCGCTGCAAACGATCCTCGAGATCGGAGACAGCGATGCCCTGCACGCCGCGATCGAGGATGCATTTCCGGGATCGCGGCTCCAGGTGATGGAGACTCGCGGCCGCTTCGATCTCGAGTTTCAGACCCACGGTCTGCTGCGGCCGCTGAGCGCCGCCGAACTCTCTGACGGGACCCTCCGATACCTGCTGCTGGTTGCCGCGCTCTTGAGTCCACGACCGCCGTCGCTGATGGTGCTGAACGAACCAGAAACCAGCCTGCACGCCGATCTTCTTCCGGCACTGGCGCGGCTCATCGCTCGCGCGAGTGAGAAGACTCAGATAGTTGTGGTCACCCACGCGCGGGGATTGGCGGATGCGCTGGCCGCAGCCGGCGCCCAGCCGCTTTTCCTGGTGAAGGATTTCGGCGCAAGCACACTGGAAGGTGTCGACCCTCTAGAGCAGCCGCCGTGGAACTGGGGGTCACGTTGAAGAGGTGCGAGCGTCGGGAATCGCGCGCCCGCCGTGCTGAGCTAGGCTGGGGCGCCGCTGTCCTGGACGAGCGAGCGAGCAGACACGTTCTTCGTCTGCGAACGAGTGAGGAAGGCAGCGGCTCACAAGCGCCAGCCTCAGCGAGCGAAGCGAGCAATGCACACGGAGCGAGCAGAGGCGCTTTGCTCTGCGAGCGACCGATCCAAAACGCGCGAGCGAAGCGAGCACCAGCCCCAGCGGCGAGCTGTGAGACGAAGTAGGCGGATCAATGCGCGCGATGCGCGAGCAGCTCTAAAGAAGGGAGTCGAGCATCCGCGAGGTTGATGTCGCCACGAGCGATGGTCGTGTCCTGCACGCCTATGATCTCGGTCCCACCGGCCGCCCGGACGAGCTGATCGTGATGTGGCACGGCGGCACGCCTAACACAGGCGCTCCGCCCGAGCCACTCTTTGAGGTCGCACGTTCTCTGGACATCCGTTGGATCGGCTACGACCGACCTGGTTACGCGGGCTCTGGTGCTCATCGCGGCGCCACGGTGGCGTCTGCCGCAGCCGATGCCAGACGGGTCGCCGATCACCTCGGCATTGGGCGCTTTGCCGTTATCGGTCACTCCGGCGGCGGACCACGCGCCCTGGCCTGCGCCGCGTTACTGTCCGACCAGGTGATCGCGGCGGTCAGCATCTCCTCGCCCGCCCCGTGGCCAGCAGCCGGTCTCGATTACTTCGCCGGGATGTCGGCAGGTAGTGCTCGGGAATTACGTGCTGCCGCTCAGGGACGCGCTGAGCTCGAACAGGTCCTCGCGGCGAATGATTTCGATCCCCAGTCCTTCATCGCAGCGGACTACGCAGCGCTTGATAGCAGCTGGTCCTGGTTCAGCGGCATCGTGCAGGCCGCGACGGCGGGCGGGATGGACGGCATGATTGAAGATGATCTTGGCACGATGGCCCCGTGGGGTTTCGACGTGGCAGAAATCACAATACCGACGTTGATCATGCACGGGACAGGCGATCGGATGGTGCCCAGCATGCACGGGGAGTGGCTTGCGGCACACTGCCCATCGGCCGAGCTGCGCTTGGTACCCGCCGAAGGTCACATCTCCGTGCTCAACTCCGCTCCGGAGGCACTGAGCTGGCTGCGCGATCGGAATGCGCCCTGAGCGTCCCGAAGGGCGCGTGTGGGGCTTCGACAAGCTCAGCCCGGCATTGGGCTCAGCCGGCATTAGGCGACTAAGGCGTGCCTTATTTGAAGACACTCGCCGAATTAAGGCACACTGGCGTTGTGAAAAACTTCCAGCGGGTCACTTCCAGTGCCGCTGGGGTTCCCCAGAGTGTAGAGACCGACGCATCGACGCGGCATCGAGTGGCCAGTTCAATTCTTGAGTACGGGCCATCGACTGCCGCGGAGCTGGCCGAACGGCTGGGGTTGACCCCAGCGGCAATCCGTAGGCATCTCGACGTACTGCTCGCGGCGGGCCATCTAGAGGCACGTGAGCGCCGCGTCTATGGCGCGCGCGGGCGCGGTCGTCCCGCCAAAGTTTTCGTGCTGACCGATGCGGGCCGTTCGGTCTTTTACACCGCATACGACGACTTGGCTGTGGAAGCCTTGGAGTTTCTAGCGACTTCGTCCGGGCCGGAGGCGGTGACGCGCTTCGCCGAGGAGCGTATGGCACGGAGCGAAAGGCGCTATCAGGAGCGGATGGCCAGCGCGCCGCCCGACACGACTCCGGCCCAGGCTCTCGCCGTCGCTTTGTCCGAAGACGGATACGTGGCATCCACCCTGCCGTCGGCGATTGGTGAACAGCTTTGCCAGCATCACTGCCCGGTAGCGCACGTAGCCGAGCGCTTTCCTAAGATCTGCGAGGTTGAGACCGCCGCATTCTCCCGTCTGCTTGGTGTTCATGTGCAACGCCTCGCCACCATCGCACACGGCGATGGCGTCTGCACAACTCATGTTCCACACGTCCGCAAGACGACAACCGATATGACCACATCCGAAAGGGCATGATCATGACCCAAACTCAGGATCCCGCTGTTACCCGACCGCTCGGCACCGGCCAGACGCAAGATCAACATCTGGCTGCCCTGGGTCGCTATGAGTGGGGCTGGGCTGACACCGATATCGCGGGGGCATCGGCCAGGCGTGGTTTGAGCCCTGAGGTTGTAGCGGATATCTCTCGGATGAAGAACGAGCCGAAATGGATGCTTGATCTTCGCCTGAAAGGCCACCGGCTGTTCAACCGGAAGCCGCTGCCGACGTGGGGCGCCGAGTTGGGTGACATCGACTTCGACAACATCAAGTACTTCGTACGCTCGACTGAGAAGCAGGCGACGTCTTGGGATGATCTTCCGGCTGACATCAAGAACACCTACGACAAGCTGGGCATCCCCGAAGCGGAGAAGGCGCGGCTGATCGCCGGCGTAGCGGCTCAGTACGAAAGCGAAGTGGTTTACCACAAGATCAACGAGGAGCTCGAGCGCCAGGGCGTGATCTTCCTCGACACCGATACCGGGCTCAGGGAGCATGAGGACCTCTTCAAGGAGTACTTCGGCACCGTCATCCCGGTCGGGGACAACAAGTTCGCATCTTTGAACACCGCCGTCTGGTCCGGTGGCTCATTCATCTACGTGCCAAAAGGCGTCCACGTCGAGATCCCGCTGCAGGCCTATTTCCGGATCAATACCGAGAACATGGGTCAGTTCGAGCGGACCTTGATCATCGT
>Ga0126312_10003276_pt1 | contig 10930 bp, 7 predicted proteins | sample Plot104A_FD_92537 | JGI IMG/M metagenome (GOLD analysis project Ga0126312, IMG submission 92537) | Serpentine soil microbial communities from UC McLaughlin Reserve, CA, USA - Plot104A | ecosystem: Environmental > Terrestrial > Soil > Grasslands | place: USA: UC McLaughlin Reserve, Lake County... | reverse complement strand
GCACCGAGCCGTCGTAGACCTCCACACCCCCTTCGTGGATCAACCGTAAGACGAGTTCGTTCTTGCGGTAACCCAGCCCGCGAACGGTCTCGGCGGCCGGCGGGTCGCCGGACTCGCCCTCAGCCAGCTCGATGCCCCGTGCGGTGAGGAACGACCGCACCCCATCGTAGCGCGGCTTGCCGTCCACATACCGAGTGTAGTCGGCGACCGGATCGAACGGGACGAACTCCTCCCCTGTTCGTGCCGCCCGCTCGCGCAAGTACCCGTCGAACATCTCCTTCCAGGCAGCGGCATGGACTGTTGCCGTCCGGGTCAGCACCCCGTCCAGGTCGAACAGGCAAGCCTGTACGCTATCCGGTAGACCGATCAAAGCGAGCCCATCTGTCTGGTCCCGCGACTTGTCTTTTCCACGCTCGCCCCGCATTCCTATGCTTTCCCGTAACCCCTTGGGTCCCAGTAGAGTGCTTGCCCCCCCTACAGCATTTTAATCCTGTCCCTGGGTATACCTGCACTGTGGGGCAAGGTCGACCGTTGCATCACTCGAGGGGTGTACCCAAGCAGGCTAGCGCCCGTACAGAGATGCTAATAGGCTGGAGTTGCGGTGAGACCTGTATATATCAATTCTACACCAACCCACGCGAAAAATGACAAACATGGACAGCAGAATATATGCAAAAATACGCTTATTTGCAGGTATTTCTGAACGCCAGCGAACAACCACGACGTTGTGGCCCTGCCTTGACACGGTGGCGGTCAGGGTTCGAATCGCCTCGGCTCCCCTTATAAAGTGGCTGTTTGCAGGTAAAACGCGGAACGCAGATGAACGCTCTGTCGAGCCTCGGGAAACCTCGCGGAGCAATGGGAGCAACTATTGCAAGGCATCTTCGTGTGCCCGACTGGTAATTTGTTACATGGGAGGCGGCACACAGATAGACAACCGACGCTGTCGGGTATGTCAATGTTTGTCGGCAATAAAGGGCAGCAGCGGGTACCATAAACCGGTAAGCGGATCGCGCCTACCGACTCCCAGCGTCACACCCGCGTAGCGTTCGTTATACTCAGCTAGTGCGGCCTGCGCTTCGTCAGACAGCATCTCATAATCCACTTCCGCTGCACGTCGTGTTATGACGTGGTCGTAAAGGATCTCACGTAACTGTTTCTCAGTAAGACTCGGCGAGGGAGTAAGCGTTGCGTACAAATCCTCTTCGCCTGTTGCGAGCAGTGGAATGTCGAACAATGCAGGCTGGGCGAAGCCCAGGTACAGGGTAAGATCGGGGACGGCGCACCCGTAATAGGCTTCGATGAGCTCCTGTCGGTCCGGAGGGCGGCCTTCCTGCTTCGCGAACTCGACGCTCAGGCGGGCTATGGTCGGATATGGCGCGTCGGCGAAGAGGCCTATCAGCAGTAGTGGACCATTCCCGGAAGCGGTGGCTGACATCAAGTCTGTGCAGGCCCTCAGCATAGGTTGGCAACCCAGCCTGTTCAGCATCTCTTCGTAATCCCCATAAAAGCGAACGCGTAGTCCGGCTGCCAACATCTCTTGGTACACTACGTCATCTGCCAACTGCAGCAAACCTCCGAGGGCGTGTCGCGTGTAAGTTGCGCCTCGTCGGAGGAGTTCACTTCCGAAAGCCGGTGCCAATAATGTGCTCACCCCATGGGTGAAGACCAAACGGTGCTGTTCTGCTTGACGCCGGATCAGCGTCGTTACATAGTCCTCGGTATAGGGATTATTGCGCCGGTGCAAGAGATACCAGCGGCGCGTACCGTTGAAGGGCCACCCCATCACGACGGGTCGCGATAAGGTTGCTATCCACTGCGCCACCTCCTCCGCCGACCAGCTAAGCCATTCGGACAACTCGGGTGAAGGGTGCGCGGGATTTGTATTCACGCTCATCATTGCATCCTCGAAAATCGCCACCAAACGCACTGATCAGAATTGTTATCGCTTGGCCCATGTTTTTGGTGTCGTTGTTCGTAATAACCGAGAAGGATACAATATAACGATGTGCATTGATATTGACTTTCAGAACGTCGCCAGTTCCAGACCGCCTCAGCGGAAGCTAGTATCTGTGCCGTTTGCTTCTCAAGGCATGCCAACTGGCATGTGGGTCGATGCTGTGCATACTTCTATAAGCAATGGCAGCAACGACATTGCGTACTGATGTTTCCCCACGGTTTAGCGCGCATCACATATCAGCCCTCCGCCTTTGTCGTCTCGATCGGCAGCTTTAGATTCTAGGGGCTATGGCGTGAGTCTCGCTTCGTACCTGGACTCGGAGGTGGATAGGCTACTAAGGGCGGATTTTTCGCAACCCACGCGGATTACCGACTACGATACCAGCTGGGCTGCTCGCTTAATTAACGAAGACGGAAGTATGGCGTATCCAAATATTCTAGAGAAGTTGACCGGGCGTCAACGTTCCGACGGGAGCTGGGGTAGCAGAATACGTTACATCCATGACCGTCTACTAAGTACGCTCGCTGTAGTCTTGGTATTGAGTAATTTCGGAGGTCGCCAGCGCGATCGGGAGCAATTACTAGCGGGAGAACGCTACATTTGGCGACACGTGGACCAGTTGCGCCACGATGCCCACAGGACAATAGGGTTCGAAATGCTCTTGCCGACCTTACTGGCCGAAGGTAGAGAACAGGGTCTTGATCTGCCTTACGCCCAGCTTAGACGGTACGAACACGAACGAGCGAAAAAGCTGAGACTTTTGCCCACGCAACTGCTTTTCAAGACGAGAACGAGTGCTCATTTCTCATTGGAAGCCTTTGCGGGCCGTGATGATATAGAGGCCGCGTCTGGCTTGCTGATGGAGGACGGATCTGTAGCCTCTTCCCCTTCAGCCACCGCGTTCTTGTTGAGCCAATTTCCTGACTGGCGCTCCCGCTACCCGAGGAGTACCGAATACCTGGAAGATTTGCTGAGACGCTGGGACGGTGGTCTGCCGGCGGTAGCTCCGTGTGGCACCTTCACAAGAACTTTTGCACTCTACTATTTGTACTACGGCAATTTGCTTGACGAGCGTGCCAGGTTGCTAAGACCCCACATTGAATATCTTCTGGAGCACTGGCGGCCTGAAGGGTTAAGCTGGACTCCGGGGACAATTCCGAATTCCGATGACACTGCGACCGCACTCCTTGCGCTCCACCGTGCGGGTTACGAGGTCAACGGGACGTGCCTGCTTGCATACGAACGCGACACGCACTTCACGGTTCTCGAACATGAGGTGGATCCCTCAATCAGCGCTAATCTCCATATTCTGGAGGCTTTAGAGACGCTGCCGGAACGAGAACGTCCTCGGGTGCGCGACAAAATTCTAGGTTACGTACTCCGCGCTCGCCAGTATGACTCCTTCTGGAGTGACAAATGGCACGCTTCAGTTTACTATCCTACTAGCATGGCCTTGATGGTCTTGCCTTCTCATGTACGAGAGGAGATGGACGAGACCTTGCGCTGGCTCCTCTTCACGCAGCACGCTAACGGTGCCTGGGGACAATACATGCCTACCAGGGAGGAGACCGCGCTGACCCTACTCGCTCTGCTACGCTACCACCGGACCATCCGACCCGTTCCTTACGTGCCGCTACGCCGGGCTGCCGAGTATTTGGGTGCCAACGCATCTTTTCCCGATGAAAGCGATCCCGAGCTGTGGATATCTAAGGCACTATACGCACCACCATGGGTGGTCAAAAGTGCTATCCTTGCCGCTCTGGGCTTGTACCATGACACCTTTGGAGATATCGGATGATCCGTAGATCACGCAGGCTGAAGGGGAAGGTATTGCAGCGAGGTGCAGCCAGGAGCTAGAGATATGGTGCGGGCCATTCTATTTGTAGCAAACGCTTGTTATCTGAGGCCTTCACCCTTGTTGTGGGCATGATCGTGAGGTGTGGTGACAGTGCCCCATTTGAAGGAATTGTGGGTTAGCGCCTCTCTAAGGCGCCAAGCGAACCGCATCGAGCGAACACTTCATCATGCTTGAGGTCAGAATCCAAGACTCCGATGTGCGTCGTAAGAGCAACGTCTTGGCTATCGTACTATTGGGATTACTGGTGGCCGGGATTGCGCTGGCTACCTTCAATATTGTTCTAGGAGAAACGCGTTATAACCTCGTGAACATCCTCTTTATCCTGGTAATATTGATACTTCTTGCGCTCAACTGGTTCGGCGCCATCCGCGCTGCCAGCCTGCTTACTGTACTATTGACCGCTGCAGGCGCTCTTCTCATGGCTGATGAGAACGTAGCGACAACGTACATAGCGATGCCCCTTCCCGTACTCATCGCTAGTTATCTGCTCAGATCCTGGAGCGCTTTCGTGGTCGCGTTCCTGATGATTGTGGGAGCTACAGCTTTAGATATTGCCTCTCCTTCACTGCTCATCCTTGTTATCGTGGCTATCTTTTCTTACCTATTTGCCAATAGCCTAGATCGAGCCTACCGCGAGATCCATCACAGAGCGATGCACGACGAGCTAACCAGCCTGCCAAACCGCACCTTTTTCATCGAGACTCTCCAACAAGTCCTGGATCGTCTGGAGGGGAACCTTTGTGCGGTGCTGTTTATGGACTTGGATGAGTTCAAGGTCGTAAACGACAGCCTCGGGCACGAAGCGGGTGACGAGTTACTGGTCGTGGTAGCACGGCGTTTGCAGGCCTGCCTTCGGCGCGGAGATACCGCGGCGCGTTTTGGTGGGGACGAGTTTACGGTTCTGCTTCACAAGGTCACGGAGGTAGGCGATGCCGTGCGTGTTGCTGAACGGATTACCACAGCATTTGAAGCCTCCCTCAAGGTCAGAGGACGGCAAGTCTTTATCAGCACGAGCGTGGGTATTGCCTTAAGCGAGAATGGTGATGGGTCTGCGGTCACCCTTCTGCGCAACGCAGACGTAGCGATGTACGAGGCCAAGAGGAAGGGCAACGTAAACTACGAGGTGTTTGATTCGGATATGCATGCCGAAGCGCTGGAGCGGCTTGAGCTTGAGAACGATCTCAGGCATGCTATCTCTCAGGGAGAGCTTAAAGTCTATTACCAACCTAAGGTAAAGTTGAGCACCGGCAGGATTATCGGCATGGAAGCATTAGTGCGTTGGGAGCATCCGGAGCGTGGGTGGATCAAGCCTGAGAAGGTTATAGCATCTGCCGAGGAAACGGGACTGATCATTCCACTAGGTCGATGGGTCTTGCGAGAAGCCTGCCGTCAAGCATACGAGTGGCGGAAATTGTACCCTGCTGTTACACCTCTAGTTACGAGTGTGAACTTGTCTATTAGACAGTTCAAACAGCCCGACTTGGTTCAAGAGCTCTCAGGACTGCTGCAAGAGACCAAGCTGGATCCACAAGGCTTGCTGTTGGAGATCACGGAGAGTACGGTTATGGAAGACGTCAGGTATGCTGTTGACGTGTTGCAGAAGCTGAAAGAATTAGGGGTAGAGCTCGCGATCGACGACTTCGGGACGGGCTACTCTTCGTTGACGTCTTTGCAACGGTATCCGGTGAACGAACTAAAGATAGACAAAGTGTTTATCGACGGGCTCGGGAACAACGCTCAAGATATGGTCATCGCGAAGCTTGTGATCGATCTCGCACACGCGGTCGGTGCTCGAGCGACCGCAGAAGGTGTAGAGACTGCAGATCAACTGGTGCAACTGAAAAGCATAGGATGCGACCAAGCCCAGGGTTACTATTTCGCTGAACCGCTCGTGGACGACGCGGCGACAGCATTGCTCGCTAATACACCGCGCTGGCTGATCGATCAGCCTCATCTGAGCGAGCATTCTCGGAATCCAGGCATGTTCCTCAAGCGGTTAGATGACTCTGAGCCGGAGTAATGGTTTGATTGCCAGTGGCGGGTTTCGAATCTCACAGGTCGTGTCTAAGGCCAGCAATGGGTGGCGACAAGATTTACGGTTTCTCCGTTCAACCTTGCTCTCGTGAAGCAGTGTTGCGGTGCAACGAAGATCAAGCGGGTTGATTCCGGAACCCAGCTTTACCCGGCGTCTCTATGTGGTTTCTCTTAACAAGGGCATGCAAAAACCACTCGTTCCATGACGCAGCTCCCTCCCACACCCAACCGTGCCACCGTGCCTGCCAGAAGAAGGTTTAGTGCTGAATTCTGGAGATTTCTCCTAGGGCAGACGGTCTCAAACGTCGGCAGTTCCTTTACCATCTTTGTGCTACCACTCCTGGTCTTCAAGCTTACCGGGTCGGCTCTCAACCTGGCTCTCGTGGCCTCCGCCGAATATGTACCGTACGTGCTCTTCGGGCTCATCATTGGCGCCTGGGTAGATCGGGTAGATCGCAGGCGGTTGATGATCTTGACCGACATCGCGCAGGCTCTGGTCATCTCTTCCATTCCGCTGTTGGCCGCATTGGGTCTATTGTCGGTGTGGTGGATCTACGCTGTAGGGTTCGTCAGCTCGACGTTGTGGATCTTCTTCAACACTGCCGAGTTCGCCGCTGTACCCAGCCTGGTAATTACAGAGGATTTGCCCGCGGCGAACGGACATCTTCAGGCTAGCTACGCAACGGCGACAGTTGTAGGTCCGCTACTGGCCGGTCTGCTGGTGGCAGTGGCTCCCATTCATCAGATCCTTGTCGTCGATGCCCTGTCGTTTCTCGTCTCAGCACTAACACTGGGGTTGATCAAGATCAGCTTCAATGATGCCAATTCTGCAGAGCAACAGAGGGGCGAACGTTTCTATCGCGACGTTGCCGAGGGGCTGAGATACGTGCTGGGTCATCCGATTTTGCGCAATGCCTGCCTCTTGATGGCATTGGTTAGCTGCGTGGGATTCACCATCTACGCTCAGCTCGTGCTTTATGCCAAGGAGCGATTGGGAGCCAGCGACACGCAAGTTGGCATACTCTATGCGGCCGGGAGCGTGGGGATGATCGCGCTGGCGCTGGCGGCGAGTCCGCTGCGCCGTCGTTTGTCTTTCAGCAAGGTGATGCTTGGCACGCTAATGATCCAGGGGGTCCTCACCGTGCTTTTGGCAGCGACGCGCTGGTACTGGGTCGGCGTGTTACTCTGGGCCACGATGTGGGGGCTAGTGGTACTCTGCGACATCAACAGCAACAGCCTCTGGCAGACGATCGTGCCCAATCGCTTGCTGGGTCGCGTGCAGAGTGTGGTCAACGTGCTGTCGTGGTCGGCTATACCTCTTGGCACGTTCATCGGCGGCGTGGCGATCGAGCAAACGCAGGACGTGGCCCTGGTGTACAGAGCTATCGGCGTAATAATCTTCCTCGCCGCGCTTGCCTTTTCGTTCACGGCTCTGGGTCACGCTGAACGCCACTTGCCGCAGGGCGAATCACAGGAACCGTGAAAGCGAAACTTAAAGAGTAGTGATGTGGAGCGAATTCAGAAGCCAAAAGCGAGGAGGTCCGGCGTGTCTAGCCTGGGCCTCCTAGGGATCACCGTCGTCGGATGGGTCTAGATCTAGTGCTTCCCCGACGTTACTACGTCGTGCTCCGAGGGGTCACCAAACCCTCGAACTCTAAAATGGCCGTGACTGTCCCCAGACCAAAGATTTCAGTTGTGATCCTGCCAGTGCAATGTATCAGATCTTCCCGCCCCTCCCAATTACCCTGGTGGAATTCGTCCCTTGCTATCTCCGTTCCCTTTTGACGATATATCACTAGGTAACTTTTGGGTATAATGTTGTTCGGACCAGCGAAATCGACCTGCCCTGCATTGCCTTCTCCGTTGAACACTAACGTGTACTTCTCGCCGTTGTCACATTTGACCGGTACCGAGATCTGATTCTTCTGGGGCTCGGCGATGCCCGTTTCGATCGTCATAGCGAGAAGCACCAGAGCCAACAACATCGTTGCTAGCAGAGGAAATGCTGGTCTCGTTCGTACCCTCATTCTAGGTCGCGCACACAGAGATACTAGAAGCTATCTCATAAAGTTGAGGGGTTCTGCTGTCGAACACGAAGATTGCACCTCGAAAGGGTCGCAGACCGTGCACAAGTGCCCCAGCCTTGGTGTTGCGCTGTGATCCATTCACGCCAATGGTACACCAATCCAGGCGAACGATCGCGAACATCCACGAATGCTTCCAGAAGCAAACCCGCAATTTTGCAGGTATCTCTGAACACCGGTGAACATCTACGATAGTAGTGCCCTGACTTTGCACGGCGGAGGTCAGGGGTTCGAATCCCCCGGTTCCACTCCTAAATGACCACTGTTCCTAGATAAATGTACACTCGGAAAAGCTCAATAGAATAAATATAATAAATACTTGATTTATTATAGAATCGGTGTTACCGTTCCGGTCATGCAGCAGGTCAAGAGGCAAGAGCGAAAGGAGGTGACATCTGGTTTTGAGGTATGGAGGCCCTGCGGCCTTGTGCGAAGCCTGGTCTCGTTGAACGGCTTCGGCGGGGACGTGAAGCTCGAGGTCCTGCATCTCCCGGCCGGGGTGACGTCGCAGACGGCCACGAAGCTTACCGTGCCACGCAGGGGCGTAGTCAGCGCCCCATTCAGGTTGCAAGCAAGCGGTGATGCTGCGTTGGGTGACGCCACCGTGACGGTACGGGCGACGAGCGGTTCGCTCGTGCACACTTTGGATCTGCCGATCTCGGTGGCGGACCAACTGCCGTCTTGCTAATGGTAAATGAGCGCCGGGACCGGCGCTCCTACATCGCAAGGTGACATATGTCGTCTGATCGTACATCAGAGAACGCAAGCTATCCACCCATAAGCGACTATGCCCTCATCGGCGATTGCCGGAGCGCGGGACTCATCTCCAGGGATGGCTCGCTCGACTGGCTTTGTCTACCCCGTTTCGACAGCCCGTCCCTCTTCGCTGCCGTGCTTGACGCAGAGAACGGCGGTCGGTTCCTTGTGCGGCCAATCGGCGAGTTCCGTACGGAGCGCCGCTACCTGGCGAACACGAACGTGCTCGAAACCGTCTTCCGCACTCCTACTGGAGCGTGCGTTCTGCGTGATCTCATGTCGGTCTCGTCCGAAGAAGACAAACGAGCGCACCTGACTCCCGAGCACGAGGTGCTGCGCGAGTTAGAGGGGTTAGAGGGAGAGGTCGAGATAGAGATCCTCTACCACCCCCGCCCTGATTATGGTCGGGTCCGCCCTTTGCTCGAAGAGCGCGGAGCGCTTGGTCTGCGGTGTGAGGTGGATGGAACGTCCCTGACTCTCCGCAGCGAGCTGCCTCTCGAGTTGACCGACGGCGATCGTAGCGCTCGTGGAACCGCCCGAATCCGGAGCGGAGAGCGCAAGTATCTTTCCTTCACCTACAGCATGGAAGCCCCAGCTGTGGTCCCCCTTCTCGGGGAGGCTGCGCATGGAAGGATCGAGCGTACGGTTCGCTGGTGGCGGGAGTGGGCGAACCGTTGTACGTACGAAGGACCTTACCGTGACGCGGTCGTGCGCAGCGCCTTGGCATTGAAGCTGATGACCTACGCACCCTCCGGCGCTCTCGTCGCGGCGCCGACTACCTCCCTTCCCGAAGCCTTGGGCGGCGTACGGAACTGGGACTATCGCTACTGCTGGCTGCGCGACGCTTCATTCACGTTGCGCGCCCTTTTCACCCTTGGCTACCGGGAGGAGGCGGAGGCCTACATCGGCTGGTTGTTACACGCCACGCGCCTAACCTGGCCCGAGCTCCACGTACTCTACGACGTCTTCGGAGAGGCGAGGTTGCCCGAACGAGAACTACCGCATCTGGAAGGCTACGCGGGGTCTCGCCCGGTGCGGATCGGCAACGACGCCCAGGGCCAGCTCCAGCTCGACGTCTACGGAGAGGTCATCAACGGCGCCGCCCGGATCCTGGATCGCGGCGGGCGCTTCGACCGCGACACTAGCCGGATGCTCGACGGCCTCGGTCGTACGGTGTGCAGGCGATGGCGCGAGCCGGACGAGGGGATCTGGGAGGGGCGCTCCGGCCGATTCCATAACACCCATTCGAAGGTCTTGTGCTGGGTCGCGCTCGATCGCCTCATCGAGATGCATGAAGCCGGGTATCTGGACGTCTCGGTCGACCTATTCCGCGCCAACCGGGACGAGATCCGGAAGGAGATCGAGGCGCGCGGGTACAACGAGCGGATAGGCAGCTACACCCGCACCTTCGACGGCGAGGAGATGGATGCGAGTCTCCTGACACTACCACTCTACGGCTACATCGAAGGTACACACCCGCAGATGCGCTCCACCTGCGACCGCATCCACGAGAAGCTGGCCCGCGATGGGCTAGTCTATCGCTACGAGACGGGCACCGACGACGGGCTCCCGCCCGGAGAAGGTGCTTTCGGCATCTGCAGCTTCTGGGCGGTGGAATGTGTGGCCCGTGGCGGCAACGTCGGAGCAGCCGCGCGGACCTTCGAGCAACTACTCGCTTACGCGAACGACGTGGGCCTATTCGCAGAGGAGATAGACTCAGATACCGGCGCGGCCCTCGGGAACTTCCCGCAGGCGTTCACGCACATCGGGCTCATCAATGCGGCGCTTACGCTCGCCGGATATCTGGAAGGGAACCCGGCCGCTGAGCGTCCGTCGAACCATATACCAACGGAGGATCTGACATGAACAAGCGTGGCGTCTCGCTTTGGGGATTTGTAGGTACCGTCGTCCTGACGACCCTGATGGCCGGTAGCCAGGGGCTCGGTCTGAGCAGGATAAATTTCCCCTTCATGCTGGGGACCATGTTCACGCCAGACCGAGACCGGGCGAAGCTGATAGGCTTCGGAGTCCACTTCTTGAACGGCTGGATCTTCGCCAGCGTCTACGCCGCGGCCTTTGAGAGCTGGCGCCGGGCGACCTGGTGGCTGGGGGGCGCCATCGGCCTGGTGCATGCGCTCTACGTGCTGGTCGCGGCCATGCCGACACTGCCTGCATTGCACCCGCGGATGGCGAGCGAGCAGGACGGTCCTACGCCGACCAAGCAGCTCGAACCACCTG
>Ga0126312_10003275_pt1 | contig 10930 bp, 9 predicted proteins | sample Plot104A_FD_92537 | JGI IMG/M metagenome (GOLD analysis project Ga0126312, IMG submission 92537) | Serpentine soil microbial communities from UC McLaughlin Reserve, CA, USA - Plot104A | ecosystem: Environmental > Terrestrial > Soil > Grasslands | place: USA: UC McLaughlin Reserve, Lake County... | reverse complement strand
GGATGCCGAGCACGTCCGCGATCGTGGGGAGGATGTCCTCGGTGCGCACGTGGCGGTTCGAGACGCGACCTGAGCGCTGGAAGGGGCGCTTGATGAAGAGCGGCGTGTCGGCGATGTCCTCCACCGTCTCCGCGGTCGCCAGGTGCCGGCTCGCGGGGTGCAGGAAGCTCTCGCCGTTGTCCGCGGTGACCACGATCAGCGCCCGGTCGTAGAGATGCTTCTCGCGGAGGCGGCGCACCAGCGTCCCGAGTAGGCGATCGGCAAAGCCGGCTTGGAGCAGATGCCGCTGGTAGGCCTGCTGGAGCAGGTAGTCGTTGCGCCACGAGGGCGCGTCGACCAGCCCCGGGAGCGTCTCGTGCGGCTGGGTGCGATAGCGGTGACCGTCGGGGAAGTACTGGAACGGCACGTGCGGCAGCAGCGAGTGCTTGTAGTAGAGCGTCGGCCGGGTGGTGCGGTCGATCGAGCGGACGAAGTTCTCGAAGCGGGCCGGACGGCCCCCGCCCAGCTCGTGAAGGACCTCCTGATGTCCGGTGTGGCCGGACGTGCCCTCGGCCCTCGTTGTGCCGGTGTCGGCGCCGAAGTTGCCGAGCGTGTCGGAGACCGAGGGCAGATCGCGCTCGATCCCCTTCGGCGCGATGACGTGCAGGTAGACGAGCCCGAGGTCCGAAGCGAGCGCGCGGTCACGGGCCGCGGCGCTCTCGCCGCTCGCGTCCTCGCACAGGCCCCGGGGGCAGAGGTCGGTGGCCTCTTGTGAGACCTTCATCCGGTAGCGCCGACCGAGCAGCGTGAACAGGTTGCGCGGGTAGCTCGACAGGATCGGCGGTTCGTGTCGCTTCGCGAGCGTGCCGGTGAGGATCGTGGGCGTCGCCGTGCCGGTCAGGTCGGTCGGCGCGGTCGCGTAGCGGAACCAGGTGGCGTCCCGCGCCAGCGCAGCAAGGTTCGGGTACAGCACCGGGTCGATGCGCTCGCGCGCGTCCTCGAACGCGATCGTCGAGACCTCGTCGAACACCACCATCACGACGGGCACGCGCGACCTGACGTTCGCGGTCTCGGCGGAGCCCGAGGCGAACGTGAGGTCGTTGACGGGAGAGAAGAAGAGGAAGATCGCCAGGAAGACCGCCGGGGCGGGCGAGAGCACCGTGACGAAGGAGCGCAGCCCGCTCGCGCGGGCGTAGCCGGCGGCGGCCGCGAGCCCCAAGAGCCCCGCGACTGCGATCAGCGCCGCGCTTCCCCAGCCGGGGGCGAGGTCCTTCAACGCCTGGATCGCGATCAGGCCCACGAGGAGGGCGACGAAGAGCAGGTGAAGCGCCGCCCGCAGCGGCCGGCTCGCGAGCCCGGCGAGCGCCTCCACCGCGAGCGCGAGCAGCGGCGGAACGAGCACCAGCGCCACCCCCACCAACACCACCTGCCAGCCGATCAGCGCCCGAGCCGCGAGGAAGTCCGGGTTCTTCGAGATGAGGTCGAAGAGGGGCTCGGCGATCGCCAGCGCGGACAGCGCTCCGAGGTGAAGCGCCGCCGTGGCGAGTGGGAGCACCGGCGGGGCGCGGAAGGCGCGCACGGCGCCGCAGGATAGTGAGAGCCCTTCTCAGCGGGCGCGCCCCGGCGCGGCGCTCACCGGGGGATGGGTCGAGGCTAGCCGGCGAGCCGCTTGCGCAGCATCTCCTTCCCCTGCTCCGCGCCCTTGCGGCTCGTCTCCTGCGCGCGGCGGAAGAAGTCCGCGAGCTCGGAGTCGCCCTCGCGCTCGGCATCTTCGACGTAGGTCTCGAGCCGGAGCACGTTGCTCAGGCACTGCTCGGTGAACCAGATGACGTTGTAGTCCTTGTCCCTGGTCCCCGTGATGTGGCCCGTCTCCTGGGTCGCCATCGTCTCTCCTCTCGATCGAGAACGCTGTGAGGCGGATACCCAGGCAGCCCGGTTCAAACTAAAGTACGCCGCTCGCCGCCACCAAACGAAAGGGACCTGGAATGCAGCTGATCGGGGTTGGCTTCGGCCGCACGGGGACGATGTCGCTCAAGGCCGCGCTGGAGGAGCTTGGAGCGGGGCCGTGCTTCCACATGATCGACCTGATCACGGGGGAGGACAGGGAGCGCGACCTGCCGTACTGGATCAAGATCGCGAACGGCGATCCGGTGGACTGGAACGAGGTCTTCGAACCCTGGCAGTCGACCGTGGACTGGCCGGCCTGCTCGCGCTGGGAGGAGCTGATCGAGGCCTTCCCGGAGGCGCCCGTGCTGCTCAACGTGCGCGACTTCGACGGCTGGTACAGGAGCTGCGAGAACACCATCCTCGCGGTCAAGGAGGCCGCCATGGCCGGAGAGCTCGAGGAGGACTCGAACCGCGAGCCGCCGTCTCCGGAGCTGTGGGGCGTGATCGAGAAGCTGATCTGGCAGGGCGACTTCCAGGGACGCTTCAAGGACAGGGACTGGGTGCGCCGCATGTACGACGAGCGCACGGAGACGATCAAGTCCACCGTGCCGCCCGAGCGGCTCACCGTCTGGGAGCTCGGGGTGGACGGCTGGGAGCCGCTCGCCGAGATGCTGGGCGTCGAGGCGCCTGACCGGGAGTTCCCGCGCCTGCACGACACGAACGAGTTCCGCACCGAGTTCGGGCTGCCCGCGCTTGCTTGAGCGCGGGCGGGAGCCGTCGGGCGCGGAGCGGCGCCGCTAGCCGACCTTGCCCACCTCGTCCTGGTAGATCTCGATCGCCTGCTGCAGGCCGTCGCCGAGCGCGGCGTCCACGACGCCCTGCGACTCCACGACCAGGTCGGCCCGCTGCACGCGGCGTCCGAACTCCTCGTCGCTGCGGAGAGCGTTCATCTGGTCGGCGCTGCCGCGCAGGAGCGCGAAGCCGTTGAGGTCCCCTCCGTGCGGGCTCAGCAGCACGACCTCGAAGCTCTCGATCTTGCCGTCGCTCTCGAGCGTGCTCCAGTACTGGAGTGACTCGCCCCAGACCTCGAGTGCGCGCTGCTCGCGACCCCGCACCACCTGGCCCCACCCGATGAACAGCCCAGCCTCCGCCACGACCTTCTCCTTCCTTCGAGGAACGAGTCTGCCGCCAAACCTAGTTCGCCCAAGCCGTGGCCGCAAGCGGCCTCGGGTAGGCGCGTTCGCTTGACGAGCGCCAGAAAGAGCTCGTGTACCTGAGCGGGGCCTCAGACCGGGGCCACGCGAAGGCGGCCGTCGCCGTCCACCGACAGCGCCCGGCGACCGGCCAGCAGTTCGCGGAGCTCCGCGCCCACGAGCTCGTTCCGCCATCCCTCCTCCACCCGCACGCCGGCGTCGCCGCCGTGACGGCGGGCCGCGGAGACCAGAGCGGAGAGCTCCGACTGCGTGGCCACGAGCTCGACCGCGATGCCATTCTCGCGCGAGCGCTGGCGCACGAGGGCCTGGGCGAGGGACACGAGCGGGGCCTCCGCGGAGTCGCGCGCCGCGGGCTCGGGCGGCTTGGGCGGCGGCTCGCGGCCGGCGCCGCGCTCCACCGCCTCGAGCAGTCGGTCGCCGCGCCGGCGGGTGGTCTGCTCGGGGAGGCCGCGGATGTGCTCGAGGCCGGCCCGGTCGCGCGGCCGCCGGCGGGCCAGCTCCACCAGGGCGTGGTCGGCGAGGACGAAACCGGCCGGACGATCCATCGAGGCCGCGGTGCTCTCGCGCCACTCCAACAGCTCGCGCGCCACCGCGCGGCCCTGGGCGTCGAGCCGGCCCACCCGAGGGAGCCGTTCGAACAAGCGATCAGGGTCGCGCTCGTCGGAGGCCTCCTCGAGCGGGCGGCACTCCTCGCGCGCCCACTCGAGCCGGCCGCGCTCGCGAAGGCGTCGCTCGAGCTCCCCACCGAGCGCCAGCAGGAGGCGCGCGTCGTCGCGCGCGTAACCGAGCTGCGCCTCGGTCAGCGGCCGTCGGTCCCACCTCGTGAAGCCCTCGGCCCCCTTCAGGCGCACCCCGAGCACCTTCCGGACGAGCGACTCGTAGCCCTCCTGGTTGCCGAACCCGAGGAAGCCGGCCGCCACCTGCGTGTCGAACACGTTCCTGACCTCGGCCTCCCACGAGCGGCGCAGCAGCGCCACGTCCTGGCGCCCCGCGTGGACCACGACCTCCACCGCCGGGTCGGCCAGCACCCCGGCCATCGGCGCGTGATCGAGGGAGCCGAGCGGATCGAGTACCTCGGTGCGCACGCCGCCCTCCGCGGACGGGTCGGGCACCGCGACCTGGGCGAGGCAGAGCAACGCCTGGTAGCGGCGCTCGGAGACGAACTCGGTGTCGATCGCCAGCCGGCCGTACTCCGCCGCCCGGGCTGCGATGGTGCCGCTCACGCGCGCGTGAGAATCTACCTGTCGCCGGCGAAGCGGTAGACGGCAGGGAAGCTCCCCTCGAGCATGAGCTGCCCTTTCAGTTGCGCACGACCGGCGTCGAGCGGCCCGCCCGCGATCGTCTCGAGGAACAGTGAGGGCTCCAGGTTGCGCGCCATCGGGGCGCCCATGATGCCGGTGCCGAGCACCGCCACCGGGCGCACCGGTCCAGGGCCCGCCATGCCCATCACCTACTCGGCCCGGCGGCGGCGCTAATCGCTCGTCGCCGGCCCACTCACCGGCACGGCCGGCGGACGATCGAAGTACTCCCCACCCTCGACGCTGATGCGCGGCAGGATGCGTCCGAGCCAGCGGGGGAGCCACCAGCAGCGCTCGCCGAGCAGCGTCATCACCGCGGGCACGAACAGGCATCTCACGATCGTCGCGTCGATCGCGATCGCCACCGCAAGGCCGACCCCGAACTGCTTGACGATGGCGTCGCCGCTGAGCACGAAGCTCGAGAAGACGCACACCATGATGAGGGCGGCTGAGGTGATCACCCGCCCGGTGGCGGCAAGGCCGTCGACGATCGCGGTCCTCGTCTCACCGGACCTCTCGTAGTCCTCCTGGATCTTGCTGAGCAGGAAGACCTCGTAGTCCATGGAAAGGCCGAAGAGGATCGCGAACATCAGGAGCGGCACGTAGCTGGCGATCGGCGTCGCGCCCTCGAGCCCGAGCAGCTTCGCGCCGTGGCCCTCCTGGAACACGAAGGTCACGACGCCGTAGGCGGCGCCCACCGAGAGCAGGTTCGCGACCGCCGCCTTGAGGGGCAGGGTGAGCGAGCGGAAGGCGAGCAGCAGCACGATGACGCTGAGGCCCACGACGATCGCGATCATCGATGGAAGCTTGTCGGCGATGCGCGCGGCGAGGTCGATGTAGCCCGCGGTCTGGCCGCCGACGAAGGCCGTGACGTCGGTGCCCTTGGTCGCGTCCGGGATCACCTTGGAGCGCAGGTTGTTCACGAGGTCCTCGGTGGCCGTGGCCGACGGCCGCGTCGTGGGGACCGCGGTGAAGACGGAGGCCGTGCCCCCGTGGGCCACCGTCGCCGGGGAGACGGACTTGACCCCGGGCGTCTTCGAGACCTGGTCCTCGAGCTTGGTTAGTCGGGTGTCGGTCGCCGGCGACTCCGCCTGCTTCTTCTGCTTATCGAGCTTCTTCTGCTGCGAGGCGGTCTGCTGCTTCACCTGCGACTGGGCCTGGGACTGCGCCTGCTGGGGCGGCACCCCCTGCTCCTCGAACTGCTCCGTCAGCGCCGCCGTCTGCTGATCCTGCTGCTGCTTTAGCTGCTTCTCCTTCGACGAGATCTGATCGAGGTTCTTCTGGTCGGGCTTGGCCCGGGAGCCGAGGCGGGCGCTCACGAGCAGCGGTCCGTTGGCTCCCGGCCCGAAGCCCTCGTCGATCAGGTCGAAGGCCTCGCGCGCGGTGGTGCCCTTGGCCAGCTCGCCGTTGTCGGAGGAGCCGAGCTCGAGGTTCAGGACCGGGATGGCGAGCACCGCGAGGATGGTCACGCTGGCGGCCACCGAGCGCCAGGGCCTGCTCGCCACGCCGCGGGCCCAGCGGGCCCAGCCGTGCGGCCGGTGGTCGTCCGGGTGCGTGCGGCCGAGCTGCACCCGCAGCGAGTTGATGCGCGGGCCCAGCGCGCCGAGCAGCGCGGGCAGCAGTGTCGTGGCCGCGGCCACGGCCACGACCACAGAGACGGCCGCGCTGTAGCCCATCGCGGTGACGAGCGGGATGTCGGCGGCGAGCAGCGAGACCAGGGCGATGATCACCGTGGTGCCGGCGAAGAACACCGCGCCCCCGGAGGTGGCGGTGGCGCGGGCGATCGACTCGCGGACCTCCATGTCCTGTCTCAGCTGGAGCTTGTGCCTAGTGACTATGAACAGCGCGTAGTCGATCCCGACCCCGAGGCCGATCATCGTGGCGAGGGTCGGCGCGACGCTCGGGACCTCGACCGCGTGGCCGAGCAGCTCGATCAGCGACAGCGCGATCACGAGGCCGAGCACCGCCGTGACGATCGGGAGGAACATCGCGGTCGCGGTGCCGAAGGCAAACAGGAGGATGACGACGGCCGCACCAAGGCCGATGGCCTCGCTGCTCTCGGTGTCGGCCTTCGAGACCGCCTTGCCGAGGTAGCCGCCGGTCGCCACGGTCAACCCCGCCTTGCTCGCGGGATCTGTGGCGTCGATGATGTCCTCGGCCTCCTCCTTGCTCAGATCGCTCGGCCCCACGTCGAGCGTCACGGAGATGTAGCCGATGCGCTTGTCCTTGCTGAGGGCCGCCGCGGCCTCCTTGCTCAGAGGACTGACCGCGGTGATCACGTGGGGAGCCTTCTTCAGCGAGTCCACCGTCGAGCCGACGGCCTGCGAGTTCGTGGAGTCGTCGAGCTTGCCCTTGTGGGCCTCGAGCACGACCGGGTTGGTGCCGTAGGCCTGCTTCGGCAGCTTCTCCTGTAGAAGGTCCTGCGCGCGCGTCGATCCGGTGCCGGACAGCGAGAGGTTGTCGCTCGTCTGCTCGCCGGCGGATCGCGCGGCGACGACCAGCACGACGGCGACCGCGACCCAGACGGCGATCACGAGCCAGTGGTGCCGGGAGCAGATCCGGCCGACGCGGTAGAGCGGGCCAGTCAGGCCTTCGAGACTATCCCCCTACTAGGGGACCGCGCAAGACTTGGGCTAGGGCTCCGCGTCCCGGTCGCGGCTGATCTCGACGCCGCCCGGCTCGTCTTCGGCCGGCGACTCCGAGAGCTCGGCGAGGTCGACGGCGAGGGCCACCCGGCCCTCCGCGATCTCGGCGACGCTCTCCGCGGGCACGTAGCGCTCCTCGCCGCCCTCAGCCTCGATGCGCAGGCCGTCGAAGATGTCGGCGTCCTGGTCCCCGATCACGGCGATCACCTCGCCGATGAGCTCGCCCGAGCCGTCGGCCACCTCCCAGCCCGCCTCGACCAACAGCCACGAAGTCGGCTCCGCCATGGGGGCTCCCATACCCGCGCCGCGGTTGGCTCGAACGCCTCATACTTCCGCGCATGCCGCGCCGGGGGACCGCCGCCGTGATCGCCGCGCTCGCATGCGCGGCCGCCGTGGCCGTCTTCCTGCTTCCAGCCGACGAGTCCGCGCCGCGGGCCGTCGGGGCGGGCGCGCCCGGCGCCGCGGCCGCCGCCTCGGCTCCCGCCGGCTCCGCCCCCGCTTCGCTCTCCGGCCGCACGGTCCTCGTCGGACGCTCCTCGCGGGGCCGCCCGATCCGGGCCCTCCGCGTGGGCAGCCGCCGCGCGCAGCGGAAGGTCCTCGTGGTCGGCGAGATCCACGGCGACGAGCTCGCCGGCATCGCGGTCACGCACCGCCTGCGCCGCGTCCGGCCGCCGCGTGGGGTGGAGCTGTGGCTCATCGACGAGCTCAACCCGGACGGCGCCGCGGCCGGAACCCGCCACAACGCCCGCGGGGTCGACCTGAACCGCAACTTCCCCTATCGCTGGCGGGCGATGGGGCGACCCTTCGACACGTACCACTCCGGCTCGGGCCCGCTCTCCGAGCCGGAGTCGAGGGCCGCGGCGGACCTGATAGAGCGCATTCACCCGCGCGTGACGATCTGGTACCACCAGCACCTTCGGCTCGTCACCAGGACGGGCGGCGACCCCAAGCTCGAGCGGCTCTATGCCCGGCGAGTGGGGCTGCCACACAGGAAGCTCGCCTTCCTACCGGGGACGGCCACCGGTTGGGAGAACCACACCTTCCACGGCTCCACCGCCTTCGTCGTCGAGCTCCCCGCCGGGGCATTGCCGAGGCGCGGGGTCCGCCGCCACGCCGGTGCGGTCGACGCCGTGGCGCGGGCCATCGCTCCGCCCAGGATCAAGCAGCGCCGGATTCCGTTCGGCGAGAAGCGCAAGCGCGAGATGACGAGCTACGCGCGCCGGCATTACGGCATGGACGACTGGCGCTTACGGCACCCCCACGTGATCGTCGAGCACTACACGGCTACCGACAGCTTCGCGGCCACTTACAACACGTTCGCCCCGGACGTGGCGGACCCGGAGCTTGGCGAGCTCCCGGGGGTGTGCGCGCATTTCGTGATCAACCGCGACGGCACGATCTACCAGCTCGTCTCCACGCGGATCATGTGCAGGCACACGGTCGGCCTGAACTGGACCGCGATCGGGATCGAGCACGTCGGCCGAAGCGACGGCCAGGTGCTGGGCAACGGCCGCCAGCGACGCGCCTCGTTCCGCCTGACGCGCACCCTCCAAGGCCGCTACCGCATAAAGGCGCGCAACGTGATCGGCCACAACGAAAGCCTGTCGAGTTCCTACCACCACGAACGGGTGGCCAGCCTGCGCCAGCAGACCCACGGGGACTTCCGCCACTCGAGCATGCAGCGCTACCGCCGTTTGCTGAGCCGCCTCCCGGCGCCGGCTAGCTTGCGCTGAACTGGAACCGGCGAGCGGAGGCGGTCGGTCGAGAGCGGACGCTGTCGTCGCCTCGGAGCGAGCTTGCCGCCGAACGTGTCCCGACCGTCACGTGCTTAGCGGTGAAACGCCGTGGGGATAACCGCTACGAGTTGTGCTGCCTCCGCAAGGCCCACGGCAGGAGCGTTCCCTCGTGACCCCCATCGTGACGCTCGCGCTCGAACCCTTCGCGCGCGAAACACTCGAGCGGTATGAGAAGGCCGGCTACACGCCCCACAGCCTCCTTCGCTCCGCCGTCGCGTACTACCTGAGCGAGGACGCAGAGGACCGTCCTGCGTGGCGCGTGCCGCACTTCCTCGAAGGCCAGCCCGCCAAGGGCCGCCGCTCGAGATTCGATGTCGACTACGGGACGTGGCGCGCGCTAGTCGATGCGGCAGCGGCGCAGGAGGTGAGCCTGGAGAGCCTCGCTCGACACGCGCTGCTCTTCTACGTCGCCGACCTTGAGAGGGGTCGGGTCGCCAAAGCCCTCGAGCGCACGCTCGCTGACGAGGAGTGACGTTGGGGGTCGGCGCGGGCGCGAAGTCGGGCGGATAGACCCTCCGCTCCGGTCAGGTCCCGCCAGCCGCTTGCACAAGTCTGGCGCAGGCTCAACCCCCGGAACTTGCGAATTTTCGACATGGCGCCTAGGCTCGGACCAGCCGCTGGCGGCCGGCACCAGCCGTCGGGCGGTGAGTCCATTGACGGTCCTGGCCCAGGTAACTGACGCTGCCCCCGGCAGCCCTAACCGCCCCGCTTCCTCAGACGACAAGGGCTCGCGGCACGACGCGCTTCTCCAGCCCCGTCGGTTCGCGCCTCGCCATGGCGGCGACCCGCTCCTCGAGCGGGACGCGGAGCTGGACCACCTGCTGAGGGCATTCAAGCGGGCCCAGGCGGGTCGCGGCTCGGTCGTGACCGTCGACGGCTCGGTGGGGGTCGGGAAGTCCCAGCTGCTGCTCGCGGCTGGGCAGATGGGCCGAGAGCACGGCCTCGAGGTCCTGACCGCCACCGGGCGAGAAATCGAGCGCCAGTTCGCGTTCGGCGTGGCCCTTCAGCTGTTCGAGGCCCGGGTCATGGACGGCAGCGATAAGGAGCGCCGCCGCATGCTTGCCGGACCCGCGGAGCTGGCGGCTCCGCTGCTCGCGCCTGTCCTGGGCGAGGAGGTGCCGGCCGAGGTCGATGCCTTCTCACTGGTCCACGGCCTCTACTGGCTATGCGCGCACCTCGCCTTGGAGCGGCCGCTCGTCCTGATGATCGACGAGGCGCAGCACGCGGATCGCCCGTCCCTGCAGTTTGCGCTCTACCTGGCGCAGCGTGTCGCCGAGGTACCGATATGCCTCGTGCTCGCCGGCGTCCTGCGGCCACCGAGGCCGTCCGCTGAGGACCTCGCCGAGCTCGTCGTCCACCCGGTCGCTAGCGCGGTGACCCTGAAGCCCCTGAGCCCCGACGCCGTGGCGATCCAGCTCCGAAGCGTTCTGTTCCCACACGCCCGCGATGAGTTCTGCCGGGCCTGCTTCGAGTCGACGCGGGGAAACCCCTTCCTCCTGCGCGAGCTCGCGCTCGAGCTGGCTTCGGAAGGCGAGCAGGGAGACGATGACCCGGCTCACGTGCTCGAGGTGGCGCCGGAGTCCGTGACGAGGTCGGTGCTGCTCCGCCTCCACGGCATGGGACCGGGCGCGCTCGAGCTCGCCCAGGCCGTCGCCGTGCTGGGGGGTGGCGCCGAGCTCCGGCACGCCGCCCGGATCGCCGAGCTCAAGCCCGCGCATGCGCCCCGCGTCGCCGACGAGCTCATGGTGGCCGACGTGCTCGAGCGCGCTGAGCTGCTCTCCTTCGTCCAACCGATCGTCTCACGCGCGCTCGAGGCCGCGATGCCGCCCGGGGAGCGCGCAGCCGCCCACCTCTGTGCAGCGCGCCTCCTCGATGCCGAAGGTGCTTCGCTCCAAGCGGTTGCGGCTCACCTGTTGCAGTCGACGCGTACCGGTAGCGAGTGGGCGGTGGACGTGCTGGCCGACGCAGCGGCTGCGTCGACGGCCATAGGGGCGCCGGAATCGGCGATCCGCTACCTGCGCCGCGCGCTCGAAGAACCGCCGAGCCCATCCCGTCGTTCGGAGCTCGTCCTCGACCTGGGCCGTGCGGAAGCTGTGCTGGCGGCGCCCGAG
>Ga0126312_10003274_pt1 | contig 10931 bp, 6 predicted proteins | sample Plot104A_FD_92537 | JGI IMG/M metagenome (GOLD analysis project Ga0126312, IMG submission 92537) | Serpentine soil microbial communities from UC McLaughlin Reserve, CA, USA - Plot104A | ecosystem: Environmental > Terrestrial > Soil > Grasslands | place: USA: UC McLaughlin Reserve, Lake County... | reverse complement strand
GGCAGGTAGTCGACCTCACGGCCGACCTCCTCCGCGATCGCGGCGGCGATCGCCTCCGGTGACGAGTCCTCGAAATCCATCCGCCGCCCCGCGCCATAGCGCTCCAGGCGATGGCGGACGTGGAAGTTCTGCTCGAAGTGGTGCTTGAGCGGGAAGTAGATGAACGGCCTGCGGTTCGCCGTCAGCTCCATCGCCGTCGTCAAACCGCCCTGCACCACCGCCAGATCACACGCCCCCAGGTGCTTGTAGAGGTCATGCACATACGCGCGGACCTCGAGCCCGTCTCCATGCGGCAGCGACGCGGGGTCGATCCGCGGGCCCGCGACCACAATCATGCGTAGCTCCGGGATGTCCCGCTTCGCTTCCGGATAGGCCGCGATCACCTTGCGCAGCAGAGCCTCCCCCACCCCCGAGCCGCCGACCGTGACAACGCACACGCTCTCGTTGTCCGCATATCCGAGCTCTGCACGCAGCGCCTCGCGGTCGGCCACCGGTTCGAATCCCGTCACATAGCCCGGAAACTCATAATTGCGCTCGGTCCAGTCTCGGATCAGCGGCAGGTCCGGTCCGAAGCTCTCGGGGATCACGTCATCGGGGTTGCCGACGAACAGCGCGCGATCCCGCAGGCGGGAGTAGCGGGCGATGTGCTCGATCATCTCGGCGTTGTAGTCGGCCGTGAGGAACGCCTCGTGCTCGCCGCCGTCCTCCATCGGTAGCCAACCGACGAAGTCGGTGAGCCACACGTATGCAGCCCGCTTCAGCTCCGGGTTCTCATGCAGGTAGTAGTCGAGCTCCCAGGCCTCGTCACCGATCCAGAGGTCGTACTGCTCGTTTTCCGCGAGCTCGTGGAACACCATGAAGTTCGCGACCAGGATCTCGTCCATCCGCCGCCAGGCCTGGAAGCAGTGGAGGTCGTGCTCGGCGGACTCCGACTCGATGTGACCCGACTCGTTGGCGAGGTGGGCGCTCGCCGGATGGATCCGCTCGCCCTCCCCCTCGAGCACCTTCGTCACGGGGTTCTGGGCCAGCCAGTCGATCTCGAGGTCGGGATGGAGCGCGCGAAGCTCCTTCGCGATCGCGACATCGCGGCGTGCATGGCCCAGGCCGATCGGCGACGAGATGAAGAGGGCGCGCTTGCGGCGGGACCTGCCGCGCGTCCAGGCGCGCGGGCGCGCCAGCGCGGGCTCGACGAACTCGCGCAGCAGCAGATTGACCTTCACCGGGTCGCGCGCCGCCGGGTTGTGACCGGAGCCCTCGAGCGTCACGAGGGCGCCACCGAGCACCTCGGCGAGCGCAGCGCCGGAGTCGTGCGGGCGGATCGCGTCGTCGCTTCCGTGGATCACGAGCACCGGGCAGCGGATCCGGTCGGCCAGCTGACGCACGCTCTCCTCGTCGGGCAGGCGCGCCACGAGCTGGGTCGCCACGAGCGTCTCGGCGTCCATCTCGAGGCCCCAGCCCATCGCGTCCTCGTGCTGCTTGGTGGAGTGCGGCTCGGTGAACATCCGGGAGAAGAAGAACTCGAGGAAGTCCTCGTAGTTCTCGAGCCAGTAGTTGCGGTTCCATTTCCGCCACCCCTCGTAGGTCTCCCTGGGCTGCTCGAACTTCCGGGCCGCATCGGAGCGGGGCGCGACCGGCGGGAGCGGCACGGCCGGCGCGATGAACACCATCCCAGCCACCCGCTCCGGGTGGGCGGCGCCGAGCAGCATGGACCGCTCCGCGCCCCTCGACAGCGAGACGAGCGTCGCCCGCTCGGTGCCCGTCGCGTCCATCACGGCGAGAGCGTCGTCGGCGAGCTCCTGCTCCGCGTAATCCTCCGGTTCCGGAGGACGATCGGACTTGCCGTTGCCGCGCGGGTCGCAGGTGATTACCCGGAAATGCCGCGCGAGATAGGGGATCTGCCCCTTCCAGAAACGCGAATGAATGATCGACCAGGTCGGGAGCAGGAAGATCGTCCGCTCTCCTTGCCCGTACGACTCGTAGAAGACGCGGACCCCGTCGCGCTCCACGTATCCCTCCCGGTCCGGGTAGCGGGCGCGGGTCTGCTCGGCCGGGACCGGCCGAGCAGCGGTCGGCGTCACCGCGTCCACGTCACCTCCCAGCGGAGCTGGTCGAGCGGAGCCTCGCGCTCGAGCGCCGCGACTTGCGTTCTGTAGGCCCCGACGGCCGCGAGCTTGCGCTCGAACGCTTCGCCGTCCAGCGGGGTCACGGTTGCCCGGAGGGCATCGGGATCAAGCCCCCCCTCGACCATGCGGTAGCGCCAGGCGGCATCCACGTCGAGTTCGGCAGCGCCGCCGTCGCCGGTGACCCAGTCCGGCAGCCCCCAGATCCCGGCGTGCGGGTGGTCGGCATAGAGGAGGGCGTCCTTGCGGAGCTCGAGCGCGGCCTCCCGGACCAGGGCATGGTCCGCGTTCAGGAAGAGCCCGAGCGGCGCGTAGACCTGGTCGGCCTCTCGGAGCTGCTCGGCGAGGGCCTCGGCGACCCGAGGCAGGGCGCCGTTTCGACGGTACTGCTCGTCGAGCAGCTCGAGTCGGACGGAGCTCGCCGCCGCCAAGCCGAGCGCTGCGTCGTCTTCGCGCAGTCGCTCACGAACCCGGGCCGCCGAGTCGTCCGAGCCGGTGAGGCGGTCCCACCAGCCGTGCGTTCCCGGCCCGGGCACCCCGGCGAAGACCGTTACGACGGTCGCACCGCCGGCCTCCAGTACGTGCCAGCAGGAGAGCACGGCGTCATCGAGATGCGGCGAGACGACCACCCTTCGCGAACTCATGACGCGACCCTAGACGTCGGCTGAGCCGCATTCCACCTAATTCTGGACTGTGGCCCGCGCCCGCAGCGCGTCCAGGTCGCGGACGGTGATCCGGCGACGCTCGGTTTCGATCCAGCCGAGCTCTCGCAATGTGCGCAGGGCATTCGCCATGCCCGCCCGCGAGACCGCCGCCCAGCCCGCCAGCTCCTCCTGGCTGATCGGCAGCCCGATGACCACGCCGTCGCCGGCCGGCTCGCCGAAGCGCTCGGCGAGCTCCACCAGACGTGCCGCGGCCCGGCCTACCGAGTCCGAGCCTCCGAACTCGATCCGCTTGCGGTCGGCGTCACGGAAGCGCGCGCTCAGCATCCGCAGCACCTCCTCGGCGAGTCCCGGCCGGTCGAGCAGGGCGCGGAACGCTCCGGCGGGGAGGAGCCGCGCCTCGACCGGCTCGATGGCGGTGACGGAGCTCGAGCGGGGAGCCTGGTCGAGCGCCGAGAGCTCTCCCACGAGCTCCCCGGGGCCGCGAAAGTCGAGGACGGTCTCTCGACCGTCCGAGCCGACATGGCTCACCTTGACCCGACCTTCGACTATCAGAGCGACCCTGTTCCCGGGCTCGCCTTCGTGCAGCAGTCGCTCGCCCGTCTGGAAGGTCGCCGTCCGGCCTTGCTCGCGCAGCGCATCAAGCACCTCGCGACCGTACCCCGCCCATCGGCTCGAGGGCCGTTGTGCCGGACTCGAGCGCCTACACTCTGCTCGTGGGGGACTCGCGGGTTTGTCATGCCTGCGGACGTTCGAACCCGGAGGACGCCCGCTTCTGCTCAGGCTGCGGCTCGGCGCTCGCCGCCGAGGCTCCGCAGCGCGAGGCCCGCAAGGTCGTCACGGCCCTGTTCGCGGACATGGTCGGCTCGACGGCGCTCGGCGAGCGCCTCGACCCCGAGGACCTCCAGACGATCGTCGGCGAGGGCGTCGCGCGGGCCGTTCGAGCATCAGAGGCGCTCGGGGGCCACGTCGAGCGCGTTGTCGGCGACGGAGCGCTCGTGCTGTTCGGCGCGCCCGTCACCCATGAGGACGACGCGGAGCGCGCCGTGCTCGCCGGGCTGCGGGTGCTGGAGGCCATCGACATCTACTCGCGCGAGCTGGCCGAGGAGCGCGGGCTGGAGGGGTTCATGGTTCGCGTGGGCGTGGAGACCGGGCTGGTGGTGCTCGCGCCCGTGGGCTCCCGGCCGATCGAGTTCGGCGCGATGGGCGACGCGCTGAACACGGCCGCACGGCTGGAGGCTGCGGCAGAGCCCGGCTCGATGCTCGTCGGGCCGCACACGTTCGGCCTCATCGAGCCGGCCTTCGAATGGGACGACTCGGTCGAGCTCAGCCTCAAGGGCAAGGCGGAGGTCGTCGTGGCGCACAGGCCCCGAACGCCGCGCCCCGTCCGCGGGCGGGGAGCCCGGCCGGACAGGGCGCGCCTCGTCGGCAGGGAGCGCGAGCTCGAATCCGCGCGTCGGGCGCTCGACGAGTTGCTCTCCGGAGCCGGCGGCATCCTGGTGGTCAGCGGGGAGGCCGGGCTCGGCAAGACCCGGCTGTTGGCCGAGCTCAGACAGGGTCTGGAACGCTCCGGCTCTGCCGGGGGCCGTCCACGCTGGCTCGAGGGACGCTGCGTCTCCTACGGGGAGACGCTCCCGTACTTTCCCTTCCAGGTGCTGCTCCGGGACTGGCTTGGCGTAACGCCGGAGCATCCGGAGGACGAGCTGGCGGCGCTGCTGGGCGAGCGCCTCGGCGGGCTGTTCGGCGAGGCGGGCTCCGAGCCGTTGCCCTTCCTCGGATCCGTGCTCGGTTTACCGCCCGCACCTGACGACGCCGCCATGATCGCTCGGCTCAAGCCGGAGGAGCTGCAGCAGCGTGTCCACGGCGCGTTCGAGGAGCTCGTGAGGCGGCTCGCCGCCGACGGCCCGGTCCTGCTGGCGGTGGACGACATCCACTGGGGCGATGCGGCCTCGCTGGCCCTAGTCTCGCGGCTGCTCGAGCTCACCGACGACTCGCCGCTGCTGATCGTGCTGGCGGGTCGACCCGAGCCGAGCCACGCCTCCTGGGAGCTGCGGGAGACGATCCTCCGCGAACACCCCCACCGAGCGCAGGTCGTCGAGCTCACCGCGCTCGCACGCGAGGCGGACCGCGAGCTGCTGACCGAGCTGGTCGGCGGGGCGGGACTACCCCGGGAACTCGAGCGGCTCGTGCTGGAGCGCGCTGAAGGCAACCCGCTCTACCTGGAGGAGCTCGTCCGTTCGCTTGTCGATGCGGGCGCGCTGGTGCGAGATGACGCGGGCTGGCGCTTCGACCGCCACGTGGAGGTGCAGGTGCCCGAGAGCGTGGAGAAGGTCGTCCTCGCCCGCGTGGATCTGCTGTCCCCGGAGGCGCGCGACCTGCTATCCGCCGCCTCCGTGCTGGGCAGGCGCTTCACGCGGAGCCTGCTCGCGGAGGTAGCCGACGAACGCCACGACGTCGAGACGGGTCTGCGCGAGCTGCGGCGGTCCGACCTGGTTCGGGAGGGCCTGCGCTGGCCGGATCGGGAGTACCGCTTCCGTCACCACCTGATCCAGGAGACGACCTACGAGAGCATCCTCCGGCGACGCAGGCTGGATCTCCATCGCCGGGCCGCCGAAGCGATCGAGCGAGCATTTGCGGACAGGCTCGAGGAGCGCCTTGGCGTTCTCGCCTACCACTGGCGTCGCGCCGGCGAGCTCGAACGCGCCTTCGACTACCACGCCCGCGCGGCTGCCGCCGCGTGGCGCATAGTCGCGGCGAAAGAGGCGCTCGACGAGTACGCGGCGGCGCTCGGCGCCGCCGAGGAGCTCGGCATCGCGGGCGAGCGGGTACGCGCCATCCGCTTCGACCGTGCGCGGATCCGCTTCTTCACGGGCGATCGGGAAGGGGGTATCCGAGATGTCGAGCTGGTGCTGGACGACGCGCGCCGAGCCGGAGACCACCGAACCGAGATCGAGGCGCTGACCTATCTCAGCCTGTTGCGGCACGGGGGCTATGGCAACGCCGTGGCGCTCGCGGAGCAAGCGGTAGCGCTGGCGCGGGAGATCGACGACCGAGCGGGACTGGTCAATGCGCTCTCGCGCCTGACGATCCTCGACGCAAACCGTCTGCGGCTGGACCGGGCACTCGAGCAGGGTCGCGAGGCCCTGGCGATCGCGAGCAGGCAGGAGGACGACAAGATCAAGGGCCTTGCCCTGGACGGCCTCAAGCTGGCAGAGCTCAAGCTCGGAGAGCTGTCCGAGCTGGAGCGGCATTGCGACGAGCTCGTCGAGATCCATCGCCGCAGCGGTGACCTGTTCTTCCTCTCGTGGGCGCTGCTGGAGTCGGCGGAGGCTCCACTCGCGAAGGGCGATCGCGAGCGGGCGATGGTCAGTGCCGCCGAGGCGCTGGCCGTCAACCGGAAGCTCGGCGATCGCAGCAATCAACCCATGTTCCTCGACACGCAGTGCTGGATCCACCGGGCCCGCGGTGACTACGGTCGCGCCCTCGACTTGGGTCGCCAGGCGCACGCGCTGGCGACGGAAGCGGACATCGGCGAGTGGAAGGGCTGGACCGCGGCCACCCTCGGCTGGGTCCTGCTCGAGCTGCGCAGCCCCGGGGAGGCGGCCGCGCTGCTCGAAAGTGGGGCCGCCGCTGCCCGCGCCGCGGAGGCCAGCGGCGAGGTGCTGCGCTGCACGGCCCACCGGACGTGGGCGACCTGGCTCCTCGGAGAGCGCGACCGGGCGCTCGCGCTTGCGGACGAGGCCGAGGCGAGGATTCGCGAGATCAGGGTACCTCCCGGCGGCGCCTGGCTGTTCGGCTCGCACGCCCAGCTCGCCGTGGCGCGTGTCAGGCTGGAAGCCGGCGATCACGCGGCCGCGGCGGCCATCGCTCGTCCCCTGGCGAAGGCCGCGGAGCGCGTCGGCTGGCACGAGGCCTTTGCCGCCGCGACGTGGATTGCCGCACGCTGCGAGCCGGAGCAAGACGCCTCGATTCGGCTCCTGGAGCGCGCCCTCGAGGCGGCCGACCGCGCGGGACGGTCCGCCGTGGCCTGGGACGTGCGGCTGGAGCTGGCCCGGCTCACGGGCGATGAGCGGTACTCGGCCGAGGCGCGGGAGCTGGTCGATCGCGTCATCGCCGGGCTTGGTGACGAGCCCGCCGCCGCGGCGCTCGCGGCTGCGATCCTGCCCGCCGCGACCGCCGGATAGGGTGCTGCGTCGATGGCCGAAATCCAGCCGCTTCGCACGCTGCGCTACGACCTCGGGGCGGTCGGGTCGCTCGAGGCCGTCATCGCGCCCCCCTATGACGTGATCGACGAGCCCCTCCGCGCCGAGCTCGCCGCGCGCAGTCCGTTCAACGTCGTGGAGATCGACTTGCCGCGCGCGCAGGGAGGTGGAGACCCCTACCTGCACGCCGCCGACACCTTCCAGGCCTGGCGTCAGGAGGGGGTCCTGATCCGCGAGCGCGAGGGTGCCCTGTGGGCCCTGCGGCAGGAGTACACGGCGCCCGACGGCTCGACCCGACGGCGTCAGGGCTTCTTCGCGCGCGTGCGCGTAGAGGATTACGGACCCGGGAGGATCCGCCCCCACGAGCGGACGCACCCGGGGCCGAAGGAGGATCGCCTGCGCCTGACGAGAGCGACTCGGGCCAACCTCTCCCCCATCTTCAGCCTCTTCGCCGACGCCGACGCCGGCGGCTCGGCCGGCGACGTGCTCGAGCGGGTGACCCACGAGGAGCCCTTCGCGACCGCGCGCGACCTCGACGGCACGCGCAACACGCTCTGGCGGATCGACGACCCGGAAGGCAGCTCCGCCCTCCGGCACTCGCTCGCCGATGCCGAGCTCCTGATCGCCGACGGCCACCATCGCTACGAGACCGCCCGTCTCTACGCCGACGAGGTCGGCGGCGAGGGCGAGCATCGCTACGTGTTGATGTTCCTCTGCTCGCTCTCGGACCGGGGTCTTACCGTCTTCCCCACGCACCGCCTGCTTACCGGGCTCAAGGACAGCCCCGAAAAGCAGCAGGCGATCCACGAGGTGCTGACGCGCGACTTCCAGGTGGAGGAGGTCGCGCCGGAGCTCCTGCAGCCCGACGGGCACGAGATCGCCTTCGGGTACATGGACAGCTTCCACCGCACGCCTTACCGGGTCACGCTCAAGGACCCCTCGATCTCGGACGCCGCGCTGGAGGGACGGCCCGAGGCGTACCGGCGGCTCGATACGGCGGTGCTGGAGGCGCTCGTGCTGCAGGGCGCTCTCGGCATGTCCGAGGACGACATCGCCCACCTGCGCGGGCTCGACTACTCGAAGGACCTGGAGGACGCGCGCGACGCGGTGGAGAGCGGCCGCGCCGACGCGGGTTTCTTTCTCAGTCCCACGCCCGTCGAGCAGGTCCAGGCCGTGGCGGAAGCGGGAGAATCCATGCCCCCGAAATCGACCTACTTCTTTCCCAAGATCCCGACGGGGCTCGTGTTCAACCTGCTCGAATGAAGATCTACACGCGCAAGGGCGACGACGGCACCACCGGGCTTTGGTACGGCGGGCGCGTACCGAAGTTCGCCGGCCGGCCGGAGGCGTACGGATCGGTGGACGAGGCGGTCTCCGCCCTGGGGCTCTGTCGCGCCGCCACCGAGCCCGGCTCCGAGCTCCGGGCGGACGTGCTGAGGATCCAGACCGAGCTGTTCGTGGCCGGGGCCGAGCTCGCCACGGCGCCCGAGGCCGCCGAGCGGCTCGAGCCCGGCGTGTCGAAGGTGACGGCCGAGATGGTCGATCGCCTCGAGTCGGACATCGACCGCTACATGGAGCGGGTGGACCTGCCGCCCAAGTTCGTGATCCCCGGGGGCACCGAGCTGTCGGCACGCCTCGATCTGGCCCGCTCCTCCGTGCGCCGCGCGGAGCGCCGGGTAAGCGCTCTGAAGTCGGAAGGCGAGCTCGCCGACGACACCGTCCTTCGCTACCTCAACCGGGTCTCCGACGCGCTCTTCGCCATGGCGCGCTTCGCCGATGAGCCGGAGCCCGAGCTGTTCGGGGGGAGAACATGAGAGCAATCGCCCGCCGCCAGAACGGCCGGCTCGCAAACGAGGTCGAGGTCCGCGGCCACAGCGTGAGGGCCGACGAGCCCGAGGAGCGGGGCGGACACGACGAGGGGCCGAGCCCCCAGGAGCTGCTCGCCGCCAGCCTCGCCTCCTGCACCGCGATCACGATGGAGATGTACGCCGATCGCAAGGGCTGGGAGATCGGCGAGGTCGTGGTCGACGTGGAGTACGAGCCGGCGCAGCGGGGGTCGCCGACGAAGTTCGCGATGGCGGTCAAGCTCCCAAAGGAGCTGCCCGAGGATCAGCGCGAGCGGCTGCTTCAGATCGGGGCCAAATGCCCCGTGCACCGTACCCTCGAGGGCGAGGTCATGTTCGAGGAGCACGTCGAGCTCAGATGAGCGGCAGGGCCGGCGCGTGCCCGGCTAAAGCCCTCGCCGGCCGCTGCCGATGCAGGTCGCGGTGAGGCAGCGGGCTGAATCCATCCTCTCCTCCGACAGGAGCGCCACCTTGATGTGGGCGCTCGGGGCCGGTGTCGCCTACTTCCTCGCCGCTCGGGGGGGCACACTTCTGGTTGCCGACCCAGAAGGGCTCGCCGCGGTCTGGCTCGCCAGCGGCGTCCTGCTTGGCGCGCTTCTCGCCAGCGATGTGCGCCACTGGCGCGCCATCGCGATCGTCACGCTCGTTGCGGCGGCCGCCTCGACGCTGGTGTACGGCGACCCTACCCCGGCCACGGCCGTGGCTGCCGCCGCCGGCTGGGCGGAGGGCCTCGTCGCCGCCGTGATCGTCACCCGCATCGCCGAGACGCCTCCCTCGCTGTCGCGCCTCCGCGACGTCGGGGCACTGATCGCCGCCTCCGCGCTGGCCAGCGCGGCCGGCGCACTGGCGGGCGCCGCGGCCCTGAGCTCGGAGGCGGGCAACGCGCTCGGATCCACCTGGGTCACCTGGTGGAGCGCCGACGCCATCGGCATGCTGGCCATCGCGCCGGTCGCCGTCGGGCTGAGCGAGAGCGACCGCCGGCCGAGCCGCCGCGCGGTCGTCGAGGGCATCGCCTTCCTGGCCGCGCTTGCCGCTGTATGCCTGTTCGTGTTCGGAGCCGATCCGGGCGTCGGCGGCCTCAGGAGCGCGCTGCCCGCGGCTCTCGTGCTGCCGCTGCTCGTGTTCGCCGCAACCAGGGTCGGCGCGGTGCCGGTCTCGCTCGGGGGCCTGCTCGTGACGCTGATCGCAGCGCGGATGACGATCGAGGAGCACGGGCCGTTTGCCAACGCCCTCGCCTCCACCTCCGACAGGCTCCTGGGCATGCGGGCGTTCCTGGCCGTCGCCCTCGGCACCTCGCTTGCGGCCGTCGCGCTCGCCGGCGAGCGACGGCGCGCGCTGCGCGAGCGCCGAGAGCAATCCGACCGCCTCGACCGCGCCGAGCGCGATCGCGACACAGAGCAACGACGCGTGCGGGCGCTGATCGCCACCGCTTTCGACGCCGTCATCGCCATCGACGAAGACGGCATCGTCAGCCACTGGAACGCAGCCGCGCAGGGCACCTTCGGCTGGTCGCACAGAGAGGCCGTCGGTCGGCCGCTCACCGACACGATCGTGCCGGCAAAGCTCCACCTCCCCTACGAGGCCACGCTCGAGGTGCTCCGGCGCGCCGGAGAGGTCTCCGGCGTCGGGCAGCGGATCGAGGTCGAGGCGCGCCACAAGGACGGCAGCGAGGTACCCGTGGAGCTGACCCTCTCGTCCATCCGCAGCGAGGGCCGGCTCTCCTACCACCTCGTCGCGAACGACCTCCACGAGCTGCGCGCCCTGCAGGAGCAGCGCGCGAGCGTTCAGGCCAGGATCGACGAGGCGGAGACAAGGGTCACGGAATCCGACGAGGAGCGCCGCCGGCTCGAGGAAGAGCTGCGCCGGGCCCGGCTCGAGGCCGCACGGGCAGAGCTCCTCCAGCGCGCCGCAGTCGCCGAGCACGAGCGGCGACTGGGCGACAGCGCGCAACAGCTCCAGCGACTCGAGCGCAGCTTCGAGGATGCTCCGATCGGAATGGCACTGGTCGACGCCGGCGGCCGGCTCACCCGTGTCAACGCCTCACTCTGCGAGCTCACCGGCCTGCCGCGCGAGCGGCTCGAGACGGCGACCGTCGAAGAGCTT
>Ga0126312_10003273_pt1 | contig 10932 bp, 13 predicted proteins | sample Plot104A_FD_92537 | JGI IMG/M metagenome (GOLD analysis project Ga0126312, IMG submission 92537) | Serpentine soil microbial communities from UC McLaughlin Reserve, CA, USA - Plot104A | ecosystem: Environmental > Terrestrial > Soil > Grasslands | place: USA: UC McLaughlin Reserve, Lake County... | reverse complement strand
TCGAAGTTGCCCTTCGACTGACCGAGCCGAGAGACTTCCGGCGTGGAAGCTCCCGAAGTCCGATACGCGCAGACCGGCGGCGTCAACATCGCCTATCAGGTCGTCGGAGACGGGCCGGTCGACCTGCTTTACATCCCAGGATGGATCTCCCACCTGGACCTCTACTGGGAAGAACCGACGATCGCGCGCTTCCTGCGGCGCCTCGGCGCGGGTTTCCGGCTGATCCTGTTCGACCGGCGCGGCACGGGTCTCTCGGACCGCGTCCCCGACGAGGAGCTGCCGACGCTCGAGGTTCGGATGGACGACGCCCGCGCGGTCCTCGATGCGGCCGGCAGCGCCGAGGCGGCGATCTTCGCGCAGGGCTACGGCACCCCTCTCGCCACCGTGTTCGCCGCGACCTACCCCGAGCGCACGCGCGCCCTCGTCCTCTACAGCCCGGTCGCAAAGACGGGCCTGAAGACCGACGACTACCCGTGGGGCTCGACGCCCGAGGAAGTCGAGGCCCTGCGCACTCGAACGCTCGCGCGCTGGGGAACCGAGGAGTTCGCACGCGAATGGCTGCGACGGCTTGCACCGAGCGAGGGCGACGACCCGCGCCAAGTCGCCTGGCACGCACGGCTGATGCGTGCCTCGTCCACGCCTTCCGCCTCGGAGCGCTTCGCCCAGATGAACGCATTGATGGACGTGCGGCCGCTCCTGCCGCTCCTGCACGTCCCGACGCTCGTGGTAGAGCGGAAGGACACGATCGTGCCGAAGGGCCCTGTGGACGTGCCGGGGTTGGAGGAGGCCGAGTGGGTCGCGGGGCAGATCCCGGAGGCAAGACTCGTCGTCCTGCCGGGGCGGGACTACCTCCCGTGGGTGGGCGACCAGGAGTCGCTCGTCAGCGAGGTCTCCGAGTTCATCACCGGGAGCCGCCCTTCCGTCGAGCCCGACCGCGTGCTGCTTACCGTACTGTTCACCGACATCGTCGACTCGACCGGCTGGCTCGCCAGGCTCGGTGACCAACGCTGGCGCGAGCTGCTGAACGAGCACGACATCATCGTCCACGGCGCGCTCGACCGGTTCCGCGGCCGCGAGGTCGATCGCGCCGGCGACGGGATCTTCGCGACCTTCGACGGGCCGGCCCGTGCGATTCGGTGCGCGTCGGAGATCGCCCGGCAGATGCGCCGGCTCGGCCCCGAGATCCGCACCGGAATCCACACCGGCGAGTGCGAGCTCGACGGCGACCGTGTGAGCGGCATCGCCGTGCACGTCGGCGCCCGCATCGCCGCGCTCGCCGGCCCGGGCGAAGTGCTCGTGTCCGGCACGGTGACGGATCTCGTCGCCGGATCGGAGCTCCGCTTCCGGGAGCGCGATCCGGCGCGGCTCAAAGGCATTCCGGGCGAGCGACGGCTCTACGCCCTGCTGCCCGATATGTAGCGATCCATTATCTAGTCTTACATAGGAATCCTGAGATTGACGCCTGCCGACACCTATGTGCTCATGCATAATGCATCTATGCATAAGAGCGCGACCAATCCGTTCACGTTCGGCGACCTGGCTCTCGACGAGGCGTTCACGGACCGCGAGGACGAGGTTCGGGAGCTTCGGTCGGACATGCTGAACGGACAGAACGTGCTCGTCTATGCGCCAAGGCGCTACGGCAAGTCTTCGCTCGTGCTGCGGGCCGCGCAGGAGGCCCTGAAGCGGAAGGCTCTCGTCGCCTACTGCGACTTGATGAAGACTCCGACGAAGGAGCGCTTCGCGGCCGCGCTCGCGAAGACGATCTACTCGGACCTCGCCTCGCCGATGGAGCAGGCCTTCGAGCGCGCTGCCGACCTCTTTCGCGGGCTGCGCGTCGTGCCGACGATGGACGTCGACCCGATCGACGGGAGCCTTCGCTTCAGCTTCCAAGCCGGCCGGCGCAAGGAGGAGATCGACGACACCATCGAACGGCTGCTCGAGCTCCTCGGCGAGCTGGCTGCGGAGCGCAAGCGGCGCGTGGTGATCATCTTCGACGAGTTCCAGGAGATCCTGGCGCTCGACAAGCGATTCCCGAACCTACTGCGGGCCGTCTTCCAGGCTCAGCCCGAGGTGAGCCACGTGTACCTCGGCAGCAAGCGGCACATCCTCGAGCGCATCTTCAACGACAAGAACGAGCCGTTCTGGCGCAGCGCGAAGCAGCTCGAGATCGGGATGATCGCGCCGGCGAAGTTCGCGAGGTTCGTCCGCGACAGGTTCACGCGCTCGGGCAAGGGCATCAGCGACGACGCGCTCGAGCGGCTCCTCCGCGCGACCGGCGGCCACCCGTACGGCACGCAGGAGCTCGCATACTTCGTCTGGGAGCTCGTCGAGGAGGGCGGCGCCGAGGCGTCCGTCGCCGACGTCGAGGAGGCGCTCACGCGCGTCCTTCGCTCCGAGCACAACCATTTCGCCCAGCTCTGGGACGACGCACCTCATGCACAGCGTTTGCTGATGCTTGCCCTTGCCGCGGCGCCGGCCCGGAGCGTGTACTCCTCCGACTATCGCTCGACGCACGACTTGCCGCCGACGCCGACGCTCCAGACTGCGCTCGCGGCTCTCTCGAAGAAGGAGATCATCGGGCGCACCGGCGACGGCGAGTACTCGGTGATCGAGCCGTTCTTCGCCGAGTGGCTCCGGCGCGAGCAGCGCGAATACGGCGTCGACCGACGGATACGTGCCGATTCGCGTAGGCCCTAGGCCGGCTTCTCCCAGACGGAGACATGCTTGGTGCTCTCGCTCGTGAACGGCTCGCGCTTCCAGCCGCTCCACCGCTCCCTCAACCTCATTCCGGCGAGTTCCGCCATCAGGTCGAGCTCGGCGGGCCAGACGTAGCGAAAGGGAACCGAGACACGCTCGAAGCTCCCGTCGACGAGCTCGAGGTGGTGTGAGATCAGGCCTTGCCGGGCGACGTCGAACTCGTCGATTCCCCAGTGCGTCTCGCTCACGTGGAAGACATGGAATGTCTCGCCGGGAGGGAGCCGCCGCAGGCTGGGAACGCCGACCTCGATCACGAAGCAGCCGCCCGGCTCGAGCTGCGCTGCGACGTTGCGGAAGCAGGCGACCTGGGCCGCCTGCGTCGTCAGGTTCATGATCGTGTTGAAGACGAGATAGGCGACGGAGAACGTCCCGTCGACGGCCGCTGTCGCGAAGTCGCCGATCGTGACGCCGATGTCCTCACCGCCCGGCTTCTCTCGCAGCCTCCCGGCCATCGCTTTCGACAGCTCGATCCCGTGCACAGGCACACCTCGCTGCGAGAGAGGGAGCGCGATGCGGCCCGTTCCGATCCCGAGCTCGAGAGCGCGGCCGCTTCCCGCGAGCTCGGCGAGGAAGTCGACGACGGGCTCGATGACCGCGGGGTCGAACATCTCGCCCGACGACTCGTCGTACCGCGCCGCGACGCGCTCGTCGAAGTAGCCGTCCTCGCCTGGCATCGGGCGACGCTACCAGCGACGCTTCCCGGGGGAGGCACGAAACGGGTACGGTCACTTCGTGCTCGTGGGGATCCTGATCGGCGCAGCCGTCATTCTCTTCCTCGTCCTCTGGGTCCGGGCGCTGATCGACGTCGTTCGCCGCCGCGACCTCACCCCTGCCGCGAAGTCGGCCTGGGCGATCATCATGCTGCTTGTGCCGTTCGTGGGATTGCTCGTCTACGTGCTGCTGCGACCCTCGGACGCGCAGGTCGCACAGCGCGCGCCACGCTAGCGGCTGGAGCCGGATGACCGAGTACGTTCACGGCTACGGGACGCCGGAGCAGGAGCGTCTCGTCCAGCAGGCGGAGCACTGGCGGCACAGGCTGATCGCGGACGGAACGCGGCTCGAGCCCGGAACGCGGTTGCTCGAGGTCGGCACAGGTGTGGGTGCTGTGCTGGCAGTTCTCGGGCAGGAGTTCCCAGGCATCCGCCTGACCGGCGTCGACATCGAGCCGAAGCAGCTGGAGTTCGCCCGCGGCCACCTCGAGCGATCCGGAGTCGAGGCGACCTTGCTGGAGGCCGACGCGCTTGCGCTCCCGTTCGACGACGAGTCCTTCGACCACGTCTGGATGATGTGGCTGCTCGAGCACGTCGCCGACCCCGTTGCCGCGCTGCGTGAGGCTCGCCGCGTCCTCGTTGGTGGCGGCAGGATCACCGCGATCGAGGTGGACTATTCGACCTGCCGCGCCGATCCGACGACGCCCGCCATCGAGGCCCTGTTCGGCGCGATGGTCCGGGGCATGGCGGCCGCGGGCTGGAGCGACGCCGGCACGCGGCTCCCCGGCTGGCTACGCGAGGCCGGCTTCCGCGATGTCGAAGAAGGCGAGCGGCCGTTCTGGTGGACCGGCGAGGATCTGGCCCGCCAGGCGAACTATGCGGCCGACGTCATCGAGAGCGCGATCGACGCGCTCGCGCAGCAGCCGAGGACGAGCGAGGTGGAGCTTCAAGCCGGGCTGGCGGATCTCCGCAACCTCTCGAGCCAGTCCGGCGCGGGCCTCGGCTGGGTCATGCACAAATCGACCGCTACACGGTAGTGGGATCAGCGCCGAGCCCCTCGCGCTACGACGCGATCGTCATCGGCGCTGGGCACAACGGGCTCGTCACCGCCTGTTACCTGGCGCGGGCCGGGCTCCGCGTACTCGTCCTCGAGCGACGTCATGTCGTCGGCGGCGCCTGCGTCACCGAGGAGACGTTCCCGGGCTTCAAGGTCTCCACCGCCGCCTACGTCAACAGCCTCTTCCACACAGCGATCGTCCGCGATCTGAAGCTTGCCGCCTACGGCTACGAGGTCCTTGCCCGCGACCCGTCGTCGTTCACGCCGTTCCCCGACGGGCGGTCGCTGACGATGGGTCCCGACTCCGACTTGACCCGCAGAGAGATCGCGAAGTTCAGCGCTCGCGACGCCGAGCGCTATCCGCAGTACGAGGCGATGCTCGAGCGCGTGGCGGCGGTAGTGGAGCCCACTCTGACGATGGCGCCGCCCGATCTGCAGAAGCCGCGTCTTGGCGACCTCCGCACGTTGCTCACGCTCGGCCGCTCGTTTCGCCGCCTGGGCGAGGGCGCCGGCGAGGCGGTCGAGATTCTCACCGGTGCCGCGCGCCCGATCCTCGACCGCTGGTTTGAGTCCGAGGAATTGAAGGGCACGCTCGCAACCGACGCGATCATCGGCGCGATGGCGAGTCCCTCGATGCCGGGCACCGCGTATGTCCTGTTCCACCACGTCATGGGCGAGGCCGGCGGCAAGCGGGGCGTGTGGGCGTACGTGCGCGGCGGGATGGGCGGGCTGACACAGGCGTTGGCCGCGGCTGCTCGCGACCTCGGTGCCGACGTCCGCTGTGAGACCGAGGTGGCACGAATCATCGTGCGCGAGGGACGGGCCGTCGGCGTGGCGCTCGCCGGTGGAGAGGAGTACCACGCGCCGGTCGTGGTCAGCAACGCCGACGCCAACGTCACGTTCCTACGTCTGCTCGACCGAAGCGAGCTGCCGGAGGCATTCGTAGCCGACATCGAGCGGATCAGCTATGCGAGCGCCTCGGTGAAGATCAACGTGGCTCTCACCGAGCTGCCGGACTTCCGCGCACTTCCGGGCACGGAGCCCGGTCCGCAGCACCGCGGCACGATCCACATCTGTCCCGACCAGGACTACATCGAGCGCGCATACGACGAAGCCAAGTACGGCCGGCCCTCGGCCCAGCCCGTGCTCGAGTGCACGATTCCGTCGGCGGTCGACCCGACGGTTGCGCCGCCGGGCCGCCATCTGATGTCGATGTTCGTGCAGTACGCGCCGTACGAGCTTCGCCACGGCTCCTGGTACGACGAGCGCGATGGTTTCGCGGATCGCTGCTTCGACCTGCTGAACGAGTACGCCCCGAACTTCAAAAGAGCAGTCCTGGACCGCCAGGTGCTCGCGCCACCAGATCTCGAGCGAGTCTTCAACCTGACCGGCGGCAACATCTTCCAGGGCGCGATGACGCCCGGTCAGCTGTTCGCGTTCCGCCCGGTGCCCGGTCACGCGCGCTACCGGACGCCGCTCGGCGGCCTCTACTTGTGCGGCTCCGCCGCGCACCCAGGCGGGGGCGTGATGGGCATACCCGGCCTCAACGCCGCCCGCGAGATCCTGGGTCGTCGCCGCCTGCGCTCGTCGGCGTGATGCCCAAGACAACGTTTCCGGTCTTCTGGCCGGTCTCCACGTACCTGGTTGCCTCCACCACGTCCTCCAGCGCGTAGGTCCGGTCGATGACCGCTCGGTACTTCCCCGCCTCGATGAGCTCCTTGAGGAAGAGGACGTCCTCCTTCGCGTACTTGGTGATACCGAGCGCCACGCGCTTGTTCAGTAGCGCCAGCAAGGGCACGTGCCACATGAATCCGAGATCGGTTTCGAGGAAGGTGCCAGTCGGCCTCAGCGAGCGTCGGCTGCGTCTGAACGAGTGCTTGCCGACCGCGTCGAAGATCACGTCGTACCTCTCGCCGTTCTGCGTGAAGTCGTCCCGCGTGTAGTCGATGACCTCATCGGCGCCAAGCAACGAGACGAGCTCGAGGTTCTTCGTGTTGCAGACCCCGGTGACGTGCGCGCCGAACTGCTTGGCCAGCTGCACGCCTGCTGTCCCGACGGAGCCCGACGCGCCGTAGACGAGGACGCTCCGCCTCTCCAGAGGATCTGCCTTGCGCAGGCAAGCGAGCGCGAGGGCCGCGCCGTCGCAGACCGCCGCGGCCTCCTCGAACGTCACGCCCGCAGGCTTGTGGGCCAGCGCCGCGGTCTCGGGGACGCAGACGTACTCGGCGTGTGCGCCTGAGCCGATGACCCCGAAGACGCCGTCGCCTGGCGCGAACTCGGTGACCGCCGACCCGACCGCCTCGACCTCGCCGGCGAACTCGAGGCCGAGGATCCGCTGCTTCGGGCGCAGGAGACCGGTGACGAAGCGACTGATGAAGTACTCCGCGCTCCGGAGCCCAGCGTCGGTTCGCGTGACGGTCGTCGCGCGGACCCTGACGAGGACCTCGTCTTCCTTGGGCACCGGGCGCTGGACCTCCTCGATGCGCAGGACGTCCGGAGGGCCGTACTGTTCGTAGACGACTGCTCTCATCGGGAGGTGACCGCCATGGCGGAGACATACACGAGTGGAGCGTGGGTCGTGAAGCCCGAGAGGAGGGCGCGTTCGTCCAACTTCAAACCGTCAACCCACGAGCTGGTCGCGCGCGTCGATTAGCGGCCGAGCGCGGCCCGCACCCGCTCGAGACTCTCCGGCGGCCACAGCTTCTTGCTGTCGTAGTACACCTCGAAGGCCGATGCGCCGTCGGGGAGTGCGACCCATGGCACCTTCGACCTCGTGTAGATGTGGACGTCGGGCGTGATCTCGCGCGGCTCGTCGAGCGTCCCCGCCCGGACGAAGAGCACCTCCGGCCGCCCGTACTCGCTGTAGACGGCAACCTGGCAGGTCGGGCAGCGGTAGATCCGCTGCTTGCTTCCGTCGTCGCGGGGCACGTCAACGGGCTTCGGCTCGCCGGCGAGCAGCTCGACGCGGTCCGCCTCGATCAGGAGGTTGATCACGAACGCGCTTCCCGTCTGCCGTTGGCAGCTCAGGCAGTGGCAGCAATGGACGAAGAGCGGCTCGGACGTCAGGCGGTAGCGAACCGCTCCGCAGGCGCAACCGCCCTCACGTGGCCTACTCATCGGGCTCCTTCCCCGTCGTCGCATGGGATGTTGACGTAGCCGGAGCGGAACGGGCTTGGCTCACCTGATGCGGAGTCGTACGCGTGTCGCCAGACACAGCCGGTGTCGTTCGTCAGGACGTGGATCGACACGGACGTCTCGGCAGACGTCGTCCGCACTCGATGGATGTCGTCGCGCGGGGGGATCAGGACGTAGAAGTCGCCCGCGCCGAGGGACCGGCGCTCGACGAGCTCGAGCACGCCGTCGCCGGATGCGTAGATCTCCTCGTCCTGCATGCCGCGGTAGAGGCCGACGAGGCCCCACGCGAGGTGGTCGTGGATCGGCGTCTCCGAGCCGGACGGTACGACGAGTGAGAACAGCGACAGCGATCGGTCGGTCGCCCGGTAGAGCAGCCACTGGCCGATGCCGCCGCCCATTCCGCTCTCCTCGGCAGGCGCCTGGTACTCGGCCGGAAGCCAGTCCGGGTCGACGAGCAGCTCGGCGAAGGACGGCTTGATGGCCTCGCAGGCCTCCGCGGGCGAGGGCGCGCCGGCGATCGTCGCGTGGACGCGGGCGACGAACGCCCTCACGACCGGCGTATCGAGAAGGAACTCGCCTTGCCTCTCGTCGGATGACGGTGCCACGTCGGGTCGAGTCTTTCAGGGGGGAGCGCATTCGAGGCGCGATCGGCCGCTTCGAGCAAGGGTCGGTGTATCGGGCAAGCTTTCGAGGATGGACGCCGCGGCCCCCTCTCTACAGAGGTTCATGGCTCGCGTCACGGTAAGCGCGGCCGCGCTCGCGCTCGTGACAGGCGCGATCTACGTGCTCCAGACGGTCGCGCCCATCCTGAGCCTCGGCGTCCTCTACGTCTTCGCCGTCCTTCCGGTCGCGATCATCGGCGGGCTTCCGTACGCGCTGCCCGTGGCGGTCGCGAGCATGCTCGCGTTCAATTGGCTGTTCCTGCCCCCGAAGTACACATTCGAGCTGAGGGAGTCGGAGAACTGGGTCGCGCTGGCGGTCTACCTGGCGACCGCCGTCGTGGTGAGTGAGCTCGCGGCCCGCTCGCGGCGGCGGGCCGCCGAGGCGGAACAGCGTGCGCGCGAGGCGGCGCTGCTCGCGGAGGTGGCCGGCGTGCTCCTCGAGGGCAGCAGCGTGCAAGCCGAGCTGGCGGGAATCGAACTGCGGGTCGCGAGTGTGCTGGGTGCCTCCGGGGCGACTATCAAGCTCGAGACGGAACAGCCACCCGACGCTGAGGAATCGGCGTACGATCTGCGGGCGGGAGACCGTTTTATCGGCCGCCTGTTCCTCCCCGATGAGACGCGCGCCCGGTCTTCGGCGCGGGTGCTCGGAGCGCTGGCATCGCTGCTCGCCGTCGCCGTGGACCGGGAACGACTCGCCCGGACGGCGCTCGAGGCCGAGGCGCTCCGCCGGAGCGACGAGGCCAAGACGGCGCTGCTCCGCGCGGTCAGTCACGATCTCCGCTCGCCACTGACCGCGATCCGGGCGGCGACCGACGGCCTGACGACAGCTTCGCTGGCACTCGACGAAGCCGACCGAGCAGCGCTCCTGGCGACGATCGACGCCGAGTCCAAGCGCTTGGAGCGACTCGTTGGGAATCTGCTCGACCTCTCGCGCCTCGAGGCGGGCGCGGCGACCCCGCAACGCGAGCTCTGGACGCTCGAGGATCTCGTCGGACGAGCGCTCGCCGATCTCGGCGCCGCGGCCGAGCGGGTCTCCGTCTCGATCGCCGACGACCTGCCTCCGATCCGCGTCGACGGGACCCAGATCGAGCGAGTGCTCGTCAACCTCCTCGACAACGCGCTCAAGTACTCGGCGCCGGCGGACCCCGTCGGGCTGTCGGCGGAGCGCGGCGACGGCGCAGTCCTGGTTCGGATCGTCGATCTCGGCCCCGGTGTGGACGAGGACGACCGCGAGCGGCTCTTCGAGCCTTTCGAGCGCGGCACGGCCGGTGGCGCTAGCCCAGGCGCCGGCCTCGGCCTCGCGATCGTGCGCGGCTTCGCGCGAGCCAACGACGGAAGCGTCTGGCTCGAGCCGGGCCACCCATACGGAACATCGTTTGTCGTCTCGCTGCCCTCGGCGACCCCGCACGGTGCTCCGGTGGGCGCGTGAGCGGCCCGCGCGTCCTCGTCGTCGACGACGAGCCGCAGATCGTCCGCGCGCTGCAGACCACGCTTCGCGGCGCCGGCTACGAAGTCGAGACGGCGTCGACCGGACGTGAGGCGCTGACCCACGCAGCGGTCCGAACGCCCGAGGCGGTCATCCTCGACCTCGTCCTCCCGGACAAGAGCGGCGTGGACGTCTGCCGCGAGCTGCGCGATTGGACGCAGATCCCGATCCTGATCCTCTCGGCCGTGGGCGAGGAACGCCAGAAGGTCGCGGCGCTCGATGCCGGCGCCGACGACTACGTCACTAAGCCGTTCGGGATCGAAGAGCTGCTGGCCCGCCTGCGAGCCGCCTTGCGGCGCACCGGCCCCGTGGGCGAGCCGGTCCTCGAGATCGGCGAGCTGCGGATCGACCTCGACAAGCGCGAGGTCCTACGCGACGGCGAGCGAATTCAGCTGACGCCCCACGAGTTCGCATTGCTGCGGCTCCTGGGCGTCAACGAAGGCAAGCTGCTGACCCACCGGATGATCCTGCGCGACGTCTGGGGTCCGGCCTACCAGGCCGAATCGCACTACCTCCACGTGTACGTATCGCAGCTCCGACGCAAGATCGAGCGCGACCCTACGAGGCCGCGCTATCTGCTGACGGAGCCGGGCGCCGGCTACCGGCTCGTCGCGCCTTGAGCTTTTCCTGAGCCGTCCGGCCTGAATCGTGATCCCCCGCTGAGCAGGCCCTCCCTAGCGTGGGAGAGTGCTCCCGCTTTCACAGATACGGCGCAGTAGAGCGGCCCGAGGGCGTCGGAGCCTGGCGCGGGCGGTGCGCAGACAGGCGGAGAACGAGCGCCGGCACCGCCTCGCCGCGGGGGCGGTGGACTCCGGCGCGCTCGCGGAGCGGAACGAGCTCTACGACCAGATCGCGACCTGTCTCGAGGACGACGCCGTCGATCTCGACTCCGCCGTCACGGGCCGTCTGCGCAGTCTCCTCGCCGACCCACAGCCGCTCGTCGACTACGGCCCCTACGCCCGCGCGCGCGATGCCGAGATCGCCGCGATCCGGGACGGGCTCGTCGGGGGTGAGCGGCAGTGAGCACGAGAGCGAACGCGGTGGCGCTCAAGCGGGCGGTTCTCGGGCCGCCGCGCGCGTCAGGCGAGATGCACGAGACGCTGCTCTCGAAGAAGCTGGCGC